>ERZ772904.3-NODE-3-length-152008-cov-4.42345_pt1 | contig 152008 bp, 143 predicted proteins | sample MGYA00512122_ERZ772904 | MGnify/ENA primary metagenome ERZ772904 (study PRJEB29015, sample SAMEA2738104) | human oral metagenome | biome: human oral; feature: human-associated habitat; material: saliva | place: China | collected 2269 ... | reverse complement strand
GAATACATCGAATAATGGGACATTGCGTCAGATTTGGTTGCACCGCGGAGATGAGATTTTGCTTTCAAAAGCAGGCGAATTGACCTTTAAACAGGAACCATTTAATGAGGCCGTTGTTAGCGATATATTAGCCTATTTTGATGTGCCTTATATTACGTACTATTTGGATTATATGTCGGATGAAGCTGAGAATGTATCGGTTTGCGACTGTTTTACGAATCGCAATATAGAATATATTCCTGCATGGCAATTGACGGCTAATACGAAACCTAATGATGCGAGTGAATACGCGCATTACGTGAATCAGTTGCATTCATTTGGTCTTACTGATGTGACGAGTCAGTTAGAACAAATGATTGTACTTGATGCGCTCATTGCTAATGAAGATCGTCATTGGGGCAACTTTGGGGCTCTTCGTGATAGTGAAAGCCTAGAATTCATCGGTCTTGCTCCTGTTTTTGATAACGGAAACTCCTTGGGATATAAAGTGGCATCTGTTAGGCGCAACCGTAATGCTGATGTGTCCGTAGCCTTTAACAAGACTCATACGCTGGAATTGAAACATGTGTCCTCTGCTGTGAAAGTAGATTGGGATGGGATTATAAATCATTGTATGGAGCTTGTAGAACATAGATATAATCAACTGGTAGAACCAGAGTTTGGTATGGATCGTGCACATATGATTGGCCAATTCATACAAGAACGAGCAAAAAAATTAAAAACTTTTTAGATTTATGAATTCATTGTATGCTACCATTCGCCTCAAATATATGATGATAATCGTTATCGTCCTATTTTCCTCATGAAAACTTTATGTGTAAAAATCTACTCATTTCATATTAGAGTTAAAATAATCATTTATGATATTTATAGTTAGTTTAGTAAATGAGTGCATGAGAAGGAGGAATATGCAATGGTAGTAACAATCATTAAAGCTGTTATGGCTGCTCTTACTGGTTTGGTAAACGCATTATTGCCTTTATTTAAATAATAAAGTTCCCAAAACCCTCATAAACCCTCGAAGCTTGAGTATGTATATTCGGCTTTGAGGGTTTTTTCTTTATGTATATTTGTCTGTATAATTAAATAAGAATACCTATATAAATTGAATTAAAATAATATTTATTGTTTATTTAAATGTATGAGCTTTCGTTGACTATATTTAAATATATACATATAATAAAAAATGAAATAAAGATGAATGTATATCTTTGGAATAATATATAGAGGGAGAATTGGCAATATGAAAAGAATATTAGTCGTAAAAGCTATGGTTCTTGGGACCATAGCTTGTTCAATTAGTGCTATTGGATTTGCAGCGGGTGTAGAGTCTACACATATACCAGATGCAACCAATATGCAACAAAGTACAAAAGGTACGGAAAAACATGAGGCAGTACAATCTAATTGGATGGACCGCACAGATATTAAGGTTGGCACACAATCTAAGGTAGGTGCGCAAGTATCTGTAGAAACATTACAACCGTTAACCCATTATGATGAGAACTCCAAGTCCGTATTGTTTGTACAAGGCGGTATTGGCAGAGGTGGTCAAGAACATTCTGCTAGTTACTATCACGGATATAATGAGATTTGGTATCCTTATAATCCTGCAACGGGTAAAGGTGACCAACGATATATGGCAGAAAAATATGAACATACGAAATCATTAGGGACTGTAGCTAATGTGGGCTTAGGGTATCGCCATCTTAGTAAGAATGAGCATGCCTATGTTGGTGTCAATGCTTTTGTTGATCGCGCCTTTTCCGAGAATGCTAATCGTGTGAGTGGGGGTCTAGAATATGTATCAGGCCTTAACGAAGTCCGAGCTAATGTATATAGAGGTTTAGGAAGTGTGAAATCGCAATCTGATATGATACATTTACCGCAATCGTACTTCACATTTGATTTGGATGGTGGCGCTGCTTACTATATGCCACATGAGTCTCAAAAGGTATTATCTGGATACGATGTAAGTTATGCGCGTACATTTAAAAATGCTCGTTGGGCCCGTGTACACGCGACCGTATATCATTGGAATGGTCTTAGTGTGCCTAATCATAGCGACGCATTATTGAAAACACTGGAAGTTGGCAACAGTCATGGATGGAAAGTAGGAACTACATTACAAGTAACGCCTCATGTATCGCTAGATGTAGGCTATACATCGGATAGCAAAGATACTAGTGGTGCCTATGGATTTGTTAAATATACATTGGGTACCTCTAAGTTTGCTTGGCATGGCGGTAAACATAGTGATGATGCTATTACAAATGCTCGTGCTAGAATGTTAGATAAGGTAGAGCGTAGTCCGTTAACAATAGGCCATACATATGAAGAAGATTGGTATGTAAACCCTAATGATCACTTATAAAATTGATGATAATTTATAAAACTAAATGGGGAGACATTTAATAATGAAACATAAGTTAGTATTAACATCTATGGTCTTGGGGGCCATGGCGTGTAGCATAAGTATCGTAGTGGGAGCGGCCAATGTGGTGCCACAAGTGAGTGATACAGCAAAACATGATGCCGTGCAATCCAACTGGATGGATCGCACGGATATTAAGTTAGGCACACAATCGAAACTGGGTAAGCAAGTATCTGTAGAAACATTGCAACCCTTAACTCACTATGATGAAAACTCCAAGTCCGTATTGTTTGTACAAGGCGGTGTCGGTAAAGGTGGGCAAGAGCATAAGGTTAATTATTTTGATGGTAGTGGTGGCATTTGGTATCCATACGACTCGGCTACAGGTACTGCGGAGACAAAGACTAAACCAGAACGACATGATGAGACAAAATCTTTAGGTACTGTGGGTAATATTGGTTTAGGGTATCGTCACCTCAGTAACCATGAACATGCTTATGTAGGTGTTAATGTATTTGCAGATCGCGCCTTCTCTGAGAATGTTAATCGAGTTAGTGGAGGCTTAGAATATGTGGCCGGACTTAACGAAGTTCGTGTTAATGTATATAGAGGTTTGGGAAATATAAAATCTCAATCTTATATGGTGAGAGTGCCTGAATCGCATCTTCCAATTCCTTTGAATGGAGGAACTGCTAATTATACGGTGTATAAGTCTCAAAAAGTATTATCTGGTTATGACATAAATTATGCTCGCACCTTTAAGAATGCTCGTTGGGCTCGTGTGCACATTGGGGCTTATCACTGGAATGGTCTCGGTATTTCATCCTATAGTGGAGGGACCTCTCCGATTTCTGATCTGGGTAATAGTTCTGGTTGGCAATTAGGTACTACATTACAAGTGACACCGCATGTATCCTTGGATTTAGGCTATACATCAGATAGTAAGTATGCTAGTGGTGCTTATGGATTTGTTAAATATACATTGGGGACATCTAAATTTGCTTGGCATGGTGGAAAACATAGTGATGATACCATTACGAATGCTCGCGCTAGAATGTTAGATAAGGTAAAACGTAGTCCTATGATGATAGGTAAATCATATGAAGAATTCTGGGCAGTAGTACCTTATGATGCTTTACCTTGAAGGGATTATTGGTGTAAGAAATAAAATGAGAGGGAGAATCTATAAAATGAGAACGAGTTTATTATTGAAAGCAATGGTTATGGGTACTATGACTTTCAGTATATCTACAATGGGGATGGCAGCAGAGGTTCAAGATGTAAATGGACTAGATTCTGCACAGCAAACAATTGTATCCGATATAGCTAGGAAAGAGGCCGTTCGGTCTAGCTGGATGGACCGTACAGATGTGGTTGTTGGAGTTGGTGTGAAACACTCTGAAGGGTCGAGTAGCCATCAATATCATAATTTTAAGCCTTGGGAAAATCATCCTATTGTTGGGTCTTCTGATAAATCCAAATCTACAGAACTTAACAAGTTATACATTGAGACATTACAACCTGTAACTCATTATGATGAAAATGCTAAAAGTGTTATCTTCGTACAAGGGCGTATAGGACGTAGTGGTGAAAAGATATCCTCTAATAAATTAAATAACTATTGGGTTCCAGCCAGACCTGCAGGGACGTTTACGGTACATAACGGGCAAACAGATAAGGAAGAATCCTTAGGTATGAATGCTAATATTGGTATTGGCTATCGTCGCCTCAGCAAAGGTGAACATGCTTATGTTGGTGTGAATGCATTCTATGACCATGCATTTAAAAATGGATATAAACGTGTTAGTGGTGGTGTAGAATATGTGGTAGGACTTAATGAATTCCATGCCAATATTTATAAAAACTTAGGGGCTAATGAAAGAAAATATACAGGCCTTTATGGTCGAACTAGTACGTGGTATGATCCTACTGGCTTGTATCCATATGGTAGGGATGATGATACTAGTCTTTATAATTATGCTAAGGTCGATTACGAAAATCATTGGATCCTAAGTGAAAATACTGTAGCTCGGGGTTATGATATTGGCTATGCGAGAACATTTAAAAATGCTCGCTGGGCTCGTGTCTATGCGGACTATTATAATTGGCGTGGTAGAGAGGCTGTAAGAGTAGGGTATTATAAATTAAAAAAACGTGATGCCATAAAAGGTTTTAAAGTGGGTGCAGAATTCCATATCACACCGCATCTTACCCTTGATGCGGGTTACCAAACGGCATCTCATCATTTGAGTGGTCCTTATGCAACTTTGAAATATACCATCGGTACATCCAAGTTTGCTTGGCATGGTGGTAAACATAGTGAAAGTGCTATTACAACAGCACGCGCTAAGATGCTTGATAAGGTACATCGCAGTGATATGGTTGTACAAGAAATTATGGAAGAAAACTATGATCATGGTGTTACCGATGTAGGTTTATAGTCTGTAACTTATTAAAATTACTAAGAGAATGGTAATTATGATATTGTAACAATAATTATGTGTGAGAGGAATTATTTTTTATATGATGAATTGTAAAACTAAGTTTAATATACGACTGCTACTTTGTGTAGCAGCTTGTGCGATGTGTTGGTCTATTGCTTTCGCAGATAGTACTGATACAGATACTGCTGTGAAAGAAAATTCTAGCAGTTATCAAGATTGGGCTGATCGAACTGATATTTCAGCGAAGTTTCAAACCAATCACAAGCCAATATATAGCATAGAGACCTTACAACCTATAGGTCATTATGATAACAATTCTAAGAACGTAGTGTTTGTACAAGGAAAAGTTAGTTCTCATGGCGGTGTAAGTCAAATTGCCAATGGGTATGCGAATCATGTTACTCGTAATGCAGGCGGAATTGTATATGAATATGACTTTAATCAATCGACACAATCTATAGGCACGACTGGTAGTGTAGGCCTCGGCTATCGACGACTAAGTAAAGGGGAGCATAGCTACGTGGGTATCAATACTTTCTATGATTATGCTTTCAAAGAACATTATAAGCGTGCTAGTTTAGGTGTAGAATATGTAATTGGTGAGAATGAATTTTATGCTAATTTCTATAAGCCACTAGGACATACGACGTCGTCACATAGTTTAACTACGCGTGATGAAATGATTCCCGCACCTTATAATATGGAAGATACAGGAGTTAATGTTGGTGAAAGTCACGAAAAACGTGTTGCCTCTGGATATGATATCGGATACGCACGAACTTTCAAAAATGCCCGTTATTTGCGAGCCTATATCAATCGTTACCATTGGAATCATATGAATGGTGAGATTAGAGATATAGAATGGTTTAGTGATGATATATATAACTATAATATCGCATTTCCTGTAAATGGTATCTATAGTAATGGAATTAAAACGGGTATTAATGTGAATGTAACGCCTCATATTTCGGTAGGCATGGGCTATGATAAACCATTTGGACACTCTGGCGAGTTTTATGTACAAACTATGTATACGCTTGGTAAATCTAAGTTTGCTCTCTTTGGTGGAAAGCATAGTGATGATAGCATGACAACTGCTCGTTCTAAAATGCTTGATAAGATTGAACGTCAAGATATGCAGGGGCTCAATCTAAATGGGGATTTCCACGTTCATTACCCTCATGATCATTTATAATATATGTAGTCTATGTTTAGGTTATAACAAAGAAGCTAGTACGCTGTGTACTAGTTATATAAATAGGAAGAGTGTGGAGAATGAAAAGACAATTACTAGTGAAGGCTATGGTGTTAGGTGCTGTGGCTTGTTCTATTAGTGCTACAAGTCTTGCAGCTCATGTAGAGGGACAAGATAAAAGTCCTATGGTGAATGGACAAGAGGCAGCAAGACGAGAGGCGATAGGCTCCCATTGGATGGATCGTACAGACATAGTTGTGGGGACCGGTATGGAAAGTACTGAGGGCAAGAGTAGTCAGGGTTATACCGGGCGCGGTGTACCGAATGCTCCTCAGCCTAGTGCAAGTTCAGAGAAATCGCAGTCTATGGGGTTGGATCAGTTTTATATTGAGACATTACAACCAATCACTCATTACGATGAACATGCTAAAAGCCTAGTCTTTGTACAGGGCCGGATTGGGCGTAGTGGTGAAAAGATCTCTCTTGATAAATTACATGACTACTGGGTTCCAGCCATGCCTGCGGGGACTTTTACAGTACATAATCATGAAAAATACAAAGAGGAATCCTTGGGGATGAATGCCAATGTTGGCCTTGGTTACCGTCGCCTTAGTGAGCACGAACATGCCTATGTTGGCGTCAATGCATTCTATGATCATGCCTTTAAGGGCGGTTATAAACGTATTAGCGGAGGCCTTGAGTATGTAGCGGGACTTAATGAATTCCATGCCAATATCTATCAAAATATAGGACCTAATAATAGACAACGTGTGAGCTTGCCTGGTCGAACTAATGCAGATCTATATCCTTATGGGATGGATCAAGATCAATCCTATTATAATTACGGAGTAATTAAGTTTGAAAATCATTGGCAAGTGGCCGAGCAAGTGGCTGCGCGTGGTTTTGATCTGGGCTATGCACGAAGCTTTAAAAATGCTCGTTGGGCACGCGTCTATGCGGATTATTATAAGTGGAGCGGTAGAGATGCTGTGAGAGTGGTGTATGAAAAATTAAGTAAACGTGATGCCATCAGAGGGTTTAAGGTGGGAGCAGAATTCCATCTCACACCACATCTTACCCTTGATGCAGGTTACAAAACGGCATCTCATAATTTGAGTGGCCCTTATGTAAGCTTGAAGTATACAATCGGTAGGTCTAAGTTTGCTTGGCGTGGTGGCAAGCATAGTGAAAGTATCATTACAACAGCTCGTGCTAAGATGCTTGATAAGGTACACCGTAGCGATATGGTTGTTCATGATATAGTTCAAGAAGATTACGATCGTAGCATTGTTGATGTTGGTTTATAAATTATTTCCACAGGAAGATAGATATCTAGAACGATCCCTTTTTAACGATCGTATATTAAATACAAGTATAATTACCTCTATAAGCCCTCTAGGTTCTTACCTAGAGGGCTTATTTTATAGGTAGCTAGAGAGATAGGAATTTTTTTTACAAGAGAGTTTGTAATTCTTTCTACCCATCATGATTTATATTATTCGAACATATGTTTGAATTAATTAGGGGCTTTTGTTATACTGAACGTAGATATAAGGAGGTGATAGGGTGGCTTCTGGGAATAGGAAGCGCATGTACATGTGTATTGATTTAAAATCCTTTTATGCATCTGTTGAATGTGCTGATTTAGGTGTAGATCCCTTTAGTACGCCCTTAGTGGTAGCAGACCGGTCACGGGGCAAGGGGGCTATTACATTAGCTATATCGCCGGCCCTTAAAAAGATGGGGGTAAAGAATCGGGTTCGGCTTTTTCAGATTCCTTCTCATATTGAGTACATTACGGTCAAGCCTCATATGAAGCGTTATATGGAAGCCTCTGCTCAAATTTATGGGATCTTGCTCGATTATATTTCTCCTGATGATATCCACGTATATTCCATTGATGAATACTTTATCGACATCACCCCCTATCAGGGGCTCTATAAAAAGAGTCCTCGCCGTTTAGCCCAGCTTCTATTAGATGCTATCTTACAAACCACTCATATTTATGCCACTGTTGGGATAGGGACTAACCTTTTCTTGGCTAAAATTGCTCTGGATGTATTAGCCAAACAGGCTCCCGATTTTATTGGTTATTTAGATGAAGGCTTATTTAGAGAGCAGATTTGGCGCCATAGGCCTCTTACGGATATATGGCAGATTGGCCCTGGTATTGCTAATCGCTTGCGTAAATATGGGGTTCATGATCTCTATGGGATTACTCAGTTGCCAGAGGCCAAGCTATATAAGGAGTTTGGCGTTGATGCGGAACTCTTGATTGATCATGCCTGGGGGCGAGAATCCTGTACGATAGCGGATATTCATGCCTACCGTCCAGCTAAGCACTCCCTCTCGCAAAGTCAGATTCTCTTGCGGGATTATAGGGCTGACCAGGCTCGTTTGCCCCTACGTGAGATGGTAGAGGCCTTGACCTTAGAACTGTTACAAATTAAGGCTGTCACCAAGTGTGTCCAGGTCCGGATTGGCTATGCCTTGGATGAGTTGCGATCTACGGGGGGGTCACGAACCCTAGGGACTTATACAGATTCCTTCCAAACCTTACTGCCCATTGTCATGGCCCTCTTCGATAAACACCTTAGACCTAATGAGGATATACGTCGCCTAGGGGTTACTTTCGAAGATTTAGTTAATAAGGAGGCCGTACCTAGGCAGGGAGACCTCTTTGTCCCTAATAAGGACCAGGAGGAACAGAAGGAGGAGGATATTCAAAAGACCCTATTATCGATTAAGGGCCGCTTTGGAAAGAATGCCATCCTTCGGGCTTCTAGTTTAGAGGAAGATGGAACTATTCGCTATCGGAATACCTTGGTAGGGGGCCATAACGGGGAATAAAGAGGCTTTCGGTTAGGGATTGGGTGGTTTTTGCTTAGGATTAGGAGGCATAATGAAGGGAAAAATGTCACGCTTACAAAGGGCTAAACAGTTCATACCCTTTGCCGCCCTTAAAGGCTTTGACTCTTTATTAGCGGTGGTAGCTCGTCATAAAGAAGAACCACTTGAACTGTCAGAGGATCAAGTAGAGGCCTTAGATCGATCATTGCGATCCTTGACCTGTGGCGATTGGGTCCGGGTGACCTTCTATGATCGGGGTACCTATAGAAGTGAAGAAGGTCCTCTTACCATGGTGAGTAAGAGCCTACAGCTCCTTTCTGTTTCTGATAGGGTCATTCCTTTTAGAGACTTAAAGGATATAGGATGGTTGCCAATAAAAAAGTCGAGGCCCTAGGGTCTCGACTTTTTTATTGGATTTATTGGAAAGATTTCTTTCAAGGAATTCTTTTATTATTTACTAGCATTAGCCATAGCTGCTGCATAGGTAGCAGAATTCATAGGCTTGTTATTGGCGTTTTTAGGATCTTGAATGATGGCTTTAAGGTCCGTATCGTAGTCAGGGTTTACAGAGATAGCTGTTACCCTTTGTGCGCTAGGCGCCGCTTGGTTAGCAGGAGTAGATTGTGGTATAGCCACGCGTGATGCTGTAGGAAGGGCTGCTTCTTCAGCACTAGCATAACGAGCCGGACTAGTAGATTGATTATCTCCTTCTAGGACAATTACATTGCCTTGTACAGAGAGAACTTTACGACCTTGGTAATAGCCAGTTTTAGCCGCTTCTTGCGCTTCTGGGGAGATAGCACCTTCCTTGTCTGTCTGCATAGGTTGTTGGCCCATGATAATAGAAGCACTAGTTGCTGTTTTATAATCCGTAGTGGTTACTAAGCCAGGGGCTGGGGTGCCATTTTGGATATAGTCAGGGCCTGGTACGGAAGCGCCTGCCTCGAGCGCCTTAGCAGAGGCTGCATAACGGTCGTGGTTGGCTTGGATTTCTTCTTGTAAGGCAATCAAGCTAGCAGGTTTATTGACAGTTTTCTTGGCGCCTACGAATGGGGCGGAAATAGCTAAGCTTGTAATGGTTGCAGCAGCAAGGGCTGTTAAGATTTTTTTATTCATAATAACCTCCGTCATTAATTTATCATGTTCTGCCTCAAGTATACCATACTTAAGGTGTTAACTAGGCCCTTTAGGGGTATAATAGGGAGTAAGTTTATATAAATTTTAGCTTTAACTAGGAAAGGGATGGACCTATGAGTCAGGTTGAGGATAGAGTCATAGAAGCATATATAGGCCCTGCAGGGACTGGCAAGACCCAGGCTGCCTATGAGTGGATTAAGAAGACCTTGGAGGCTCATCCAGGGGAGCCCCTTATCCTCTTGGTGCCTGATGCAGCTACCTATAAGGCAGAACGGGATTTAGCAACCTATATGGGGGGAGGCTTCTCTTCCGTACGGGTTGTGGGATTTAGTCGCTTGGCTTATCAGATCTATCAATCCCTAGGGGCTCGTGCGGTCAGAGAGGAAGGCCTGTCTAAGGTGGGCCGCAACCTTCTTCTTCGCCTAGCTATGAAACGGAGCCAGCAGGAGGCACATCTCTTGAATCAAGCCTTAAAGCAGGCTCAGTTTTCCGATGTGTTGGGGTCCTTTATGACCGAATGTAAGTCCTTTAAGGTGGATCCAGCAGATCTGCGGGCTAGTGCTGATAAGGTTCAAGATCCTAATTTAGGAGAAAAGCTAAAAGAATTAGCTAGCCTAATGGAGGCTTATGATGGTCTAGTTAAGGAGGCAAATTTAGATGATCGGGAGGGTCTTGAAGTCCTCATAGAGGCCCTTAAGGATTCTCCCCTCTTGACCAAGGCTCACGTGGTCATCGATGGCTTCCATTGGTTTACCCCCCTTCAGTATGAACTAATTTATAACCTAGTAAAGCAGGCTCAGCGGACCTTAATCACCATAACCCTTCCTAGTGATGCTAAGGAAATTGCTTATCAATCTACGTCAGGAGCCCTTTTTAGCCGCCCGTATGAGGTTTATACGACTCTTAAAGGAACTTATGGGCAGGCCCTTAAGGTTACCTTTTTCAAGAATTTCCATCGCTATAGTGGTGATCATTCTACTAAGAGGGATACATTAGGACCTATATCGCCTTTGGAAGATTTGATGGCAGGCTTCTTTGGTCGCCCTCAAGTAGTCAGCGCATGGGGGGCTGATGATAAGAAGGACAAAAGTCCTAGAAATCTAGAAAAAGAAAGGGGTCGTATCCCCATCATAGCAGCCTATAACAGGGAACGTGAAGCGGATGAGGTAGTTCGTTGTATCCTGGCCTTAGTAGAGGAAAAGGGGGCTCGTTATCGCGATTGCATGATTGTACTCAGGGATTCTGAGACCTATGGAGACATCCTGGAAAAAGCCTTCCAAACCTATGAAGTGCCCTATTTTATAGACCAACAAAAACCTATGCGGACGCATCCCTTGGCGGATATGATGACAGCTCTTTTGGAGGTAGTCCGCTATAATTATAATAATGATGCTATTTTCCGCTTACTCAAGACCGACCTAGTGCCTGTAGGTCATGATTTGGACCTAGAGGAAGCTCGCTTCCGGGTGGATCAGTTAGAAAATTATTGCCTGGAATTTGGTGTCCATCACTACAAGTGGGATATGCCTAGTTGGCCATGGATGGTTAAGGGCCCTGATGGAAAGGCCTATAGTGACCTAGAAGAAGATCGCCATAAACAAGTGAATGAAACCCATATGGCCATTATGGATTGGTTGGAGGATTGGTTCGACTTTGCATCTAAGGTGGATGGTCATACCGGCCGTGAATGGGCTCAAGAAATCTATGGAGTTTTAGACCGCCTTGGGGTAGCTGAGACTCTCTACAGGTGGGCTCAGGAGGCCGATGAGGCTGGACAGCTTGTAGAAAAGGCTAGCCATGAACAGATGTATAGCCAGGTCATGAACTTCCTCGATCAATTGGCTAGGGTAGGTGGCGACCAGTTCTTATCTCTGGATGAGTTGGCCCTTCTCTTGGAGGAAGGCTTGGAGGATATGAACTACTCCATGGTGCCACCTAGTCTAGACCATGTCTTGGTGACGACCGTAGAACGGGGCTATACGCAAGAGCGTAAGCACGTTTTTGTTATGGGCCTCAATGATGGCCTCTTTCCCCGTAAGATGGGGGATGAAGACCTTATCAAGGATCGGGAACGAGCAGCTTTAGCAGAAGTGGGCCTTAACCTCGCTGGTGGCGCCTTGGCCCAGGCCTTTAATGAAAATTTCCTCTTTTACCTAGCCTGCTCTCGGGCCCAAGAGTCCTTGACCTTGTCCTATGCTAACCTATCCGGTGAAGGAGAGGCGGCTGAACCGGCCTTGGTTATTAAACGACTTATAGACTTAGGTTATGCAGCGGATCCTTATGTTGTGGGCTTAACCTTGCCGATGAGTCAGGATGGAGAAGGGGACTCCTATGAGGGACGGCCAGAATTTTCCTATATGTGGAATCCGCGTCAGGCCCTTAGTCTCTTATCAAGTCGCTGGGGTGAATTGGTGGATGGACAGACCCTATCTAGCCCTTGGTGGGCCCTTTTTGACTGGGCTATGGGAAATCCTACTTATCGATTGCGCTTGATGGAAATTAGCCGAGGTCTATTTGATACTAACGAGGTGACGCCTATCCATAAGGATGTGGTAGAGGGTCTCTTCCTATTCAATAATTACATGACCGGATCGGTGACCCGTCTCGAAAAGTACCAGGCCTGTCCTTTTAAATTCTATGCTGAATACGGCCTTAAATTAAAAGCCCGTAAGGTGGCTAGTTACGGGGCTCCTGAAATTGGGACCCTCCTCCATGATCACCTAAAAACCTTAGGTGACCAGCTCCTCAAAGAGGGGAAAGATTGGCGTGATCTTAGCCCAGAGGAGCTTCACAAGCGCTGCCAAGCAGTAGCTAAAGAGGGCATGGATCAGTCCCTCTTGGGCTATTCTGACCTAGGCGAAGACGACCGCCTAGATGGCCAAGAGGGGGCCCTTGAAAGCCCTCATGACGCCTCTGATGCAGCCTATAATAAGGCCCGCTATGATCGCTTAGTCAAAACCTTAGAGGCTACTGTAAGACGTCTGGTTGATTGGTCTTCTAAGAGTGAATTCTCTATGGATGCCCTGGAAAAATCCTTTGGCATGCCGGGAGGCTGGCCGTCTGTAGATATAGATTTAGGCCTTGGTAAGAAGGGGGCTAAAATCAAACTACAAGGGCAAATTGACCGCATCGATACATGGAAAAATGGCGATGCTACATACGGACTCATCGTGGACTATAAGACCGGTAAGGCTACGATTTCTGGGGGTGAGCTCTATTATGGCCTCAAGCTTCAATTGTTGACTTACTGGATGGCCTATACCCGTGTTAAGGGAAATGAAGGGATTATTCCAGCGGGCACCATTTATACGCCTGTAAAGAATGCCAAACTATTGGTTAGTCGCCCTCTTTCAAAGGATCAAGCCATTAAGGAATTTGAATCGGCCGATGTGTATAGGAATTTCGGTTATTTTAGTAATTCCCCCGATGTTCTCATGAATATGGATGACCTCGAGATTAATAATAAGGCGGGCAACTATGTGCCAGTGCGCCTTACTAAAAATGGAATCAATGGGCAAGACCGATGGAAGACTAAGAGCCTAGGCGACTATCAAGTCATGGCCTCCTACGTAGCCCACAAGATGGGGGAAATTGGTCAAGGTATTGGCCGTGGGGATTTTGCTATTCGCCCTTATATGTATAAAAAAGCCAATGCTTGTTCCTATTGTGATTACAAGACGGTGTGCCGCTTTGAATCCAGCCGCAACCGCTATAATTATTTGGATTCTCTTACAGAAGATCGGGCTCTGGATAAGATGAGGGCCGACTTAGGTATAGAAGGAGTAGAAGGAGGTGAAGATAATGGCAACTAAGTGGACAGAGGATCAGGCCGCAGCCATTGATTCTCGTAATCAATCTCTTTTGGTAGCCGCTGCAGCGGGTTCCGGTAAAACAGCAGTCCTCACAGAACGCATAATTCAGCGCCTTAAAGATAAGGACCATCCCTTACAGGTACAGGAGTTGCTGGTAACGACCTTTACTAAGGCTTCTGCAGGGGAGATGAAGACTCGGATTGGGAGTGCCTTGGCTAGCGAATTAAAAAAAGAGGACTTGGACCAAGAGACTCGTAAGCATTTGGAAAATCAACTCAAGCTCTTACCATCGGCTCAAATTTCTACCCTTCACTCTTTCTGCCAATGGGTCATTCAGTCTTACTTCTACGCTGCTGACATTAACCCTCGGGCCCGTATCGGCAATGATGGGGAGATGGCCCTTATGCGGTCTGAAATCCTCCACGACCTGATCGTAGGGGCTTATGATCGCTTGGCCAAGGACCCTAATGATGATCCTTACTATATCTATGCCTTGGCGGATATGTTTAGTGATGATAAGTCCGATGCTAACTTAGAGGAGTTAGTTTTGGCTATTTATTCTTTTGCTATGGCTATGGCAAATCCTAAGAAGTGGCTTTTGGAGGCCCTGGATGACTACCGACAAATTTTGGAGAAACCCTTCCTAGAAACTACTTGGGGGGAATACTTCTGGCAGGACATGAAGGAATCTATGGAGGGCGCCCTCAAGCATTTATCGGTCTTGTGTGAAATGGTGCAAGGTCCTATGGGAATGTCCTTTTACCAGGACCACTATGATGTTCTTAAGGCTAAGTTTGCCCCCTTTGAAGCCGCTATGGAAGCGGGCTCTTGGGATGCCTTCCACAGGGCTCTTGTAACTTATGATGGGACTGGCTATAAGCAGTTTCGGGAGAATAAGCAAACCAAGGCCTTTACGGATGAGGGGCTTAAGGCCCAAGCTAAAGTTCATCATAATGAGGTTAAGAAGTATCTGACCAGTTTAAAGGAATCTGTCTTTGCTGTATCAGAAACTGCTTGGCGTGAGCAGGTTAAAGAGCAAATTCCTGTTTTAGAAGGCTTGATTAATCTAACCTTAGACTTTAAGGAGGCCTATGACAAGGCTAAGCACGATGGTGGGCTCATGGACTTCAATGACCTAGAGCACTTCTGCCTCAAGATTCTTATTGAGCCTGGAACAGAAGATCAAAAGATACCAGAGTCATCACAGGTGGCTAAGGAATTGCAGGATCGTTTTCAAGAAATTATGGTAGATGAATATCAGGATACTTCTGGTGTACAGGAAGCCATTATCAATTTGGTTTCCCGTGACCGTAACCGCTTCTATGTAGGGGATGTTAAGCAGTCTATCTACTCCTTCCGCATGGCCGACTCGGACTTGTTTATGGGCAAGTATTTGTCCTTCAAAACCGACCAAGATGGGAATGATTTGGGCCAAGTGCCGGAACGGCGGATTGATTTGGCCAAGAACTTCCGGTCGGATACAAATATCTTGGCCGTGATTAACTTTATTTTCTATCAAATCATGTCAGCCCCTGCAGCTGAGTTGGACTATGGCCTTAAGGAGGCTTTAGTGCCAGGAAGAGCAGTTAAGAATCCTCCCGATGGGTCCGGTGATCTAGGGCAGTGGATTGGTGGTTCTGTAGACCTCCTTTTAGCTGATGTGGCTCCAGCTCAGGCTCGAGGTCAGGTGCCGAATGAGACGGACGAGGATGACCCCGATGAAACTCCTGAGGCGCAGGATATAGAAATGGCCCTCATCGTCGATGAAATCAAGAAATATACCGCTAAAGACGAAAGCGGTAGAGCCCTTTACACCGTACAGGATAAAGATGGGTCCTTCCGCCCAGTAGAGTACAGGGATATAGCTATTCTCCGCCGGTCTTTGGCTGGTTATGGCAACCGCTTGGTGGAGGCCCTTCGCAATGCGGGCATTCCTGCCTATGTAGAAGAAAATACAGGTTACTTTGAATCCATGGAGATTCAGTTAATCTTAGCGCTCTTACAAATTATTGATAATCCAGAGCAAGACCTCCCTATGGCTGCTGTTTTACGGTCTCCTATGGTAGGGCTCACAGCTAATCAAATTGGCCAGATTCGTCTTCTCGGCAAGACCTCTCTCTGGTCCCTCCTGCCAGATTATCTAACAACCCATGCTGGACAAGACCCTGATGCTGTTGAACTTGTGCGTCTCTTTATTGAGCGCATGAAGGCTTGGCGGACCATGGCCCGTAGACAAGGCGCAGCAGACCTTTTATGGAACATTTACCAAGAACTGGACTATGTGAATTATGTCTCAGCCTTACCTAAGGGCTTAGTCCGCAGGGCTAATGTTTTGGCTCTTTTAGGCCGGGCCCAAGATTTTGAGTCATCTGGCTTTAAGGGGCTGTTCCGTTTCCTTCGTTTCGTGGAAAATTTGCGGGATTCCTCCCAAGACTTGGCCGTAGCTAAGGTGCTTTCAGAGGCAGATAACGTAGTCCGTATTATGACCATCCACAAGTCCAAGGGCTTGGAATTTCCACTGGTTTTCCTATCTGGAGTGCAAAAGAAATTTAATCTGCAAGACCTGAATAGGTCCCTCCTACTTCATAAGAAGGGGGGGATAGGTCTCAAAGGTTACTACCAGGACTACCGCATTATGTATCAATCCTTGGCCTCCCTTTATAATGCCCAGCTCAAGAAGAATGCCCTCAAGGCAGAAGAGGAACGAATTCTCTATGTAGCTTTGACACGGGCTCGGGATAAGTTAATTTTGACTGGCACTATTGAGAATAAGGACAATATAGGTAAATTTAATGGGGCTAAGGAGCCTGTAGGTGAAGTTGATGATACTAAGGCCTTTTTAGCTGAATCCAGTGAGGCCCAAAACGATACACCTACATCTAGCAAGGACCTAACCCTTTCTCAAGCTATGGCTGACCGCTTGATTGGCCCAGCTCTGGCTGAGAGTGGGCGTCAACTACCAAAGGACCTAATCTTATCTGCTAACTCGTACTTAGATTGGATTCTTATGGCCTTTGCTCGTCATGGCATAGGCGTAAATCTATTGCGTATGTCCATGGGTGGGAATAAAGTTGAGATAGAGGATAAGGATATCCTTAATGAGATGATTCCAGATCGGGAAAATTCTAAGATTCATGTAGAAATCTTGGATGGCAGTGCCTATCAATTAGCTGATAGAGCTAAGGGATCGACCGATTCAGACTTGGCCTATATTAAGAAGGCTACGAGCCCAGATGGGCGAGGAGCTAAGGCTGAAGAAGAGCTACCAGGCACTCGCGACCATAAGGAAGGCCTTCCTAAAGATGTTCTAGACCGCTTTAATTTCTCCTATGGTTTTTCCGAGGCTACCCGGACGGCGGCTAAGATTTCTGTATCGGAAATTAAGCGTCGTTTTCAAGAGGCTGAGGAAGAGGCTAGAGCCCTCAATGAGGCTCATGGCCATGATGGGGACTATGTTTTTGCCGCAATCGACCAGGCGAAGGCTGGAGCGCATGAAGGATTAGTAGGTCAAGAGGTCTTTGATTTACTAGGTCAATCCAAAGCCCTGGAGCAAGCCATTGCTAATTCTCCTTTTGGCCGCAAACCGGCCTTTTTAGAAGATCCTAAAGAAGACCTTATGGCAGGGGCTCATTGGGGTACTCTCATGCATGAAGCTATGCAGTACCTACCATTGGCAGACTACGACCAAGCTTCCTTGCAGAAGGCGCTAGATTCTTTGGTAGATAGGGGATTCTTGCGTTTAGACGAAGTTACTCACTTGGATCAAAGAGCCTTATTAGCCTTCTTCCAGTCTCCTCTAGCTGACCGGATACGCCAATCAGACCGAGTGGAACGAGAATTACCTTTCTCTATGCTATATCCAGGCCAATCCGTATATCCTAATCTAGAAGAGGGAGAGGATCTTTTCCTCCAAGGGATTATCGATAGTTGCTTCTTGGAAGAGGGGGCTTGGGTTTTGGTGGACTACAAGACAGATCGCCTCTATAAGGAAAAAGATTTCGTAGATCGCTATCATGTGCAATTGGAACTCTATTGTCAAGCGTTAGCTAAGGTGACGGGAATTCCAGTTAAAGAAGCGTATATTTATAGCTTCCGGTTGGGAAAGGCTATTCCTATAGAGATATAACCATTGAGTATAATTACAAAAGAGACGACCTTTAAAAGTCGTCTCTTTTGCTTGATAGGGTACAGAAAAAAGCCCCCGCATATGCGGAGGCCTTTTTCTTTGAGAGTGTGTATTTGTGTGTTTAAAAGGGATGTCTATAATATACACAGGACATATAACGAAACAAGTTATAAATTATAAATAATTAATAAATTTTACTATCTTGCTACTTCTTTCTATGACCAATAGGGGCATAGACCTTAAGGGCTTGTGGTAATACTTCCAAGTCCACTGGTAGGTAAGGTCCCTTGTCGCCATCCATATTGGTAGGTAGGTCATCTACGGTGCTGAGCAGTTCGATGCGGGCTTTTTTTACGGTTAGAATTTTAGCATATTTAGACTTGTAAATGGAGCCAGACATGATAAGAGGCAGAACGGAAAGTATATCTAGGATAAAGTATTCCTTAAAGATGACAATCCGCATATAGCCATCGTCTACAGCGGCAGGAGGCATGAATTTTTCAAAGGAAGAGACTACATTGGTTAGGAGGGCCAAAACCAGTGGGGATTTAACTACAAAGTCCTCGCCTTGGTCCGTGATGATGCGGTAGGCGAAGTCCTTGGTGGTAAAGAGGGCTTGACCAGCTCGTAAGAAGTAGGCCAGAGGACCTAGCGCTCGTTTTTCCTTGATGGATACTTCCTCGATAACCTTAGGGATGACACCAGCGGCTATGTTATTACAGAAGAACTTATCATTGCAGCGGCCCACATCGATGCGCCGAATGTTGTCGTGATTAATGCGGTGGATGGCCGCTAAAGGATGACGAGGAATACCTAAGGCTCGGGCCATATCGTTGACCGTCCCTACAGGGATAAAGCCAAAGTTAACCTTAAAGCCTCCTTGGGCCACACCGTTCATGGTTTCATTGACGGTACCATCACCACCCATACAAAAAACGGCATCGAAATCATGGTCGCTGGCATCTTTTGCAAAGCGAGTTGCATCTCCTTCGCCTTCCGTATACTTAACTTCTACGTGGTCGAAGAGGGTGCCTAATTTCATTTGTAAGTCCATGACATACTTGCGGGCAGCTCCGCCGCCGGACGATGGATTCACAACAACTAAACAACGGCTCATGAGAGCATCTCCTCATCTCTTGCTATGCGAGAACAGAATTGACACTAGAATAGGCGTCAACTATACTTAAGTTAATTATAGGGCTATTAACCCTAGGTATTATATTATACTTTGTATTTTCTATTCATGAAAGTACCTTTCACAAGAGAGAAATACATTTCACAATAAAAGTGTGTAAATAGGAGTCTAATTATGGACGATAATGAGGTCTATCAATTTTCCCGTAGTGAAACTATGGGACGTTTGCCCCTCAGTGAACAAGTCTATTTGACCCTCAAGGAAGCAATCTTGAGAGGTAAGGTAAAACCGGGTGTGAAGCTCAATGAAGTGGCTATTGCAGATCAAATGGAAGTGTCTGCCACACCAGTACGGGAGGCTTTCCGCAAGTTGGCTAAGGATAACCTAGTTGTGATTAAACCTTGGAAGGGAGTTCGGGTTAAAGGCTATACAGCGGAAGAGATTGTAGCTATGTATCAGTGCCGGGAAGTCATGGAGGGCTTGGGAGCCCGCCTTTGCGCAGAACATGCGACGGAAGAGCAGGTGGAAGAGCTCAAGGGTCTCTGCCAAAAAATGCATAGCATGGCAGATCCGGAAGAACGGGTTGAAGTTAATTCAACCTTCCATAGCCTTATTGCAACTTACTCGGGCAACGAAAAAGTGGTGGACTACTTGAGCGATTTTCGGGAAATGGTCAACCGTGATATGTACATTTCTACCATGGACTTGGGGCGGACTAATTCCTGTGATGCAGAACATGATCAAATCGTGGCGGCTATTGCCAATCATGATGGGGAAAAAGCAGAAAGCCTCATGCGGACTCATATCCGCAATGCTTTTGTATTTAAGAATGCTCACGCAGAGCTTAGAAAAAAACAATTTGGACAAGAAACACTATAGGTTACTATGAAAAATAGTCCCTCCACTAATGCTCAGTGGAGGGACTATTTTTGTATGATGCTACATGAAGGCTCTACGGGCCTGCGCTATCTTGTTGCGTATATCCATACGGACTAGGTCTTCTGGATCCTGGGTGAGAATCTGAATAGGGTCCTTATTAACACCTCGACATATGGCGAAGAAAAGGTCTAGGGATAGACCTGCTAGGCACTGGCCGCTTTCAATCTTAGCTATATAAGAGGCGCTGATACCGGTTACTTGGCCTAATTCCTTCTGGGTTAGGCCCAAGAGGCGGCGACAATAGCTGATCTTTTCTCCGATCCTTTGGAATTCTTGGCTATCTAGTGCTAGCTCTTTACTACTCGACATGGGATATTCCTCCTTGTAAAACAGAAACCTTGCTTTTAGTATAGGGCGATAGCCCCTAAAAAGCTAAGGTCATATATGACCTAAGAATTCCATAGGCTTTTATGGACCCCAGTGTTACAATGCTAAGTGTAGACTAAACTAGATTAGGTTGGACAAAGGTTTTTACACTATGGATAAAGTACTTGTTATCGCTCTAGGGGGGGCCTTAGGAGCCCTTATTCGCGTATATAGTGGTGAGTGGATTATGGCCCATTTGCCCGGTGATTTTCCTTATGGGACTATGGTGGTTAACTGCCTAGGAGCCCTTTTAATTGGCCTTTTTCTAGGCCTCTTTATGGAGCATTCCGAATGGCCGGCCTGGGCCAAGTATCTCTTGGTTGGTGGAGGTCTAGGGGCCTTTACTACCTTTTCTACCTTTGCCTTTGAACTCCTGCAGTTGCTTATGGACGGGGCCTATATGGGTGCTCTTGCCTATGGGGGGATTCAGTTAGTAGGGGGTCTGTTTGTGTGTTATGTAGGGCTCGTATTAGCCCGTCTTTTGGCTTAAGGAGGGCCTTTTATGAAAGAAATAAAAACCAGCCAGGCCGTGGGGCAAGCCCTTTGTCACGATATCGTCCGCATTGTTATTGGTCAAACTAAGGAAACCGCTTTTAAGCGGGGTCATGTCATCCGTCAAGAGGATGTAGAAGCCCTCTTACAATTGGGAAAAGACCACATTTTCGTCATGGAAGAGGGCGACAAGGACCTCCTCCACGAAGAGGATGTAGCTCGAGCCCTCTACCAAATTGCAGGGGGGCCTAATATGCATGCGTCAAATGTAAACCAAGGCCGCATTGATGCCATCGCTGATTGTGATGGTCTCCTCAAGGTAGATGTGGATCTTTTACATGCGATCAATAGCATTGGTCAACTGACCATCGTTACTAAATTTACTAACAGCTCTGTAAAAGCAGGACAAAAGCTAGCCGGCATGCGATGTATTCCCCTTATGTTGGATAAGAAGGAAGTGGACCAGGCCCTTGCCTTGGCAGAGGATAGAAAGGTCTTGGCAATTAAGCCCTTTGTTCGTAAGACCATTGGCTTGGTTGTCACCGGATCCGAGGTGTTTCAGGGTCGCATTAAAGATGCCTTTACCCCTATTATTAAGGAACGTGCAGCGGCTTATGGTATGGAGGTAATCACCCAGAAAACGGTGCCAGATGATACGGACCAAATCGTAGAGGCTATTGAAAGCCTTAAAGCACAAGGGGTGGATGCCATTTTCTGTACAGGTGGCATGTCTGTGGATCCAGATGATTTGACACCAGGTGCGATTGCTCGCTTTGCTAATCGAGTAGTCACCTATGGGCTTCCTGTCTTGCCAGGTTCTATGGTCTGCATTGCCTATGCGCAAGATGGGACCCCTATTTTGGGGTTGCCTGGAGGTGTTCTCTTCTCCTCACCAACCGCCTTTGATGCCCTTCTTCCTCGGGTAGCAGCAGATGACCCTATTAGCAAGGAAGAGTGCATAGCTATGGGACATGGTGGATTTATGGGTAAATAAGGTTTTAACTTTACATTTTATAAATTAAGTGTAGCTAACTTTTAGGATATATAAAAAGGACTGCCAATTCTGTTTGTGAACAAAATTGGCAGTCCTTTTATTTTATAGATTGATTAGTCTATGAGTCTAGAAGGCTTTGTCACCTAGGCTAGGGTGTTTACAACGCTTAAGGGTCAGCTTATCAATCAGGTGGGTCGCCTGGTCTAGGCTAATATCCGTTCGGCCTTTAAGATTTTCTAAGACTGCTAGTGGGTGATCTGTGCCTACTTCCCCTGGAGGCAGGTAGATATATTCTCCGTTGGCAGGGTCTCCGTAGATGAATCCTGCTTGGAGATGTTCTTTATGGAGGCGGCTCATAGTAGCTCCTTTATAGTGAAATTAAGATAGTCCGCAGATACTAAGTGAAGTCGGGTTGAACCAAACTGATCGGGAATGCGGTCAAAGGAATTCTGGTCGTGTAAGTGGCCAAAGACGCAGTGGTCCACCTTATACTTAGCCATGAGGTCCGTAAAGCCAGAGGACTGGTTTTCATCGTTGAAGGGTGGGTAATGGAGGAGGAGGAGGCGAATTTCTTCTTGGATTTCAGGATGCTCTTCTTTGGCCTTGGCTAGGAGAGAGTCCATTTCTTGAAGAGCCGCTTCCACCCGCATGAGTTCTCGCTCATAGATGGACCGGTCCGTATCTTCTTTGAAGGCCGTATCATTAGGGCAGAGGTAGGCTCGGCTACCACCTAGTGCTATGGCCCTAGTACCATCTAGGATCAGGTCTCCATGACCCTGAATAAAATGGAAACGCCCTTCTGTTGCCTTGGTCATCTTGGTAACAGAGGACCACCAGTAGTCGTGATTACCACGGATGATAAATTTATGGCCTGGCAGTTGAGCAATGGCCTCTAGGTCTTCTAGGGCTTGATTGAGCTTGAGGGCCCAGGAAGTATCCCCCAAGAGGAGGACTGTATCCTCAGGACATACCTTGGCCAGCCAGTCCTTTTTGATTTTATCCCAGTGTTGGTCCCAATGGGTGCCAAAGACGTTCATGGGATGGGTGGGTGGATTACCGGATAGGTGGAGGTCGCCGATGGCGAATACGTTCATAGATTACCTCAGGAATTCTAGTATGTCGTGACCTACTTGTTCAGCTGCCTCTGGGGAGATGGTTTGGGAAATCTTATAGCCCACATAGAGAGGGGTCGTCACATAGCGAGGGACTACCTTGATATAGTAGTAGCCGTCCTCTAGGTCGTAGAAGAAATAGTTATAAGAATGGGTAAAGGCCTTCAGGGAGTGGAGTACATAAGCGATAACTTCTTGCAGGCGATGGGCCACATGGGCCTGATTGCCATCTGGTGTAAAGCGGATGTTGTACTCGCTAAAACCTATGATGGGATGGTCGGATAGGGTGATGAGGACATCTTGGTCCTCGAAGAGGGTCCAACCCTTAAAGTGGTCGAGACTGATGTCATCTTTGTAGTCATAGTCATATAAGCCGATGATTTGGCTGTGGGGATGGCGAAGAGAGCCACCGGACATAGGGCCGTGGTTCTTGAGGTAGAGGACGGACTTAAAGTCTGGTTTAGCCTTAACCTCTTCCCATTTAGCTAGGCAGTAGGAGAAGACCTTAGCTGCATGTTCTGGGCTGTAGGTGGAGTATTCCCCCTGATCGTCGTCCGTTTCTATAACCACTGTAGGCCAGGTGCCACGGAGGACGGGGAACTTATTCATGAGCCAGATGATGTTGCCATCTCGGTCCATGATGTTTTCCAGGGAGTCAACGTGGCAGAAGGGACAGCTATTGGTGTTGTGGGCCTGACCCTGGAGGGTGATAGGCTTTTCTTTGCCTAGATGTAAATCGAAAATCAAAGGTTCTTTCATATATCTCCCTCCTAATGAAATCTTTATTATATCTATAGTATCATAGGACCGTGCTAGAGAAAACTGAATATATCGAGAAAATTTGTTATAATAAGATTATTGTTAACTAAGATTGCTGTTAGTGCTTAACTAGATTTATAAAAGCCAAGAAAGGAGGACTTATGAGACCGACGACCTTAGTATTCCCTATCAATAAAGAAGGACGGGTCCTTTTGGGACGCAAGAAACGCGGCTTTGGGCAAGGGAAATTTAATGGTTTTGGCGGCAAGATTCAAGGTAATGAGTCCTTCCGTGCCTGTGCTATTAGGGAACTTCAGGAAGAGACAGGCCTCCAGGCTCGTGAGGAAGACCTCCTCTGTGTGGGCTTTTTGGATTTCGCATTTCCCTATCAACCGGAACTTAGTCATATAGGCTATGTCTATCTTTTGAAGGATTTTCAAGGCTCCGTCCATGAGACTGAGGAAATGGAGCCCCACTGGTTTAAACTAGAAAATCTGCCCTTTGATCATATGTGGAAGGGAGATCGAGTTTGGGTGCCTCAGGTATTGGCTGGTCAGGCTGTGGAAGGGCGGGTGACCTTTGGTCCTGATAATGACCAGGTGGCATCTATGGATATAAGACCTGTAGCGGCTATTGAGGAAGTGGATATCGTAAAACCTCTTTGGGTGCGAGACCTCTTAGATTGGTATGACCATAACAAGAGAGACCTCCCTTGGCGGGATTCTGGAGATCCTTATAAGGTATGGGTGTCGGAAATCATGTCACAACAAACCCGGATTGAGGCAATGAAACCCTATTACGAGACCTGGATGGGCCTATTTCCAACCTTACAAGCTTTAGCAGCTGCTTCTGAAGCAGAGGTGGTCCACGCTTGGCAAGGCTTGGGTTATTATAGTCGGGCTCGCAACCTCCGCTTGGGCGCGCAAATGGTGGTAGCAGATTTTGATGGACGGATTCCTATGGACCGCAAGGCCATGGAGTCCCTTAAGGGGGTTGGTTCCTATACGACAGGAGCTGTTTTATCCATGGCCTACGGTCAACATCAGACGGCGGTGGATGGGAATGTTCTTCGCATCTACGCTCGTCTTTATGGAATTACGATGGATATCTTGTCCACAGCTGGGAAGAAGGCCATTACAGCGATCGTAGAGGATACGCTTCCTTACGACCGTCCAGGAGACTTTAACCAAGCCCTTATGGATTTTGGGTCTGCTGTTTGTATCCCTAAGCGTCCTCGCTGTCAGGACTGCCCCTTGAAGAGCAATTGCTTAGCCTATGGAGAGGGGCAGACCGATAGTTTGCCAGTTCGTATCGTTAAAACTAAGGTTAAAACCATCCCTGTGACGGTGGCTATTTTATCATTAGGCCCTTATTACCTTCTTCACAAGCGACCTAATCAGGGCCTTCTCCAATCCATGTGGGAATTTCCTTCTCTTGAGGGGGCAAAGACTATAGGAGAAGGGTTACATGCCATTAAAGGCAAAGTGGAAGCCCTTTTAGGACCTGATGCCCAAGTCTCCATAGAGCCTAAAAAAATTCATGACCTGACTCATGTTTTTTCTCATCGTAAGTGGCTTATGAAGGTCTACCAAGGGACTATTAAGGGCCTTGATGGGGCGGTTATCAAGGGTGGCCTGCCAGCAGACTGGATGTTGGTTCCCCGTCAGTCATTTACTGATTATGCCTGGGCCGGTCCCCATGGTAAATTGACGGAATTGTGTAAGTAAGGAATATAGATAATGACCTTTCAAGTATTAACTATGTTAGTGGCCATCCTAGGGGCCTTTCTATTTGTGGTTCCCTTCCTCTACCTGGTCAAGCCTAAACACAAGTGCTTGCTCGGCAGCATCATAGGTTTAGTTGCTCTTTTAGCCTTTGTCTGTGGCCTCTACTATATCTATTATCCCTTCCCCTTTGAGGAGGGATTGCGGGCTTATGACACCTTTAAGTCTTATTATGTAGACCTCTTTGGGGCCCTCTGGGGCTTCATCTTGGCCGTTCCTTGTTTGATTATCCTAGCGGCTCTCGTGGCCTTGGCTAATCGTAGGTCCGCCAAGGAATCCCCTACCTTTCATGAGTCTCGCCGGACCCTTCTCAAGGGTCTGGGTTTGGCCATCCCCTTGATTACCATGGGGGGCGGAATTTTAGCTGCTAAAAATGGCCAGGAAGACTTAGTGGTCAAGGAGGAAACATTTGCTTTTAAGGATTTACCTCAAGTCCTTGAAAACTACAAGATTGTGCAATTGTCTGATGTCCATATTGGCGCCTTTATTGACATGGATAACTTTGACAATCTCGTGTCCACCGTCTTGGCCCAGCGGCCTAACCGCTTGGTTATCACCGGTGACCTCATCGATGATTTGGACCGCTTGCCGCCCCTCTGCAAACGCTTAGAGGCCTTGGCCCCCCTTATTCCTGATGGTATTGACTATATTTATGGTAATCATGAACACTTTCGCAATTACAAACTCGTGAAAGAGATGCTAGCCAAAAGTCCTATGCGGATTTTAGATAATGCCAATGAAAGGATTTTTGATGGTCCTCATCCTGTCTATATAGCGGGTGTTAACTACGACCTCAAGCGGGACCCTCAAGTCCGTCAGGCCTTTATGAAGGAGGCTATGGTGGGTATTCCACAAGAGGCCTTTATCATCCTTCTGGCCCACCATCCGGAGTTCTTTGATAATGCCTTAGAATATGGTGTGGACTTGACTTTGGCAGGCCATACCCATGGGGGACAGATGGTCCTAGCCAATCAGGCCCTTGTTCCAGTGGGAACTCCTTATGTGAAAGGCCGGTATGAGAAGGATGGTAAGTTCTGCTATGTCAACTCTGGTGCAGGACATTGGTATCCTGTCCGCATCAATTGTCCACGTGAAATTACGGTTATCAACCTTAGAAAAGCCTAGCTTAAAAGTCCCTAGGAGGTTTATCCTAGGGGCTTTTTTGTAGGTGAATTTCCCTAACAAACAATTGTCTACTATAACTGTACATATAAGGCTTAGTGGAGTACAATAAAGTGTACTTTATAATTAGCAAGAAAGGGGATTTTCATGAATAGTAAGTACTTTAGTCATGACCTTAACTTGCCGGAATTAACTTTGCGCGGTATGATTTTAGGCGTTTTAATCACTATTATCTTTACCGCATCCAATGTATATTTGGGCTTGAAGGTTGGTTTGACCTTCTCCTCATCCATTCCGGCGGCCATCATTTCTATGGCCATTCTTCGATTCTTTAAGGATTCGAATATTTTGGAAAATAACATGGTACAAACACAGGCCTCCTCTGCAGGTACCTTGTCTGCTGTTATTTTCGTATTGCCAGGTCTCCTTATGTTGGGCTACTGGCAAGGTTTCCCATTCTGGCAGACCTTGATTCTCTGCGCAGCCGGCGGTTGTTTGGGTGTTCTTTTCACCATTCCATTGCGCCGTGCTATGGTAGTCAATTCTGATCTTACTTACCCAGAAGGGCGAGCAGCTGCTGAAATTTTAAAGGTTGGTTCCCGAGAAGATACAGCAGGGGTAAAATCTTCTTCTGGCATGCGGGATATTGTGGCCGGTGGTTTTGTAGCTGGTATCGTATCCCTCTGTACCAATGGGTTACGTATCTTATCTGATGGTATGGCCGTATGGGTCAATGTCGGTAAGGGTGCCACTCAATTGCCTTTGGGCTTCTCCACAGCCCTCTTGGGGGCAGGTTACCTGATCGGTATTGCTTCTGGTATTGCTATCCTAGTGGGTATGATTATAGCCTGGGGTGGCTTTGTTCCTTACTATACCAATATCCTTCCTATGGATCCTGGTATGTCTGCTAGCAAGTTTGCCATGGCTGTATGGAAGGACAAAGTTCGTTTCATCGGTGCTGGTACTATCGGTATCGCCGCTATTTGGACTTTGTTGACTCTTATGAAACCAATCCTTGAAGGTCTTAAGATGTCTATCAAGTCCATGACCATGTCTGCTGAAGAACGGGCTTCCCACCGTATGGATACAGACATGACTGTGAAGTCTGTATTAGCGACTACCGTGGCTGTTATTATAGGCCTTGTATTATGCTTCTTTGATTTTGTTTATGCTGTTGATATTAGCCCGACCCTTATGTGGACTCTGGTTATCGTAGGTGTTATCGTATCCCTCTTAATTGGCTTTATCGTAGCCTCTGCTTGTGGCTACATGGCGGGCCTCATCGGGACATCTGCATCTCCAATCTCCGGTATTGGGATTCTGGCTATCATCATCTCCTCCTTGGTTGTATATGGTATAGCTTCTGCTAATGACCTCTTTGCAACACAAGCAGGCGTTCAGTTCGCTACAGCTATGGCCCTCTTCATGACCTCTGTAGTAGTTGCTATCGCGGCTATTTCTAACGATAATTTGCAAGACTTGAAGACAGGCCAATTGGTAGGTGCTACACCTTGGAAACAACAGGTTGCCCTCCTTATCGGTTGTGTAGTGGGTTCCGTTGCTATCGCACCAGTTCTTAATCTTCTATACCAAGCTTATGGATTTACAGGGGCTATGCCTCGGGAAGGCATGGATCCATCTGTTGCCTTGTCTGCGCCACAAGCGACTTTGATGACTACCATTGCCCAAGGGATTTTCTCTTCTAGCATGGATTGGACCTATATCTTTATCGGTATTGGCGTAGGGGTAGTCGCCATCATCGTCAACTTGATTTTGAAAGGTACTACAGCCTCCCTCTCTTTGCCACCTTTGGCTATCGGTATGGGGATCTACTTACCACCAGCTCTGGAAACGCCATTGGTAGTAGGTGCCGTTATTGGCTACTTGGTCAACCGATACTTGCGTAAACGAGCTGCTAAACGGGCGGGTAACTTGGCAGACCAAGATGTAGAAATTTGTAATCGTCGTGGTGTTCTCTTCTCGTCCGGCCTCATCGTAGGGGAATCCATCATCGGTGTTATTATTGCGGCTATTATTGTTATTTCCGTAACTTCTGGCGGTTCTGAAGCACCTCTCCAATTGGTGGGCAAGGGCTTTGAGGATACTGCTGAATGGTTGGGCCTCATCGTCTTTGTTGCCGTTGCTATTGGCTTGGTTCGATTGGTATTAGGTCAAAAGTTTGACCCTCAAGAAGCACAAGCTATGAAAGCGGAAGAAGACCTAAATAAATAAGAATAGATAGATTTTCCTAGGAAATAATATGTAAAAAGCTCCACTTAGGTGGAGCTTTTTTACTGGTTACGGGCCGTGGTGGAAATCCTTATTGATGGGTCTTTTATATGGCTTTTAAATGAGAAAATAGCTTTAAAATTTATGATTCATTTATTTCTCATTCGTTGAAAAAAGCCACTAGAATTGGTAAAATCATAGTGATATATGAGAATTAATTGCTAGGAATTTTAGTAATACCGATCTATAGGAACTTGTGAGAAAGGACGCCCTAGGGCGAGTGATTAACTATGAAGAAACACGTATTGGTAGCCTGTCTTTTGACTGCCTTACCATTGACTGCCTTTGGAGCAGGTCACAAACATGCAGAGCCTATGAGCCAAAATATCCAAGTGGTAAAGGCTGTTCCTGATGCATCTGCTGTCACTTCCGATGCCATATCAGGCATTTCTAATGCGGCAGAAACCAAGGATGATGAACCAACGACGAGAGCCTTATCCAAGGCCATATCTAAATCCTTAGCCTACCGTGTATCCTCTACGGCCACGCCAGAGGTAAACCGTATGATTCGGGAGGAAATGGGACAAACTATACGGGAAGTAAAATCTGTATCCGTTCCAGATGCCAATGCTTTTGAAGACCGTAAGGCTGTTGGAGTAGCACCGGCGACCATTACCTTAGATCATATGGATATTTCCTATCCAACTGTTACCTCTGTTAGTCCTGTAGTACAAGGGAAGATTAACTCCTCTTTGTTTGGTTACGTAAAGGATTTACGTAAGGAGTTAGAGACTGAAAATATGTCCAATAGTGACAAGAAGAACCTTGTCATGTACTACGATGTTAAGACTGATGGTAAGGGGCTTTTGTCAATTTTGATTCATACTTACACCATCATGGACCATGGTACAGAAGGTGATTACTATGTAAAAGGGATGACCTATAACACGACTACCGGTCGTCTCTTGTCCTTGTCCGACTTTGGTGGTATTGACACGCAAGCGGTTAATAAGGCAATCCAAGATCAAGAAGCGGTAGCTAAACAATTTAATGATTCCTTTACCGGTTTTGTTGACCGTCCTAAGGAATTCTATGCTCATGAAGATACTTCAGTAGTTCTCTTGGCCCAAGCATCTCACCTTAATAAGAATGCAAAGAAACTCGTAGAAATTCCAGTGGGAGTTTTGCGGGTAGATACTAGTCAGGCTGATAAAAAATCTAAAGTAGCTAAACAAATGAAGGATATGAAAGCGGCTCAAGAAGCATATGATGCTGAGTAAGCTGTAGTAATACTTAAAAAAGAGCCCTGCGAGATTTCGCAGGGCTCTTTTTTGTTTATACTATTTGTTTTTAGGAGCTAGTTTTCGTTGGTCTAAGCCAAAATTATAGGTAATAGGACGTTCCCAAGTGAGCTTGTTATCTTGACTACTTGTTTGGATAATAACTTTATTGCCAAATTTATTTTGGAAGGCTTTGCTTACTGTATCCGTTACAGGTTTAGCATAAATGATGAGCTGGTCTCCTGTATCATTAGGGCGAACTATATCAATAGCCCCATTCTTACTAGTAGCCTTGTAGAGATCGCTAGCAGAGGCTTGTAGGCTATCAAAATCAGCTTGTGAATATTTACCGTTAATCACGTGTACTTTGTCTCGTAGAAGTTGGTCTTCTGCGAGTTTAGCTTGCACCTTAGCAGATGATTTTTTGTCCTTTATGGAAGCAATGAGGGTAGTTCCATCTTGGGTCCAGTATAGGGCCCCCTTGTTGTAGAACTTGGAGAAGTCACCATCGTAATCCAAGGCTTTATCAATCAAATTGATAGTTCGGTTCAAGATCTTGCCTTGTACGATGTCTTGTTTGATTTTAAGTGCTTGTGGTGTATAGGTCATACGGTAGGTGATTTCTGCGGCTTCAGCACGAGTGATGTATTTTTCTGGGTTGAAGAGGGTATTCTTGTTGTACATCAAGAAACCAAGACTAGCTAATTCACGGACTGCATCTTGGGCCCAAGATGCTACGAACTTTTGGTCTGCATAGGCCACATCATCCAAGCTGGTAGGGTCTTCTGTTTGATAGCCTACATAGTGGAGGTAGTTGTCTGCAACAACAGCAAATTCCTGGCGGGACATAAATTGTTCTGGCTTAAAGGAATTATCTCCGTAGCCGGACATGATGTTTTTCTTGGACACGGAGTCGATAGCCAAGGCTGAGAAACGGTCTGATGTGATATCGGAGTAAGGACTTGCTAACATAACGCCAGGGCGATCTCCGATGAGCTTATCGAAGATAATAGCCGCTTCTTCTCGTTTAAGGGCTTGTTCTGGATGGAAGGTACCATCGGAATAACCACTGAGGATTTTTGCTTCTGCCATTGTTGTAATGGCAGGGGCAGCCCAGTAATCAGGTTTTACATCAGTAAAGAGATAGTCGCGAAGGGAGTTAAAACGGTTAGGGTCGATGGATGTTTTTTTTGCATCCATCGATTCTTCTTGTCCTGCGCTAGCTGTTTTTAAGTCAGGAATTCTTGTTGTCGGAGTGGCAAGTGGGGCCTTTGTCGCAGTCATGGAAGTGCTAGTAGGGGCCACTTGTTGGGTACTTGACCCAGCTGCTAAGACGGATGATGTCATGCCCAAGGCCATGAGGGTCATGGCTAAGGGAGTGAGGAATTTGTATGTCTTTTTCATAAGGGCTCCTTATTTGACTGCCATAGTAACTTTGTCGCCGAAGGCGCCATTGATAGCTGTTTGTGTTGTCTTAGAAAGGGCAGACACGACGGCATAGAGGCGATTGTTTGGAACGTCAGGGAAGGTAGCGAAGATGGTTGCCTTTGGTTCGTTAGCCTTGTAAGAGGCGCGGAAGTTTTTGTCAATTACATCATACTCTGCTTGGCTGTACTTGGTTGGTTCCACCACTACTTGAGTACCTAAGTCAGCCAGGTTAGCCTTGACTGTATTCAGGTCCTTGTTGTTTTTGATAGCCACATGGAGGATGTCGTTTTTCCAGTACATAACGCCGTATTTTTGGAAATTAGCAGGAGATTTATAGGTTTTATTAAGTTGTGCGAAGACTTTGTCCTCTAAGGCTACTTGTTTTTCTGTAGCCATGGTGGAGGCGTTAGAACTTGTGTTCATACCTGTTTTTGGCTTGGTTTTGATAGTTCCTTTGGATACGTCAATAGGATTGTTGGTTACCATGCGGTAGAGGATGGAGGTTGCTTCTGCCCGCGTGATAGGGTCTGCAGGACGGAATTGAACCGTTACGCCAGAGGCGATAAAGCCTTCTTGTGCTAATTGATCGACATATTTGCGATTAGCAGGGGAAATCTTGTCGGCATCTTTGAATGCTACTTTAGCGTCTGCATTGTCGTTGTGGATATGTTGGTGGACAGCAAATCGTGCAGCGGAAACTGCGAATTCTTCCCGTGTTAAGACCTTGGTTGGGGCAAAGGAAGTGGTGGTGCGACCAGTCATGATTCCTTCGCCAGCGACTGTTCTGATAGCCTTGGAGGACCAGCGGTCGGAGTCAACGTCGGAGAAGGATTGCTTTTCTGCATTGGCAGCCATGGTTGCTTGTTCGTCTTGGGAGTCAGTGGCCATGAGGATTTTGTTGTAAATAGCAGCTGCTTGCTCGCGGGTAATAGAATCGTTTGGCTTGAAAGATCCATCTGCATAGCCGGATACATAGCCTGCATTAGCCATGGCCTGGATGTCGGATTTGGCCCAGTGATCTTTGGTATCTTTAAAGACGCCTGCAGGGAGTTTTGGGCCCTTATCTTTCTCAGACGTGAGGACAGGCTTAGTGGATGTCTTTGTTGGGCTTGTGTTAGGAGAGATGATTTTTACATCAACATCATCGTGACCTGTATCTTTGATTGTTGTTTCAGCTGCGAAAACGCTTGTAGTACCGAAGAGTGTGATGGCAGCGAGTAATGCGGAAATACCTTTTTTATTCATTGTGGTCTCCTTTCAATTCACATATATTCTTTATCATTATAGCACGATGAAGGGCCTAGACCTAGGTATAGTGGGGACCTAGATATAAACTATGTATAAACAATTTGCCGTTTTGTGTAAGAAAATTTACGATTCGCTGGGGTTCCGTCTTTAAGTATTAAAAGTAGACTCTTTTTCATTCTATGGAGGAGGTCCATTAGGCTTGGTGACTAGAAGGGCTAGGTGAAAGCGGTTTTCACTTAGCTTTAGCGAGCTATAACTGAAACGCATAATACTATTCCTATTGGTATGTATTTTGCTAATAGTGCAATTATAGCCTGATTTTCTTAGACATATGGACTGGAGACTCCTATAATAAATTGTAAACATAAGTGATGGATGTTCTACTCTTATGAGGGCCTTACTTTTATAATCAAGTAGAAGCATCATTTCAAGAAATTATTCATCCTGTGTAAGTATGTATTTTAAAAGAAAAGGTGAAGGTATCACAAATGGCTAAAATGAAAATTCATTTATTCCAACAATGTTTGATTGATATGTTCTACCCACACGTTGGCATGGCTGGCGTAGAAGTTCTTGAGCGCTTGGGCTGCGAAGTTGTTGTTCCGAAAAAACAAGTGTGCTGTGGCCAAATGTTCACGAACTCTGGGTATTATGATGCGGCTAAGGCAGCTATCAAAAATACAATCGAACAATTCGAAGATGCAGACTACATCGTATCTATGTCCGGTTCCTGTGCATTCGCAATCCGCGATGAATATGTACACTTCCTCGAAGGGGAACCAGACTGGCAAAAACGAGCTGAAAAAGTAGCCTCTAAAATCTATGAATTCACAGAATTTATCGTAGATGTATTGGGGGTTACTGATGTAGGTGCACGCTTCAACGAAGATGTAACCTATCATACATCTTGCCACGTAACTCGACTCATGGGTATTAAAGCACAACCATTCGCATTGATGAATGCTGTTAAAGATATCAACTTGATCGATTTGCCTCGTAAAGATCGTTGCTGTGGTTTCGGTGGTACATTCTCCATCAAAAATCCTGAAATCAATGAAGCTATGACGCGGGAAAAAGCTCTTGATATCGCGGCTACTGGTGCTAATGTGGTAGTGGGTTCTGACCAAGCCTGCCTCATGAACATCGCCGGTATGCTTGACCGCCTTTATAAAGAAGGGGTTATCGACCGCCGTATCAAAGCAATGCATATCGCTGAAATCTTGAACATGCGTTAATAGGAGGAGAGTACCATGGCAATTATTTATGATAACCGCCCGTATAAAACACGTGTAAAAGACGTTTTGGGCAATGACTTCAAACGAGCTGCCATTCGTAAAGCACAAGACGTGTTCTACGGTAAACGCAATAGCATGGTAGAAGCGGTTCCTGAATGGGCTGATTTCCGTAAAGAAGCAGCTGATCTACGGGACCATGTATTGGCTAACCTTGATTATTACGTAGACCAATTTGCTACCAATGCAGAAAAAGCAGGGGCTCACGTGTACTTCGCTATGGACGATAAAGAAGCGACTCAATACGCTCTTGATATCTGTAAGGAAAAAGAAGCGAAGATGATCGTAAAATCCAAGACCATCTTGACGGAAGAAATCTCCCTTAACGAAGTCTTGGAAGAAGCGGGTATTGAAGTTAACGAAACTGACTTGGCTGAATTTATCTTGCAAACAGCGGATAATAACCCACCATCTCATATCGTAGTGCCAGCCCTTCACTTTGAACGGCATAAGATTCGCGATATTTTTGCTGAAAAATTAGGTTACACAGGGACAGAAAACCCAGAAGAAATGACTCACTTCGTACGTCGTTTGGTACGGGAACGTTTCCTTAAGGCCGATATTGGTATAAATGGTTGTAACTTTGGAGTAGCGGAAACTGGTACATGTACTATCGTTTCTAACGAAGGTAATGGCCGTATGGCATCCTCCATTCCTAAGACACAAATTGTCTTCGTTGGCGCAGAACGTATCGTTCCTGATTTCAAGGCTCTCGATATCATGATGGAAATGCTTATTCGCTCTTCCGTTGGCTCTAAAATTTCTAACTATTTCTCCATGATTACTGGTCCTGCTCGCCCAGAAGAAGCAGATGGCCCTCGTGAAACCCACATCATCATAGTAAATAATGGCCGTGATAATATCTTGGGTGATAAGACCTTCCGGTCTATGCTCCGTTGTATCCGCTGTGGTGCCTGCATGAACATCTGCCCTGTATATCGTCATATTACAGGTCATGGTTATGGCTCCATCTATCCAGGGCCAATGGGTGCTGTATTGACTCCATTGTTCAAGGGTTATGAAGTAGCTGGCGACCTTCCTTATGCATCCACCTTGTGCGGTGCTTGTACAGAAAACTGTCCAGTAGCTATTCCTCTCCATGAACTTTTGATGGAACACCGTCATCGTCAAGCTGATGTGGAAAAATGCCGTCCTGGCGTTGAAATAGCTGCCTTCCAAGGGGCTGCTAAGATGTTCTCTGATACAACCCTCTTTAATGCAGGTACTAAAATGGCTGCTCTTGGCATGAATATCCTCAAAAATAGCGAAGGGAATATGCCTTCTTGGATGAAGCACTTGCCAGTTGCAGGGGCTTGGATTAGATCCAAAGAAATGGGCGCTATGAAGTGGAAGAAGTTCCGCGATGTATATGCTGAATATAAAGCTAAGAAAGTTAAGGAGGGCAAATAATCATGGATCAAGCTAAACGTAAATTATTCATCAATTCCTTGTCCCGTGCCTTGGATCGTGAAAATGCCTTGACTAAACGCGAAGATGGTATGGCATTGCCTGATTTTGTAGAACCATTTGATTACTCTCATGGCCCTCAAGAATCCATGTTTAAAGATTTGAGCCGTGAAGAAATCTTGGACATGTTTTTTAAGGAATGCGATAAGAACGGTACAAAATATGTTCGTACTACAGAAGCTAACTTGCCTCAAACTGTAATTGAAGCGATTAATTCCTGGGGTAACGGCGTAGTAGCTTATCCATCTGTTCCGCAAGTGGACAGCTTGGGCATCAAGGCTGCTTTCGATGCCGATACCAGCGGTGAACGTACTTACATTCAATGGGATCCTGCTTTAGGTCGCGAAGTTAACTTGGAAAACATCAATAAGGCGGATATCGGTGTCACCTTCGCTTGTGCGGGTATTGCAGAAACATCTACGGTTATCCAACCATCCACAGCTGAATCCGGTCGGGCTTTGTCCTTGATTCCAGATACTCATATTGCTATCATATGGGCGGATACTATCTTCCCACGTATGACCCAATCCATGGAATTCTTGGCAGAAGAGTTCCGCAAGGATCCAGAAAAATTCCCTCGCAATGTAGTCCATATTTCTGGTCCATCTCGGACAGCAGATATTGAATTGGTAACAGTTGATGGTGCTCATGGTCCAATCAAGGTAACCTATATCGTTATCGACTAAGAAATTAGGGACCTAGGTTGACGTTCCACCTTGCTCAGGTTTAAAGCACATAATTTCTAGACATAGAAAGGCCAGGTTAAAGCATATGCTTTGCCTGGCTTTTTATTTATGAGTTTTCTTGTGATTAAAGTTGCCTTACCTTATCTCAATCTATAAATATCATAACTTAAGTGCATAGGTCGTATGAGAAAACTATACTAAAAGTGTGATGAAATACTTTGTCGAAGGATTCTTAGCTATTTATAATAGTATATTGAATGAAAGAAAAGTTAACTTCTTTAGCCTCCTCAAGTGTAGGAGGTCTCTTATGTGTAATAATCAAGAGATTCTTATGTAATAGTTTGCTTTATAGATAGGAGCCCATATGATTACAAAAGAAACCAAAGACATATTGATGTCCGATTACCCCCTTTTTGAGGAAAATACCCGTAAGTTCTTTAAAAAAGATATGTCTATGCCAGACTATAAAAAGTTTTCTGGCCAGTTCGGAACCTATGCAGAACGGGGCATGCAAACCGGCATGTCTCGCTGGCGCTTTCCTGGTGGGGAAATTAACCGAGATCAACTCAAGTTTATGGCGGAGGCTATCCGCAAGTATAACTTAGAGCATATTCGCTTTACCATCGGTCAAGCGATTCAAATGCATGGTCTCGATGGGGAAACTATCATTGCGCTCTTTAAGGAATGTTTTAATCATGACATCTTTTGCCGTGGTGCGGGCGGGGATACTATTTCTAACTTTGGTTCTTCCCCTCTGCACGGAATAGATCCAGAGGAAGCTTTCGACATCACTCCTTATATCCATGCAGGCTATGATGAAATCTTGCCTATGCTCAAATATTTTAAGCTTCCTCGTAAGTTTAAGATTGCTATTGATAATGGACATGATGCATCCTGCCATGCCCTCATTAAAGATGCAGGCTTCCATGCCAAATCCAATGGGACTTTTGACGTTTACATGGCTGGTGGCATTGGCCCTGGCCCTGCTTTGGGTATCAAGGTAGCTGAAGATGTAGACCCTAAGAAGATGAATTACTATATCAAGGCCATGATTATGCTCTTTACCAATTATGGTAATTACAAAAACCACAATAAGGCTCGGTCCCGCTTTATCCCCGCTGAATTAGGTGGAGAGGATGAATTCAAGGCCAAGTACAATGAAATCTTGGATATGGTTATGGATGTAGAGTCCTTGGATATTGATCCCGACAAATACGCTCGTCCCATTACTAAGACGGGCCCTGTAGATGACTCTGTACTAGGGCCGCGCGTGGGTAAGCAAAAGCAAGAGGGTCTCTACTGGGTAGAATACAAGCCTTTGGCGGGCGATGCTGATCCTAATCATCTCCTGGCAGCTTTGGATTATGTAACGGGTCTAGACCAAGTGGAAGGTCGCTTGTCTCCAGCAGCAGGCATTTACTTTATTAACTTAAGGGCGGACGAAGCGCGTCACCTTTTAGGCCTTTTGCCAGAAGGGGCTACTAGCGACTTTGAACGGTCTCTTGCTTGTGTTGGTAAGAACCGCTGTCAAATTGGTATGCAGGACTCGCCTGGCCTTCTTCGATCTATTATAGGAGCGGTTAAGGAAGCCGATTTGGATATGAGTTTCTTGCCACCAATCCATATTTCTGGCTGTCCTTCTTCTTGTGGCTGCCATCAGGTAGGTGAAATTGGTTTCCAAGGGTCAATCAAGTTGGTCAACAAGGTACCAACACCAGCCTTCGCAGTCTTTGTGGGAGGGTCAGAACGTGTTGATCACCCATCCTTTGGCAAACCTGTAGCTACCCTTGCGCAAGATGTGATTCCTACTATGATGGTGAATCTTGGGCACAAGCTTCAAAAGGCTGGTATTACTGATTTTCATGCTTGGCAAGCAGCCCATTATGATGAATTTGTAGCCTTTTTGAAAGATTACGAATAAGAGGAATACCCTGTAGCATAAAGAGTAAAAGCCTTGTTCCTTACAAGGCTTTTATGTGGTATAATAGCCCTTGATTAAAACCTAGGTGGGAGGATATGATTATGCAATTTACAGTAGATCCAAATGTATGCACTCGTTGTGGCCTCTGCGTTGCAGAGTGTCCGACAGGCTTGCTCTATATGACAGAAGATGGCCCAGCGCCAGGTAAAAGCGTTTGTATTGCTTGTGGTCATTGCATTTCTATCTGCCCTACTAAGACCTTGGATTCCGATATTACCCCTCGGTCTGAACAAGTGGATATTACAGGGGAACCTGCTTTTACTCCAGAAGAAGGGGAACGATTCCTCCGTCAACGTCGGTCTGTTCGTACCTACCAAGACAAGGAAGTGCCTAAAGAAGTCATTGAACGCTTACTTAATGTTGCCCGTATGGCTCCAACAGCAACCAATACACAAGGCATTTCCTATATCGTTGTACGGGAAAAAGAAACGCTCAATAAAATCTCTGGACTGGTCTTTGAATGGATGAAAGAGGCGGCTAAAACCCGTCCTCTTATGCGTCTCTACCTCCGTACAGCGACGGCAGAAATTGAAAAGGGTAACGATTACTACTTGCGCAATACCCCTTGTTTAGTAGTTGCTGTGGGTTCCTCTCGTGATGAACACAGAACACATGACTCTGGTCATTCTTGCTTGACCTACGCTGAACTCTACGCACCAACCTTGGGCTTGGGTTCTTGTTGGGCTGGGTTCTTTGAGTATGCTATAGCTGATCGTTATCAACCGCTTCTAGATCTATTGGGGATTGGTAAGAAGGAAATGGGTGCCGGAGCTATTTTGCTTGGCTATCCTAAATACAAATATCGTAACATCGTAGAACGGGCGCCATTGGCGGTTCGTTTCCACGAAGAAGGTTAAGCCCTAATAATTCATAGTTAGGCCTAAATTCGTGGGCCTTGTGAATCATTCTAAATAAAAGCACTGCTTAGCAGTGCTTTTTTGTTTTATCTTCATGCTTCTGAATTTATGATGACTCCTAGTGGATTTAAAGTGTATTAACACTCTTATTAGTTCTTCTAAAAATTTATATTTTATTCCTTTTGTCATTGACTGTATTAGGGCTTATTCTGTATAATTTTTGGTGTGAATTAACCGTGAAATAATAAGAGATTTATTGGTTAGTGTTTAAGAGAGGAAGTATACAATTATGAGGAACCGTAAGTTGTTGACGACTATGGTCCTGGGCGCTCTTGCCTGTGGCCTTTCCCTTAGTACAGGGGTGGCAGCGCAAGCCGTTGCTACAGAGCATGGTCAAGAGTCTACTGCTAGTCAGCAAGCAGCTAGGCATGATATGGTTGAGACCAATTGGTTAGATCGCACTGATATCACTGTGGGAAGACAAGCTAAAGAGGGCAATCTAGTTTCTGTAGAGACCCTCCAACCTTTGACTCCTTATGATGAAAATACTAAATCAGTTCTCTTCATCCAAGCTGGCCTTGGCCATGAGGGCCTTCGTAAAGAATCAACCGATTTACATGGGCAGAGAGCCATGCTGGACCCAGTTACTCATACAGGAGTTGTTAATTATACTCCAGAGCATTCTAGTAGCTCGAAATCTTTGGGTACGGTTGCGCATATCGGTTTAGGTTATCGTCATTTAAGTAAAGGTGAACATGCCTATGTGGGTGTTAACACTTTTTATGATTATGCCTTTTCTGGGAGCTATAAACGTATTAGCGGTGGTTTAGAGTATGTAGTAGGTCTTAATGAATTCCACTTTAATGCTTATAAGGGGTTAGATGGGCACAATGAGCATATGGGTTTGGTACCATTGGGCTCTAGTTACTATAATGATTATTTACATTTTGACCCACAGGATTGGTCTTCTGACTCTGTTTTAAACTATGGCTTTAGACAAACTAATAAAGCATTAGGCGGCTATGATTTTAGCTATGCTCGTTCCTTTAAGAATGCTCGTTGGGCTCGTGCTTATGCAGATTTTTATAAGTGGCGGAGTGGTCATAGTGCTAGTCAATTCACCGATTTTGTGGGAAGCCAAGATTGGACGTATAATTTCCAAGGTGGTGAAAAGAGACATGGTTGGAATTTGGGCTTAGGCTTACAATTGACTCCTCAGTTGTCTGTAGACTTAGGGTATAAGCATGATAGCCAAAATCTTAGTGGGACTTATGGCTTTGTAAAATATACTTTAGGTAAATCTAAATTTGCTTGGCATGGTGGCAAGCATAGTGATGATACGATTACTAATGCACGGGCTAGAATGCTTGATAAGGTAGAACGAAATTCTATGCAAGCAGAAAGTTCTTATGAAGAAGATTGGTTCGCACAGCCTGTCGGTCATATATAAAATTGTTTATATGGGATATATGTTCCGTATAAATAGTAGAAGAATAAAAGAGCTAAGGTATTCCTTACGGAAGACCTTAGCTCTTTTGTTTGTATGATGTTATTAATTGGCTGATGTAATCGTCCCGTGGAAGGTATTTTGAATGAAGTCCTTAATAGCTTGGGATTGGTAAATTTCAGCAATTTTTTTATAGTCTGGGTTGTCCTTGTCTTGTGCTCGTGCTGCGAGGACCATAACAGCTAAAGGTTCGTCCATTGGTTCAAAGAAGAAGCCTTGCTTATCTACGTCAAGTCCAGCAGATTGTACATAGTTCATAGGGATAACTGCTACGGTTACGTCTTCAAGAGAACGAGGGAGTTGGGCTGCTTCTAATTCCGTAATTTGAAGGTTGCGTGGGTTGGATGTAATATCCCCTACCGTAGCCTTAAAGCCGATTCCTTCTTTCAAGGTGATGAGACCAGCCTTTTGGAGGAGGGCTAAGGCACGACCAGCATTAGTTGGATCATTCGGGATAGATACTTTAGCGCCATTAGGTACATCTTTTACATCGTGAACAGAGTTGGAATAGAGTCCCATGCGGACCAAGATGGTCTTACCAATTGGTACTAAGTCAGATCCGTTTTGCTTATTAAAGTTTTCCAAGAATGGTACATGTTGGTAAGCATTGAGTTGGATGTCTCCATCAGCCAAGGCCTTATCAGGTGTAACATAGTCTGAGAACTCTCTAACTGAAACCTTGAGACCTTGCTTCTCCGCTTCCTTAGCGACCGCTTCCGCTACTTGGGCATGAGGGCCGGAGGTGGCGCCGATGACAATCTCTTTAGAGGAAGAGTTAGATGTATTGGAGCCGCAACCTGCTAGACCCAGCGCCAAGATGCCCACTAGGGCAGGAATAAGAAGTGCTTTTAATTTCATGATATATCCTCCTAATTAGGGTTATAGAAATGTTTTGTTTATATCCTATCATATAACTATAGTTTATAGAAATAGAATATAGTTTTCTTTTTATATAGCTTGAGGCTATGGCTGTAGAAACTCATAGCTAAGGATTAGGGGAGCGATTTGTGGTTATGCTATAATGATGAGTATATTGACGGAGGCATCTTGCTAAATTTTGGCTTGAGGCCTCTTTTTTACCTGCTTGCCCCTTTGTTTGATTCTTGTGGAAGGAGTTTAGGATGAGTAAGCACAGCCTTGTCAGTCGAGCCTTTGCCTATGCTTTTCCCTTGGCGGCCCCTATAGGTCTTAGTTTTGTAGCCCTAGGTCTTGCCCTAGGGATGTATGCTATAAGTCAGGGCTTGCCTCTCTGGATGCCTATCCTTATGGCTTCCCTAATTTACGCGGGGGCTATGGAATTTATTACTGTAGGCTTACTCTTGAGTCCCTTTGACCCCTTGGGGGCCCTTATTTTAACCCTTATGGTTAATGGTCGCCACATCTTCTATGGGGTATCTATTTTAGAACGCTATCAACATTTGGGGTGGAAACGCCTCCCCCTCATTGGTGGACTGGTGGATGAAAGCTTTGCTATCAATGTATCCGTATCCCTCCCAGATGATGTGGATGAGGGATGGTTTTACCTTCATGTAACCTGGCTCCTTTATCTATCGTGGATCTTTGGTGTCCTAATGGGTAGCCTCTTGGCGACAGCTTTGGCCGGTTGCAACATGCATGGCATTGAATTTGTCTTGGCAGCCCTCTTTATTTCTATTTTTGTTGATATGATGCGATCTAATCGCACTAATAAGCGCTTCCAATTTGGTGCTATGGGCTTCCTTGTCTCCTTGGTAGCTTTAGTTTTCTTGGGCCCTAAGTCCTTTGCCTTACCGGCTATTTTTGTTATGGTTGCCTATTGCTTTATTGCTTATAAGTGGGGAGGGGTTCATATTGACTAGTTGGGAAATTGCCATTACTCTAGCTATCATCGTAGGGGCAACCTTTCTGACACGAATCATATCTTTCCTGATTTTCCCGCCTCATAAGCCACTACCACCCTTTATTGCTTTCTTAGGAAAGGCCCTTCCTATTGCCATGATGGGCCTCTTGGTGGTCTTAGCCTTGAAAGATACAAATTTGATGGCTTATCCCTATGGCCTACCGGAGATTATAGCAAGCTTAGGGACCATTGCTATTCATCTTCTTTGGCGTAAGCTTATCCTCAGTGTCGTTGGAGGAACGGCTATCTACATGGCTCTAGTGCAATTAGTCTTTTAGGATATAGGGCATTTTTGCTACCTGGGTGTTTTTCATATTTTAGCCCTTGTCTCATCTGTTTTTTGTCAGATTTTGATTGGCTTGTATGGGCTTATCTTATTTTTGCAAGAGGCGCTCTAGACCTGCGGCTGTATGGTGATTTTCTAGAAAGCGTCCTTGATCGATGAGGGCCATAGCATCCATATCAGCCCGGGATAGCTTAAAGTCCCAAATATCGAAATTAGCTTTCATATGATCCGGGTTAGAAGCCTTAGGCAGGGCTATGATACCTCGTTGGAGGAGCCAGCGGAGGACTACCTGGCGCATGTTGACCCCGTGTTTTTCGCTAATAGAACGGATGATAGGGTTATCCCAGATAGGGAGCTTATCCCGGCTGAAGGGGGACCAGGCTTGGGCCACCACCTGGTGGAGGCGCATCCATTCTACTAGGTCTTTCCGCTGGTTGTAGGGGTGGCATTCGATTTGGTTGACTACCGGTTTAATGCGGGCGTGGTGCCAAAGATCGCTGAGGCGGTCCTCATAGAAATTAGAGGTGCCGATAGCCATGAGAACTCCTTGGTCTACTAATTCCTCCATAGCCCGCCAGGACCCATAGTAGTCGCCCATGGGTTGGTGAACTAGGTAGAGGTCGATATAGTTTGTATTTAGGGCCTTGAGAGACTTTTCTACAGCCCGCATAGTGGAATCATATCCTGCTTCTGTATGCCAAAGCTTGGTTTGGAGGAAGAGGTCTACTCGTTTGACACCGCTAGTCTTAATGGCCTCAGCTATGCCTTCTTCAGATCCGTAGAAGGAGGCTGTATCGATAAGTCGGTAGCCCATATCAATGGCCTGGCTTATGACCTGTACTACCTGGTCATGGTCGCCGATTTTGTAGGCCCCAAAGCCTAGGGACGGCATCATGGTGCCATTAGATAGTATGCGATAATCCATGCGTTCTTCCATGGGAAACCTCCTTTTGAAGTATATATAGCAATAATTTAATTTATACATCTATTGTAGCTTTTTTGAAGTTCAAAATAAAAGCCCCGACCTCTTGGTCGGGGCTTTTACTATAGTTAGTGATAATTAGTTAATATGTTACCCACTAAGCATGTACATTGGTGCCCTTACGAGCATAGAAAAACCAAGTAAGGAACACGGTGAAGCCGGTGTAGGCGATGAGCAACCAGAAGACTGGTTGGGAAGAGCCAAAGAGAGTATAGGAGGTCCCGAAAATCTTAGGGCTGATAAAAGCACCGTATGCACCTACGGCAGCAGAGAAGCCAACAACTAGGTTGGACTTCATAGCTGTGTCGAAGAGGTGAGGGATCATACGGAAGGAACCACCGGTTATAAAGCCTGTCATAAGGAAGACCAAGAGGGTGGAGATGAAGAAGAGGTAGAAGCTGTGGATGGAAATACCAAGCCCTACGCCCGCTGTCATGATCACTAGGCCGATGAGGCCAAATATGGTCACTTTGGTACCGGAGTCTAGTTTATCTGCCAACCAACCACCGATAGGACGGAAACTAGCTGCCAACAGTGGACCCAAGAAGGCGATGTACTTAATATTGACATCTGGAAACTCAGTAGTAGACAAGAGAGACATGGAAGCGGCATAGCCCGAGAAGGCACCGAAGCCACAGAGGTAAATCCAAGTAATAATCCAGGTGTGCTTGTCGGATAAGATGGATTTGATAGCGGCAGGATTTGGTTTAGCCACAGGAAGGTTGTCCATGAACTTGAGGATGAGCCCTAACATGATGATGATAGGAATAATCCAAACGAAAGCGGCATTGGCCAAGTAAACAGCAGATCCTTTAACAGTTATAGGGGCCACGCCGAAGATATTGGCCAGGGTTGCAGAGCCGATGGCAAAGGGACCTACGAAGTAGATAATGGATACGCCTAAGTTGCCTATACCACCATTAATCCCAAGGGCTGTACCCTTGCCGGATTGGGGGAAGAAGTTCCCGATGTTGGCCATGGAGGAGGCGAAGTTGGCCCCTGCAATACCGATGAGGGCTACCAAGATAGCGAAGGTGCCATAGGAGGTAGATGGGTCTTGGACGGCAAAGCCTAGGCCGATAACTGGTACCAAGAGGATGAGGGTGGAAATGAAGGTGAAGTTCTTACCGCCCAACCAAGCTGGCATATAGGTGAAGAGAAAGCGGAGGGTAGCCCCTACGAGACCCGGTAGGGCCGCCAAGGTGAAGAGTTGGTCTTTGGTGAAGCTAAAACCTACGCTATTGAGTTGAGAGGCTACTGTGGACCAGAGATACCATACGCAGAAGGCCAAGGTAAGAGCCGCTGTGGAGACGATGAGATTTTCTTTGGCAATAGTTTTGCCATAGGATTCCCAAAAGCCTTTGTCTTCTGGGTTCCAGTTTTGCAAGATCTCACGGCGAGATGCAAATTGTTGAGACATAAAAAACTCCTTCTTGAGAACGATATACCTAGTCAGACTATTCTTTTATTAGAGCATCTGGCTAGGTAAATAACAAATTTAGTATAGAGAATGACTTAGAAAGGTTATGTGAAGAAAGTCACATGCAAGACTACCAATCGGCTAGCAATGAAAATTATTAATAAGGTAAAAGTGAAAATTGCTAGAGAATAAGCTAGCTTGATGTGATGTAAATCACATTAGGCGGAAAGTAGTCTATCATATAGTTATAGTATATGAAATAATGAATATAATTATGCTTAATAGACTTGTATGTATAAGTATGAGATAGAGAGGCCCGTATGAAAGAAGATTTAGTGTCGATGTTGTTTGAAGTTCCTGGGGAAACCGTGCGCGTCCATAAGGGAGATAGTCTCTTTAGCGAAGGAGATCCGGCGGAACATTTTTATGTTGTAAAATCTGGGATTATTTCCATCAAGAAATTTGTATCCACTGGTCACGTATTGGCTTTGCGCTTAGTGAGTGAGGGGAATATCATCGGCGAGTTACCCCTATACGGCGATGAAGATTCTTCGGAGTATATTTTTAATGCTATCGCTAAAACCGATGCGGAGGTTTATTCCATCCGTTATGAAGTTTTGGAGCAGTATTTAGAGGCCCATCCTAAGCTGGCTATAGGTCTACTCAAGATTTTGAGTGAACATATGCGCAAGCAACATTCAAAATACCGTGACCTTATCCTCTATGGTAAGAAGGGGGCCTTTTACTCTACCTTGGTGCGACTCGTTAATTCCTATGGGGTGAAGCGGGCTGATGGTATCTATATTTCCGTAGCCCTTACTAACCAAGAGCTAGCTGAGTTCTGCTCGACTTCTCGGGAATCTCTCAACCGCATGGTATCAGAGTTACGCAAGAAGGGGGTCGTTTCCTATGAAAAGCATCACTTGGTCATTCACGACATGGATTACATCATGAACGATATAAATTGTGAAGGGTGTGACAAATCTATCTGTAATATTGACTAGATTGCTATATGATAGAAACACTAGTTAGATTTTTTAATTTCAATGTTATTAAACTGGCTAATGAGTGAATTCTTTCTAAATGGGAGGAAATGACATGAGTTTATTAACTCAAAAGTTTAAGTTTTTGAGAAAAGCTGAGAAGTCTCAGTCTGGTCACCAACAAATTGAACAAGGTGGCCGTGAGTGGGAATCCTTCTATCGTGATCGCTGGTCTTATGACAAGACTGTACGTACCACACATGGTGTTAACTGTACTGGGTCCTGTTCCTGGAACGTTTATGTAAAGAACGGTATCGTCGCTTGGGAAAATCAGGCTACAGACTACCCTGCTACACCAGATGATATGCCGGATTACGAACCACGTGGTTGTGCCCGTGGATCTACCTTCTCCTGGTACCTCTATAGCCCATCTCGCGTTAAGTATCCATATATGCGCGGCGTTTTGGCTGACCTTTGGCGTAAGGCTCGCAAAGAGCATGCTACAGCTATTGAGGCTTGGAAGTCTATCGTAACTGATCCAGTTAAGCGGACATCCTATACATCCCAACGGGGTATGGGGGGCTTTGTGCGGTCCACTTGGGAAGAAGTATCCGAAGTAATCGCTGCATCTATGCTCTACACAGCACAAACCTACGGCCCAGATCGTAACTTCGGTTTTTCCGTAATTCCAGCCATGTCCCAATTGTCCTATGCGGCAGGGACTCGCTTCCTCAACCTCATGGGTGGGGTGCCTCTGTCTTTTTACGACTGGTATGCTGACTTGCCTCCTGCATCGCCACAAGTGTGGGGCGAACAAACGGACTCCCCTGAGTCTGGTGACTGGTTTAATGCGGGCTATATCATCACCTGGGGTTCCAATGTTCCATTGACGCGGACTCCAGATGCCCACTTCATGAATGAAGTGCGCTACAAGGGGACAAAGGTGGTTTCTGTATCCCCTGACTATGCTGAATCCACTACTTCTGCCGATGCTTGGCTCAACGTTAAGGCTGGCACTGATGCAGCTTTGGCTATGGCCATGGGCCACGTAATCTTGAAAGAATACTATCTTGACCGCAAGGTTTCTTACTTCCAAGATTATGCTAAACAATTCACAGATATGCCATTCTTCCTCCGCGTAGAAGAGGATAAACATGGTCATGTGGTACCAACCCGCTTCCTCAATGCGGCTGATTGCGGTCGCACAGAACAAGATGCTGAGTTCAAGGGCTATATCTTTGATGCCAATAGCCAATCATTGGTAACGCCAAACGGCACCATGGGTGAACGTCATGCTAACCCATCCAAGTGGAACCTTCGTTTGGAAGACTCCCAAACTAGTAAGCCTATCGATCCAGTCCTGTCCGTCATGGATATGAAGGATGAGGTGGTATCTGTTCAATTACCTTACTTTGGTGAGGATAAAGAAGAGGGCTTTGTTACCCGCAATATTCCTGTCATGACCGTACAAACAACAGCGGGTCCTGTAAAAGTTACTACTGTATACGACCTAATCATGGCTCACTATGGTCTCAATCGTGGCCTTGGTGGGGAAGTGGCTACTTCCTACGAAGATGACATCGCTTACACCCCAGCTTGGCAAGAAAAATTTACCGGTGTATCCCCTGCAATGGCCATCCAAACAGCTCGTGAATTTGCCGATACAGCAGAGGCTACTAAGGGGCGTTCCATGGTTATCATGGGGGCTGGCATCAACCACTGGTACCATGCGGATATCATCTATCGGGCTATCTTGAATATCATCATGTTCACCGGTACAGAAGGTAAAAACGGTGGCGGTTGGGCCCATTATGTAGGCCAAGAAAAACTTCGCCCTGCTGAAGGCTGGGGCCTCATCATGACTGCTAAGGACTGGGGTACGGCACCACGTCTCCAAAACTCTCCATCCTTCTTCTATTTTGCGACGGAACAATTCCGGTCTGATGTGATTGACATTAACGAACGGGTATCTAAATTGGCCACTCCTCGCTATGCGCATCCAGGGGACTATAACGTTATGGCTGCACGCTTGGGTTGGTTGCCATCCTACCCAACCTTTGATCGTGGATCTCAACAATTGGTTGACGAAGCTAAGGCGCAAGGGGCTACTACAGCGGACGAAATCAACGCCTATATCGTTGAGCAATTGAAAGCTAAACAATTGAACTTTTCCGTTCAAGACCCTGGTAAGGAAGCCAACTTCCCTCGCAACCTCTTTGTATGGCGGGCCAACCTCATCGGTTCATCTTCTAAGGGGCACGAATACTTCCTTAAGTATCTCTTGGGGACTAAGAATGGTGTTATTGAAGACTCCGATGCAGCGGTTAAGCCAGAGGAAATTAAATGGCGGGACCAAGAAGTACAAGGGGGTAAGTTAGACCTCTTGATCGACTTGGACTTCCGTATGGCATCTACGGGGCTTTATTCCGATATCGTATTACCGGCAGCGACTTGGTATGAAAAGGATGACTTATCCTCTACGGATATGCATCCATTCCTTCATGTATTCCAACCAGCGGTTAATCCTGGTTGGGAAGCTAAGTCTGACTGGGATATCTTCCGCACCTTGGCGGAAGCGGTTTCCAAAGTGGCTAAAGAGTCTCACCTTCCTAAGTACCAAGATATCGTAGCCGTGCCTTTACAACATGATACACGGGGTGAATTGGCTACCCCTAATGGGGAAGTTAAAGACTGGTACCACGGCGAATGTGAGCCAGTTCCAGGCAAGACTATGCCTAACTTGGTTCATGTGGAACGGGACTTTACCAAAATCTACGAAAAATTCATCGGTCTAGGCCCTGGTGCTAGCAAGAAAGCTGGTGCGCATGGTGCGACATGGGATATTTCTGATGAATACGAAGCGCTTAAGGAACAAATCGGTACGATTGACCATGCCGGTTATGTATCCCAAGGGTGCCCATCTATTTTCACCGCTAAGCAAGCCTGTGATGCTACCTTGCGACTTTCCTCGTGCTCTAACGGTAAATTGGCCGTACGAGGCTGGGAAGCAGTGGAAAAACAAACTGGTCTCGACAACTTGCAATATATCGCAAAACCTCGTGAAGGCCAACGGTTCACCTTCGATGAATGCGTAATCCAACCGCGCAACGTTATTTCTTCTCCAACATCAACGGCTAAATCTGACAACAATCGCCGCTATTCTCCATTCAATACGTCCATTGATGACCTCTTCCCATTCCGGACTGTTACCGGTCGTCAATCCTACTATTTGGACCATGAAATGGTACGGGACTTCGGTGAAGGCTTGGCCCTCTTTAAACCAACCTTGAATTATGCACCGGTTAAGGGGAACTATGAAGCAGAAGGGCAAAAGTCCATTAAGCTTAAATACCTCACACCGCATAACAAGTGGTCTACCCACTCTATGTATTTCGATGCCCAACAAATGCTCACCCTTTTCCGTGGTGGGCAAACGGTATGGCTCAATGAAGATGATGCAGCAGAAATCGGCGTAGCGGATAATGACTGGGTAGAAGCATACAATAAAAATGGTGTAGTTGCAGCACGGGCTGTCGTATCTCCACGGATTCCTCGTGGCATTATGTACATGCACCACGCCCAAGATCGCCATATCAATGTGCCTGGGGCACCAATTTCTAAAGAACGCGGTGGTACCCATAACGCACCAACCCATATCCATTTGAAACCGACCCATATGATCGGTGGCTATGGTCAATTATCCTATGGTTTTAACTACTATGGCCCAACCGGAAACCAACGGGATATGGTCGTAGTGGTTCGCAAGATTGAGGAGGTGGATTGGCTTGAAGATTAAGGCTCAAGTATCTATGGTGTTGAACCTAGACAAGTGTCTTGGCTGTCATCAATGCTCCGTTACATGTAAAAATACATGGACAAACCGCGAAGGTACAGAATATATGTACTTTAATAATGTCGAAACCCGTCCAGGTCTTGGTTACCCACGCAACTGGGAAGACCAAGATAAATGGAAGGGTGGCTGGCAGATTGATTCCAATGGCAAGTTAGCGCTGGCTACTGGCTCTAAGGGTAAACGGCTCTTAAAGTTGTTCTATCATCCAGAACAACCTGAATTAAAAGACTACTTCGAACCTTGGACGTATGATTATGAAACCTTAATTACGTCTAAACGTAAGAACCACCAACCAATTGCCCGTCCAAAATCCTTGGTAACAGGGGAAAAGATGGAAGTTACCTGGGGTCCTAACTGGGATGACGACTTGGCTGGTGGCCACCATGCCCGAACTGACCTTAACCTTAAAGGCTTAGGGGAACAGATTAAGTTTGACTACAAAGAAGTTTTCATGCGGTATTTACCTCGACTCTGTAATCACTGCTTGAATCCAGCTTGTGTTGCAGCCTGCCCATCCGGTGCTATCTATAAACGGACTGAAGATGGCGTTGTCTTGGTCAACCAAGACGTATGCCGCGGCTGGCGTCACTGTGTACCAGCTTGTCCTTACAAGAAGATTTTCTACAATTGGGAAACTAACAAGGCTGAAAAGTGCGTTTTCTGCTATCCTCGTTTAGAAAATGGTCGCCCTCAAATCTGTGCGGAAACATGTACAGGTCGTATCCGCTTCTCCGGCGTTGTCCTCTATGACATGGATCGTGTTGCAGAAATGGCGGAAACAAAGGATGATAAGGGCATCTATGACAATATGTTGGAACTCATCTTGGACCCTCATGATCCAGAAGTTATTAAGGCGGCTAAGGAAGAGGGTATCTCTCAAGCTTGGCTTGAAGCAGCACAGAATTCTCCTGTCTACAAGTTAGTCAAAGAATGGAAGGTAGCCTTGCCACTCCATCCTGAATACCGGACACTTCCTATGGTTTGGTATGTACCTCCTATGTCCCCAATCGTACAACGGGTATCTTCTCAAGTATACTTGGCTAAGGCCGATGAAATGAGGGTGCCTTTGACTTACTTGGCCTCCCTCTTCTCCGCTGGTAATACAGAGGTAGTAGGGGATATCCTTCAAAAACTCTTGGATATGCGTATGTACATGAAGATGCGCACCCAGAATGACGGCATGGCAGTCAGCACCAACCCGCACTTGTCTGACGATGATATGTACGCTATGTATAAACTCCTGGCTTTGGCTAAGTACAAGGGTCGCTTTGTTCTTCCTACCGATGTAGACGTGGATCGTGAAAAGCGCCATGAAATGCAACACAATGCAGGCTTTACCTGTCCTACAGGGGGTTGTCATCAATGCTAGATAGCCAAAAGATTCTGCTTATCGTTTCCTATTTGTTGCGCTATCCGGATCAGCAATGGCGGGCTGAATTTCCTAGCTGGAAGTGGGAAGCGGAAAACTCTCTACAACATCAACTTTTGCGGGAATCTTTGATTGAATTCTTCGAATATGTGGAAGAGACAGGGCTTATAGACTTTGAAAATCAATATGTGGAATCCTTTGATTTCTCTAAGAATACTACCCTCTATATGTCTACCTATGAACTCCAGGGGAACGGGGAACAATCGGAACAATTAGTTCAGTTTTCCGCAGATTTCTTGGAAAATGGTTACGATCTTCCTCACAAGGAAACGCCTGACTATTTGCCAGCTCTCTTGGAACTCTTGGCCGCTGTTGATGAAAAAGCTATGTGTAAAATCTTTAAGCGCATCCTTCCTTACATCGAATACCTCCGTCAGGAGTTGATTAAGGCGGAATTGCCATATGCCTTGTTGTTGGATGTCGTTTTGGCTGTAGCTAACGGATTGGAGGAGAGTGTACATGACTAATTTCTTGTGGGGAGCGCTCCCATATATTGCCTTCACCTTCCTTGTGGTAGGCACACTGGTTCGGTTCTTTTACTTTGAACGTAATTGGACCACAAAATCTAGTGAATTCTTGGAAAAGAAACAACTTAGAATCGGCAATCCCTTGTTCCACCTGGGCTTGTTGATGGTTATCGGCGGTCACGTAGTGGGCGTTTTGGTGCCTAAGATTTGTACAGAATACTTTGGCATTAACGAACATATGTACCACAAAGGGGCTTTGTGGATGGGGGTGCCAGCAGGCATCATCCTCCTCTTGGGCTTTATCATCTTGATGCGGCGTCGATTTACCGTATCCTATATGAAAGCTAATACGTCCACCATGGACCGTTGGCTCTATCTATTTCTGGCCATTGCCATCGTGGCGGGCCTTGCGTCCACCCTTTGGAATGCACCAGGCCAGTTTGACTACCGGGAATCCATCGGACCTTGGTTCCGCGGTCTCCTCTACTGGAACCCTGAACCATCCCTTATGGATAATGTGCCAATTCTCTTCAAGATCCATATGGTGTCTTGGATGATTGTGGCCATCCTCTTCCCATTCACACGCTTGGTTCACTGCTTGTCCTTACCGTTCCAATATTTGACGAGGGCCAATATCGTGTATCGTCGCAGAGATCAATAAAAGGATAGAGTTTTTATTTAGGATGTTTCTAACCATAACAAGAGCTAGCCTGCAGGGGCTGTCTTCTCCGAAGGGGAAATTGTCAATCTACCGGGGCTGGCTCTTTTTCTTTTCTAGAATCGATCGTATATAGTAAAATATACGTGTATGTATACCTTAGCCTCTAGCTGAGATTTTGTTTAGTCCAAGGAGACCTTTCACTATGCATATTCCAGAGAATTATCTTAGCCCTGAAACGTGTGCCGTCATGGCCGTTCTAGCAGCACCGGTTGTCATTGTTTGTGCCAAGAGAATTAAGAGTAAGTTATCCTCTCAAGAGTTACCTCTTTTAGGTGTGGGGGCAGCAGTCTCCTTTTTGCTTATGATGTTTAACATACCCGTTCCTGGTGGTACATCTGCCCATGCTGTAGGGGGGACCCTGTTGGCAGCTCTCTTAGGACCTGAAGCAGCGGTCCTATCCGTGGCCTCGGCCCTTCTTATTCAAGCTGTCTTCTTTGGAGATGGGGGTATCTTGGCCCTAGGGGCTAACATCTTTAATATGGCTGTCCTAATGCCATTGGTAGGCTATGGCCTTTACTCTCTACTTAAGAAAGCCCTCCCCAATGTGGTGGCGTTAGCCATTGGGGCCTATGCGGGTATTAATGCAGCAGCATTTATGGCGGCCATCGAATTTGGGATCCAACCTATGCTCTTCCATGATCCGGCAGGCCTGGCTCTCTATGCCCCATATCCTTTGTCCATCGCTATCCCAGCTATGATGATTCCTCATTTGACTATCGCAGGTCTTGCGGAGGTCATCTTTACTGTGGGTATCTATTCCTTCGTACATGGTAAGGATACAGGGACTATTTCCATTAAGAATAAGGTCCTTTATGGGATTATGGGTCTTTTGGTTGTTCTCTGCCCTTTAGGTCTCCTAACAGAAGCTACTGCTTGGGGCGAATGGGGGACTGATGAAATCGTCGATGTTGCCGAAGGCGGTAGTGCCTTAGGCTATGTGCCACAAGGGATGGAGCAGGGCTTCTCCTGGGAGAGCCCTTTGGCTGATTATGCGTTCCCTGGCATGCCAGATGTAACAGGTTATATTTTGTCCGCAGTTATTGGTATTGCCCTCTTGGTTATTGTTTATCGGGTGATTGGTAAGGTAGCCTATGCACGATAAGAATGAGAAGAGGCTGGAGGTTTTGCCCCCTTGGCTAGCAGTATCGGACAAGTACATAGTGCCTAAGGATTCCGATGCCTTTCTCAATCGGTCTATCGATCATTTTTTAGGTCTTATCCAGAAGGGGCGATCTCTTGGTGGCAGCCGGACTCAATCCCAGGGACACCCTTTGTTAGCACTGGCCCATGCTCTACTGATTTCCTTTTTAGTGGTATTGAGTAGAGAACCTAGTTTCCTCTACTTTCCCTTGGCCTGGGTCTTAATCCAACTTTGTTTCTTGCCGAGTAGAGACCTGGTCCGCATCTTGCAAGTGTCACTCCTAGCGGCTCTCTTTAATGTCTTAGTCCTTTTACCGGCTATACTCCTCTTAGGGGAAACCCGGTCTTCTCTTATTGTACTCAAGGTATTTATTACGGTGACCCAGATGCAGATCTTTGCCAGCTTAACGGCCTGGCACGATATAATTGCATCTCTCCGTTACCTACGAGTACCTTCTATCTTTATTTTAATCCTCCATATTTCCCTCAAGTATATCTACCTGTTAGGAGAAACAGCCTTGGCTCTACTCTACGCTTTCCGCCTGCGAGCAGTGGGGCGGACCCAAGGCAAGGGAATGACCATGGGAGGCATTATGGGGACCCTTTTTATCCGGTCTCGCATGGAGGCTCAAGCCCTCTATCAGGCTATGGTCTGTCGGGCCTTTGATGGGACCTATTACAGTGGTCATAGGTCCTGGTCTCTCACCTGGATGGATGGACTCAAGGCTATCATTATGGTATTTCTAATCTATGTATTTTATATGGGAGGTCGCTAATGTTTTTCGCCTTAGATAAGGTGGGTTTTGCCTATGATAATGGGCTGCCTGTCTTAGAAGACTTGTCCCTAGTCATAGAAAGAGGGCAGGCAGTAGCCCTAGTGGGGGCCAATGGGTCTGGTAAAACGACTGTCCTCAATTTGCTAGCGGGTATCCACAAAGCCTCTTCTGGGCAGGTTATCTTTAAGGAGCAGACCCTCAGTGCTGATCGTTTCAAGGATCAGCACTATATGAAAGCCTTCCATAAGGATGTGGGCATTGTTTTTCAGCGGGCTGATAGCCAACTTTTCTGTCCTTCCGTTTACGAGGAAATTGCCTTTGGCCCTCGGCAAATGGGCCTAAGCCAAGACCAGGTGGATCAACGGGTTCACGATATGGTGGTCTTATTAGGCCTAGAAGACCTTTTGGAGGCCGTTCCCTACCAACTATCAGGGGGGCAGAAAAAGCGGGTGACCCTAGCGGCTACCTTGGCCCTTAATCCAGAGGTCCTCCTCTTGGATGAACCTATGGCTGCCCTTGATCCACGAACTCAGAAGGTAGTTTTAGACCTTCTAGCTATGCTTCGTCAAGCGGGAAAGACTTTATTAATTGCCACTCACGACCTTCACCGCCTGCCGGACATGGTAGACAGGGTTATTCTCTTTGATGAAAAGCATCGCATTGTGGCGGATGATAGTCCTCAAGCTGTTTTGCAAGAGGTAGATCTCTTGAAGTCGGTTAACTTAGTGGATGAGGACTACCATGTCCACATTCACCGCCATGGTGATGGGGAAGAATTGCATATTCACTTGTAAGTCTTATAAAAAAGACCTGTAAGCTCAGCTTACAGGTCTTTTTCGTTCTTGCTTAGATAATTCCTAGGAGATTATCTAAATGCTTGTTTTAATGATATCCTAGTTTGACTATGCTTTTTAGGATAGATTTTAGTGGAAATCCTAAACTTGGTCAAGATTATCTTCCTCTACTAACTCTTCTTCTGCTTTTATAGGTGCTTGGAAGGCGGGAAGGAGAGGTCCATAGGTTGTATTCAAGGAACTTGGTTTAATTAAGAGGTAGAGGACATAAAGGGAAGTTAGGAAGTGGGCCAATTGCAAGATGACAATCAGGAAGAGGAGATCAGGGTTTTGGCTAGCTACAGCGACCACAAAAACTAAGATAGATGAGAAAGCCAGTGCTACAGGTAGGAGCATGTAGAAGCCCGATTTGCCTGCATCATGCAAACGACGTACAGAGGCGGAAATAAAGGCTAAGAAGAGGATAAATAGGATGATGGTGGCAAGTAGGAAGAGAAGGCCTACGAGGCTCAAAATGGTACCGTATTCTTGCATCATGTACATTTCGATAATTTGAGAAGAAGATAGGAGGAAAGGAGCCTTTTGGTAGATATCGATGATAGCGAGGCCTTGGACTAAGTTAGTGATAAAGCCTACTGCCAGGGAGACGACTACATAGAATAAATAGGCTGCCCCCAAGGCCAAGGTATACTGGTGACGGCTAGTACGACCCTTGAATGTAAAGGCCTGTTTGAGAGTGGCCTTGAGATTACCCCAAAGAGTCAATTGATTTTCATCCGCTTCAGGGTTCATAGGAAGGGTCTCTACAGGCTGTTCTCCGTAGGCATTGGAACCAGGATTAGAAGGGGATAGGAACTTGTAGAGGAGGATGGCTTGGCCGATAACAGGAATCAATGAGATGAGGACCCACCAGCCCCTATTACCTATATCGTGTAAACGCCGTATACTATAACCCAAGAGGGATAAGAAGAGGGCAATTTGTATGATGATGAAGAGGATCCCTCCTATGGCCAGAGGCCAGGTAGTTGGATTTCCAGGGCTGGATAAAAAGCCGCTAATACCCCCACCCAGGGTTAGAATTAGGAGGGCTAGAATTTCAATACCCCAAGGTACCAAGAGGGTGGTGAGGTAAAATTCAGACCGGCTAACCCGTCCTTTAAAGCTGATAGGCTTAGCTTTGAATCGGCCATGGGCAGATCCTATGGTCAATTCTTGTGGATTTGCTTGTTGTGTCATGATGACTCCTTTATACAGTTACTTTATTTATATAGGTTTCTATATAGTGTAGTGAGAATGAATGGAAATGTCAATGAGCCTTAGAAGAGGCTTTGCTTGTGGGGGATGCTGCCATATGCTAGACTAAATTATATGACTGATTTTTTAGGGAGGTAAGATCTATGAAAACCATTCACACTGATAAGGCACCTGCCGCGGTAGGGCCATACTCACAAGCTAAAGCTGTGGGCAACCTCGTATTCTTGTCAGGCCAAGTAGGCCTCAATCCAGCGACGGGCAAACCTGTAGAAGGGGGCATCCAAGAACAAACAGAACAGGTGATGAAGAACTTGGGTGCCGTCTTGGCTGAGGCAGGGACCAATTTTGAAGGGGTTGTAAAGACAACATGCTTCCTCGCTAATATTGAAGACTTTGCAGCCTTTAATGAAATCTATGGCAAGTATATGACCGGGAAACCAGCCCGCTCTTGCTTTGCTGTGAAGGATCTTCCCTTGGGTCTCTTGGTAGAAGTAGAAGTTATCGCTGAAGTTAAATAGTCAGTATCCTATGAATGAAGAGGGCTCTTAAGTAAACCTAGGAGTCATTCCCTCTAGGGTAATTGATAGATAATGAGAATGATGGTGCTGACTAGTGGCTCGATTTTTGTTATGCTTATAGAGATACCACTCCCAGATCAAGGGTATCCTTGGTCATAATTTCCCCTGGGAGTGGTATTTTGTCTAAATCAGTAAAGGAGGGCCATATGCTAGATAAAAAAATTATAGAACAGCGCTTGCTCATGCAATCTGCCGGTCTTATGGGTTTGCTAGCGGTAGCAGGAACTATTATGGGGATTATCTCTGGCTCGTCTGCCATCCTTTTGGATGGGGTAACTGCCTTTATAGGGGTTATTATAAAGCTCATGATGATTGGTACCTCCAAGCTAGTCGCTAATGAAACATCCAAGCGTTTCCAGTTTGGTTACTGGCAGTTTGAGCCTCTGGTCCTCATCATGGAAGGGTCTTTTACCCTTCTCATCGTCATCTATGCGCTAGCTTCTGGGATTACTGATCTCTTAGCAGGAGGGCGGGCTGTCAAAATTGATTTGGCCATCGCCTATGCAATTTTCTTCACCGTGGCCGACTTAATTTACATCATTTATGTACGCCGCATCAACAAGCGGCTCAAGTCTAACCTGGTTAAGTTTGATAACATCTCCTGGACCATCGATGTGCGCCTAGAGGCAGCCATCCTTATTTCCTTTATCATAGCTTTTCTTTTGAAAGCATCCCCTTGGGCCACCTATGCTATTTATGTAGACCCCTTGGTTCTTATAGCCTTATCCTTGCAGATGATGCCATCATCCTTTAGAATTTTGATTCCCTCTCTTAAGCAAATATTGGGGGTAGCGCCCCTTGCCTATCATAATCGGATCCAGTACATTATGGATGACTTCATGAAGCGTTACCACTTCCTAGACTATGTCACCTCTGTGCAGGCTTATGGTAACGTTAAGATTGTAGAAATAGACATCCTCATCGATGAAGACTTCCCAGCGCAAACGGTAACAGCCTTCGATCAGATTCGCAATGAAATTGATGATGCTATTGGAGGGCATGTCAATGAAAAATGGGTTACCATTACCTTTACGGCTACTCGTAAGTGGATGGCCCGGGACTACACCTTAGACGAAGAGGAGCAGGTAGATGAGTCATAAATAGTTAGTAGTGGACTGCTAATTACCTATAGATAGAAAAAAGGATGCTAAAGCATCCTTTTTTGCTTACTTGTTTAATTACTATTTTAAATTTTTTATCTACTTGTAGACCCGAGGAACTCGCTCTGAGAAACCGCAGAAGATCTCGTAAGGGATGGTGTTAGCTAAGGCCGCAATTTCTAGGGCTGTAATGGATTCGTGTCCCTGTTGACCTAGGAGAACTACAGGATCGCCTACGGCTACCTCTACGCCTTGTGGTACCATAACCATAAATTGGTCCATGCAGACCCGGCCCACTACAGGGCAACGGACGCCCTTGATGAGTACAGCCCCACGGTTGGAGAGGGAGCGGGGGTAGCCGTCGGCGTAGCCCATAGGGATAGTGGCTACTGTGGTTGGCCCTGTGGTTACATAGGTAGACCCATAACCAATCCCTTGGCCTTTTTCTAAATGTTGCACGTGAACTACCTCTGAGTGAAGGGAAAGGACCGGCTTGAGGCCTAAGCGGTTAGGTACATCCATGGATGGCATGATGCCATATTGGATGATACCAGGGCGAGCATCTGTATAGAGGGAGTCCTTGATGGCCAAAAGACCAGCGGAGTTGGCAAAGGAGAAACGGTAGTCCTGGTCGGGACGGAAGGCCTTAACAGCCTCGACCATGGCTCCAAAGCTAGCTGCTTGGTCATGGGCATGGCTTTGATCGGCTGCATCAGCATTAGCCATGTGGGAGAAGAACCCGTCTACCTTGAGGTTTGAATAGGCTTCTATCTCTTCTATAAAGGCACAGGCATCCTTTGGTTGAATGCCAATCCGGTGCATGCCTGTATCGACGGCGATGCAGACTGGTATGGTCATGCCATGGCGCTTGGCGCACTCGTTAAGACCGTCAAAGTCAGTCGAGTCATCAACTGCGGGGATGGTGTTAGTGTCGGCAATGAGTTCGAAGGATTGGGGCCGAGTCAGGCCTAAGAGGTAGATGGGTACCATGATGCCTGCATTGCGGAGGGGTTGGGCCTCTTCAGGAATGGCCACTGCCAGGGATTCATAACCTTCTTCTACGGCAATTCGCCCCATGATGATAGAGCCATGGCCGTAGCCATTAGCCTTGATGACCGCCGTGGAAGTGGACCATTCAGGTAGGGCGTCCTTTATTTTTCTTAAATTTTCTCGGATGAGTTGTGTATCAATTTCTAAATAGGTTGGTCTCATGACCAGGCCTCCTAAAGCTAACTAAGGATTTGCCTTTATGGCAATTCTGTATAGATTATACTCCTTTTAGGAGGGGAAATTAAGAATTTATTTATACAACGACTTAAAATGTGAGACCTCTTATTCATTAAGTATCACTATTGTTATAGGCCTATAAATAAGAATCATAGAGTAATTATGCAGAAATATGTGCATAAAGCTTTAATCAGTAGGCCTAGATAGTTATAATAACCTAGTAGTAAATTATATATTGTGTGTAGTAAGGAGTTTCGTTATGAAAAACTTTAATTGGAAACTCTGGGCACCGCTCATTGTAGCTATCATCGTATGGCTTATCGGTGCACCAGCAGGCTTATCCGCCGGCGCATGGATCTATGTTTCCATTTTTGCTGGTCTCGTAGTCGGCTTGATTCTCGAGCCATTACCTTCAGCCTTTATTGGGTTGATTGCTATTACTGTGGCGGTCCTCTTCCGTGTAGGACCTACACCAGATAAGGTGACCGGTATGGTTACTTCCGCTAATGCTATTAGCTGGGGCTTGTCTGGTTTTAACAATGCCATCGTATGGTTAATTTTCGCTGCATTTATGATTGGTATCGGTTATAAGAACTCTGGCTTGGGCCAACGGATTGCCCTTTTCTTGGTTAAAAAGTTGGGCAAATCTTCTTTGGGCTTGGGCTATGCCATTGCTATTACCGATTTGATTTTGGCACCATTCATCCCATCCAATGCAGCTCGTTCTGGTGGTACTATCTATCCAATCGTTGCTAGTATCGGTCCTATGTTTGATTCCTATCCTGATAAGAATCCTCGCAAGATTGGTTCCTACCTCAACTGGGTATCGCTTGCAGTAACCTGTGTATCTTCCTCTATCTTCCTTACTGGCCAAGCGCCAAACCCATTGGCTGTAGAGTTGGCTGCTAAGGCTGGGGTAGCAACGGTAGACTGGACCTCCTGGTTCCTAGCCTTCTTGCCAGTCGGTATCATCCTCTTCATCATTACCCCAATTTTGGCTTATGTCTTCTGCAGACCAGAAGTTAAGGGCTCTCCTGAAATCGCAGAATGGGCTAAGGAAGAATACGCTAAGTTGGGTGCTATGACTGGTAAAGAAATCGCCATGGCCCTTATTTCAGTAGGTGCACTTATCCTCTGGATTGGGTCTTCCTTCTTCGGAGTTAACCCAACAACCACCGCCTTGATCGTTATCATCGCTATGGTTTTGGCTAAGGTTATCGCTTGGGCCGACTTCCTTGCTAACAAACCAGCTTGGAACGTATTGACTTGGTTTGGTACCTTGGTGCCAATGGCAGCAGGTCTTAAGAATGTAGGCTTCCTGGACTGGTTGGCTAAATCTGCGGGTGGTTCCTTGCTTTCCTTGGACCCAATGTATGCCGTATTTGGTCTCATGATTGCCTTTGCTGTTCTCCGTTATTTCTTTGCATCTGGTACGGCTTATGTAACTGCTATGACAGGTCTTTTCGCAACCTTACTCCTGCAAGTACCTGGTATCGATGCTTCCCAAGCTATGCTCTACTTATTACTTCCAATGGGGATTATGGGCATCTTGACACCATACGGTACAGGTCATAGCCCAATTTGGTTTGCCTCTGGCTTTACTAAGTCCGCTGAATTCTGGAAACTTGGTTTCATCTTTGGCGTCATCTATATGGCTATTTTCATTGTGGTTGGCGTGCCTTGGATTAAATTCGTATTCCCATTGATTCATTAATATACATATGGGCTTGTGAAAGGATTCCCAGGCTTTGTGTGATATAAAAGCTCCTTCATCTAGGATGAGGGAGCTTTTTAATAGGTATAAAAAAAGCACCTTTAAGGGTGCTAGTATTTTGTGTGGAGCGGGCGAAGGGAATCGAACCCTCCTCTCAAGCTTGGGAAGCTCGCATTCTACCAATGAACTACGCCCGCGTATGAAGGTATTATATCATAGGTTTAGGGCTTTGCCTAGGTGTATAATAGGGGTGTTATTATTTGTATTAATCCTAATTAACCCTAGAGGATATGCGTATGCCTATTCGAAGTTTAACGGGTACAGCCATGCTTTTGGCTATAGCCTTACTTGCCCAATCCTTACGTTTGATTATTCCCATACCGCCACAAGTCTCCCTCTTTGTCATTGGATCCCTCGTATCCACTTGCATCATTGTAGCAACATGGCGTTTTGGCCTTAAAAGCGGTCTCGCTATTGCTTGGGTGACACCGGTGGTGGCCTATCTGCAAGGGATTATGTTGCCTATTCTGCCAGCTATTTTAGTAGTAGGTCTAGGATCTTCTCTCTATGCTTGCTGGGCCCGCTTTTGGCAAGGCAAGTCTATGGTACTCATGGTTCTTTGCGCTGTTCTTTCGCGGCTTGCAGTTCTCTATGGAGGCTTTAGTTGGCTCCTGTCGACCATTAATATACCCGGTCCAAAGGCCAGTCTTCTCCTGTTTTCTATGGGATGGCCACAATTGGTGACAGGGACTGCCGGAATTGTATTGGCGGCTATCCTCATGCGTCGTATGAGGAATTAGCCTAGTAGATAGGCCTTATGAGGACTATATAGGGAATTGGCATAACCAACAAACCATAGGTTAAAACTATGGCTTGGTTTATAAAATTTATATGACGAAGGAGGGGGCTGAGAAGCCTCCTCCTTTTATTTATGACTCTAATGAGATAAAATAATTAAATAGAATAAGAAAACTAGGAATTAAATCCCTGGAATAATTAGGGAATTGAGGAGGATCTATGAAATTCAATACGCGCTGTATCCATGCTTTGGGTCCCACAGATGAAACAGGGGCGGTAACACCACCCATCCATATGTCCTCTACCTTCTCCCATCCAGGTTTAGGCCAAACTACAGGCTTCCAATATACTCGTGAATCCAATCCTACTCGAAATCACTTGGAAACCCTCGTAAGCTCTCTTGAAGAAGGGGTGGATACCTTGGCCATGTCTTCTGGTATGGCGGCTATTGATGCGGTTATGCGCCTCTTTAAACCAGGTGACCATCTCATCATCGGGGATGATTTATATGGGGGATCTATCCGTCTTTTTAACTCCCTCTATAAGGATTGGGGCATCGATTTCACCCCTGTAGGGACTTCAGATCTTGAGGCGGTAACAGCTGCTTTCACAGACAGAACAAAGGCCATTCTCATCGAAACCCCTACCAATCCTATGATGGAGGTAACTGATCTTAGGGCTATTTCTCAATTGGCCCATCAACATGGAGCCCTTGTGGTGGTAGATAACACCTTCTTGTCCCCTTACTTTCAACGGCCTTTGACCTTAGGCTGTGATATTGTCGTTCATTCTGGCACTAAGTTCCTAGCTGGACATAATGATGTTGTTTGCGGTTTTGTTACTTCTAAGGATCAAGAAATCGCAGATAAACTCCGCTTTATCTTTAAGTCCGTAGGGGCTTGTTTGTCTCCTATGGATTCTTGGTTGGTTATGAGGGGGATTAAGACCCTCCCTATACGGATGGAGAGGATTGCTAAGAATGCTCAAGCCCTTGCGGAATGGTTCCGAGGGCAAGACAAGGTGAATAAGGTTCTCTATCCAGGCCTGCCAGACCACCCTGGTTATGCCATTACCAAGGCGCAATGCGATGGCTTTGGTGGTATGATTTCCGTAGAAGTGGATTCGGAAGAGACCGCTAAGCACCTCTTGGAAGATGTGAAGGTCGTAACCTTTGCTGAATCCTTAGGCGGTACAGAGACACTCATCACCTATCCCATCACCCAAACCCATGCAGCCGTACCGGCTGAAGAAGCAGAACGGAAGGGGATTAACCGTCGCTTGCTCCGTATTTCTGTAGGGATCGAAGATGTGGAAGATCTCATCGCTGATTTTGAGCAAGCCTTGCATAAATAAGTTTGGATAGACCATGGGAACATGGTCTATCCTTGTATATAGCAGATTTAGATGGGGACTGACTAGCTGTTTGCCCCATTTGTTTAAGAAAGATAAAGGAGTTACTATGGGCCACTATAATTTTGATCAGGTTATTGACCGCCACCATACCAAGTCTTTAAAGGTGGACTTTGCCCTCCGCCGTGGACGCCCTCAAGATGTACAACCATTCTGGGTGGCGGATATGGACTTCCCTGTAGCCGATCCCATTAAAGAGGCCCTTCATAAGGTTGTAGACCATGGTATTTGGGGCTATACGGAAACCGAGGAAGAATACATAGGCGCTATAGCTGCTTGGATGACTAAACAGTATGGCTGGACCCCTAAGGAAGAGTGGTTGATTAAAACTCCTGGGGTTGTCTTTGCTTTAGCTATGACTGTACAAGCTTTCACTAAGCCTGGGGATGGGGTTCTCATTATGCAGCCCGTTTACTATCCCTTCTCCGAAGTGATAGAGGATAATGGTCGCCATATCGTCAACGTGCCCATGATTCGCGGTCAAGAGGCCTATGGTATCGATTTTGATGCCATAGAGCGACGTTTGTCAAAAGGAGATATTAAGCTCTTCCTCCTCTGTAGCCCTGCTAACCCCGTAGGTCGGGTATGGACGGTGGATGAGTTGACCCGCTTAGGTGACATTTGCAACCGCTACGGAGTTCTCGTAGTGGCAGATGAAATTCATGCAGATTTTATCTGGCCTGGATATCAACATCATACCTATCCAAGCTTAGGTCCTGCCTATGCAGATAATTGTATCCTCTGTACGGCTCCATCTAAGACCTTTAATATTGCCGGTCTACAGATATCCAATGTCTTTATTCCTAATGATAAGATTCGCCAGCGATTCAAGGCAGCTGTAACGGCTGCTGGCTATAGTCAAGCCAATAGTTTTGGCATCTTTGCCTGCCAAGCTGCCTATCAGCATGGGGAGGAGTGGCTAAAAGAAGTTAAGGCCTATATTTGGGATAATATTCTCTTTACTAAGGCCTACTTAGAAGAACATTTGCCACAGCTCAAGATGTACATGCCACAAGGAACTTACTTGGTTTGGATTGATTGCTCTGCCTTACCTATGAGCGCCAGAGATCGGGAACAATGGCTCTGGCATGATGCTAAATTATGGTTGGATTCGGGAGCTATCTTTGGTGACGATGGGGTGGACTTTGAGCGAATTAATGTAGCCTGCCCTCGGTCTGTATTAAAAGCGGGCCTAGACAGTTTGCAGAATGCGGTTAATCGTTTGAAATAGGAGAAATGATATGCCTATTACGGTTGTAAAAGACCTGCCAGCGATTCATAAGTTGGCAGAGGAAAATATCTTTGTTATGGATTCGGTTCGGGCGGAGACTCAGGCTATTCGGCCTTTGGAAATCCTCTTAGTCAACCTTATGCCCACCAAGGAAGTAACAGAAACCCAAATTCTTCGGGCCCTTTCTAATACGCCTCTTCAATTGAATATGACCCTCCTCCATACGGCCTCCCATAAGGCCACCAATACGGATGAGGAATACCTTCATACCTTTTACCGAACCTTTGACCAGGTGAAGGACAAGTTTTTTGATGGTATGATTATCACCGGCGCGCCAGTGGAACTCATGCCCTTTGAAAGCGTAGACTACTGGGATGAATTGGTGGAAATCATGGATTGGTCAGAAGACCATGTCTTCTCGACCCTCTACCTCTGCTGGGGAGCACAGGCGGGGCTCTACCACCACTTCGGTATCGATAAGCAAGTTATGGATCATAAGCTTTTTGGCGTCTATGAACATGAAATCTACAACATACAACCTAACCTCCTAAGGGGCTTTGATGAGATTTTTTGGATGCCTCATTCTCGCCATACGACAAACTCCTTAGCCGAGGTTAAAGCCAATCGGAATTTGGAAATTCTCGCTGGCTCTGAGGTGACGGGGGCCGCCATCGTCCGATCTAAAGATAATAAGCATATCTTTGTATTCGGCCATGCGGAATACGATCGAGATACTCTCAAACGGGAGTATGACCGAGACCGGTCTAGAGGCCTTGATATAGCAGTGCCCGATAACTATTATCCAGACGATGATCCATCTAAGATTCCCATTGTCCGTTGGCGGTCTGTATCTACCTTGCTCTACACCAACTGGCTCAATTATTATGTATACCAAGAAACCCCTTATATTATCGAGCAAATTCAGAAGATGAAGTTCGAGCGAGATAAGGATCAAGGGGCATACATTTAAGAAGAGGAGGAGAGCCTATGGCTGATCTTCATGTCTATACTAAGATAGAGTCATGTGGCCGTCGACAAGGCTATTTGACTACCTATGTATCACTAACTGCTCCGATGGAGGACGGGGAGGCTCTAGCCAATCCCTCCTTGGAGGACCTAGCTGGGGCCATCGAAAGAGCTGGTCATCGCCGGGTAAGTCTAGAGGTGGATGAAAGTCTATGGGGTGGGTTTGACGTAGGAGCTTTAGTGGACCTGCTCAACCGTCGGTCAGCCCTAGAGATGGGCCAAGATAGCCAGAAACCAGAGACTAATGCAGAGGTTTCTACCTATGAGTTTAACCTACTCTTGTTAGGGCCTGTGGACTATAGGTTGGACCGGGTTAATTGCTTTGCTACCTTGTCTCTTGAACTAGGTTCTTTTAACTTAGACCTATTAGGGCCAGCCATGGAAGCCTTAGGAGATGAGGATGCCCTAGTCTTTCATGTGGCCACTCGAGAAGATTTGTCGTTCCTCAGTCAGGCCCTTAGAACCTATCGGTCTATAGGTCCTATCTTTGCGGTTTTAGGCCCTGGGATTCCAGGGATAGAATTCATAGATGTTATGGCTTTTTTTGAGGATAATGGATTAGAAGAAGTTTGTATACAGGCTCCTTTAAACTGAATAGGAGCATAGGGACAGGCTAAAGGCCTGTCCCTATATTTGATTCGTTTATAGTTTTAAACTATGAATGGCCATAGTAATAGGACGGTTGACCGGTTAATATCCTAGTGATATAGTATGGATAACAAATCAAGTGTGAAACATCACGAATTCGACAGTCCCATAGAAAGGAATTATATCTCATGAGTAAACAGTACAAATTTGAAACCCTTCAATTGCATGCTGGTCATACGGTAGATCCAACAGGGTCCCGGGCCGTGCCTATTTACCAAACAACTTCTTTTGTCTTTAAGGATGCAGAACAAGCGGCTGCACGTTTTGCCTTGCAAGAACCAGGCGGAATCTACTCTCGTTTGGGTAATCCAACTAACGATGTCTTGGAAGCCCGCGTAGCCCAGTTGGAAGGTGGCGCTGGAGCAGTAGCCGTTGCTTCTGGCTCTGCGGCTGTTAACTACGCTATCACCAATGTGGCGGATGCCGGTGATAATATTGTGGCTGCTTCTACCTTGTACGGTGGGACTTATAACCTCTTTACAGCGACCTTGCCACGCTTTGGGATTACCACTAAATTTGTTAATCCAGATAACTTGGATGAATTTGAAGCGGCTATCGATGATAATACTAAGGCAGTTTACATTGAAGTTATCGGTAACCCTGGCATCAACTTGGTTGATGTAGAAGCCGTAGCAGATATTGCTCATAAGCATGGCATCATCCTCATCGTGGATAATACCTTTGCATCTCCATATCTCTTCCGTCCATTTGAACATGGGGCAGACGTAGTGGTTCATTCCGCTACTAAATACTTGGGTGGTCACGGTACAACTATCGCAGGCGTAGTTGTTGAATCCGGTAAATTTGATTACAAGGCCTCTGGTAAGTACCCTGGTTTCACCGAAGGTGATGAACACTATAATGGTCTTGTCTATGCAGATTTGCCAATTCCTTTTACTGTTAAGGTACGGGCTCAGCTCTTGCGTGATACAGGGGCGACGTTGACACCTCTCGCAGCATGGCAAATCCTTCAAGGTATTGAGACTTTGTCTTTACGGGTTGAACGGCACGTAGAAAATGCACGTAAGATTACCGACTTCTTGTCTAAACACCCTAAGATTGCATGGGTTAACTACCCAGAGTTACCAGGCAATAAGTACAAGGACTTGGCTAAGAAATACTTCCCTAAAGGGGTGGGGGCAGTCTTCACTTTCGGTATTAAAGGAGGTAAAGAAGCAGGCGTCAAATTTGTAGACGCTTTGGAAATCTTCTCCAATTTGGCTAATGTAGCAGATGCTAAGTCCCTCGTTATCCATCCTGCATCTACAACCCATGCTCAATTGGATGAAGTCGCTCAAAAAGCAGCAGGTGTAACCCCTGATATGATTCGCTTGTCCGTGGGTCTTGAAAATATTGATGACCTTATCGATGACTTGAGCCAAGCCTTGGATAAAGCATAAAAAAACAGCCTCCCTAATACAATTTAATAAACTTAGAAGGCACCGCTAACGCTTGCCATTAGCGGGGCTTTTCTGTGTTTGTATAAGAAGCCCCAGAAGACGTAAGAGGTCTTCTGGGGTCTATTCTTATGGTTTTTAGGTCTGAAGGTCTTCGGCTTCATAGGGAGATGAGGAGCTTTTTAGTGAAGTTCTTTAAGGAGCTCTAGGAGGTAGGCATAGATTCGCTCAACAGAAGGAATGTGAACCTTTTCTTGTGGTGTGTGAGCTCCTGTAATGGTTGGGCCGAAGGAGATCATTTGTGTGTCTGGTAAAATTTCTTTGAGAAGGCCACATTCTAGACCTGCATGGACGGCAGTTACCTCTGGTTCCGTGCCCGTGAAGGACTTATAGATGGCGATAGCCTGTTGTTCTAGGTCGGAGCCTGCCTCGTATTCCCAAGCAGGGTAGGAGCCTGAACGGGTAGCCTTGATGCCCAAGAGGCGGCCCAAGGTTAAAAACTTATCTTCCATAAATTCTAGGCTGGTCTTGTTAGAGGATCGAAGGGAAACCAAGATGTGGAGGACATGCTTTTCTTCCTTTACGATAGCGAGGTTATCAGAGGTTTCCACTAGATTTGGGAAGGCCTTAGCCATGGAGTGAACGCCGTGAGGGGCTAGAGTGAGGAAGGATAGGAGGGCATCTACCGTGTCTTCGATGAATACGTAGGTAGGAAGAGTAGCAGGGGTGGTATGGATAGTTAGGTCAGGGTCTTGTGGGGTGAATTCTTCCCGCAAGGCCTTTTGGTAATAGTTAATCAGGTTATCAATGGCTTGGCTGTCCTCATCCTTGATGACGATGGTGGCTTGACACTTGCGTGGAATAGCATTGTGCTTGGAACCGCCGGCAAAGTCTACTACTTGTAGGGCATATTGCTTGCGCAGTTGGGTGAGTAGGCGAGCCATGATAACATTGGCATTAGCTCTTTGTTTGTAAATTTCCATGCCCGAGTGGCCACCTAATAGGCCTTCTACGGTAATGGTAATAGCCTTATTGAAACGTTGGCAACGGCGTTCTTTGAGGGCAGGAATTTCAAAGTCAATGTGAGAACCACCCGCACAAGAGACGATGAACTCGCCTTCTACTTCCGTATCGATATTGATTAGATAGTGGCCAGACAGGTCGCCAACCTTGAGGTTGATGGCTCCATCCATTCCCACTTCTTCATTGGTGGTGAAGAGTGCCGTCATAGGGCCATGGGCCACTTGGTCTGAGTCCAAGATAGCTAGGGTCATAGCCACACCTATGCCGTTGTCAGCACCTAAGGTGGTTTCATTAGCATGCATCCATTCGCCATCTACAATACACTCAATAGGGTCCGTAAGGAAGTTGTGCTCTGTATCATGAGATTTCTCTCCTACCATGTCGATGTGTCCTTGGAGGATAAGAGATGGTTTGTTTTCATAGCCAGGACTAGCTGGTTTTTGGATGATGACATTCCACGCTTCGTCCTGTTTAACTGCTAGACCCCGTTCTTTTGCGAAGTTGGCAATCCAGTTAGATACCGCTTCTTCGTGACCAGAGATACGGGGAATTTGATTCATGGCCTTAAAGAACTCAAAGACCTTATCTGCCTTGATTTGATTCATACTTTCACCTCATTAAATGAACGATTCTACTTATATTGTAACGCAAATGAAGAAATTCTTATATAATAGAAGTATTATAATCGATAAGGAGACTAGTATGAATGAATATATTGCTTTAATTGGAACTGGTGGGACTATCGCTGGGCAAGGGACTTCTGAAACGGATTTAACGGACTATACTCCAGGTCTTTTGAGTTTGGAAGATATCTTAGCAGATGTACCCCAAGCGCAGGATTATGGTCCCTTTCTCTATGAGCAATTTTCCAACATAGAAAGTTCTGATATTAGGGAAAACGACTGGATGGCCTTGGCACAGCTGGTCCAAGCCTATGTGGATAGGGAGGATGTGGCGGGTCTCGTCATTACCCACGGAACGGATTCCATGGAGGAAACCGCTTATTTCCTTAACTTGGTCATCGATACGGATAAACCCATTGTGCTTACAGGATCCATGCGTCCTGCTGGCGCCTTGTCCGCTGACGGCCCTTTACATCTTTTACAGGCCCTTCAATTAGTACGGACGGAACGGGCTTGGGGGCAAGGGGTCTTGGTAGCCCTCAATGGATATATTGATGGAGCTCGGGATGTGACTAAGCAAAACACAACAGATGTTGCAACCTTTGGAAACCCTACCTTTGGTCACCTAGGTATCATCCAAGATGGGCAAGCCCACCTCTACTATGCGCCAACCCGTATACATACGGAGTTTTCTAACTTTAAAGTGAGTCACTTGGTCCGCTATGCCACTAGTCATAATCCGGCGTCAGCTACTAATGCGCTACCGTCGGTGGCACTCTTGACCTGTTATGCAGGCATTGAAGAAGCTCTTGTGGATGCGGTTCTGTCGACTAAGCCGGATGGTCTTGTCTTGGAAGGACTAGGGCATGGGACTATTCCTAAACAGGTTATCGAAAAAACCGCTAATCTTGATATCCCTGTGGTACGAGCTTCTCGTACGGGATCTGGCCTAGTATCAACTGTGGAAAGTGATAAGGAGAGGGGTTATTTGGTGAGTGACTCCTTACAGGCACAGAAGGCCCGAATCCTTCTTATGCTCTGTCTGGTTAAGGGCTATGATAAGGATCAGATTAGACAAGCTTTCAAAGAGTATTAATATAATCTTATCGAGATGAAACTCGAGCTAGGTAAATTGGTAATAGGAGAAATGATTATGGGATTTTTTGACGCCTTACAGGCTTCCGTTTGGAAGGGGCAGTTTTGGGCTGACAAAGTTAACGAATGGCTCAAAGGGCATTTGGCGGATATTGTCTTAGCCGTACTCATGTTCATTGTGGGTTGGTTTATCCTCAAGTTTATCGGATCTTCCTTGTCCAAATTCTTGGTGAGGAGAAAGTATCAAACGACGGCTACTAATTTTATCTTAAAGTCCGTTCATATTTTTCTCCTGGTCTCCTTGACTATGCTCTGCTTGGAACAGGCGGGGTTACCAACCTCCAACTTCATTGCTGCCTTTGGGGCCTTCGGCATCGCAGTTGGTTTAGCCTTGCAAAACAACATGTCCAACTTTGCTTCTGGCGTTTTGATCCTCCTCATGCAGCCACTGCAGGTGGGAGACTGGGTGAGGATTAACGATAAGGAAGGGCGCGTACAGCGGATTGACTTCATGTACACGGAGATCCTAACTGTTGATCGGCGGACGGTCTTTATCCCAAACTCCTTAGTTACATCTCAGGCTGTGGTTAATTTTTCCCATGACGATACTCGTCTGATTGAATTATATTTTGATATCGGCTATAACAATAATCATCATAAGGCTATTGAGGTACTGAAGGATGTCTTTAAAAAAGAAAAGTTCATCATCAATCCAGAGAGAACGGAAATTGGCATTTCTGAATTTGCGGAAAATTCAGTCCGTATCAAGGCTTTACCTATGGTGAGGTGGTCTAATTTTGGGCCCGCTAAGTATTCCATTCTCTCCCATGTAAAAGATGCCTTTGATGCGAATGGTATTGATATTCCATATCCACAACGGGTTGTTTATGTAAAGAAGGAGGATGCTCATGGGCCTAACTCATAAGATGATCCTGTGGGCTATCTTGGGCCTTGCGACCTTGGGGGTTAGTCCGGCATGGGCGGCTACTATTGATGGGGAAAGAGATGCAGACCCTATTGTGGTGGTGAAGGAAGCCGGTAAGGCTTCTGATCAGATTCCTGTGGAGGCTATCTTTGCCGGTCTTCCTAAGGCACCTAGCTTGATGCCTGACTTGCGGGAGCTCCCCCTGCAAGTAGAAGAAGCAATCGATACCCGGCCTAAGCCGCAAGCCCCTACGACCATTGCCGGCGCAGCTTGCCTCATCAATGGTGACACTAATGAAATCTATTTTGAAAAGAATGGCACCCAGTGGATGCATCCGGCCTCTACTACCAAGGTGGTCACCCTTCTAACGGCCCTTCGCCTTCAAGGAAGTCGCCTTGATGAATTGGCCTCTATCTCCCCCTATGCAGCCTCTATGGAGCCTTCTATCTTGGGCGTCCATCCTGGCGATCAAATTACTAAGCAAGCCAATTTAGAGGGAATGATGGTGGTCTCTGGCAATGATGCGGCAGTAGTAGCAGCAGAAAATACATCTGGGTCTGTAGCTGCTTTTGCCCAAGAAATGAATAAAACGGCCCTTATGGCGGGGGCTACTAGCTCTAACTTTCTCAACCCTAACGGTTTAACCCAAATGGGTCATCATTCCACGGCACGGGATTTGGCTAAAATAGCTGCTTATGGCATGCGGATTCCTATGTTCCGTGACTTTGTAGGGGACGATTACTACGAAGTACCTTGGCAAAATCGGCCTCATGAAACAGAGCGAACCACCAATCTCTTTATTCGCAATAAGTACCCTGGGGCTAATGGCCTCAAGACAGGGTATACGGAAGCGGCTGGCGATTGTTTAATCGCCTCCGCTACTCGGGATGGACATACTATGATTGTGGTCCTCCTCAATGATGATGACCGATGGGAAGATGCCCCTAAATTCTTGGATTATGGCTTTGCTATGGCGAGGAATACTGATGGAAACTAAAGAATATTCGTTTTTTGCCTTCCTTCATCGCATGAAATACATCGAGCGATGGGGGCTTATGCGTAATACAGAAACTGAAAATATACAGGAACACAGCCTTGAAGTTGCTATGATAGCCCATAATTTGGCTACTATGCGCAATACTTACTTTGGAGGGTCTATAGATCCTAATGAGGTAGCTGTCATGGCCATGTTCCATGAGGTTTCAGAAATCTTTACGGGTGATATGCCAACGCCCATTAAGTACTTTACCCCTAGCCTTCGGTCCCTCTATGGAGAGGTGGAAGGACTGGCTCAGGAAAAGATGCTGGCTACCTTACCAGAAGAGCTCCGCCAGGCTTACCGTCCCTTTATTACGGAAGCGGAAACATCCGAACTGTGGCCCTTGGTGAAAGCGGCGGATACTATGTCTGCCTATATGAAAGCCCTTTATGAAGTCCATGCGGGGAATGAAGAATTTAGAGTAGCCCGTGATTCCATACGGATTAAGTTGGAAACCCTACATATGCCGGAAGTGGATAAATTCTTGGAGGACTATGTGCCTGCCTTGACCAAGTCCCTAGACCAGCTTAATTATTACGACATAAAAAATAAGTGATCCCTAGGTCCCGTTCATATTAGAGAAGGCCTTGCCAGGATTAGTAAGGCTTCTTAAGTACTAAAAAAGGCCCTGCATTGCAGGGCCTTTTTGTTGTAGGCTTCAAGCTTAACCGGAGTGGTCCGACCATAAGGTGTTATAGACTAGTATTACTGGGAATCCCCCTCTCCTTCTTGGAGGGGGAGCCTTTCTTTTTGCTTGTCCATTCTATCCTTGTAGCTTCCGTCAACATAGGTTTGGTTGCGGAGAAGAATTTTCTTCCCTCGCCAGGAAAAGGCTCGGTCCCCATAGGTGGTCTTGAAGACCCGATTGGTCATAGACTCAAGGGGTGCCGGATCTAAATAGGGGTCAATGGTCTGAAATTCAGGAATCGGTGTATCCACTAGACCTCGGTTGTGGGGACAGACCTCTTGGCAACGGTCACAACCAAAGAGCAAGGACGATTTACTTATAATTTGAATTTCTTTCTCTGTTAGGTCTCCCTTCTTTTGAGTCAGATAGGATTTGCAGGTCTTGTAATCAAATGTGTCCCGACCTATGGATTGGCCTAGACAAGCCTTTATACAAGCATCACATCCTAAACAGGAGGAAGAATCGGGTTGGTCTGGCTCGATGGCGAGAGAGGTCATAATGGTGCCGATGACAACATAAGAACCCCAAGTGGGATTGATGAAGCAGTTGTTCCTTCCATAGAAGCCTAAACCGGCTAGGTAGGCTATGTAGCGGTCTGATAGGGGGGAGGTATCGCAGTGAATTTCATATTCTGCGTCAGGATAAGTCTCTTTGAGTTTATCGATAAAACGTCTCAAATAGTCCGCCATGACTAGGTGATAGTCCTTGGCCCAGGTGTATCTTGATAGGTTACAAAGGCCTTCGTATGCTTTATAATAAGGAAGAAGACATACAATGGCTGACTGTGGATGTATGAGGTTTGTCGCGTGGAGGCGGTCCTCTATACGGGCTGCCGTAAATGGACAGGGATCTTCTTCATAGAGAAAGTCTCGCGCCTCGGCAGGCAAAGGCCATGGGGCTATACCCACAGCAGGGATATTCAGTTCCTTAGCGTATCGGTGAATTAGCTCTTTTATCATGTTTGTATTATACCATCGAGAGGTTCTAGATGTTACTCTTTAATAATTTGTTGCGCCCTACAAGTTTGGAGGAGGCCTATCAAATGGCTATCAAACACAAGTTTGCCCCTCTATTGGCAGGGACCTGCTGGACTCGCTTAGGCCGACGCATTCATCCTTTTGTCATAGACTTATCAGCCTTAGGACTCGATTATATACGCCAGGAAGATAGCGAAATTGTCATTGGCGCTATGGCTACCCAGGCAGCTGTTGAGAGAAATCCTGATTTACAAGCCCTTTGTGGCGGTGTTTTGCCAAAGGCTGTTCATGAGATCCTAGGTGTCCAATTCCGCAATATGGCTACCATGGGTGGGTCTGTAGCAGCGAAGTTCGGTTTTTCTGACATCATTCCAACTCTCTTGGCTCTGCATGCGGATGTTATTTTAGTTCAGGGTGGTCGCATGACTCTGGAAGAATACGTAAACAACTATAAGGCGCGAGATATTTTGGTGGAAATTCGCATTCCCCACCAAGAGGTGCCCATTGCTATAGAAGCCCTACGGATTTCTCGTGGTGACTTCCCCCTCCTGACCGGAGCGGTAGCCCGTCATGGACACAACTATGAAGTCTATATTGGAACTCGTCCAGGACCAGCTGTTTTGGCAACTAAGGCTTCGGCCCTTCTGACTCAAGAAGGGGCTGAAGCTACTAAGAAGGCAGGGGACTTAGTGGCAGAAGAGTTAATCTTTCAAAGCAATTCCCATGCATCCGGTCAGTACCGGGCCAGCATGGCTAGCAATATGGTTCAGCGATTAGTGAAGGAGGTAGCCCAATGGAAGTGACTTTGACCATCAATGGTCAGAAGACCATCGTAAATGCACCAGAAGATCAGATGCTCTTAGAGACTCTGCGCAAGTTGGGCTATTTCTCTGTACGCTGCGGTTGTGATACCACTAACTGTGGTCTCTGTACAGTCTGGGTGGATGGTGAAATTACCTTATCCTGTGCATATCCTACCTTCCGGGCTCCAGGGCACGAGATTACGACGCTAGAAGGTTTGCGGGAAGAGGCAGACCTCTTGGCGGATTGCTTAGCCTCCGAGGGGGCTGATCAATGCGGCTTCTGCACAACGGGCATGATGATGTCTGCTATCGCCCTTAAACGGACTAATCCCCAAGCCTCTGATGAAGAAATTCGCGAATACTTGATTGGTAACCTCTGTCGTTGTACAGGCTACCAGTCTCAATTGCGGGGGGTCCGCAAATTTTTACAAGGAGGTAAGGCATGAAGCACGTTGGCCAATCCTACAATAAGGTAGATTCCAAGGCGATACTGTCTGGTAAGCCCGCTTATACAGCGGATTTTCTTCCTCCTAATGCCCTTATTATAAAGGTATTACGCAGCCCTCACGCAATGGCAGAAATCTTAGATATCGATACATCTGCAGCCCTTAAGGTGCCAGGGGTGGAAGCGGTATTTACCTATAAGGATGTACCTAAAACTCGCTTTACCTTGGCGGGCCAATCCTATCCGGAACCGTCCCAATATGATGCTCTTATCTTGGATAAGTGGGTTCGTTATGTAGGTGATGAAGTGGCCTTGGTGGTGGCTAAGGATGAAAAAACAGCCTTGCGTGCCATGCCTCTTATCAAGGTAACTTATAATGTGAAGGAACCGGTTCTAGATTTACGCACTGCCATGGACCACCCGACAGTAGTCCATCCAGAACCAGAGGAAGAAGTAGTCTTTAATGTTCCCTTTAAGCATGACTTAAAGCGCAATATTGCCGTCTCCTATGATAAGACTGTGGGTGATATAGAAGGATCCCTAGCTAAGTGTAAATACACGGTAGAAGGAGAGTACTTTGACCAAGCTACCGTTCAGTCTGCTATGGAGTCTTTCCGGTCCTTCTGTTATATTGACCATTTAGACCGTTTGGTGATTACCTCATCGACTCAGATCGTATTTCATGTGCGCCGCCATATAGCCCGGGCCTTAGGCATCCCATCCTCCAAAATCAGGGTTATCAAACCTCGTATCGGTGGTGGCTTTGGGTCCAAGCAAACCGCATGTACAGAGCTTATGAATGCCTTTGTTACATGGAAATTAGGTAAGCCATCAGCCATTATATATGACCGGCATGAAGCCAATGGATGCTCTACAACTCGCCATGCACGCTTGTGGAATATCCGCCTTGGTGCTGATGAAGAGGGCTATATTCGCGTTATCGATATGCATGGCCTGACTGATGCAGGGGCTCATGCGACCCATGCCTTTACGACAACAACTGCAGGGGAACATAAGTCAGTACCGCTCTATAATAAAAATTGGGCTGTTCGCTATGGGTCTGATTGCCTCTATACTAATCATTCCCCAGGTGGCGCCTTCCGTGGCTATGGGGCTACGGAGGCCTTGTGGCCACTTGAGTGCGCCGTATCCCGCTTGGCTCATAAAATGGGCTGGGATGAAATGGAATTGCGGGATAAAAATCTCATCCAAACTGGTGAGCATTCTTTGGTCTTCGAAGAAGAGGAACGGATGAATGCAGGGACTTATAAGGAGTCTCTAGCTAGGGTTAGGGCTATGTCCGATTGGGATAATCGTCCCAAATCGTGGGACATCGATGGCCGTTGGCGCGGTGGCCTTGGCGTAGCCTTGGCCCTACAAGGGTCTGGCGTTGCTAACGTAGATGTGGCATCGGTGGAAATCCGCCTCGGTGATGATGGTTGCTATACCCTCTATACAGGGTCTTCTGATATGGGGATGGGGGCTAATACCGTGCTCAGTCAAATAGCCTGTGAAGTCTTAGGCTGTCCTTTTGAAGATATGAATATCTATGAATCAGATACGGATGTAGTACCCTTTGACCCAGGTTCTTACGCTTCTTCTACAACCTATGTGACGGGGACGGCAGCCAAACTGGCAGCAGAGGACCTTCGCAAGAAGATTATTGCTGCTTTTGCTAGTTTCTTTGGGGTCAAGGAGGACCAAGTGGTTTTCGATGGCCTTGTGGGTTCCACTCTAGATGGCACACAAAGCATGACCATTAAGGAAATGGCACCTAAATTAGTTTTAGGTACTAGCTGTAATCAATTATCCGGCTTTGCCACTTGGGGGTCCGATATATCGCCGTCTCCTTTTATGGCTACCGTAGCAGAGGTGAAGGTAGATACGCAAACAGGGCGTGTTGTGCCAGTTAGAACATACAATGTAGTGGATTGTGGCAAGGTTATCAACCCGAAACTGGCAAAGGTACAGGTTGAAGGGGGCGTTACCCAGGCCATTGGTATGGCTCTCTATGAAGATGTTCGCTATGGTAAGACAGGCGTTTTAGAGACGAATAATTTTATGACCTATAAGGTCCCTACGCGACAAGATAATGGATACATAGTGACTGAATTTGTTGAATCCAATGAACCATCTGGTGCCTTTGGTGTTAAATCCATCGGGGAAATTGTTATTAACACAGCAAGTCCTGCTATTCATAATGCCATCTTAAATGCGGTTGGTGCGGATGTAAGAACCTTACCTATGACACCAGAGAAGGTGTATATGGCAATGGATGATCAATATAAAAAGTGAGGTGTTAAAAGCTAGACAATTATTCTTGTCTAGCTTTTGCCCTATATGAGGTAAAACCTATGACACAGGTAAAAAGCTATTGGCAAAATTTAGTTAAGCCAGGGGTAACAGCTTTGGTTGGTGCAGGTGGTAAGACGACCGTCTTAACCAAGCTCGTGGAGCATGGCTTGTTCAAGGGGCAAAAGACCTTAGTGACCACTACGACTAAGCTCTATGGGACGCAGGTAGAACAATGGAACCCTTACTATGGAACTGACTTTGAAGGGGGCCAAGCCTATGCTAAAGACCGCATTCATGCGGGAAAGGCGGCAGCTTGGTTCTCAGCCCTAGAGGGTGGTAAGGCTCAGGCTTTGTCGACAGATACCATCAATCATATAGCGGCTCTCAATCCAGGCTGGCAAATTTTAGTGGAAGCGGACGGAGCCAAGGAAAAATGGCTTAAAGCACCTAAACAACAAGAACCAGTCATTCCTAAATGTACTGGCCGTACCATTGGGGTCATTAACTTAGCTATGTTAGGGCAAGCCTTAGATCATGACCATGTGCACAATCTAGAAGAAGTCTTAGCTATTTTAGGTCAAGAGGAAGGGGCTCTTATGACACCAGCTCTTATGGCCCAGTTAATCCTTCACCCTCATGGTCTCTTCCAGTACTCCGCTGGGGAAAAGGTCCTCTTTTGTACAGGCTATGACGTAGCTGACTCGGTCTCAGTCCATGACCTTGTTGGCCTCCTGGGAGACTCCTTCATAGAATCCATCATTTTAGCGGAAGGGTATAAGGTATCTTGCCAGATTAAGAAGGTAATCCAATGTCGCTAGGACTCGTTCTTCTAATGGCGGGGACTTCTTCGCGTATGGGGTGTGATAAAAGGAAGTTACCCTGGCAAGGTTCTATTTTGGGAAAGGTAGTCCTAGACCTTTGGCAGGAGGCCCTACCTGAATGTAATAAGATTCTTGTTTTGCCAGAGGAGGACTCATTAGTAGCCCATGCCCTTACTTTGGGCTATAGATTGGTCTATAATAACTGCCCACAAGAGGGCCAGGCATCCTCTATCCGCTTGGGACTGGCCAGTCTCCTACAAGAACGAGTTGCAGATCTAGAGGGCATAATCTTTTCTGTGGGCGACCAACCTCTTCTAGATAGGGATACTATAAGGTGCCTTATAGGGGCTTTTAAAGAGGCCTATGTAAAGGACGATAAAGCTATTCTTAGACCCTCCTATGAACCAGGCGGACAAGGGGGGAATCCCGTTATATTCTCTGCCCAGTGGGCAGAAGAATTGGCCAGTTTAAGGGGTGATCAAGGGGGGCGGACCCTCTTGCAAGGAGCTGGTAAGAATCACCTAGTCTCTGTAAGCATTCCCGCCTATCATGGCTGGTCTCGTGGTTTTGATGTAGATACGCCAGAGGCGTATGAAAAGGTATATAGGACATGGGGACAAGAAAACCATTAGTGTTGGTGCGTGGTGGTGGTGACATCGCATCGGGCACCATATATCGATTAAAAAGGGCTGGCTATCCACTTATGGTTAGTGAAATTGCCATTCCTACCATGATTCGCCGTTCAGTTTGCTACGGCAATGCAGTTCATACGGGCCAAATGGATTTAGAACATAGACAGGCCTATTATGTGCCTATGAAAGAGGCCTTGGCGATGGCCTATACAAAGGATATTCCCGTGGTGACAGCGGACTACGAAAAAATTTTGAAAGAGTTTACTCCCCATATCGTGGTGGACGCTATTTTGGCCAAGCGTAATCTAGGGACTAATTCCGATGATGCAGACTTAGTGATTGGTTTGGGGCCGGGCTTTTCAGCAGGTCACGATGTGGATGTGGTCATCGAGACCATGCGGGGGCATAGTTTAGGACGTTGCATTTATGAAGGTTCGGCCTTAGCTAATACGGGTGTTCCAGGCAATGTAGGAGGCTATACTCACGAGCGGGTTATGCATGCCCCTTGTGCAGGTCTCTTTAAAGCAATCTGTCGCATCGGTGATCGTGTTGAGGCTGGTCAAATCATAGGCTATGTAGATGATCAGCCCATTAAAGCTAAAATTGATGGCATCTTGCGGGGAATTTTGACCTCCGGTCTCATGGTGACAGAGGGTTTTAAATTAGCCGATGTGGATGCGCGCTGCCAAGAATTTCACTGCTATACCATATCCGATAAGGCCTTGGCTATAGCGGGCGGTGTGATGGAGGCTATATCTGCTTGGGAAGTGGAGAATTGGAAAGGCTGTTAATGTAGGAGATAGGTATGACCATTTATGATGTAATGAAAGAGGTGCTCAGTCAAGCACAGTCAGCTTTTGTAGTAACCGCGGTATCAGGGCCTAGTCTGGGGGCGAAGACCCTTTACCGAGAAGACGGTCAGATACTCTATGGGCCAGCCATCGAAGGCTTTAATCCCAATGGTGCTAAGGTTAACCAATTGTTGACTCTAGGTGAAACAGAATACTTTGTAGAGGCCGTGGAAAAAGACCCGTCCGTTCTCGTTTTAGGGGCTGGACACGTGAGTCGGGCCATCACGGACCTCTTGCTCTTTGTTGGCTGTAAGGTGACGGTCCTAGACGACCGTCCTGAATACTTGGTGCCAGAATTCTTTGACGATCGCGTCAACCGCATATGTCTGCCTATGGATCAGTTTAAGGATAAGCTCTCCCTTCACGAATATAATGGTTTTATCATTGTTACTCGGGCTCACGAGTATGATAATATCTGCCTGTCTCAATTGCGTGACCAATTGCCAACCTACATGGGGGTCATGGGGAGTCAAAAGCGAATCCATTTTGCCTTTGAAGTGTTAGAGGCAGAGGGGTGGACACCGGAGGAATTGGCTCAGGTCTACGCTCCTATTGGCCTAGCTATCGGAGCTCAAACGCCAGAGGAAATCGCTCTTTCAATCGTAGCCGAATACTTAGCGGTAACACGAGGTAAGAAGGGTGGTCATTTAGCTGCTAATCGTAAGGAGAGAAATCAAACTAATGAACCGAGAATTTGTTGAGTACTTACAGGCCCGCCCTGATGAAAAATTGGCAGTAGCTACTATTTTGCAGACTCGTGGATCTACACCACGCAAGGCGGGCGTATCTATGGTAGTCTATCCCGATGGATCTATTTATGGGACTATTGGCGGAGGCCGAGCGGAAAATGAAATTCGTTTATCCGCTGTGGAGACCCTTAAAGGGGGGCTCGCTAATCGCCGTATAACCGTCCGCCTAGATGATGATGCGGCAGTTAAGGAAGGTATGGTTTGTGGCGGTATCATGGATGTGTGGATTGAAACACATCGTGCTTAGGTTGTTTTACACCCTAATCTTAATGGGGTAAAATAAATAATTATAGTTTTATAATACCCTCTGTACTTACTGGAGATACGTGATGATGTTCAACATACAAGCCCTAGTACAGACCTTCCGTTGGCAGGATATTGTGGATATCCTCATCGTTTGGATCTTGCTCTACTATGTATATAAACAATTGAAGGATACGCGGGCCGTTAACTTGGTTAAGGGCCTTGTTGTGCTGGCTATTATTAACTTTCTTAGCCATACCTTTAACTTTTATACGGTCAACTGGATTTTGCAACAGGCTATGACCGTCCTCTTGTTCGCCTTGCCAGTGGTATTTCAACCGGAATTGCGAAGGGCCTTAGATAAATTGGGGCAAACTCGCCTCCTACAAAAGTCTCAAAATGTAGATGATGAACTCATGGACCGGGTTATCAGTGAGATTATGGCTGCTGCTAAGCATATGTCCCGTCAAAAAATTGGGGCACTTATTGTCTTCGAGCGGATGAGTCCTCTACAAGATATTATTGATACGGGTGTAAAAATTGATGCGCAAGTATCAACCCAGTTGATTCGTAATATCTTCATTCCCAATACACCGCTTCATGATGGGGCTATGATTATTCGCAATGGTCGTATTATGGCAGCCTCTTGTCTCTTGCCACTGTCAGAAAACAGGTACGTCAGCCAAGAGTTGGGCACCCGTCACCGGGCGGCTATCGGCATGACGGAACAAACTGATGCGGTTGTCCTAGTTGTGTCTGAAGAAACAGGGGCTATCTCTTATACCTATGGCGGCCATATTTACCGCAATATTCCACAAGATCAATTAAAGGAAACCTTGCGGTCCTTCATGGCTAGACCACGACAAAATATCACCTCTATCTTTAAGTGGGGAGGGAATAAATAATGGCTTGGATGCACATTATACGAAACAATAAAATGGCTAAGATTTTGGCCCTCCTCGGTGCTATTCTTATGTGGTTCTTTGTAGTACGGGAACAAAATCCTATGACTGAAGTGTCCTACACTATCGCTGTGCAACAGCAAAACCTCAATCCCCAATATGTAGTAGAAGGGGTACCTAAGCAGGTCCGTATTACTCTACGGGGGCCAAGGGATACGATGGTTACCTTGCGGCCTGAGTTCCTCAAGGCCAACCTAGACCTGTCGGGTGTTACCCCAGGGTCTAATAATGTGAAAGTCACCTTTACCCCTCCTGCAGGAGTGACCGTAGTCGATATGAAACCAGGTGATATTACGGTTGTGGTGGACGAGTACTTTGAAAAAGATATGCCTGTAGAAATCAATCCTAAGGGTAAATTGCCAAGCGATGTGGCCCTCAAGTCTCTTAAAATCGTCCCTAATCAAGTGAAGGTGTCCGGGCCTAAGGAATTGGTGGATTCCGTAGCCCACGTTTTCCTCAAAGTAGACTTGGATAATCAGGCTAAAAACTTTACTGCCCAAGGTAAGTTGGTAGCTGTAGATAATCAAGGACAAGTGGTAGATGTGACCTTAACACCAGGGCAAGCACAGGCTCAATATGAGTTGGACCGTATTCGTACGGAAAAGGCCATCTCCTTGAACGCTACCACTAAGGGCAGTCCAGCCTCAGGCTATGTTATTCGGTCCATTACAGTAAAGCCGACACAAGTAACCGTGACTGGTAAGGAAGATGCCCTCAAGGACCTCACATCCCTATCCTTGGAACCAATTGATGTATCCGGTGCCTCCTCCAATGTAGAAGGAGCTTATAACCTAGATGTACCAGATGGGATTACTACGGAAACCCATACGGTTAATGTATCTGTTGAAATTGTTAAACAATAGGAGCTCATTTTGATTCGGATTATAAATTTGCGGGTCGCCGTTACTAAAGAGGCGACGCTTCAGCAAATTGTGGAAAAACGCTATCCAGCCCTCCGGGGCCATATAGAAAAAATCCACTTAGTTCGCCGGGCTGTGGATGCCCGCAAGAAACCGGATATCGTCTTTGTGTATACCCTCCTCTTGGAAGTGGCCAATGAGAAGGCTATCTTAACTAAATATAAGAAGGATGGTAACCTGTCTCACATTCAACCAGAAGCACCAGAAGCTATCGTACATGGTCCGCAAGAACTAGACCATAGGCCGGTGGTCATGGGCTTTGGGCCAGCTGGTCTCATGGCGGCTTACTACCTAGCTCGAGAGGGCTATAAGCCCTTGGTTCTCGAGCGGGGCCAAGATGTAGATCAACGGGCTTTAGATGTGGAAGGTTTTTGGAAGACTGGTTCTTTTAAGGCTGAATCTAATGTACAGTTTGGGGAAGGCGGAGCTGGTACCTTTTCGGATGGTAAGTTGACCACCCGAGTGACTCACCCTCGGCTCCACGAAATCTCTTCTTATTTTGTGAAGCATGGCGCACCGGAAGAAATCCTTTACAAGCATAAGCCTCATGTAGGTACGGATATCTTGCGCGGCATGGTTAAGTCCATGCGTCAGCAAATTATAGATTGGGGCGGAGAAGTCCGCTTTGGTGCTAAGGTAACGGACTTTGTGGTAGAAGATGGTCAGCTTAGGGGCGTTGAAGTAAACGGCTCTGAGACAATAGCTTGTTCCCTTGTCCTTGCAGGGATTGGCCATTCGGCTCGAGACACTTATGAGATGATGCATAAACGCAAGGTTCAAATGGAGGCTAAACCATTTGCCATTGGCGTTCGCATAGAACATGACCAAGATTTAATCGATTATGCCCAGTACGGAATGGAACCTAATGACTTGGGTCTGGGTGCGGCTGAGTATACCCTCAAATTCCACCATAAGGAAACAGGCCGAGCGGCCTATAGTTTTTGCATGTGCCCAGGGGGCCAGGTAGTGGCATCTGCTTCGGAAGAGGGCGGAGTTGTAACCAACGGCATGTCGCTCTATGCTCGTGACTCTGGTCTTGCTAATTCAGCTATCGTGGTTAGCGTAGGGCCAGATGATTTCGGACATGGTCCCCTCGATGGTGTGACCTTTCAGCGAGAGTGGGAGCGTAAGGCCTTTGCCCTTGGCGGTAAAACATATGGAGCTCCCATTCAAACCGTAGGCGATTTTCTAGGACGGACCCATAATACGGCGCAAGTTTTAGAAAAATCCGCCTCTAATCATTTCGGTAGAGCTTATTCCTATGGGCCAGCAGTGGTTCCTTGTGATCTTCACGACTGCTTGCCCGACTTTGTGGTTAATGTTTTAGAGGAAGCTCTTCCTTATTGGGGGCGGCGCATTGCTGGCTTTGATGGTGACCAAGTTTGCATGACCGGCGTAGAAACCAGGACATCCGCCCCTCTTCGCATAGGGCGGGATGCAGGGCGTATGTCCTCTAGTTTGCAAGGGCTCTATCCAATTGGCGAAGGGGCTGGTTATGCAGGTGGTATCATGTCTGCGGCCCTAGATGGGGCAGAAACGGCTATTATGATGATGGCCCACTATAAGTCTTATACTGATTAAATATATCTCTTTATATAGGCCCCTTGGGGCTAGGAGGACTATTATATGGCTAGATTGTTTGGTACTGATGGCGTTCGTGGTGTGGTTAATGATTTCTTGACACCAGAGTTGGCCTACCACATGGGTCGGGCTGCAGCTACTTATTTTGGCAAGCAAAAGGACCATCCGTCCTTCCTAATCGGCCGCGATACGCGGATTTCCGGCGGTATGCTTGAAGCGGCCCTGGCTTCTGGTATCTGTGCAGCCGGTGGCAATGTCATCTTGGCTGGCGTCATCCCTACACCAGGCGTGGCTTACTTGGTCCGTCACTTTGGAGTTGATGCAGGCGTCGTTATTTCTGCATCCCATAATCCATATCCTGATAACGGAATCAAGTTCTTTGATGGCCAAGGCTTCAAGCTCCCTGATGCGGTAGAAGATGAAATTGAAGGCTATGTGCACGATTCTGCCAATAATAATTTAGAACGCCCTACTGGTGCTGGCTTGGGAATAATTGAATACAATGGCAACATGGCTCACTATTATGCAGAGTTTTTGGAAAAAACGGTAGATAACCGCTTCGAAGGTATCACTATTGTCTATGATGGGGCTAATGGCGCTGCTTCTGCGGTCGGTCCAGAAGTATTAAAAGCCTTGGGAGCTCATGTAATCCCTATTCACATTGATCCGAATGGAACTAACATCAACGATAATTGTGGGTCTACCCATTTGGAATCCCTGCAAGCAGCAGTTATTAAGTACAAGGCGGATTTAGGTATCGCTAATGATGGTGATGCGGATCGTTGTCTCTTGGTGGATGAAGAGGGTCAAGTCTTGGACGGTGACCAAATTATGCTCCTCTGCGGCCTTAAGTTGAAAGAGGAAGGTAAGTTGGCCAAGAATACCATAGTGGGGACGGTTATGTCTAACATTGGCTTCCATAAGGCTGCTCATGAATTGGGGATGGAAACCGTCTCTACCGCTGTCGGTGATCGCTATGTCTTGGAACGTATGCGAGCTGATGGCTATGTTATCGGTGGAGAACAATCGGGCCATGTAATCTTCTTGGAACATAATTCTACTGGTGATGGTCTTTTGACAGCCATACAAGTAGTATCTCTCATGAAAAAGAAGGGGCAATCCCTGTCTCAATTAGCTAAGATTATGACTAAGTATCCACAAGTCTTGGTTAATGTTCGAGTAGCTACAAAGACTGGTTGGGAGGACAATGGTCTTATTCAGGCAGCTATAGCTTCTGCTGAAGTTGAGTTGGGTGAAGACGGCCGTATGCTAGTACGGGCCTCTGGAACTGAGCCTCTTATCCGGGTTATGGCGGAAGGGCCTAATATGGAAGAATTAGAACAAATTTGCCAAGAAGTGGCTGAAGTAGTTCGCCATGAACAAGGGTTAGCTAAGTAGGTTCTCCTTACTAGGCTTCTGACGGGTATAGCACAGGCCCCCTCTTTAGGGGAGGACCTTATGCTATGCCCATCTTTACTTTCAGAGGATAGAACAGGTATAATATAGATTAGTCAAATTTGGCTGAGTGACTGCAATGTAAATTCCTTTGGGAATAGCGCAAGAGCCTCTTAGGAGGTCGACGAGGAGAAGGGTTGTCGAAATATCAGCGGATGCCCTTCCGGCTGTCCAGGTCGTCATAAGAAGTACAAAGATTTCTGGTAACAGAAAGGACAAAGATTTCTTAGTGGATAGAGAGGTCCTCTATGGGTTATCTCTACAGTCATTATCATGAATGTGTTTTCTCATGACAATGGAGGAAAAATGTATGTGCGGTATCGTAGGTTATATCGGTTTTAATGAGGCGTCCGACTTCTTGCTGGACGGCATGTCTAAGTTGGAATATCGCGGTTATGACTCCGCTGGTATTGCTGTCTTAGGACCACAAGGTGCCATTAAGGTACAGAAGAAGGTTGGCCGCTTGGCTAATTTAGCAGCTATTGTAAAAGAAGATCCAAATCCAGGTCATATGGGGATTGGTCATACTCGTTGGGCAACCCACGGTAGACCATCTGATATGAACTCCCATCCACACTGCTCCGAAGACATGAAGTTTGCCGTTGTTCACAATGGTATTATCGAAAACTTCATGCCTTTGAAAGAAGAACTAATCGCTAAGGGCTATCACTTCAAATCGGAAACGGATACAGAAGTTGTAGCTCATCTTATGTCTGATATGTATGATGGTGACTTTGAAGGCACTGTACGCCGCATGTTAGACCGCATCCAAGGGGCCTATGCCTTGGAAATTATATGTGCTGATGCACCGGATAAGATCATCTGTACCAAGAAGGAAAATCCTTTGGTTATCGGTCTTGGTAAAGGCGAAAACTTCGTCGCTTCCGATATCCCTGCCATTATTAATTACACTCGGGATACGTATATCCTAGCAGACAATGAGGTAGCTGTTGTCACCGCTGACAGCGTTACCATTACAGATCGGGCTGGTAATCCTATCGATAAGGATGTATTCCATGTTACCTGGAATGCAGAAGCAGCGGAAAAGGGTGGTTATGAGCACTTCATGCTTAAGGAAATTCACGATCAACCTAAGGCTGTTCGCGATACTTTCGGTACCCATATTGCAGAGAATGAAAAATCTGTGGTCTTTGATGAGTTGAACTGGACTCCTGACATGGTGGCTGGATTCAATAAAATTCTCATCGTTGCTTGTGGTACGGCCTACCATGCAGGTTTGGTAACAAAGAACTATATTGAACAATTGGCACGCATCCCTGTGAGTGTGGAAATTGCTTCTGAATATCGTTACTCCAATCCTTTGACTGATGAAAAGACCTTGTGTATTGTCATCTCTCAATCCGGGGAAACCTCTGACACCTTGGCAGCCCTTAAGGAAGCCAAACGCTTGGGTGCTAAGTCCTTGGCTATCACCAACGTGGTGGATTCTTCCATTGCCCGTGAAGCAGATTATGTAGTTTATACTTGGGCGGGTCCAGAAATTTCCGTAGCCTCCACCAAGGCTTACACAACTCAATTGGTGGCAGGCCTTCTCTTTGCTATGTACTTGGGCCAATTGAATGGTAAGATGAATCTTGAACTGGCTCATGAAATTTTGAACCAAGTTCATCAATTACCTGAACTCATCCATACCATCTTTGAAGTGGATGAAGATATGAAAGCCTTTGCTAAAAATTATGGTTTCAAGGAAGATGCCTTCTTCTTAGGGCGTTCTATCGACTATGCGGTAGCGCTTGAAGGGGCCTTGAAGCTGAAGGAAATTTCTTATATTCATGCTGAAGCCTATGCTGCGGGAGAATTGAAGCATGGTACCTTGGCTTTGATTGAAAAAGGGGTTCCTGTTATCGCCTTGGCTACCCAAGAGGATGTTTATGAAAAAATGATTTCCAACATCCGCGAAGTAAAGGCACGGGAGGCTTTGGTTATTGGTATTGCCCTAGAGGGTGATACAGAAATGGCTAAACACGTAGACCATACCATCTATATCCCACGGGCTAACAAGTTTGTAGCACCAATTTTAGCTGTTGTTCCGCTTCAACTTTTAGCATATTATGCGGCCATCACACGAGGTGCTGACGTAGATAAACCTCGTAACCTTGCTAAATCTGTAACAGTAGAATAATTTAGGTGCACGGACCTTATGCCTCTAGTAGGTCTGAGGCCGTGCATTTTAATTTGTAGAGGAGGCCATCATGGCAGTTATATTTTCTGGTATCCAACCAAGTGGGGAACTGACTCTTGGGAATTACCTCGGTGCTTTGCGCAATTTCTTGACTTTTCAAGAGGAACACGAATGCTATTACTGCATCGTTAACCAACATGCTATCACTGTGCCACAAGACCCTAAGGAGCTGCACCATAATATCCGGTCTTTAGCAGCCCTTTATTTGGCAGTTGGCTTAGATCCTCAAAAGGCGACCCTCTTCGTTCAATCAGAAGTGCCTGAGCACCAACAATTGGGGTGGGTAATGCAATCTATTTCCTATGTAGGGGAATTGGAACGGATGACCCAATACAAGGATAAGTCCCAAAAGCAGGGGGAATCCATTCCGACTGCTCTCTTGACCTATCCGCCATTGATGGCTGCAGATATTCTTCTCTATGGGACCAATTGGGTGCCTGTAGGGGATGATCAAAAACAACATTTGGAATTGACCCGAAATCTAGCTCAACGCTTTAATGGCCGATTTGGGGAAACCTTTGTCATTCCAGACATCAAGATTGCTGCTGGTGGGGCTCGTATTATGAGTCTACAAGAGCCAACCAAGAAGATGTCCAAGTCCGATGACAACCAAAATGCGACCATCCGCCTCTTGGATGATCCTAAGACCATTGAGAAGAAATTAAAACGAGCTGTAACGGATTCTGACAACGAGGTCCGCTACGATAAGGAAAATAAACCAGGCATCTCTAACCTCATGGACATTCGCCGAGCTATTACAGGTGAGTCTTATGAAACTATTGAAGCCCTTTACCAAGGTAAGGGGTATGGTGCTTTTAAGGGTGATATTGCCCAATTAGTAGTGGACACATTGACCCCAATTCAAGATCGTTATACGGAACTCATTAATAGCCCTGAATTGGATGCCATTTTGGATGCCGGCGCCGCTAAGGCTCATGCTAAAGCAGCTGCTATGTATGCTAAGGTGGAACAGGCTATGGGCCTTAACCGCAAATAATAGGTGATATATGGACCAACATTTTAAGGATTGGATAGAAGATTGTGGTGGTGGGCAGATTGAATGTGTAATCCATAGCCAACCCCTGGTGGTTTGGGCTCTTCGCTTGCTCTTTGTAGCCTTGGGGGCATGGGCTTTTTGGCACAGTCAACATGCTGATTCGGCTACGGAGCGGTCTATCGACTACTTGATCTTGGTCTTTGCCGTTTGGCGGGCTGCTCACCAGGGTAAGATTCAGGCTGTTCTATGTGGTCGAGGGATGGTTTTTCGCCGTAAGCCTCTGAATTTACAGGAGGCCCTTAAGGCCCAAGTGGATACTGAGCTCCTCTATACCTTTGTAGAGTATCGCTATATCCTGGGCTTCACACCGGACTTTAAGTCCGTTACCCTTATGCCAGCTAATGGGACAGCGGATAATTTGGTGGTTATGGCCATCGATTTTGACTTCGTCACGTATGTCGATAAAATGAAAGTTTTGGAACGCATTTCGTCTAGTAAAGAAGGGACAGGTACTTAGACCTGTCCTTTTTTATATAGGATTTTAAATAGTTAAATTCTAAAAAAGTAAAATTTTTTACAAAAACACTTTACAACTTTATCAGACTAAAGTATTATAAGACCATAGCAATTGCAAAAATTAAAAATAGGAAAGAGAAAGAGAAAGAGAAAGACAGGGTGTTCTTTATGAAATTCAGAAATTTACTCCTCGCAGGCTTAGCCATTGTTTCCGTAGTAGCCTTTACAGGCTGTGGTCAAAAGGCAGATAATGCAGAAGTTCCAAAAAAGGTTGTTGTTGGTCTTGATGACTCCTTCCCACCAATGGGCTTTAGAGATGAGCAAAATAATATTGTAGGTTTTGATATTGATGTAGCTAAAGAAGTGGCTAAACGGTCTGGCATTGAAATCGAGTTCAAGCCTATCGATTGGTCCTCTAAGGAAGCGGAATTGAAGGGTAAGAAAATAGATGCCCTCTGGAATGGCCTGACTATCACAGAGGATCGTAAAAAGAATATCCTCTTCTCTGACCCTTACATGGATGATAAGGAATTAATCGTAACCCGTGCGGATGATAACTCTATTACTAGTAAGGAATCCTTGGCTGGTAAGACAGTCGGCGTCCAAACAGCTTCTTCTGGGGAAGCTTACTTGAAGGCTGATCCTGCTAGTAAGGCTATTAAGGAAGTTAAAACCTACGATGATTTCGTAGCTGCTTTCAATGATTTAGAATTAGGTCGCATCGATGCCGTTATTGCTGATGGTGTAGTGGCTCGTTATACCTTGACTAAAAAACCAGGCCTTAAGATTATAGAAGGTCCTGACTTTGGTGCTGATATCTTCGCCGTAGGGTTCCGTAAGGAAGATACAGCCTTGAAGAATAAGATTGACCAAGTCCTCATTGAAATGAAGAAGGACGGCACTATGGATAAAATCGCTCAAAAGTGGTTTGGCACAGCGGCTGATCTAGATAAATCTGATGCTAAATAGTCTCAAGAAAGATTTGGCTGTAAGCTAGTAAAGACCATAGAGGAGGGGGCCTAGCCCCCTCCTTTAATGTCTTATGACGGTGGGGTATAATAGGAGAAGTTGATTGGTCGCCTCGCGCGACAGGTATAGATTGGAGTAAAGTATGGATTATTTAATGCAGATTACACCGGTTATCGCATCCGGTTTACAGGTCACCATTTCACTTTTCTTGGTGGTTTTGGTCTTGTCCATCCCAGGGGGGATTCTATTAGCTCTCTTGCGACTTTCTGGCATTTCCCTTCTCAACCGGATTGTAGGCTTCTTTGTCTACATCATGCGCGGCACACCGCTCATGCTCCAAATTCTCTTCATCTACTATGCTCTGCCAATCATGACAGATGGGGCCATTCAGTTTGATGATGCCACAGCAGCGATTGTATCCTTTGTCTTGAACTATTCGGCCTACCTTTGTGAGGTCTTCCGTGGGGGAATCCAGTCCATTCCGCGAGGCCAATACGAAGGCGCTAAGGTCTTAGGTTTCTCCTATGTGCAAACCATGCGCAAGATTATTTTGCCACAAATGGTTAAACGGGTTCTCCCTCCTTTGGCTAATGAAACCATCAACCTCTTGAAAGATACCTCCTTAGTGTATATCTTGGCCATGAACGATATTCTCCGTATTACCCGGTCTATCGTACAACGGGACTTTGATATTTCTGCTTTTGTAGTAGCTGGTATCTTCTATCTGCTTATGACATTTGTATTAACCAATATCTTCGACCGTATTGAAAAACGGTTGGCAGTTTATGAAGGATAGGGTGGCGTCATGCAATTTATTGAAATGAATCAGATTGAAAAAGAATTTAATGGCCAAGTGGTCCTTAAAGACGTGTCCCTTAAGATGGATAAGGGTGAAGTGGTGGCCATTATCGGTCCATCTGGGTCTGGTAAGTCCACCTTCCTCCGTTGCCTAGGTCAATTGGAGACTATTAACCGTGGCACTATCATCGTAGATGGTGATATCTTAGCCAAGACAGAGGGGGGCGGACAGGCTGTATATGCGGATAAGGCGACAGCTCAAAAAATTCTCCTCCTCATGGGTATGGTATTCCAATCCTTTAATCTATTTCCACACATGACTGTTTTGGATAATATTATGGTGGCACCTAAGATGGTTAAGGGAATGAAGGAAACAGAAATCTTACCTATAGCAGAAGAACTCCTAAAAAAGGTAGGATTATGGGATAAGAAAGACATGTATCCAGGCCGTTTGTCGGGTGGTCAACAACAACGGGTAGCTATTGCTCGAGCTCTGGCTATGAATCCAGAGGTCATGCTTTTTGATGAGCCAACATCTGCCTTAGATCCTGAACTGACGGGGGAAGTGCTCCGCACCATTCGCCAGTTGGCAGATGAAAAGATGACCATGATTATCGTGACTCATGAAATGAATTTTGCCAAAGAGGTAGCCGACCGGGTCATCTTTATGGCCGATGGTGTCATCCAAGAAGAGGGGCGTCCATCAGACCTCTTCAACAATCCTGAAAACCCACGTACTCGTGCCTTCTTAGATAATATGTTATAGGAGTTTCTATGAAGAAGTTAGCATTTACGGCTCTTCTGACTGCTTCTTTGGGAGTAGCAGTTACAGTAGGAGCGCAACAAGCCTATCCTACACAAGACTCAAAGGGGCTGGGGAAAGGGGCCTTTTTTACCAGTCAGGCTTCAACTAGTAAACAGTCATCCCTCTTGGGTGATGTATCCTCAGAAACGCTGGCTAATATGATGCGCCCTAATCCGGCGGCTATTATTCCTGTGGCCACAGAGGTTAATGATCCAGAAGCGGGCTATCGCATCATGATTCCTTGGCGGCTCTTAGATGCGGTTCGCGTTGATACATCAGTCCCTACGGAATCGGGCCATATCTTAGGCTATTCCTTTAACCTAGACGGGGCGGATGATGGTATCTATGGGTTGTCTGTCACTAAAAGGAATAATCAGCCTGCTAAAGGCGTCTCTCAAAAGCGGTGGAATACGACTTGGTATGACCAACCTGTTAAGGGGATGACTAATGACAAATACATGGCCGTATGGAAAAAGCACTCTCAAATCTTTGACCGTAACGATGTAGAAGGGGGCCTCTTGGATGTCAAGGGAGCTCAATCGGCACGGTGGTCTATAATTAGTCCTAAAGAGGGTAAGCAAAGCCTTTTTGAAGCGGAGTATATCATGAAGGCGGACCCCACCCACCGCTATACCTTAACAGTTACCTATCCTAAGACCCATAAGGGGAAAATGGAAGAGAAAATTAGGTCTACTCTCTTGCCATCCTTTGGCCTTGTGCCTAAGGTGGTAGATCGATCCAATCTAGATTATGATGCTGTGGATACGGGAATCCGTTTCCTTCGCCCTAAGGACTTTACTATGGATGAATCTGTCTATGATCATTTGTCCTATAGGAAGGGCCCTATCCATCTGGATGTATCCACCTTACCTGCCAATAATGGGGGCCTCCTCAAGGGCTATCCGACCCTTCCGGGCAAGCAAACGCTGGCTAATGCTTATATTAAGTCCATCCGCGCCATTCCTGATAGTGATGTGGTCCACTGTGAAGCTTTCATCGAGGGCCATGAGGTAGGTTACCTCATCAATGGTTATTCCGGTCAAGAGGCCTTTACTACTTATTTAGTTTTAACCGATGATAACCGGTTGGCTGTAGCTAAGCTGACCGCACCACGGGGAACCAACCTTTTGGCAGATAATTTAAAGGCTATTGTAAAAGGTCTTAAGGTAGATGCCTTTAGGGATACAGCAGTTGCTACTTATGTACTCTAGCAGTCCTTGCCAGAATGCTACATATAGTGACTGATAAAGGCTAACACATGCTATTTACTGTCTTAGCTAGCAAGTTTTCTAAAGGAATCTATAAGAAAATATCATGGACTAGTGGGGCCTTGAGGTATTGCAAATTAGAGGATAAAGTTGTAACCTAAAAGTATATTTACAAGATAGTTTGTGATTCTTGTAAAATGTGTCCAGTATAGAGGAAATATGGGCTTTTATCTAGAACTATATAGGTGAGATAGAAAAGCACATATACTATAGGAGGTTCTGATTATGGTACAATACAAAACAATTGTAGTTCCTGTTGATGGTTCTGAAAATGCTAAACGGGCTTTGGAACATGCCCTCTCCGTTGCTGACCGTAACGAAGCACAATTGATTGTGGTTCATGTTGCAAACATCGTATCCGCTATTTCCAATTTTGACCAAACTCCTATTTCCGGTGGTTATGTATCTGAACAAATCGCTGAAGACATGGAAGAAAACGGTAAACAAATCCTCGATGATATCGTAAAAGAAATTCCATCTGGAGTTAAAGAAGTTAAATCCGTATTTGAAGTTGGATCTCCTGGCCCTGCATTGTTGGCAGTTGCTAAAAAATACGATGCTGATTTGATCGTTATGGGTTCCCGTGGCCTTGGCCCATTGAAAGGCTTGTTCATGGGTTCTGTATCTAGCTACGTAACAAGTCATTCTACTTGCCCTGTATTGATTGTAAAATAAGACGATTATTGAAGAGGCTTTGCCTAGGCAAAGCCTCTTTTTTACCGAAGGAGACCTCATGGACCAAGATATGACAACACAACAACTGGCTGAGTTGTTTAAAATCATGGGTGACCCCACTCGTCTACGTATTATTCGTATTCTTCTCGAGGGTGATATGTGTGTATCTCACCTAGCAGAAGCTATGGCTATGGGCCAGTCAGCTATTTCCCACCAACTTAGAGTCCTTCGGACTGCCAATCTAGTGACCTATCGCAAGGAAGGGAAAACAGCCTACTACCGTCTGGCTGATGACCATATTAAGATCCTCTTAGATACGGGGCTTGAGCATGTGACCGAATAGCAGAATAAGGAAAAAGAGTCGCTTATTAGCATCTAGATTAGATAGATGATAAGCGACTCTTTTTTATAGATTTCTAACAAGCTTATTTTTAGGATGGATTGATTGTTACAAAGGGAAGAGTTGATAGGCCATCATGATGAAAATCGGCATGGTAATAGCTGATAGGATGGTGGTGGCCATGATAACCTGAGTGGTATATTCAGGGTTATTGCGCATTTCCATAGCGATAAGCCCCATGTTAACCCCTGACGGGGTGGCGTACATGATAATTAGAACCTGGGAGGCAATGGCATCCAAAGGCCCATAGATAAGGGCTAATAGCTGAATCATAAGTAAGGCTAAGATGGGGCCTATGATAATGCGGAGGAAGGAGGTAACCATTACATCTTTGTGAAAGAAGTTGAGTGAGGTTCGGTTGATTTGTAGGCCTAGAGCTACCATAGCGATGGGGACAAAGGCACTACCGAAGATGGTCAAGGGTTTAAAAATGAATGTCTGAGTCAGGTCAATAGGGACCAGAAATTTAAAAATCAAGGCCAGGGGAAGCACATATATCATAGGCATATGAAAGACGATGGAGATGGCGTCTCGCGTAGAAATTCGACCGGATCCCGCCTGATAGAAACCGAAGGTGTTAGAGAATATGGTTTGTACTAAGAGGACTGTAATAGCTGCTGAAATGGCTTCCTTTAGATAGGGCGTTTGCCCGTTGAGGATAAAAGGAGCGTTAGAATAAATAAAGATTGATAAAGCAACCCCTATATTACCAGCGTTTGTAAACATCACGAGGTTGCGTTGGGCTGCATTCTTCATGGTATCGTAGCCTTGTAGAAGGCCGACTAATCGGGTCATGATGTAGTTGAGGAGAACGATGAGGATAGCGGCTATTACAATTTCTAAGCTAGCTAGATTGATTTTGGCCTCATAGATTTCTGTAAAGACAAAAGAAGGGAGGAAGATAAAGAAGTTAAGCTTGGATAGTGTCTTGATATCTAGATTGAATTTTTGATCGATTATATAGCCACCCATGGCTAGTATAGCTAAGGGGACCATAGAGGTCATAAAGATATGGGTAATAAGTTCTAAGGGGTTCATAAGTTCTCCTTTATATAGCTTAGTTATACTGCTATGATAACTTAATTATAAACCTATGACAATTAATACCTGTGAGTTTTATGAGTGTGCAATAAAAATCACTAAATTAATCATATTCCTTTGGTATAATAATAAAAGCAATTTATTCATCTAATATTTATAAGGAATAAAAAGATGAGAATAATATTAAAAACTTTATCCTCTGTCTTTTTGATTACTACTATGGCACTCTTTGTAGGCTGTGGATTGAGCCAACAAGATTCCCATGAGACCATTACTGTTCAAGCTGCAGCTAGCCTCAAGGAATCTATGGATGAAATCGCAGGCAACTTTAAAAAGACCAAAGGTCTGTCTGACGATCAATTGGTGATCAACTACGCTGGGTCTGGTACCTTGCGTCAACAAATTGAAGGTGGGGCACCCGCAAATCTCTTCATTTCCGCGGACGAAAAGAATATGAAGCTATTACAAGACAAAAATCTTGTATCCGATGTAAAACCTTTGGTTAAGAATGAATTGGTGTTGATTGTACCTGCTGGGCATACACCGGTGAGCATGGAAAATATTAAGGGACAAGGTCGTATCGTAATCGGCAATATTGATACTGTACCAGCTGGTCGCTATGCACAACAAGCCTTGCAAAAGGCTAACTTGTGGGACCAAGTACAAGGGCAACTCGTATTTGCTAAGGATGTGCGCGCTGTATTGGCTTATATCAGTCAAGGAGCGGGAGATGTGGGCTTTGTTTATAAAACCGATGCCATTGCAGGCGGTGATAAATTGCAAATCACTGATAGCACAGGCGATGATAGCCACGATCCAATCGTATATCCTGTAGGTATTGTTAGTAAGAATGACAGCAAGCTGACTCGTGAATTCTACGACTACTTGATGAGCCAAGACGCACAAGCGATTTTAGAAGCACATGGTTTTATTTCTGCAGCAAAATAATCAGAAGTAATGTGTAAAGGGCCTTAGGGCCCTTTACCTATATGAGGAGGTTTCATGAGCCCATTTGTCTTATCCATTTACGTAGCATCTATAGCCCTTGTTTTAGTAATTTTAGTAGGGATCGCATGGAATTATATCATGCACCGTTATCATTGGCGTGGCTTAGCTGTGATTGATGCGGTCCTCACCTTGCCACTAGTTTTACCACCTGTAGTTATCGGCTTTGCCTTGCTCTTGGTTTTTACACCAGGCTATAGTTTTGGCGCCTGGTTAGAGGCCCATGGTATTCGGATTGTCTTCTCAGCACTGGGCGCTATTGTGGCATCCGCTGTCGTAGCCTTTCCCTTGTTCTACCAGTCCCTACGGGCTGCCTTAGAGTCTGTAGACGGGAATATGGAAGATGTTGCTAGAACTCTAGGGGCATCTGAATGGCGAATCTTTTGGACTATTTCTTTGCCTTTAGCATGGAGAGGTCTTTTGTCTGGAGCTATCCTGGCTTTCTGCCGAGCTACCGGTGAGTTTGGTGCTACCATCCTGATCGCGGGCAATATTCCTGGTATGACGCGGACCATGCCGTTAGCTATATATACCTATGCAGAAGCAGGGCAGTATATGCAGGCCTTTGAACTGGTTGCTTATATTTGTCTGCTAACGCTAGCGCTTTTGTTTTCTATCCGTATGTTAACCCAGCAAAGTGTGCTAGGTTCTGGGAGGAGGTAGTCCTGTGATTGAATTCTCTTTAACTGTCAAACGGTCTCACTTCTCCGTATCGGTGCAAGGACAATTGGATCAGGGGATAACCGTCTTAACGGGTTCGTCTGGGTCTGGCAAATCCACATTGATTAAAGCATTAGCTGGCTTGGTTACAGTTGAAAGCGGATTTATTCGCTGTGATGATCAAGACTGGGTTCGTGTGGATAAGCGCTTATTTATACGGCCTCAGGATCGTCAAGTAGGCTATATGCCACAGGGGAATATGGTTTTTCCTCACATGACGGTAGAAGCTAATATTATTTATTCCAAACGAGGAGATCAATCCCTTTTGGATGATTTACTCCTGTCTTTGGGCATTGAGAAATATAGGAAGCAACGAGTATCTAGCTTGTCTGGTGGAGAACAGCAGCGGGTAGCTTTGGCTAGGGCCCTGTATTCTAAGCCCAAGCTCCTTCTCTTGGATGAACCCCTATCAAATTTGGACTGGGACCTCAAGTTAAAGCTACAGACAGACTTGCAGACTATTATTAAAAAATGGGCTATCCCTTGTCTCTGGGTTACTCATGACCCAGAAGAGGCGGCTCGCGTCGCAGATCATCACTGGACCTGTGAAGAGGGAGAATTGACCAAGCTTAAGTGAGTAAGGTTATGAAAATGGAATCTGAATATAAAAAGACACCTGCTCGTAGATGAGCGGGTGTCTTTTTATATCCCTGATGGGAGAGGGGGAACCCCTACATTTTTAATCTTACATTAGATCAAAGGTTTTTCTTCGCGGAAACGTTCGAAGAATGCACGTGGATGAGCACATACAGGGCAAACTTGAGGAGCTTCAGTACCTACGTGGATGTAACCACAGTTAGCGCAGATCCATGCAACAGGTTCGCCAGATTTGAAAGCGATTTCATCTTTGATTTCAGCAGCCAATTCTCTGTAACGTTGTTCATGGCGAGCTTCGATTTTACCAACTTGTTCCAATAGGTAAGCAATCTTTGTGAAGCCTTCTTCTTTAGCTACAGCAGCGAAGGAAGGATACATTTCGGATTGTTCGTAGTTTTCACCAGCTGCGGCATCTTCTAAGTTCAAGAACATATCAGTTGGAACTTCGCCACCATGCAAGTTTTTGAACCACAATTTAGCGTGAGCCATTTCGTTGCGAGCTGTTTCTTCGAAGTATGCAGCCAATTTGTTGTACCCAGCTTTTTTAGCTGCGCCAGCGTAGTAAGAATATTTTTGGAATGCTTGAGATTCGCCAGCAAATGCTGCAGCGAGGTTTTGTTCTGTTTTGGAGCCTTTAAGTTCTGCCATTTTGATTTCTCCTATAGTAAATTACAATAAATACTTATAAACCTAAGCAATAAAGGGTACTTACCCAAATCTTGTTTAGGAATGATTCTAACGAAGAATCATTGTTGATTACATTATAAGTCAGCATTTTGAGAAAATCAAGAGGGATATATAGAAAAATTTAAATTTTTGTATAAATGCTCATAAGGCCAGTAAAATAGCGACTCTTTAGGACTATAATTTAATCGGTTTATAAATTTTAATGTATTTATTACGAGTAAATGAGAAGCATTATTGATAATAAAAATAGATATCTTGATGAGCTAGATGAGAGTGGCTTAGAGGTCCTTGAGGAATGTATGTGTTTGGGGTCTAGGTGTTATATAGGCCTAATATAGTATAATTATTATATATATAAAGGAGGTTTCCATGACATTTGTTAAATATAAGGTAGGCGACATAGTGCGCATGAAGAAAAAGCATCCTTGTGGGGCAGATACTATGGAAGTTAAGCGGATTGGGACAGACTTTATGGTGATTTGTACAGGTTGTGGCCATCAGGTTCTCATGGCTCGTCCTAAGTTTGAAAAGGCAGCTAAGTCTATTGTGTCTCGCCTGACAGAAGAAGGGGAGGACGATGATAAAACTAACAGACTATGTGACTAGTGGAGGCTGTGCCTGCAAGATAGGTCCTCATATTTTAGATAAGGTCTTACAGGGGGTTCGTCCGGTTACTGATCATCATGTATTAGCTGATATGACTGGTGCTGATGATGCGGGAGTTTACCAGCTTTCAGAAGAACTTGCCCTAGTACAGACCCTGGACTTTTTTACGCCCTTAGTCAATGATCCTAGCCTCTTCGGCAAGATTGCAGCTGCTAATGCCTTGTCTGATGTGTACGCTATGGGGGGGCAACCATTGACGACTATGAATATCGTAGGTTTTCCGGTGCCTCTAGTGGAAGCAGGGGTACTTACAGAAGTTCTCAATGGGGCGGCTAGCATGGTGGAAGAGGCCGGTGCGGTTATAGTAGGTGGCCATTCCATTGAAAATAAGGAACCTATCTTCGGCCTGTCCGTAACAGGCCAGGTCGATCCACAGAAAATCTGGAAGAATAAGGGGGCCCAAGAGGGTGATGTACTGGTCCTCACCAAGCCATTAGGGACGGGAATTATGAACAATGCCCTCAAGGCAGACCTTTTCCAAAAGGGGACAGAGCAGGCTGTAATTTCTATGTCTACCCTTAATAAAGGGGCGGCTCAGGTGGCCAAGGACTTTGATATCCATGCCTGTACGGATGTGACTGGTTTCTCCCTCGTGGGTCATGCGGTGGAAATGGCTTCGGCTTCAGGGAAGACCTTTCATATTAAAGCCCTTGACTTGCCCCTCTTCGACCAAGTCCTCGAGGCGGCTCAAATGGGCCTAGTACCAGCTGCCTCTTATGGTAATCGCAAGGCTATTGTGGACCTGCAACTAGATCCTCACTTAGATCCTGTGTGGATGGATATCCTTTTTGATCCACAAACATCGGGAGGACTCCTATTCGCCTTGCCGAGAGACCAAGGGACGGCCTTGGTCGCGGCCTTAAAAGAGGCAAATACGCCGGCTGCTAGCCTAATAGGGTCGGTAGAGGCTTTTTCCGGATTATCCCTCCGGGTAACAGGATAGGATGGGTTTGAGGCCTAGTGAAGAGGCACTGTTGTAAGAAAAGAAGGAGCTAATCATGCCTGAAAAAAATATAACTATTGATGTCCGTGGCAGCCTGTGTCCAAAACCTGTCGTTGAAAGTAAGAAAGTCAGTGAGGCTAACCCTGAAGCTATTCTCACCACCATTGTGGATAATGAAGTGAGTCGGGATAATGTTGCAAAATTCGGCAAGTCTCGCGGTTATGGAGTAGCCATCCGGCAGGATGGAAAGGACTTTTATTTGACCATGACCCCTCATGCAGGGGGATCCCAAGAAAGTGAACCTAGCGGTAGCGCTTTAGTAGATGGTAATTATGGGGGCCGGGTCCTCCTCATGACCAAGGATTATTTGGGGGAAGGTAGCCAAGACTTAGGTCGTAACCTTATGAAAACATTCTGGGTATGCCTAGTAGAGGCAGATATAAAACCGTCTAAAATCTATTTTATTAATAGTAGCGTCAAGATGGTTACTAGGGACTCTGTTCACTTGGAATCGATTAAGAAGTTGGCTGAAGCCGGTGTAGAAATAGGAGCTTGTGGCATCTGTCTAGACTTCTACGGCCTTAAGGACCAAGTAGGGGTAGGCTCTATTACCAATATGTACGCCATTACCGATGCTATTGTAGGGGACAACTTAGTTAAGTTATAAGCTTGTAAGTAGCTCAAGGGGAGGGGAGAATCGTAAGATGGGAAATAAGAAGTTACTCATTCTTTTCACTTCCTACTACTTTGGTGATAAGACGGACAAGCTTCTGACTCAGAAGAAAGTCCCCCATCAGCTCATGGCAACACCGCCGGAACTAGACAAGCGTTGTGGATTAGCTATAGAAATTAATCCTTCTCTGGTAGGTCAGGTTAAGGAGATTATGCAGGAAGGGCTTATTAGTGGGTCTGGCTTCTTCTGGTATGAAAAGGGGAAGACGGCTCTGCCTTATAAAGATTGCAAAGAATGATTTAACATATAAAAGGACTGCATAGGATGTGCCTTATGGCATCTTATGCAGTCCTTTTTGCTCTTATCGGTCCTATTTTAGTGTTGGGGCCTATAAGAGTATTTGTCATTTTTTATATTTCTTCTAGCCTATGAGAGCCTATTTAAGGTCTTATACATTGAAGCGGAAGTGGGTTACATCCCCGTCCTTCATGACGTAGTCCTTACCTTCTAGGCGAACCAAGCCTTTTTCCTTGGCTGCATTTTGGGAACCACAAGCCATGAGGTCATCAAAGGCAACGATTTCGGCACGGATAAAGCCTTTTTCAATGTCAGAGTGGATTTTACCAGCTGCTTGTGGAGCCTTGGTGCCATTGACGATAGTCCAAGCACGGGTTTCCATAGGACCGGCAGTGAAGTAGTTGATGAGGCCCAGAAGACCATAAGCAGCCTTGATAAGCTTCTTAAGGCCGGATTCTTCAACCCCAAGGTCAGCCAAGAAGGCAGAGGCTTCTTCGTCAGATAATTCTGCAATTTCTGATTCTATGCGGGCAGATACAACCACGATGCCAGATCCCTCATTAGCAGCGTAAGCTTTTACTTTTTTAACTAACTCGTTAGCGGAGTAATCACCTACTTCGTCTTCGGAGATATTGCAGACGAAGAGGGATGGCTTAGCAGTTAAGAGGGTAAGCTCTTTGATCATATCCATTTCGTCTTCGTCGAGACCAAGGGCGCGGACAGGTTTTGCTTCTCCCAGGGCTTCGATGATACGGTCCAAGAGAGGGAGTTCAGCACGAGCCGCCTTATCACCAGACTTAGCAATTTTTTCAATCCGTTGTTTCCGTTTTTCCACGGAATCCAAATCGGCCAAGCAGAGTTCTGTATTGATGATTTCGATATCCCGGATTGGGTCGATAGAGCCTGCTACGTGTGTGATGTTAGGATCTTCAAAGCAGCGGATAACTTGAGCGATAGCATCCACTTGGCGGATGTGGGAAAGGAATTTGTTGCCCAAACCTTCGCCTTTGGAAGCGCCTTCTACCAGGCCTGCGATATCTACAAAGCGCATAGCCGCAGGAAGAATCTTCTTGGAATTGAACATGTCGGCTAATTTAGGGAGGCGGTCATCGGGAACATCGACCACACCTACGTTTGGTTCGATGGTACAGAATGGGTAGTTAGCAGCTTCTGCACCAGCCTTTGTAATGGCATTAAACAATGTACTTTTACCAACGTTTGGAAGGCCAACGATGCCTACTTCAAGATTTGTGCTCATAGTACCACCTTTTATCATGAATTTAAATAAAGCATACTTACTGAAATTTTATTATAGCATAGCCTATAGGGAGTGAGCCCGTAATTCTTCAGGGGTTTCAGGAGAAATCCAAGCAGGGGCAATGTCAAACACGGTGAAGCAACCTCGGCCACCGTGTTGGGAGAGGCGGTAGATGCCACGGGCATAGGCTGTCAAAACAGCACCTGTAAATTCAGGGTTAGAATCTAATTTGAGGGAGTATTCGATGACATGGCGGGTTCCATCTGTAGTTTCCCCGGATCGAAGAACAAAACCACCGTGAGGAATACCCTTATGGTCGCGGTCTAGTTCTTCTTGGGAGATAAAGTGAACTACCGTTTCATAACCTACAAAGTAGTTTTCCATGGTCTTGATTTCTTTTTCAATAGCTGCCTTGTCTGCGTCAGGAGCTGCCACTACATAGCAGTCCCGCAAGTGGCCCTTGTAAGCATCCACATCAGGGGTTTGTCCTTGGCGAATGGCTTCTAAGTATTCTTCCTTAGGGCAGGTATATTGACGAGCATCGAGGACACCATGGATACGGCGGATGGCATCAGAATGCCCTTGGGAGACACCGCGGCCCCAGAAGGTATAGGATTTGCCTTGAGGAAGGATGCTTTCAGCAAAGATCCGTTGGAGAGAGAACATGCCTGGGTCCCAACCGCAGGAGATTAGAGCAGCAGTGCCAGCTTCTTTGGCAACCTTGTCTACATTGGCAAAGTGCTCTGGGATGCGGGCATGTGTATCGAAGGAGTCGATACAGGTAAAGTGCTTGGCGATAGCAGGAGTTTGGTCAATCAAATCGGTAGCAGAGCCACCGCACAAGACCATGACGTCGATTTTGCTCTTGAAGGATTCTACTTGATCCATGGTGTAGGAGGGAATGCCAGAAACAGTCTTAATGCCAGGACGACGGGAAAATACCCCTACTAGTTCCATATCCTTTTGCAAACTCACTGCTGCTTCTACGCCACGACCCAAATTGCCATAGCCTACAATGCCGATACGAATAGTCATAATGACCTCCTATATAATAAATTACTATACTATGTGTTTTATAAGCTTATTTTATCATAGGTCATCCTAGGCTGTAAGAGGAGCGGGACTTTTACCTAGGTTGCTAGTAAGAGTGCTCCCCTAGATAACAATCCTTCTACTGTAATCCTTGGCTAGTAGGATGTAGCGCTGGTCACTGTTATATAGTTCCTTCTTTTATATAATAAATACGTAAGCGAAGGCTTACAGGTTAGTTTTATTTGATAAAACTCCCTCTATAATCCAAGAAAAGAGCCCCTAGTACATGATAGGGGCTCTTTTTTTTTGCTTATCTTTTGTTGTTAATCCTTGAAGATAGTATCTAGAAGCTAGAAAAAATTGGCGCATCTTTTAGTATTGCCGGTATTCTGCGGGAATCATCCGCTTGAGGATGGCCGTGGCCTGTTGGGAGGTCAGCTCCATCTTGGGATTCATGAAGTCCCTTACCAAGGAAATAAATGCTGCACAGAAGGCACGAATAGTGACCTTTTCGGTGGACGCTAGGTGTTCACGATTCTTATGGCGTTTGCGGAGGTTACTGTAAAAGTTAACCGCATAACCATAGATAAATTTTGTAAATTCCGATTTATCATCCGGTGTGGATGTCATATTGTTATAGAAGGTATGCCGTTCTTGTAAGAGGTCGAAGAAGACATTGGAGAATTTCTCCCATGTTTCTGCATTGAGCGATGGCGGCATGCCGGCAGGGCCAAAGAGCCTGTCTACGATGAGGTCCTCGTAATAGTTGTACATGAGCTCATACTTGTCAGGAAAGTGGTTGTAGAAAGTCCGTCTAGAAACCCCGGATTCATTAATGATCTGACTACAGGTAATATGGGAAAAGGATTCTTTTTCAAACAAACGATAAGCAGCTTCTTTGATTTTGGATTTTGTGTCCATATCTACACCTCAGGTATGAGATAAAATAAGGGTTAATTAAGCATAACTTTTTAGATAAAATACACAAATTATTAAAAAACTAAAAAACTAAAAATGTTTTATAAAACCAAAGAAAGTAATGAAATAGGCCTAGCAACCTATGCAGCCAAAGCTCTTGAGAGGAAGGTTGATAATTTTATAGTAATTGTCTTGTAAGGCTTCCATGTCTTGACCTTTGAGTTTGTACCAGCTTCCATTGTGGGCTATGGCCAAGGTTGGATAGGATTCAACACCCAGGGCTCTAGCCTTACGGTATTCTTCATAGGCTAATTCTGGGTTTTCTAAAGCTCCAGCTAGGTCGTCTTTGCCGATTTGATCGGCTAGGCCTATATTCTGAATGATGGGAAGATAGGTAGCAATCTGGTCTAGCGGTTTACCATCCTTGAAAAAGGCCTCTTGCATGAGTCCTAGGGCCTTCAGAACAGCCGAACCTTTCGTATGGTGCTTAATGAGAGCTAGGATGGCACTAGGATGGTCTGAATTCATGCGATAAGTCCCCTCTTGAAAGAGGCGATTTTGCCCTGATAAATCTACCTGATAGATTTCTTGGATCGATTGGTTGATGGAAGGAATCTGTGTGAATTCGCCTATGGGTTTGACCCGGGAACCGGCGAAGAGACCACTGGGAATGACACTTAATTCAATCTCTGGATGGTCTTTTAAAAAGGTTAGCAAGTCGTGATGGAAACCGTAGCACCAACCACAATATACATCGGTGAAGTAGGCCATTTGTTCTTTCATGGGAATCACTCCTTTATGGGCTTTGAACACTATATATATAGTAGAAAGAATATACTATTTCTTTCTTTTATTATAACGAATTAAACCCTCTTTGTATGTAATATTTATAAAATACATAAATGATTTTTGTGAATGTATAAAAAAACCTCCTAGCTTGGATTCAAGCTAGGAGGTGTCGGTGTTGATTAGAATTTGAGTTGTTTGATGCGATCTACGGCGCGGATTGTATTTTCGCGGGAACCGAAAGCGGTTAAGCGGAGGTAGCCTTCGCCACATGGTCCAAAACCAGAACCTGGTGTGGATACGATGTTGGCTTTTTCTAAGAGGTAGTCGAAGAATTCCCAAGATGTCATGGAGCCCGGTGTTTTAAGCCAGATGTATGGTGCATCAGTACCGCCGAATACGGTGAGCCCAATAGATTCGAGGCCTTCCCGGATGATGCGGGCATTTTCCTTGTAGTAGGTGATGTTAGCTTGGGTTTGCTCACGTCCTTCTGGGGAGTAAACAGCTTCTGCAGCCCGTTGGGTGATGTAAGGAACGCCATTGAATTTAGTGCATTGACGGCGGTTCCAGAGAGGGTTGAGTTCTTGCTTTTGACCAGATGCATTCTTTACCTTTAATTGGTGAGGAACGATGGTGTAGGCGCAACGGGTACCAGTGAAACCAGCTGTCTTGGAGAAGGAACGAAATTCGATGGCGCAAGTTTTAGCTCCAGGGATTTCGTAGATGGATTTTACCGTATTAGGATCGGAGATGAAAGTTTCATAGGCGGAGTCGAACATGAGAACTGCATCATTTTCGTTACAGTAGTCAACCCATGTCTTGAGAGCTTGTCGGGAGAGGACTGTCCCCGTTGGGTTGTTAGGGCAGCAGAGGTAAACGATGTCTACATGGGTGGTAGGCAATTCTGGTTCAAAGTTGTTTTCCGCTGTAGTAGGGAGGTAGACAACCTTTTCGAAGGCGCCTTCTTTGTTTTCACCAGTGCGACCTGCCATGACATTGGAATCCAAGTATACAGGGTATACAGGGTCGCAAATAGCGATGACACAGTCTTGGGAGAAGATTTCTTGGATATTACCGACATCGGATTTAGCCCCATCGGATACGAAAACTTCGTCTTCTTGGATGTCCAGGCCTAATGGTTTGTAGTCTTCTTCTACGATGGCCTTGCGGAGGAAGTCGTAGCCTTGTTCAGGGCCATAGCCGCGGAATGTTTCTTGTTGGCCCATTTCGTCAACAGCCTTGTGCATAGCTTCGATGACAGCAGGTACGAGTGGTAAGGTTACGTCGCCAATACCCAAGCGAATGATATCAGCATCTGGATGAGCCACTTGGTAGTCGGCTACCTTCTTAGCAATGTTGGCGAAGAGGTAGGAACCTTGTAAGCGGTTATAATTTTCATTAATAGTAGCCATGTTGGTCTCCTTATAGGGTCTGATGGGTGTCAGACTCATATATGCTAAATAGTTTCTTAACAGGTTTTATTGTACTTGTTTTTCTTCTCTCTGACAATGAATTCTATAGATTGTTTATGGGGCCTTTCATTTATGGGAGGCCTTTCTATCCTTTGATAATTTGGAGTTTTTTGTACTAGTTGTTCAAATGCTCTCGTTCGTAAATGTTGAGAGATGTGGGGAGTCTTTTATTAGAAAAAATTTAAAAAAGTTATTCTTGAGCATTGAAAAAATTACCGAATAGGTTCACAATGGGGAAAAGTTGTATTTTAGATAGGTATATATATATCTATATAGGAGGAAAACCTATGTTAGATTTAGAAAAAATCTTAGCTCATAATAAGGAGTTCTTGGCGACTACTAAAGATACTGTGGCAGCTCAAAAACTCACATCCAAACCTAGTAAAAAGTTAGCTATTGTATCCTGTATGGATACCCGCCTGGTAGCTATGATGGAAGAGGCTCTTGGATATAAACGAGGCGAGGTTATCGAAATTAAAACTGCTGGTAATGGTGTGACGGCCCCTTTGGATAATGTAGTCCAATCCCTCTTGGTAGCTCATTATGGTATGGGCGTAGAAGATGTTTTAGTTGTGGGACATGAAAATTGTGGGATGATTGACTTTAACGCGACGGAATTCATCAAAAAAATGGAAGGGGAGGGAATCAGCTCTGAGGCTATCCGTATGATCGAGTTCGGCCTCATTGAGTGGATGGACCGTTTTTGCGTGTCCGAGGATAATGTTAAATTTACCCTAGAACGCCTTCGCAACCATCCTCTCTTCCCTAAAACCGTTCATTTTTATGGCGGCATGATCGATCCTACTACAGGTGCATTTAAGGTAGTAGAGGTTGACTAGAAAAAACTTGCTCTAGATTGTAGATTCGTGTATAATTAAAAAGCTTAATCGATGGTAAGCGCTTCCTAGCCCTATGGAAGATAGGGCCATTAGTCCGAAAGAGGAGGTGATTTTGTATGAACAAATACGAAGTCATGGTTATTGTGAAACCAGCTGAAGAAGAAGCAACTAACGCTGTCATTGAAAAAGTGGAAGCTTTAATTGCTCGTGTAGGCGGCACAGTAGAAAAGGTAGATCGTTGGGGCAAGCGTCGTCTTGCATACCCAGTGAAAAAATTCACTGACGGTTTCTTCACACTCGTTAACTTTGAAGCTGCACCTGCAGAAATCAAAGAAATCGATCGTGTATTGAAAATCAACGATGAGATCCTTAGACATATGATCGTTAAACACGAAGCTTAATCGTGTGCCTGGGAGGAATTTAGATGAACTCTGTACAAATTCTAGGTAACTTGGCTCGTGATCCTGAAGTTCGTTATACGAAAACAGGCCGTGCAGTGGCTACTTTTACTGTAGCTGCAACAAACACTTACATTGATTCCCAAACGCAAGAAGCGAAAGAACAAACTGCTTTCATCAATTGCGTTGCTTGGGGCAAGCTCGGTGAAGCAGCGGGTAATCTTCATAAGGGATCTCGTTGTTTCGTAGAAGGTCGTTTGCAAACACGTTCTTATGAAACTCAGGATGGTCAAAAACGTTATGTCACTGAAGTTGTTGCTAATTTCGTTGGCCAAGGGCTCGATACGAACGCAGGTTCCTTCGATGCTGGGTCCAATTTTGATAGCTTCAGCAGCAGTGGTAATGACGAGGACGTTCCGTTCTAAATTAAGGACTCCTACTAATTCTTACAAGGAGGATTCGCAATGAGAAGAGATAGAGGCAGAAAGCCAAGAAGAAAAGTTTGCGTATTCTGCGCTGACCATATCGAACAAATCGACTACAAAGATGTTGCTAAGCTTCGTCGTTTCACGACTGAACGTGGCAAAATTCTTCCACGTCGTATTTCCGGTACATGCGCTAAACACCAACGCAAATTGACTACATCTATCAAACGCGCTCGTGCAATTGCTTTGATGCCATTCACAGCTGAATAGTTCGACGCATAATAGAAACCCCGTAACTACCGTAGTTACGGGGTTTTTGCTTATGTAAAATTGAGACAAACGGGGTTAAATTGACTTCGTTACTACCCGGTTGCTACCCCTTTTCAGGCATTTTTTGATGCGGTTGCTACCACTTTTTCATCAGGCGAAACCGTCATATCTGGGCCAAAGGGGAGCTGATTAACGGCGTTCAAAAGTTGCTCTTGTGTCTTGTGCGTGTACACGTCCTGCGTGATGTTGCGACCCCGTGAGTGCCCTACGATGTGTTTTACCGTAACCTCGTCCAGGCCGTAGTTACTGGCCAGGGTAGCGAAGGTATGACGGCCGTCGTGTGGCCGATGGTCTACGATACCCATCGCCAGGAGCGACTTATCCCAATTATGGCGGAGCTTACCCTGCGTATCGAAGGGGAGAAATGTACCGCCCTGGAAGCGCTTAGCATCGCACCATTCTTTGATGAATGGATATATGCAGTCCGCTATCGGAATTCTACGGTTTTTACCGGCAACGGTCTTAACGCCGCCCACCATATACCTCTCCTTGAGATTGACGTCTTCTACTTTCATGGCCATTAGCTCTACAGGCCTTGCCCCTGTGTAGCAGTAGTAGAGAGCCGTTCGGGCCATAGGATCATCGGCGTGTTGCCACAGGATTCGCATTTCCTCTGTCGTGAAGGGTTTATGCATATCGGACTTCCCGAGTGGCGGTAATTGGATGAGCTCGGCGTAGTTCTTAACGATATAATCGTTGGCATAGGCTAGACTGAACACGGCGTTCAGGGTGACCTTTATCTGCCGTTTACTAGCGGGGGATAGGCCACAGGTATCTACGATATCCTGTAATTGGGCCAAGCGAATATCCTGGATAGGTATGTTCCAGATATGTTGGCATCGATTCTTGGTCATATTGTAGTTATAGGCACTCGATACCTCCATATTCACTTTCTGCTGGATCATGAGGTCCCACATTTTGCCAAGGTAATATCCCTGGCCTTGAATAGTTGAGGCCCTTGAATATATTGCTCGATTACCCTCCACGCCTCTGTCGCCTTCTCAAAGCTACCTAGCGACTTCCGGATAGGTCTATCAGTCTCCTGGTTAGTCCCTATCGTGACCATCGCCACATACGGCCTGCGTCGCTTTTTGTCGGACCGCTTGTACACGGATCCCGTGCCGTTAGCACGTTTCATAGGTCATCAGCTCCTTTAGTAATAGAGCCGCGGCTATGCTATAATTCGGATTGGGAGAAAGTTATAGCAGCTGCGGCTGGTATAGCGAACGAGTCCTACCTGCGGGTAGGGCTCTTTTTTATTAATTATCTTGAATTAATACTTTTTTAGCTCTGCGTTTCTTTCGCCTTTCTTTTTTCTTGGCGACGGATCGAGGTAGTGGCGTAGGTTCTTTCCAGTAAGGTAACTGTTCCCAATTATTGGGAAAACCCATTAACGCAGGATTAATGTATTTACTATGAGTGATTAACTCTTTTATGAAATATAAGAAGGGGTAGTCAGGGTCTATTGCTTTTAGTATTTCAGCCATCGCCATGATTGTGTTGTATATTTTGCTATCTAACTTATTTTTATCTGAGTCTGACCGTATGAGGACAGAATTCATGCTTTTTATAGGCGTGAAAACGAATGGTGTCCGTTTGTTCCAGAGTCTCCCGTTATGTGCACAAACGTTTCTTACCCATCTTAAATTACCTAATACCGATTGCATCGGTTTATAATCGAACGGAAAATTAGAGAATATGGCCTTTTTGTCACTTCTGCTTTTTATTCCGCTAATCCAATTTAACAGCTCGCCCAGTGTTATGAGTAAAGAAGATACCCAGATAGGAGGTGTATTAATAGTTGGGTATTTCGCTTTATAATGGACTGCAAATGGCTCCTTACTATTTTGGTATGCTCCCACAAGCAAGTCAAACGCGGTAGGTTGCCCCTTGACTTTTGATCTTTCGCAGACATCTTTTCTGAATATAGACGGGTCTTCGTGAGGATGAGAGGTGCCGTAATGTGTTGCTAAATGTTGGGCCCATGAAGCTTTTACAGCAATCTCTATTTTTTCGATGCCAGTTGAAATTAATCGCCTGAATTTTTGGTCGAATATATATGTATGTTTGACCTGATTCCACGAAGTGTCCTTTTTAAATTTATGCGTTCGCGGCGAACTTTTTGGATATTGATCCTCGTATATCCACCAATAGCCGCTAAGCTTATAATAGCCGACCGTTCTTAGCCAAGTTTTGAGATCGGCACAATTACCAACAACCATTCCGCGTTCTTGTAATTGTAGTACCTGCTCATCAATAGTTGTCGGATTTTTAATGCTTGTTACCATTTAACTAAGTAACCTTTCCGGTATAAAAAAAAGACCCATCCTGGTGCGCAGTTGTTGATGAATCAACCCTTAGCGTGATGGGTACTGTTGTCATTATATTATCACGCATATTTGCAAAATACAACTTCCACAAGTGAAATTATGTATGCAGAAAACGCATAGCTAATTTAGCCAATATACTTGGCCAAATGGGTGGTTAATTCGGTAAAATTCTTAGTCCCTTTAATAAATGTAAACTCGAGCATACCGACACCGGAAGCCCATACTTTCACTTCTAAATCTAGGTCAAATGTCCCTGCTGATTCAGCGGAAAATGCAGTGATTTTAGAGAAAGGAATCACTAATACCTCCTTTTTCTTCCCGGTAATACCTTGAACGTCGACCGCTATTAACTTTTTATCGGTTACAGCCAGTACGTCCCTTGAGGCGTTAAATTCAAATACAACAGGTTCATCGAATAGTACGTGAGCGTACAATTCCTTTTTTGTACCCGGTTCGGCCTCGGATAAATAAGTAATAGATTTAGTTGCTTCTTTTTCAGACATAATACACATTCCTCTCAATACACATTAATACGTTATATTAGCTTCCAATCCTTCATCCTGTTGGCGCTGGTTGGGGCTTTTTTATTTTATTTATAAGCTTCTAGCTTGTTCGCATATTTAACTTGGAATTCTTTATTAAAGGCCATGTGATATGCTTTGTAGAATGCTAGATTAGCCAATGTATAACCTATTGTTCCAGGTTTAACATCAGCTGGTTCCCTAGGTGCGTAGTCTACCCATCCTGACCAGTTTCCGTATTTATCCTTATGATTTTGCGCTACGTGACTGACTTTCACTTCTTGATGGTCGTAATCATACAAGAACCGTTCTTTGATAACATAAATTTCTTGTTGGCCAAGGAGCTTATGCCCATAATTGACGTCGATTATATAATATGGAGGTGCATATTTGTTTACTGAGACACTGTCTAAATCAATATAGCTTTCAGTTGTTATATTTTGTTGAAATCCAACAAAATTCTGTGAATACACTATGCCGGTAGATAAACTGACAATGGCGACTAAAATCATAATTACTTTTCTCATAACACACTCTCCTGAACCATGCTAACAATTATTGGCAAATTCTATTTCCCTGTAGCACCTAGCGCATACATGGCTTCCATATATCCATATGTGTTTGGCTGTAGAATAATTGTCTTTGGCTTTTTGTGTACTCCTTTTTTGAGAACTTTTCCAGTCCGTCCATCTATAAAGTTTGTTTCTGCCAGTGTCATAGTAATCACACCTGTATTGTAGTCGTAGTGAAAACGCTTTACATATTCAGTGATAATGTGCGTCTGTGGAAAACGCCCATACACCGGCATGGTTATATCGAATACCTTTTGATCTTCACTGACATTTGTCTTGAGGAGATATTGCGGCGCCATTTGAATTTCACCTTGAACATTTGGCACCATGGCATATCCATTATATGGATTTAATTCAGTTATAGTGATAGCGTGAGCACTAAAGGTTAGGGATCCTAATAGTGCTGCAATACATAATACCTTTTTCATAATACACACTCCTTAAAAAATAAATAATCACGATTATCGAATTTACACATTCCTACAGTTAGACACTCCATCAATCTTAATAGGCAAACTAGCAATCTGATCATTAGAGTAGGGGGCTAAATTTTATTTTTGATTAAATCGAAGAAAACCACATTCGATAAGCCTTATAAAATGCAGCCTCACCCATATTGTAGCCGTGTGAACCTTTTGACATATAAGCCGCTTTTCTGACAGGATTATAATCCCAAGTGTTTCCGTTATCTCGACTACCATCCATCATGGATAATTTCATTTCTTTTGCATTGATATCATAGAAAAATCTAATTCGATATAATATAATTGATCCTTTTTCTAAATTAACATCTTTTACAATGGCATCAATTGTATAGAGCGGTGGCTCATATCGAATTACATTAACACTGTCTATATCGACATACCAATCCTGTGTCATATCACTTGACACTTTAACAAAATTTGTAGCCAATACAGGTGTGAATAAAGAACAAACCATAACCAATAACAATACAAATATCTTTTTCATACAATTTCCCTCACAACACATGACAATAAAAGTTAATTTCTGACACATCGATATCGTTATTCGCTTCGTGTGCCAGGTTCTCTAAGATGTCAACTTGTAATTCGCTAAAGAAATCATCGTTGCTAATATGCGACAACTCGTGCATAACACCGCTTATTTGTTGATTCTTCGGCTTATTGACATTAACCAATATCGTATATGTCCCATCGTCATTGCAGTGGACAACTGCCGTCTGTGACGGCCGTAGCTCTGCATATATTAGATTGACATTCATACAACCACTCTCTTCCCATCTTGTTTCACAACAATATGTTAATATATTATTCTTTACCCTTTAACCTATTCACGAGATCCACAACATAATCTATATCCTCTTTAGTCATATCCTTGGTGGTGTCAAAGAGAAGACGCATATTAGGATTAGTACGCAATTGCTCGGCGTATTCGTTGACGGTTGGGTCTGTGTAATGTTCCTCTTCATGACCACCGCTCATTTCTTCCCATCCCATAAGTTGAGAAGGACTTACATTTAATGCGATAGCTATCTTTTCTATCCTATCAGACGGAATGTTTCCGATTATCCCATTTTCGTATCTTGATAATGTCTGACGGCTTATACCTATATGTTTAGATAGTTCCTCTAATGTCATGCCTGATAACTTTCTAGCATGATATATATTTCTACCTATAGTCATAAATAATCACCCCCTATATATATAGGATGTTATTACTATCTACCGCAATTAAATTATAATATAAATTACCTATCATGTAACAATAAAGTTAAAAAATATTCCGAAAGTTACTTAACACGCAATAAATTGTGCTTTAATATTAGGTGCGTACCAAGTAACAATGCTGAACGGAAAGGGGGGGATTACTATTGGTGAACACACAAGAGCTAAAAGCACTCTTGGCCAAGAATGATATTTCGCAGGCTAAGATGGCTAAGATGCTAGGGATTACACCGAAGACCTTTTATGCCAAGATGTCTAAAAGAGTCTTCGATAGTGATGAAATAGCCGAAATGGTTAAGATATTACGCATCCCTAAATCAGAATGTGGCGAAATTTTTTTTAATTGATTTGTTGCGTATTACGTACCAAAAAGTAAGGAGAGTGATTACATGGATTTACAAATTTTTAAAAATAACGTATTTGGACAAGTTCGAGTCTTAGAACAAGATGGAGAACCTTGGTTCGTAGCGAAAGATGCAACTAATATCCTAGGTTATCAAAATAGTAGCAAGGCGATTAGTGATCATGTTGATGCTGATGACAAACTCAATAACGAAACGTTATCGAGCTTAGGACAACGTGGTGGATGGTTAATAAATGAAAGTGGTTTATATTCTCTAATCCTTTCTAGCAAATTACCAAATGCAAAACAATTTAAACGCTGGGTGACTAGTGAGGTGCTCCCAAGCATCCGCAATATGGCTCTTTCAACATGGCAATTCCTAGAACTTTGCCTGACGCCTTAAAGGCATATGCTCGTGAAATTGAAGCACATCAAAAGACGCAAGCACTCCTAGAAGCCCAACGGCCTAAAGTGCTATTCGCTGACAGTGTAGCAGCAAGCCATACCTCAATCTTGATTGGTGAGTTGGCCAAGCTTCTTCACCAAAATGGCGTGAAGGACATGGGGCAAAAGCGACTGTTCGCCTGGATGAGAGAACATGGGTACTTAATCAGTCGTAAGGCCAACGATTACAACATGCCAACGCAACACCTGGGCAGTGGCCGCAGGTGGAATTCTAGTGGCTAGATTACTAAAATAGAATAAATTAAGTAGAGCCTATCGAGTAAAATCGGTAGGCTTTATTTTTTTGCTAAATTTTATCCGTTCTAAGCAAAATAAAAAATCTCCGCTTATGATTTTATGCGGAGACACCAAAAACGCCGTACAGGCGATATATGAAAGATTAAATTAGAAAACGCCTAATCTACTGCAAAAAGTTAGTAAATTAGGGGTATTTTTCTGTTATTTGCGTTGACATTATACCCTGTATAGGGTATAATAAAGACATAGGGAAGGAGGTGATGCCATTGAAGAAGTTAAGGAAGAAAATAAAAAAGTGGCTACCGATAATAACCGCGTTTATCCAACTAGCAATCGCGATAGCACAGTTATTAAATCAGTAACCACAGGGGCTCGAAAGAGCCCCAATCTTCCTAACTATTATAACAATGGCGATCATATGATAGCAAGACTAACTTTAATAATTAGCATTATTTCCTTTGTATTATCTGTATATACTCTATTCGTGATATTAGGAGTGCTGTAATGAAACTAGATGATGTAATGACTACACAAGAGGCTGCAGAGCGATGGAATGTCACTGCTGACTCATTGAAACAGAACTGTAGAGGTCGCGTAAAGAATGGATTTAGGGAAGGCGAGTTTAAGAAGTCGGGGAAGATGTGGCTAGTTACACGGCAAGGTATGGAACGGCTATATGGAAAGGAGCAGCTTAAATAATTAAAACTACTCTATATAGATTAAAGTTAAAAAGATAAATACCACATATTGACAATTAGCATAAAAAGTAATAGAATTAACAGTGTGGTTAATTCTATTACTTTATTAGATAACTACACTGTATTTAGGAGGAAGAATAATGGCAACATCATACGGCAAGATTCTTAGAAAAATAAGAATTGATAAAGACGAACTTTTAAAAGATATGGCCGAAAACTTGTGTATGACCTCTGCTTATCTTTCATCGATTGAAAATGGGAAACGGCCAATTCCTACAGACTTAACTAGTAAGATAAAGAGTTACTATGGTTTAAGTCAAGATATTGTAATGGAATTACAATCTGCAGAGGACAGTGTTAGAACTAATATTGATATTGACTTATCTCAAGTAAATCATAACCAAAAAACAATGGTTTTGACGTTAGCTAGACAGTTTGAAAAGTTAACAGATGAGCAATTAGAAGAAATTCGTTGTATTTTAGAAAAGTAGGTGGTTTGCGATATGGCTGGTTTATCTGTACCTCCATTGAGTTTGAAACAAATTCGTAAAAGATGTGAGCTGATTAAATCAATATTCGATATACCATTAAATGCACCTGTTGATATTGTGAAAGTATTTGAATATACACTTACGCAAATTGGTGTAGAATTCGAAATTGTACCAAAACATGAAATGGGTACAAAGCATGGAGAAACAATTCCAAGCGAAAACAGAATTCGTATTAGAGAGGATGTATATGAACGAGCTTGCAATGGCTATGGTCGTGACAGATTAACTATGGCACATGAATTAGGGCATCTATTATTACATCGTGCAGAGACGATTACGTTTGCGAGAGAAGATGGAGATATACCACCATATAAAGATCCTGAGTGGCAAGCGAATGCATTTGCAGGTGAATTATTAGCGCCATATAAACATATTAAGGACATGAGCATAATAGACATAGCAAGTCATTATGGAATTACAGAAAAAGCAGCAACAATACAAAAAAGAAGAAAGTAAGGAGGTATTGATATGATGGCAATAAAAAAACAGCCACCTAGTGGCTGAATACAAGGGGCTGTAGCCAAAGTGTATAAGTTGCCGCTTATATACTTTGAATCTGAACGTAAATGGTCAGACTAACTAATTAATTAAGTTAATTTATTTTAGCATTTACATGAAGGTTTTGCAATAGTCCCAGAAGGGAGGCCTTTATGTGGATATTCTGTAAAGAGTATACAAACCGTTGGGGCAAGCGAATGATTGCCTCCGAATACGGATACACATGCTGGCGCTTTTGGGTGCCCGTAAAAAAGAAGAAATCCTCTAATTAATGTTAGAGGTATTAAGTTGGTAATGTATATATGCTGACTATATGCGTTTATTAACTTGATATGGGGACTTCTACATTTAGATATGTGGGAGTCCTCTTTTAGTTTAGGAAAAGATTATTTGACTTATGTAGCATCAAAAGTGAGGTGATGAAATAAGTACTGCAAAAATGGGTAGACCTATGGACAATCCGAAAGACACAATGCTACGCATAAGAGCTGATAAAGACACGTTAATGATGTTAGATGAATGCGCAAAAGCTAATGATACAACTCGGTCTGGTGCGGTTAGATTGTCCATACGGTCTATGTATAATAAAATAAAAAAAATAGAGTAGTGCACCTGTGGAAAGTTTCACTACCCTATTTGACCGGAGAACAATGTTCTCTATGAAATATTATATCATGAGTGCATTATTCAAATGAAACTGATCCGTGAAATAGGATTAAACATATTTGATAGTACAGGGGATTTAGAAAAAGTGGTAGTGTCCGACTAGCACGGACTCACGAAACCGCTTTTCCGTTTACCGCGGGAAGGCGGTTTTTACTTAGCTGAAAAAGTGATAAAATGGATATCGGTCTCTATCGACTAATTATCGTTGCTACCCGGTTGCTACCACTTTTGCTTATAGATGGCGTGGTTAAGCTATTTAGCTATTCACAGCTGTAATTCGGTAGATAAAGAGGCCAGTAATCATAGGTTGCTGGCCTCTTTCCATATATGTATCACTAAGAGGTTCTTATGTTATTAGAGAAGATTCAGTCCCCAAAAGATGTGAAGAAGTTATCCCTAGATCAATTGAATAGTCTAGCTCAGGAGGCCCGTCAAGCCTTGATGACAAAAGTCGCTACTAAGGGTGGTCATTTTGGCCCTCCTATGGGCGCGGCGGACATGATTATCGCCCTTCATTATGTCTTCAATTCTCCTCAGGATAAGATTGTCTATGATGTATCCCACCAGTCCTATGTTCACAAGATGTTAACTGGCCGGGCACAAGCTTTCTTGGATCCTAATCACTATAATGACGTAACGGGCTACACGGACCCAAATGAAAGTGAGCATGACTTCTTTAACATTGGCCATACATCGACTTCCGTGTCCTTAGCTACAGGTCTCGCTAAGGGGCGAGACCTGTTAGGTCAAGACCACAATGTTATCGCCCTTATTGGCGATGGGTCCCTGTCGGGTGGGGAAGCCTTTGAAGGCTTAGATATAGCGGCCACCTTGGGGTCTAATATGATCATTATCGTCAATGATAATGACCAATCCATAGCGGAGAACCAAGGGGGGATCTATGAGGGACTTCGCCGTTTACGGGAAACCAATGGCCAAGGAGAAGATAATCTTTTCAAGGCAATGGGTTTGGATTATCGCTTTGTGAAAGAGGGTAACGATATAGGCACTTTGATCGAGGCGTTCCAAGAGGTTAAAGATATAGATCACCCTATCGTCCTCCACGTGGCTACGCAAAAGGGGAAGGGGTATGCCTTGGCGGAAGAGAAGGCTAATCATGAGCGCTACCATTACATGATGCCCTTCGATTTGGAAACCGGTGAGTTTACGTCTATCTCTGAGGGAAAACCTTACGCTAGTATCATAGCAGATTACTTGGGCAAGGCTATCCAGGAAGATCCCTCTGTAGTGGCCCTAGTAGCGGGTACGCCGAGTGGTTTCTTTCCACCAACTTGGCGGGAGGCCGCAGGGTTCCAATACGTAGATGTGGGGATTGCAGAAGAACAAGCAGTGGCCATGATTTCTGGCCTAGCCAAAGCAGGAGCTAAACCGGTCTTTTCCGTCTACTCCACCTTCTTACAAAGAACCTTTGATCAGCTAGTACAAGATCTCTGCGTTAACTCTAATGGGGCGGTCATCCTTAATCATATGGCTTCCGTCTATGGCATGAACGATGTGACTCATTTGGGCTTTTTCGATATACCTATGACAGCGGGGATTCCTAATTTGGTCTACCTGGCACCGACTAACCAAGAAGAACTCTTGGCCATGTTGGACTGGGCTATGAAGCAAGATCAACATCCTGTCATGATTCGCATACCTGTAGACCAAGTCCAATCTTGTGGATATGCGGATACAACTGATTATAGCCAACTCAACACATTCCAAGTGACCAAGAAGGGGTCTCGTGTGGCCCTTATTGGGCTAGGTAATTTCTACCGCAGAGCTTGTGAATTGGCAGATCAGTTAGCGCAAGAAGGGATTGAAGCGACATTGATCAACCCTAAATTCATTTCTGGTATTGATAAGGCGCTTTTAGAATCTCTGAAAGATGACCACCAATTGGTTGTCACCTTGGAGGATGGCATACTCGATGGTGGCTTTGGCCAACGCATTGCTTCCTTCTATGGGCCTAGTGATATGAAGGTGAAAAACTATGGCATTCGTAAGGCCTTCCATGATCGCTATGATCCAGATCAACTACTAGCAGATGATGGCTGTACGGTCCCTCAAATGTTGGCTGATATTAAGAAGCTTTTGCTCTAATATCATATATTTCTTATAATTGATACGATAGGGTAGGTGGGACCTCCAATCCGCACTAGCTCTAATAAGTAGCACACGAATTTATTGTTTATAAGGAGAGCCCATGCGTTTACGTAGAAAACCGTGGATTGATGAAGCTATTCACGAATACGATTCTCATTTCATCATGGACGAACAAGAAGAGTATAAGGGACGATGGAGAGATGTCTTCAAGCATCCTGAGCTCCCTCTCTATATGGAGTTGGGCACCGGTAAGGGTAAGTTTATAGCCGGCATGGCAGAAGCCCATCCAGAAGCCAATTTTTTGGGTTTTGAAGTACAAATAGGGGTCGTATACTATGCGGCACAAAAACTCTTTGAACAAGATGCTCCCAATGCTAAGGTAACCCTCTTTGATATTGCTGGTATTGAAGAAGTTGTGGCCCCAGGGGAAGTAGATCGCTTCTACATCAATTTCTGTGATCCATGGCCTAAGGCGCGTCATGCTAAACGGCGCTTGACCTATAGGACATTCCTGGATCGCTATGCCCGCCTCTTGAAGGAGGGAGGGGAAGTTCACTTTAAGACGGATAATGAAGACCTTTTCAATTTCTCCTTAGAAGAGTTTAAGGAATGCGGCTGGGAACTGAAGAATGTAACCTTTGATTTGCATAAGACTGATTTACCTAATGTTAAGACGGAGTATGAAACTAAGTTCTCCACTAAGGGGCAACCTATTTTCCGCCTTGAGGCCGTAAAGCCTAAGGAGGCGTAAGATGACTCACCAAGAGGAGGGGCGACGCCCTCAAAGACGGCGTAAAGGCAAGGCTGCTAATGGGTTTGTAGATATGTTGGTGAAATTGATTCAAAACATACAGCAACGTCGAATTGTTAAGTCTGATGTACAGGGTCTAGTTATTGTTACCTTTATCTTAGTGGTTATAGGGGTCCTCAATGTTTATTCCGCTACCTTTGCTAAAAATATATCTAGAGGGGTCTTTATTTTTGGTGATGTCCTCAAGTATATAGGTTTTGTTCTGGTGGCGACGATTTTAGCTGCTTTTGTCTACCATTATGATTATCGAAAGCTAGCAAAGCCTAACTCTAAGACCTTAACCTATATAGTGGGCGCCGTTATTTTGTCTTTGATTGCCCTCATGGGGATTGGGACGATTGTTAATGGCGCGCGGCGGTGGATTATGCTAGGCCCTATCTCTATACAGCCCTCTGAATTTGCAAAGTTGGCGGCTATTCTCTGGGTCTCTGTTAAGCTGGTCCAACATCCTTGGAAACCCACCTTTAGGCAGCCCCGTCGGGGAGAAGGGGGAGAACCAATACAAACCCATCCTGTTGACCGCTTTGTAATCTATTTAGCTAAGACCCTATGGCCTATGCTTATTATGTTTGGATTGGTTCTTTTACAGCCAGATATGGGTACAGCAGTACTCATTATTATTTTTCCTTTCCTTTTAATGCTAATGGCTGGTCTTGATTTCCATTGGGTACTACGCATTATTCCACCAGTCGTAGTACTAGGAGCTATATTTGTTGGTATATCGCCCTACCGTCTAGAACGGGTTATGACCATCATTGATCCATGGTCTCATGCGTCTACCTCGGGTTACCAGACGGTACAGGGCCTTATCGCCATAGGGTCTGGGGGATTCCTGGGGTCAGGTTTTGGCAATGGTACGTCTAAGTTTTTCTACCTGCCAGAAGCCCATACTGACTTTGCCTTTGCTGTTTGGGCCCAGGAGCAAGGATTTGTAGGGGCTCTTTTAATTGTTCTTCTCTTTGTATCTATGGGTTTCTTCGGTTTCCGCATTGCCCACAAGGCTAATGATTATCTGGGGTCTTTGATTGCTACAGGTTGTACCATGCTCCTCCTAGGTCAAGCGGCCATCAATATGTTCATGGTTTGTGGTTGGTTCCCGGTAACTGGCGTACCACTGCCTTTCGTTTCCTATGGTGGGTCTGCCCTGGTGGTCAATATGATTGCCATCGCCTTAATCGCCAATGTAGGTAAGCGAGACGCTTTGATCCCTAAGTTAGGAAAGGAAATTGTGGGAACTTCTCACGTAGAAGCCATGCGTAAATCGGTGACAGCCCAGGAAAAAACTAAGCCTAGAAAGGACAAAGAACCTAGGCGAACAGGGCCTGAAGGGGCGCAACCTCCCCGTTTCCGCCATCCTAAATCCTAAGAAGAGCCCTTGTATTGTGTGTAAGGAATAAACTCATGAAAGATATTATTGATATTCAAGAACGGCCGTCTATGGGGCGGATGTTGCCACTGAGTTTGCAACATCTCTTTGCCATGTTCGGATCTACTGTTTTAGTGCCCTTCCTTCTTCATGTCGATCCGGCTACGGCTTTAATCATGAACGGGATTGGCACCCTTCTCTATCTCTTTGTAACACAAGGTAAGATTCCTGCTTATTTGGGCTCTTCCTTTGCCTTTATTGCACCCGTTTCTTCCGTCTTGGCAGCAGGTTTAGGTTTTGAAGCCGCTAAGGGCGCCTTCATCGTTTTTGGCTTCTCCTTTGTCATCTTGAGCCTTATTGTTAAGTACGTCGGTATTAAGTGGATAGACATTCTCTTCCCACCAGCTGCTATGGGGGCTATCGTAGCTGTTATTGGTCTCGAACTTGCTCCAGTGGCCATGTCCATGGCGGGCTTTATGGGTGACCAATGGCAGAGCCTCAACATGACTCATGAACAAGCTATTATTTTGGCTTCTGTATCCCTTTTGGTGACTTTATTTGGATCTGTCATCTTCCGTGGATTCCTGGCCGTGATTCCTGTTCTTTTGGGGATTATTGCAGGTTATGTAGTGGGTCTCTTTATGGGCGTTGTAGATTTGGCTTCCATTCAAAATGCACCATGGATCGCAGCACCTGAGTTTTATGGCTTACCTGTATTCGATATGAATGCCATTCTTATGATTATGCCAGCCCTCTTTGTGGTCTTTGCAGAACACGTTGGTCACTTAGTAGTCACATCTAATATCGTTGGTAAGGATCTCATGGCTGAACCAGGTCTTAAGAAATCCCTCTTAGGTGATGGCCTAGCGAATATTATTTCTGGTATATTTGGGGCTACGCCTAATACGACCTATGGGGAAAATATAGGTGTATTGGCTATTACGCGGGTTTTCTCTGTCTGGGTTATCGGTGGAGCGGCTCTCTTGGCCATCATCATCTCCTTTATTGGTAAGGTATCTGCTGTGATTCATGCCATTCCTGTACCTGTTATGGGCGGTGTGTCAATCCTTCTTTTCGGGATCATTGCCGCATCTGGCCTTCGGATGTTGGTTGAACGCAAGGTGGATTATACCAAACCAGCTAACCTTATGCTTACGGCCATCGTCCTTGTTGTTGGCTTGTCAGGGGCAGGGGTTACCATTGGTCCTGTTCAACTGAAGGGTATGGGCTTAGCAACTGTGGTGGCTATGATTATTTCGATTGTATTCTTGCTCCTTCGCAAGACAGGCTTGGGTAATAGCCAATTAAAATAAAGGCATATAGGTATCCATTAAGGGGACCGGTTCTAGTAGAACCGGTCCCTTTGCCTATTTTTGTATCTTCTTTTTCCTGAATAATATAGACTCCCATAGGCTTTTTTTCTCTTCCTCGATGGAGAAATTTGTGAGGGGAATAAGCTTTTAAAAGGGCTTGAAAAGATAGTATAATAGTGATACGAGCTATCATTTAATTTTATGAAGGAGGTGAACCTATGACCGCAATGGCTTTTATTTTATTAGGCCTGGCCTTACTGGTTTTGGAATGCGTGATTCCTGGTGGTATTCTGGGCGTCATTGGCTACGTAGTTCTCATGTACGGAATCTATGATATCAGTGGCGGTGGCATTGATGGTGTCCTCTGGATGGTGGTCATTAGCCTTCTTGTATTATTGTTGGGCCTGTGGGTGATTAATTTCTTCCCTAACTCATGGATGGGTCGTAAATTAACCCTTAAAAAACGGTCTGATTCAGCTGATGGCTATGTATCCAATGATACGCAAAACAAGCTAGTGGGCTTGCGAGGGACAGCGCATTCTACCTTGCGACCAGCGGGGATTGCATCCATTAATGGTCAATTTGTGGATGTGGTGACCGAAGGGGAATTTGTTGAACCGGGTACACCGATTGTGGTAAGTAAGGTCATAGGAGGCCGAACTATCGTAAGACCTCTAGCAGAAGACTAAGGTAATCTTGTAAAAGGAGACAAAATATGGTTATAGGAGCATCTCTACTGATTGGCGCAGTATTATTTATTGTAGCTATCATGATTTTCTTGCATTTCGTACCACTGGGCCTTTGGATTTCAGCTATGGCGGCCGGTGTTAACGTTGGTATCTTTACCCTCGTCGGCATGCGCCTTCGTCGGGTTAATCCAACCCAAATCGTCTTGCCTTTGGTGAAAGCTAACAAGGCAGGCTTGTCCGTTAATGTCAACCAGTTGGAAGCCCACTACTTGGCTGGTGGCGATGTTAACCGTGTGGTGGATGCCTTGATAGCGGCGGAACGGGCTTCTATTCCTTTGACGTTCGAACGGTCTGCTGCCATTGACTTGGCGGGTCGTGATGTATTGGAAGCAGTACAAATGTCCGTCAATCCGAAGGTTATTGAAACGCCTATCATTTCTGCAGTGGCCAAGAATGGTATCGAACTGCGCGTACGTGCTCGTGTTACCGTACGAGCTAACATCGATCGTCTAGTTGGTGGCTCTGGTGAACAAACCGTCATTGCCCGTGTCGGAGAAGGTATTGTAACAACTGTAGGTTCCTCTAAAGAACATACAGATGTATTAGAAAATCCAGATCACATCTCTCGTACGGTATTGGCTAAGGGCTTGGATGCAGGGACAGCCTTTGAAATCTTGTCCATCGATATCGCTGATGTGGATGTAGGACGTAACATTGGTGCTGAACTCATGACTGATCAAGCAGAAGCCGATAAAAAAATCGCTCAGGCCCGTGCAGAAGAACGTCGTGCAATGGCGGTTGCTAAAGAACAAGAAATGAAGGCTTACACCCAAGAAATGCAAGCTAAGGTTGTAGAAGCACAAGCAGAAGTGCCACAAGCCTTGTCTGAGGCCCTTCGTCAAGGCCATATGGGAGTCATGGACTATTACAATATGAATAACATTATGGCTGATACCAAGATGCGTGAAAGCCTCTCTGGTCAAGATCAAGAGGGTAAATAAGAGGGCTTCTTATGGAAGATGTATTGAATTACTTGCCCATTCTCTTTGCTATTATCTATCTTATTGTCAGTTTAGTAGGCAAGGTTGGTAAGAAGGAGTCCAAGCCTTCTTCAAAGCCATCTGCCGGTAATCAGATGACCTGGGAAGATATGGAACGAGAATATGGCATTCAGATCGAGCGTAAGCCATCCCAAGAGCCACAAAAGCCATCTGGTGTATCCTATTCAGTAGATGAAATGGAAGGGTCCTATGATGGTGGCTTACAAGCACAGACTGAGGCTCAATCGGAAGACCAATACTTGAGTCGAGAAGACCTTCGTCGCCATCGGGAAGCCCAGGCGGCTGAACGAGCGGCCCAAGCCTCTGCTGATCGGGATGAATTAGCCCGCCAACAAGCTTTGCGGGCTAAGATGGCAAAAATCAAGAAAGCCTCCTCTCAAGAAGATACCAGTGGAGATGACTTCATCAAGAGGGGGCAAATAGGTGGTGTAAGGGACCTGTCTAAGGATTCCTTCCGCCAAGGAATCCTTTGGTCCATGGTCTTAGATAGGCCTAAGGCCATGAGGAGACGCTAGGATTTCTAATGCATAATTAAATTTTTTTAGAGCATATGACTTTTTGTAATAGGTCATATGCTCTTTTATTTTGTGGATTTTGAGGTTTAATGGTTGCACACAATTTAATATATGTTTAAGTAAACTATACAAGTATAGTTTACAAAAGGAAAATTTAGGTTTATGATAGGTCCAACAAGAGAAAACGTGATAAATATCACATAAACGCGCGTCGAGGCGAGAGAAAACTGGGAAACTCCCCTTGGAGTATGTGATTGTCTATTCATCTCTTGTACCGCGGATTCAAAACAAGTCCTCAATAAGGCCTATATGTTGAGGAGACTAGTGTTTCGAAAGATGGATTGTGAGAGTATCCATTGAATCGAAAGGGGAATCATAATGAAACAATTTGCAGCTCTCTTTGCAGCTACTGCTTTAGTGGGGGTTACCACTGCCTTTGCAGCAAATCCATTCTCTGATGTAAGCAGTGATTCTTGGGCTTACCAATCGGTGGCACAATTGGCTAATGCCGGTATTATCAACGGCTACCCAGATGGCACCTTCAAGGGCCAAAATAACATCACTCGTTACGAAATGGCACAAATGGTAGCCAAAGCTATGGCTAATCAAGATAAGGCCAATGCGGAACAACAAGCTATGATTAACCGCTTGGCTGATGAGTTCTCTTCTGAACTCAACAATTTGGGTGTACGCGTTTCCAACTTGGAAGACCGCGTAGGTAACATCAAGGCTACTGGTGATGTTCGCCTCCGCTATGTGGGCAATAATAAGAATAATGGCCACTATGATGCCTATGACAAGCACTCCAAATTTGATATGCGAGGTCGTGTACAATTTAATGCTAAGGTTAATGACAAGACCTCCGCAGTTATCCGCTTGACATCCGACGATATGGAATTCGGCGACGCTACTGGTAATAAATCTGGTCAAGCCCGTTTTGACCAAGTCTATGTAGCTCATCAATTTGGTAAAAAAGCTACACTGATTGGTGGTCGTTTCCCATTAACCGTAGGGGCTGGCCTTGCTTATGATGATAACTTCGATGGGGTTGGCGCTATTCTCACAGATAGTAAGCATGTAACTGGTGTTGTCGGTTATGGGTCCATGGTTGAAGGCCTCGTTCGAGATGCAGGTCTCGATGCAGAGAAAAATGCACGTGTTAGTCTAGCTCAAGTTACAGCTGGTAACCTAGCTAAGGGCCAAACGGTAGGCGCTTATTATTTAGGTGTAGCCGATCACTTTAATACATCAGTGCAGGCACTTAATGATTTGAAGGCTGTCTATGGTTTCAATGCTAACTACAACTATAATAAGATCTGGGTTGGCGGCGAATGGATCAAGGGGAAATATGATCATAACGCCGCTAAAGACTTGGGGTCTTCTGCTTGGGTAGCTGGCATTGGCTATGGCAACTATGACCAGTCAAAGAAGGGTACTTGGGATGTGAAGGCTCAGTACTTCAACCAAAAGGCCTTGGCTCCTATTGTAAGTTCCACTTGGAATCAAGCCTATGATTTGGGATCTACATTGGCTGGTAAAAATGGCTACAAGGGTTGGATGGCCACTGTAGATTATACCTTGGCTAAGAATGTAGGTTTATCTGCCTACTATGGATTCGACTCTAAGGACCAAAAGGGTCATAACTTATCTGACTTCTATCGAGCAGAATTAAATTATAAGTTCTAGTTTGAGTAATTTACAGAACTCCTAATCACTTAAAAACAATCATAATCATTTATATCTATTCATAATTACTTACTATCTACTTATAACTGTCTAAATCTACATAAAATTTATATGTAATTACCTCTACATGTAATAGCCTTCTATGTTTTACTAGAAAACACCTAGCATTAGCTAGGTGTTTTTTTCTTGTTCTAGAGATAGGTTGAATCTTTTGAGGCGAGGTGATAGGGACGGGCCCAGTTCTAAGGAGATAAAGAAAATCCATAGATCGAGGAAAATTGTGACTCTAAGTATATTATTGTTGACCACTTATGATATATGATGAATATATATTTGAAATACAATAGAAAGAAGGCACTCTTATGGAACAAAAAATTGAAACAAGACCGTTCCCTCCATTTTTGCCTAAGAAGGCTACAGTCATGATGATGGGAACCTTTCCACCAGCAGCAGAAAAACGGGCCATGGAATTCCATTATCCTAACTTCCAAAATGATATGTGGCGGGTCTATGGGCTGATTTTCTTTAATGATAAGGATCACTTTAGAAAGGGTGACGAGAAGGCCTTTGATCCAGAAAAAATTAAAGCTTTTTTGGACCAAAAGGGGATTGCTTCTTGCCCAACGGTCTATAAAGCTATTCGGGGGCACGGCAATGCGTCAGATGCCTTTTTAGAGGTAGTGGAACCGGTAAACTTGAAGGATGTTCTGGGACAAGTTCCAGATGTAGCCCATATTTGCACCACTGGTGGTAAGGCTACGGAAATCCTCTTAGGCCTCTTGCCTGAAAAGGTAAAATTACCTAAGACTAATGAAACTATTAATTTTGTTTATGATGGTCGTGAATTGTCATTAACCCGCCTTCCATCAACTTCTAGGGCCTATCCCTTGTCCCTGGTCAAGAAGGCGGAAGCCTATAGAGACTTCTTTAAAAACTGCGGTTTAATCGCAGATTAGAAGCTTCCTAACAAAATTAAGAGGTATATCATAAAAAATGATATGCCTTTTCTTTTTTTGTCGCTACACAATTGTTATGGGAGGGTTATAATATATCGGTAACCCAAATTATATAATTTATATCTTGTAAAGTGAGGTTGATTTTTGTGGCATCTAAGAAAGAGCCATTGTGGACAGGAGCCTTTCTCCTAGACACAGCGATTAATTTACTCGTATTTTTAATTTATTATTTGTTAATTGTTATCATCGCTGTTGTTGCGAAGGATAACTTACAAGCAACAGCATCGCAAGCAGGCCTTGCTGTTGGTGTATTCATTATCGGTACGGTATTCTCCCGTTTGTTAGCGGGTCGCTTTATTGGTAAGTTAGGCTGCCGTAAGATGCTCTATCTTGGCCTCGCTATTTATTTTATTTCTACGGCTGCTTATCTCTATACGCCAAGTCTTATGGCCCTCTACGCAGTGCGTTTTATTAACGGCTTCGCTTATGGTATCACATCTACAGCAACATCAACCATTATTGCATCTATTATTCCTAAGTCTCGTCGGGGTGAAGGTATCAACTATTATGGTTTGTCCACATCCTTGGCGGCAGCTATTGGCCCATTCTTAGGGATTTTGCTCTTGGATGCATTCTCCTTCCAATTCGTTATCTTGTTCTGCGTCGTATTGCTGGTCCTCTGTATTTTGGGATCCTTCATTATGAAGTTTGAAGAACCGAACTTAACACCAGCCCTGCAAGCCGATAAAACTGATACAGGTATTAAGGAATACATCGAAACGCGGATGAATTCAATTTCTCTTACCTCTGTACTCGTAGGCTTGGCTTACTCTGGTGTTATCGGCTTTATGGCCGCCTATACACGGGATATTAACTTGGCAGATGCAGGTAAATACTTCTTCGTAGTCTATGCGGTTATCATTACCCTTACCCGTCCTCTATTGGGGATTATCTTCGACCGCAAAGGTGAAAACTGGGTTATGTACCCATGCTTTGTTTGCTTGGCATTTGGTATCTACCTCTTGTCCGTCGCATCTAATACATGGATCATTCTTCTATCTGCTATATTTGTAGGCCTTGGTTATGGTACATTCATGTCCAATGGTCAAGCCGTATCTGTTAAGATTGTTCCAGTTCACCGTATTGGTGTTGCTACATCTACTTATTTCATCGCTCTTGATGTAGGTCTTGGCTTTGGTCCTTACATCCTCGGTGCAGTAAAAGAAGTAGTAGGTTACACTTACATGTTCCAAGGCACTGTAGTCATTGCCCTCCTCGCATTGGCAGTTTACTTCTTCCTCTATGGTCGATTCGTTGGTACAGCTAAGGACTTATCCTTGAAAGCTCGTCACGAAGAAGAACGGATTCGCATCCGTCGTCGTCGCGCCCAAATGATGGAAGATTCCAAAGAAAGTATCTTGGACTAATCGGTTTTCCCTAGGTAAACCATAGTGGGGAAATGATTGATTATATAAACTAACTAAAAGAGCTCCAGCAATTGCTGGAGCTCTTTTTTAACTTATAAAAAGAATGATAGGTATAGATTTGCAGAGACATGTCTTAGTTATGAAGTTGGTTTTGATGGGCCTTGTTAGTCTTAGTTTGTTTCTTAGCTTTCTCTCGTTTGGTCTGATTTTTCTTGGCTGCTTGTTGGGCTCTTTCTTGTGTCACAAGGGCTTCCTTGCTGGTGATAGACCGACCGGCTGCTCGGTCCGCTAGCACTTCTTTTTCTACGTCCTGGCGGAGTCGGGGGAGAAGGTTATAGAGGTTCTCTCCAGGGCAGGAGGTATCGTTATAGTCTCGGTGGCCGACGATTTCTCGCCGCAGAGGTAATTGATAGATTTCTACTAGGTCTGCCACGAGTTTCACTAGACTATTGTACTGCTGTTCCTCTACCTTTTCTTGGTCAAAATTCCCTGCCATGCAGATGCCTATGGAGTGGAGGTTTTCTCCCGATGCTTGGGCTCCAACAGTAGCTAACGGACGGCCTCGTTCAATGCTTCCATCTCGGCGGATTACATAGTGGTAACCAATGCCAGCCCAACCGTTATGGTCTTGGTGGTAGCGGTGAATTTGTTGAGCCGAATAGTCTCCTGAGGGGATGGCCACATGGTGGATAACTATATGGTCTGTTTCCGGTCGGACTTGGAGTTTGCCTCGGAAGAGAAAGTGGGTTTCCTTAACTACTACATGTTCATTAGGTGTCTTATCCTTAGTTGGATTATAGTAGGGAAGATCATCCACATTGGGCTCCGTATATTGAGGACGTAAGTTGAGGTAGGACCCATCGTAGTTGGAGGGGGTCTTATTGGCTGTTAAGAAGCCTGCGCTATGGGTGACAATAGGTCTTACATAGCTAACTGAGTGAATGGGTCTGAGGGATACATGCTGTGCCTCTTGTGGGACTTGTGCTAGGCTGATCCCTACACTTAAGCAGGTGAGGGCTAGGCTTATGATAAGATGTCGTTTCATAGAATCTCCTTATGGATAGGGCCTATGCAGGCTCTTATTGACTTATTAACACTCTTAATCCTAGCACAGGGAGCCCTAGAAGGGAACTCAAATTAGGGGAGACTTATAATCTAACTTGCAGGAGTATTGTATGTCTCATTAAAGGGTAAGGTGGTATAATAACAGAAAATATGCATCACATTCAGCATGCTTAGAAAGGGAGCTTTCCAGTGAATGAATCTAAGTTAGAACGACAACTGAACCCCCGCCATATTGAACTGATTGCCCTAGGGGGCACAATCGGAGTCGGCCTCTTCTTAGGGTCTGCATCTACCATTCAAATGGCAGGGCCTTCAGTGTTAATTTGTTATGGCATAGCAGGACTAGTTATGTTCCTGGTTATGCGGATTATGGGGGAAATGCTCTACCTAGAGCCGGTGACAGGTTCCTTTGCTACCTATGGCTACCGTTATTTATCCCCCTTTGCAGGTTATTTGACAGCTTGGTGCTATTGGTTCCTTTGGGCTACGGTAGCCTTGTCGGAGATTACGGCGGTAGCCCTTTATGTGGCCTACTGGTTTCCTGACATACCCCATTGGGTGTCGGCTTTAGGAGCGGTGGCCATTCTAGCTGCAGCTAACCTCATTTCCGTTAAGTACTATGGAGAATTCGAATTCTGGTTTGCCTTTATCAAGGTGGCCACCATTATCATCATGCTCTTAGTGGGGATTGGCATGATCGTCTTTGGCTTAGGGAATAATGGTATCCCTATAGGGATTTCTAATCTTTGGGCACACGATGGCTTCTTCCCCAATGGGATAGGAGGTATGTTGACGGCCCTCTGTATCGTAGCAGGGGCTTTCCAAGGAGTAGAAGTGATTGGGATTACCGCTGGGGAGGCACAAAATCCTAAGCATACTTTAGTAAAAGCTATTAAGAACATCGTGTGGCGGATTTTGATCTTCTACATCGGTGCTATTTTTGTCATCATGTCTGTCTATCCTTGGAACGAGTTAGGGACTGTGGGTTCTCCTTTTGTAACGACATTCTCTAAGGTGGGAATTACAGCGGCGGCGGGAATTATTAATTTCGTCGTTCTTACAGCTGCCCTATCTGGATCTAATACGGGCATTTATTCCTGCGGCCGAATGCTCTATACCTTGGCCCAAGCGGGGCAGGCACCTAAGGTCTTTGCTAAGCTGTCTAAAAAAGGTGTACCACAAAATGGTCTTATAGCGACGATTCTTATTTTATCATTTGGAGTCCTTTTAAACTTCCTCATGCCAGGGTCTGATCTTTTCCGCTATATCTATTCTGCCTCTGTCTTTCCTGGTATGGTGACTTGGTTTGTTCTCTGTGCTTCTCAAGCACGTTTTCGTAGGCACTGGGGACCACAGGCCATGGCTGACCATCCCTTCAAGTCTATCTGCTACCCTTATGTAAATTACGCTTGTATAGGTTTCTTAGCTTTGGTTACTATCGGAATGCTCATAGATCCAGCATCTCGTATTTCGCTCTTCGTAGCTTGGGCTTTCATGGCCCTTGTAGCTCTTGCTTACCGCCTCTGTGGCCTTCATAAGGCGGCAGTGGCTACAGAGCCAATGGAGAGATAGTTTTCTTCATCATATCCCTAGGTAAAATCCATAGAAATTATTTGACAGTAATTCATAGATTTGATATTATAAGCAAGTAATCGCTATGGAGAGTTGTCCGAGTGGCTTAAGGAGCATGATTGGAAATCATGTGTGCGGCGTATACCGTACCCAGGGTTCAAATCCCTGACTCTCCGCCATAAGTAAAATAAGCAATGACTTTGTCATTGCTTATTTTTTATTTGTTAAAATACCAAGAAACCTATGGCAGAACTAGTGTTCATGAGAGTTGAGTTATCCAAGGATATTTATATAGAAAATTTATATAGGATAGAAAAATGACCCTACAGGAGAATCCTGTAGGGTCATTTTCTTATGTAAGTTCTTGTGATGCTTAATAGCTATCTGGAATTTTATAAATGATTAGTTATCCTTAGGCGTATTTTTTTCCATAAGTTGTGAGAAGGCTGTATTTAACTCCTGATCAACCAATTCACGAACGGAGTCTGGACCTGCCTCAGAGCTTATGAACTCCTTGCCCTTAGATGGAATGTGGCATACAAAGTGGCCATCTTGTCTACTTGAGCATTCTGTCATTTCACTGAGTTCCTGCCGATGTTTAAGAGCTGAGTCAATCCGGGCCTGACGGAGGCGGTTGATAGTGCGATCTGCCAGTATGTTAGGAACGGCAGCTCCAGAGGCGATGCCGATAACTGTTAAGAAACCCGTTATACCAACTTGCAACCAAGCTTGAATATCATTTATGGATAAGGTAGAAAATTGGAAGGCATCAGAGATGAAGCGGTATAGGAGGACGCCTGGAATCAAAGGGATGACAGAGGCAATAATCATGATGGTAGTCGACCCCTTGAGATAAGCCGTGATACGGGCTATGAGGAGGGCTGATACAGCCGATCCAATGAAAGAGGCAGCTGCGAGGGGTAAGTTTACATCGATAAAGAGGATATTACGAACACCCACGCAGACAATACCTCCTAGACCTATATAAGGCAAGAGTCGGTAAGGGGTATTAAAGATGACCGCGAAGAGGCTAGCTGCGACGAAACCTGCTAGGAGTTGCTCAATAAGGACATAATTTGGTTTGATACCTGCGAAGAAGAAGGTTGTATCAATATTGAATTGGAGCATGATGGCAATCCCCAGGGACATGGATGACATGATGAGAAGGGTTGACATGAGGCGGGTGACACCGGCCATGAAGTGGTCGGAGATGATATCGATAATCCCGTTGATTAAGGGAATTCCTGGAATCATAAAGAGGGTGCAGGATATGATGGTGTAGACCAGTGATTGATCGGGGATGATCTTATAAAAACCGTAGGATGATACCATACAGACAAAGGTGGCCACCATGGTAGCTACATAGGGATTGATATGGTTTTTAAAGCACAGGTGGCGAGCCATAAAACCTAGAAAGGCACATACGATGGTCATGAGCGCTGAGGCCATGGTGCCCCCAAAGAGAATAGAGAAACCACCACAGGCCGCTGCAGAAGCTAAGGCTTTCACAGGGACGGAATAGGACGGTGGGTATTGTTGGATATGGGCCAGGGCGTGTTCTAAGGATTCTAAGGAGTAATTCCGTTCAAGCGCCCGCCAAAGGACATTGGTTACTGCATAAACCACAGTCATATTAACACCGTGCTTAGGGGTCTTTCTAAAGGATGTATAGGAGTGTTTTTCATGGGACACATTGATCATGAGGGTTGTATAGGTTACATGAATGCTCAAATACTCCTTAGGGATTCCCATAAAGGCTGAAGCTTTATGCATTTGTTGAATCATATAGGAGGTATTGGCCCCATTTTCCATTAGAAGTTCTCCTACGGTAAGGAGGACATTTATTTTGCGATAAATCTGGGCAAAGGGTTGGTCCAGAACATCGTGTTTTTGCTGGTCCGTATAAAATTTCATTATCGGTTTCTTTCTGCTTAATGGATTCTGAGTATATTTATATCTGTATTAGTATAGCACGGTCCTATGAAAAATCGCCCCTCCAGAGGAAGGGCGATATATGAAAGCCTCTTATAGTCAGCCTACTGATAAAAGTATGGATAGACGTAAACTTAGAAATTTTGGATTTCAGTTGTCTTTACGGACTCTGCAATGGCATCAGCAAGGGCTTCAAATTTAGGATAGTCGGCCTCATGTAAGGCGGATTTGATATCTAGTACTTCTCCTACGATGTCTACATTCTTGAAGTCGTTAGTGAAGAGTTCAACCATGCGCTTAGCCGCTGCAGACGCCCATGTGTGGTTGCCCACGATGGATGCATGGTGGTTAGCGAAATTCAAGGCGGATAATTCATGTAAGAATTTTTCCATGGATAGGTAGAGGTTCAGATTGTAGGTTGGGGATACACAAACGAGGTTGGAGTATTTCCAAGCATCGGAGATGATGTAGGATGGATCTGTTTTCGATACGTCGTACATCTTGATATTGTTGATGCCGCGAAGGGCGAGAAGTTTAGCCAAGTGTTGGGCCATGTTGGCGGTGTTGCCGTACATGGAACCAAAGGCAATGACAACCCCTTGTTCTTCTGCGTTGTAGGTAGACCAGTACATATACTTTTCAAGGATGTATTGTACGGTTTCAGGTGTGCGCCAGATTGGACCATGAAGAGATGCAATAGTATTGATTTTCAAAGAGGACAACTTCTTGATGGCATTTTGTACTTGTGGACCGTATTTCCCTACGATGTTAGTGTAGTAGCGGCGGGCTTCGTCTTCAAATTCAGACTTGAAGTCAATTTGGTCGGCGAAGATATTGCCGTGTAAAACGCCGAAGGACCCGAAGGCATCAGCAGAGAAGAGGGTCCCTGTTGTACTTTCATAGGTAGCTGTTACTTCAGGCCAGTGAACCATAGGCATGGTGTAAGTTACGAGCTTATGCTTGCCGAGGTCTGTGATATCGCCGTCTTTAACAACGATTTGATTGTTCTTGAAATCATTGTTAAAGAATTGTTGGCACATGCGGAAGGTAGTGGCAGTGCCAATGATTTTGATATTTGGATAGAGGCGTACCAATTCCATGATACCTGCACCGTGGTCTGGTTCCATGTGGTTGATAACCAAGTAGTCCAATTGGCGGCCATCGAGAAGCTTGATGACATTTTCAAAGAACTCGCGGCGGATAGATTCATCTACTGTGTCGATGATAGCTGTCTTTTCATCATCAATGAAGTAGGAATTGTACGTTACCCCGTTTGGCAATGGGAAGAGATTTTCGAAGCGTTCTGTCTTCCAGTCGTTGGAGCCAATCCAGTAGATATGTTCTGTAACTTGTTGTGCTAATTTCATGGGAAATCCTTTCTGGGAATAGACCTCTCAATAGTAGGAGTCCATAGACTCGCGTTCTTAATAGATTACCTTACTATTTTACGCACATATTCGATAATAATCAATATACTAAAAGTTATATAACTATATCCATATAGAGTAATTATAATAGGAGGTTAAAAAAATCTTTATTTGTAATAGATGACACCCGATTCGAAGATAGGCATGTGGTGATTGCCAGGAACATTCTTACTAATTCCATGTCCACAGCGTTCGCTGTGGGCCATTTTGCCAAAGACCCGACCGTCAGGGCTAAAGATCCCTTCGATGGCGCAGACGGATTGGTTAGGGTTGAAGCGGGCATTCATAGTAGCTTGGCCTTGGAAGTCCACATACTGAGTAGCTATCTGACCATTTTGAGCCAACCTAGCTACTTGGTCTGGGCTTGCTACAAAGCGACCTTCCCCATGAGAAATAGGAACGGTGAAGATGTCACCGGCTTTTAGGGCTGACATCCAGGGAGACATGGTGGAAATAACCTTGGTGTTTACCATGCCCGATAGGTGGCGACCGATGGTATTGTGGGTTAAAGTCGGAGAATCCTCTCTGAGAGGGCTCACGTGTCCTCCTGGAAGAAGACCTAGTTTAATGAGGGCTTGGAAGCCATTACAAATCCCTAGGGCCAGACCATCGCGCTGGTAGAGAAGTCTTTCTAGAGCTTCTGCTAGGTAAGGATTACGGAAGAGGGTGGCCATAAATTTACCGGATCCATCTGGTTCATCGCCAGCAGAGAAGCCACCAGGGAAGAAGAGAATTTGTGATGCCTCCAACTTGGACTTGATGGCTTGGATGGACTCTTCTAAGTTTGCAATGCTTTGGTTGCGAATGACAAGAATGTCTGTTTGGGCGCCAGCGCGTTCAAAGGCACGGGCAGAGTCATATTCGCAATTGGTGCCTGGGAATACGGGGATGAGGACCTTAGGTTTAGCGCCTTCTAAGGATTTTGGTCCAACAATAGGCGCACTTGTTTGCTCGTAAAGAGGCAGTGGGCAAGTTTCTTTGGTGGAGGGGGCTTCTAGTGGGAAGATATGTTGTAAGGTCCCCTCGTAGGCTGCTTGAGCTTGATCCAAGCTAATGACTTGGTCCTTCCACTGGATGACCGGCTCTTCTTGGGTTACGCCAATCACTTGCGTCCCCTCTTTTTCAAGGAGGTGGTTAACTGCCGTGATATCTACCTCGAAGAGGAAAGATCCTAAGTTGGCATCGAATAGGGAGGTCCCTGCGTAGTCATCAATTTTGACCCCTATGTGATTGCCTAAGGCCATCTTGGTGATAGCCTCAGCTAGGCCACCTTCATCGATTGTGTAGGCGGAATAGACGCGGCCCTCGTCGATTTCTTTTTGTAAGAGGTCGCAATTAGCTTTGAAAGCTCTCCAATCAGGGACTTCATCAAAGGTGCGAGGCAACTTTAAGAGAATAAGGCGGTGGCCAGCTCCTTTGAGGTCTGGACTGATAATGCGGTCAACTGGTGCCGTAGCGACTGCGAATGATACCAGGCTAGGTGGCACGGTTAAGTCCATGAAGGTGCCGGACATGGAGTCCTTGCCACCGATGGCGGCAATATTTAATTCCTTTTGTGCTTGGTAGGCCCCTAAGAGGGCAACGGTAGGTTTGCCCCAAGCATGAGGATTTTGGCGAAGGCTTTCAAAATACTCTTGAAGGGTCAGATACATATCTTGGCGGTGGGCCCCCATAGTAACCCCTTTGGCAACAGAGAGAAGAATAGCAAATTGGGCTCCATGGAAGGGAGACCAAGAGGCTAAATCTGGGTTGAAACCGTGAGTCATGACGGAAGCTGTATTGGTTTGGCCATGCCGGACAGGGAGCTTAGCGGCCATCCCTTGAACAGGTGTTTTTTGGTATTTACCGGACAGGGGCATGAGAACCGTTCCCGCACCTACGGTGGAGTCGAAGCGACTCAAAAGGCCTTCCTGGGATCCTACGTTAAGGTCAGACAAGGTGTTTAGCCATTGGCCTTTAAAATCTGTCACAGGCACTTCTTTTTTTGCAAAGTAGGAAGGGACTTGTGGTAAGCCTATGTGGACTGCTTGTTCCTGTTTAGCCCCATTTGTGTTGAGAAAGTCCCGGGAGATATCTACGATAGGTGATCCCTTCCAATGCATGACGAGGCGATTTGTATCGGTTACAAGGGCCACTTGGGTGCATTCTAAGTTTTCTTGGTCACAATAGGACTTGAAGAGGCTAGCCTTATCTTTTTCGATCACGCAGGCCATCCGTTCTTGAGATTCAGAGATTGCTAGCTCTGTCCCATCCAAGCCGGCATATTTTTTAGGAACTAAGTCTAGGTTGATGTCCAAGCCGTCAGTTAGTTCGCCGATGGCCACAGAGACGCCCCCCGCACCAAAGTCGTTACAGCGTTTAATTAACTGGGTGACTTCTGGTTTGCGGAAGAGGCGTTGGATTTTTCGTTCCGTAAGAGGGTTGCCCTTTTGTACTTCTGCTCCGCAGGAGCTTAGGGATTCCATGGTGTGTTCCTTAGAGGAGCCAGTGGCGCCACCACAGCCGTCACGGCCGGTCTTACCGCCAATGAGCATGACCACATCACCAGGTTTAGGTGCTTCGCGTCGTACGTGAGCACGGGGAACTGCGCCGACGACAGCGCCGATTTCCATGCGCTTAGCTACATAGCCAGGATGGTAGTATTCTTTGACTTCGCCTGTTGCTAGGCCGATTTGGTTGCCGTAGGAGGAATATCCCTTAGCAGCCCCTTGCGTGATACGTCGTTGAGGAAGCTTGCCAGCTAAGGTTTGGTCCAAGCTAGTGCGGGGGTCACCAGCGCCGGTAATCCGCATGGCTTGGTAGACATAGGCCCGACCAGAGAGTGGATCGCGGATGCATCCGCCCAAGCAGGTAGCAGCACCGCCGAAAGGTTCGATTTCGGTAGGGTGGTTATGGGTTTCATTTTTAAAGAGAAGGAGCCACTCTTCTTCTCGACCGTCCACATCTACTGGAACGATAATGGTACAAGCGTTGATTTCATCGGACTCATCTAAGTTACCAAGGAGGCCTTGGGCTTTAAGTTCTTTTGTAGCCAAGGTGGCCATATCCATGAGAGATGAGGCCTTAGTCTTACTGGTGTAGATTTTCTTTCGTCCCTCTTGATAGGCTTGATAGGCCTGCTCAATAGGGTTGTTAAAACGGCCTTTGTCGATGGTTACTTGGGTTAGTTCTGTCATAAAGGTGGTGTGACGGCAGTGGTCAGACCAGTAGGTATCGAGAACCTTGATTTCGGTTTGACTAGGATTGCGACCCTCTTGGTCCTTAAAGTAATCTTGGATGAGAAGGGCATCAGCTAGGGTCATGGCTAGCCCTTCTTCTTTGATGAAAGCATCTAGTTGGTCTTGGTTCCAATGGGTAAAGCCGTCAATAAGGGGAATTGCTTGTGGCTCTTCTAGGTCTAGTTGGAGACTAGTAGGAAGGGTCATAGCAGCTTGGCGGGAGTCCACAGGGTTGATGAAGTAAGCCTTGATGGCTTTCTTTTGGTCCTCTGTTAGAGGGCCTTGGATAGAAAAGACTTGGGCTATTTGGACCTGATAGCCTTGTTTAAGTGTGAGCATAGATAAGCATTGTTCGGCAGAATCAGCTCCTTGGTCATATTGGCCAGGTAGGTATTCTACAGCGAATACAAAGGCACCCTCCTCGTGTGGCAAGTCTGTGAAGACTTGGTCTACTGGCGGTTCGGAGAAAATGAGCTCCTTAGCTTGGTCTAGGTCCTTGTCGTCCAGGCCCTCGATGTCGTAGCGCTTATAAAGAGTGACGGACTGAGCAGGAATGGACAAGTCCTCTCGTAAAGTCCGTAGTACTTGGTCAGCCTCATAAGCAAATTCAGAACGTTTGCGGACAAATAAGCGGTGCATAGCCATGAAAAGCCTCCTCTTAGTCAGATAAATTGGCACAAAGAGCATATATTGATTGACACATTAACTATATACCCTTTATAGTTAATGGTAAATAATAAATTATTTATATACAAATAAGGCAAACTAATTAATAAGGAGGACCTATGGCTATTTCTGCAGACTTATACAGGACCTTTTATGGGGTTGGCTTATACCTATCCTTTTCTAAAGCGGCGCGTGAACTAGGGGTTTCTCAGTCCGCTATATCGCAAGGGATTAAACAATTGGAGTCGGAACTAGGTATTCCTCTCTTCAATCGGACCACTAAGTCCGTTACATTTACACCGGAAGGGAAGGAACTATTTGATACGGTAGCTAAGGCTTTGACCATCTTGGATAATGGGGTAGAACAGTTGCAAGAAAGGGCTAAGCAAGTCTTTGAATCCCTCTTTTTAGCAACTACCGATACCCTTTGCCGTCATTACTTACTACCGTATTTCCGCCGTTGGAAGGAAGTGGATAACGATATTGCACTTCATATTACCAATCGCCCCTCTTCCGATTGCGTGGATATGATCCTCAATAAGGAGGTACAGCTTGCTATTGTTACAGAATTTGACGGCTTGCGTGATAATCCTCTCTTGACGGTGACGCCCTTGACTAGCTTGCAAGATGTTTTTTTAGGAGGGCTTTCCTATAAGGGGCTGGAAACCTTTGATCAAGGCCGTCTCTTGAACGAGCCTATACTAGCCCTTCGTCGCGGGACCACCTCTCGTAAGTTTTTTGACCAAGTAACTCATGGAGCCTGCCGTAAACCCCGCTTTGAGTTAGATAACTTCGACCTTTTAGTTGACTTGGTAGAGTTGGACATGGGTGTTGCGCTGGTACCACATATGGTGGCAGCTTCTAAATTGCAAGAGGGGACCGTAGTCAAGATTGATACGGATATCAGTGTTCCAGAACGCCATATCGTCTTGGTACAATCCAAGATGGTGGCGGAAACTGAAGGGATGCGGCAATTCATAGGCTTGCTATTGGGGAAAGAAAAGGTGAATTCCATTGACCCCAACCCTGAACTACAGTAAAATTAATTACGTCTTAACAGTAGGCATAGAGCCTGTAGTAAACGCTAGGAGACTTTCATGAAATTACTTCAACAACGCATTAACGAAGAAGGCCGCGTATTGGATAATCGCGTCTTGAAAGTTGATGGCTTCTTAAATCATCAAATCGATCCGGTTCTTTTCCAAGAAATTGGCAAAGAAATTGCCCGTCGTTACCAAGACGCAGGCATCACTCGCATTGTTACTATTGAAGCATCTGGTATTGCCTTAGCCTTGATGGCAGCCATTGAACTCAAGGTGCCACTCGTCTTCGCTCGTAAGAAAAAGTCTATTTTGATGGTCGATGATGTATACCATGCTAAGGTATATTCCTATACTAAAGAAGAAAACTATGACATCACCATTTCCAAGAAATTCTTGCCTGCTGGTGATAAGGTCCTCATCATTGATGACTTCCTTGCATCTGGTGAAGCCGCTATGGGGCTTGCTAAGCTCGTAGAAGCAGCTGGTGATACCGTGGTAGGCATGGCTATCGCCATCGAAAAATCCTTCCAACCAGGCCGTAAACGCTTGGAAGATGCAGGCTACCGCGTAGAATCTTTGGTGCGCATTAAAGAGTTTAAAGATGACAAATGCGTATTCTTGGAAGATTAATAGGCTAATCAAAACAGGTGTGGCAGCCCTTTTTAGGCGTTGCTACATCTGTTTTCTTCTAGCTTGAGAACTTCATACTTTCGTCCTATGCAGACACAAGGAGTAGGTCAATGAACAAAAAAGCAGAAATGCTAGATCAATTTCTAGCCGATGAAAATATTACAGCCTTTGAGCGAAAGGATTTTGAGGACGAAGAAGGGTCTGTTATCTACCGGTCGTATGTGCAATCTCCGCTAGGGGATATGCCCTTCTTCGTCATAACCGATAACAGCGTCTATACTGTATTGCGTCTAGTGGTAGGACCACAAGTTGTAACTGCTGATAACAAGGCGGACATTAATGACTTTATCAATCATGAGAACGCATACTATAAGGGTATGAAATATTATATCGACGAAGAAGACCAAACTGTTTACATGGATTGTGTTTATATCGCAGCGGATGGACAGTTCGAAGCCCCTCTTTTGTATGCTCTTATGAACCAAATGGTGGAACGAATTCCTGAAATATCAGGCGACTTGAAAAATGCCTATCAATTAGAAGGTCACTTCCCAGTGCCAGACCACCAACACTAAGGGCGTCCTTAAATTCTTAGGGAACATACAAAGGTATAGGAACTGCACGCATAACGGATATTGTTTGCGTGCAGTTTTTTTATGCCTGTTGAATCCTTCGTTTATTTATAAAAGTTCGGGAAATGTCGAATAAAATCGTGTAATTATATTGAATGTAAAATAATGTTCGGTACACCCAATATATTAGAATATATAATATATTTATTATTCGAAAATTACTTGACCTGATAAATAGCCCTTGCTACAATTGACATATCCCTTAATTCTTATTGTTTGCAAGGAGTAGACGCATGGATTTTGTAGCCCACCTACATGATTGTATTGAATCTATTCTTGTGCCTATTTAGAGCCTAGCTTTATGCTGGGCTTTTTTTGTTAGGAGGTAGCTCATGAAAGTTGGCATTATCATGGGAAGTAAATCTGATTTGGAAACGATGACGAAGGCTGCCCAAGTATTAGATGATTTCTCTATCCCTTATGAGATGGTTATCGCCTCGGCCCATCGAACACCGGGAGCTGTTAAGGCCTATGTGGAGCGCTTAACTGCAGAGGGGGCGATTGCTTTTATCGCAGGTGCTGGTGCAGCAGCTCATCTACCAGGTGTGGTGGCTTCCTATACCAGTCGTCCTGTTATCGGAGTTCCCCTCAATGCAACTGGCCTTAACGGTATGGATGCCCTTTTGGCCATAGTGCAAATGCCATCAGGAATGCCTGTGGCTACCATGGCCTTGGATGGGGCTAAGAATGCGGCCCTCTTAGCTGTACAGATAGCAGGTTTAGTGGACACGGCCTTGTATGAACGCTATCAGGCCTTCCGGGCTGATCAAGCGGCTAAGGTAGAAGCGGATAACGCTCAGTTACAAGAACAATTACAAGCGTAAGGAGGAAGTTAAGATGGATCAAATGTTGTACGAAGGTAAAGCTAAACAAGTTTTTAAGATGGAAAACCCAGACCTCTATCGCATTCATTACAAGGATGATGCGACTGCTTTCAATGGGGAAAAGAAGGGGACCATTCATGATAAGGGGGTCTTGAATAATAAAATCACTAGTTTCTTCTTTACCATGCTTAATGAGGCTGGCATTCCAACCCACTTTGTGGAACGGATTGACGACCGTGACCAAATTGTTAAGGCCTTGGATATTGTGCCTCTAGAAGTTATCGTTCGCAATATCGCAGCGGGCTCTATGGCAAAGCGCTTTGGCCTTGAAGAAGGAACTCCTTTGCAACATCCTATCTTGGAATTTTGCTATAAGAATGACGACTTGGGAGATCCATTTGCCAATGAATCCCAAATTACAGCCTTGGGATGGGCTACACAAGACCAGTTAACAGCTATTAAGGACATTACCATGAAGGTTAATGACATCCTTAAAGATTTCTTGGCTACCAAGAAGGTGAAACTAGTGGACTTTAAGTTAGAATTTGGCAGCCATAAGGGGCAAATACTCTTGGGTGATGAAATTTCCCCTGATACCTGTCGTTTCTGGGATGCGGATACCAATGAAAAGCTCGATAAGGACCGCTTCCGCCGTGACTTGGGAAATGTGGAAGAAGCCTATCATGAAATGCTTTTCCGCTTGACAGGGCAACGAGACTAGGAGTAACTATGCATTACGATCAAGTATTCGACAAGTGGCATGAAGAATGTGGGGTATTTGGCATTTATGACCGGACCTTGGACATAGCTCGCTATATCTACTGGGGGCTTTTTGCCCTACAGCACAGGGGACAGGAGTCTGCTGGTTTAGCTGTTACGGATGGGACGCAAATTGAACTGACTAAGAATATGGGCCTTCTGACAGAAGCCATTCGGTCTCTACCTCGACTCCCTGGCCATATGGGGGTGGGCCATGTGCGCTATTCCACAACTGGTTCTAATAACCCACGTAACATCCAACCGTTGGTTGTCCAATTTAAGGATGAGCATATAGCTGTTGCCCATAACGGCAATTTAACAAATGCTTTGGAAATTCGTAGAAATCTAGAAGAACAGGGATCCATCTTCCAAACAAGTATGGATTCGGAGGTAATCGTTAATCTCATCGCTCGCTCTCATGCGGCGACCATGGAAGAACGGATTGTGGAAGCTTGCAATCGAATCCAAGGGGCCTTTTCCCTAGTGATTAACACCAATGATTACCTCATCGGCCTTAGGGACCCTCACGGCTATCGCCCCCTTTGTTTAGGTAAGACGAATGCTGGCTATGTGTTGGCTTCGGAAACTTGTGCTCTCGATGCTATTAAGGCGGAATTTATTCGGGATATAGAAGCAGGAGAGATGGTCATCATAGATGACTCTGGTGTGCGATCCCGTATGTATGCACCGGCAGATGCTATTGATAAGAAGGTTTGTGTCTTTGAATATATCTACTTTGCTCGCTCTGATTCTAATATCGATGGTCAGTCGGTCTATGAAAGCCGTTTGGCTATGGGTCGTGAATTGGCTCGTGAAACTCAATATGATGCGGATCTTGTCATGGCCATTCCTGACTCTGGTACAACAGCTGCTTTGGGCTATGCCAGAGAATCGGGCATTCCTTTTGCGGAAGGTCTGATTAAGAACCGTTACTCTGGTCGGACTTTCATCAAGCCTAACCAAGAAGAACGGGAGCTAGCGGTACGAATGAAGCTTAATCCCGTGGAAGAAGTGGTTAAGGGCAAGCGGATTGTCCTCATCGATGACTCTATCGTGCGGGGAACTACTTCTGGGCTCATTGTAAAGATGCTCAAGGAAGCAGGGGCTAAGGAAGTGTATATGTGCGTATCGTCCCCAGCCATCCTCTATCCTTGCCACTATGGTATCGATACATCAGTTCGTAAGGAATTGATTGCAGCGACCAAGTCTATTGAGGAAATCCGTGCCTACATCAAGGCCGATAAGCTTCACTACTTAACACAAGAAGGACTAGATCGAGCGATAGCTACTATTGATGGCAAACATATGTGCTTTGCCTGCTTTGATGGGGCTTATGCCGTAGCTGTTCCTCCAGAAGAGGAAGAAGGAGTAAAATATGTGCTCGAATAAAGAAGGCCTTACCTATGCAGATGCTGGTGTCGATATTGATGCGGGTAACAAGGCCGTTAGCCTCATGAAGGCTGCTGTAAAGGCCACCTATACACCTGGTGTAGTCGGTGACCTAGGTGGTTTTGGAGGTCTCTATAATTTAGCAGAACATACTATGGACCGCCCTATGCTAGTATCTGGTACGGATGGGGTAGGGACTAAGCTTCGCCTGGCTATTGAGATGAATCAACATGATACGATTGGGCAAGACTGCGTGGCTATGTCTGTTAACGATATTTTGGTCCAAGGGGCCCAGCCTCTTTTCTTCTTGGACTATATTGCGGTAGGTAAGCTGGACCCAGAGCAAGTAGCAACCATCGTAGGCGGCGTTGCTAAGGCCTGCCGTGAATCGGGCTGTGCTCTTTTAGGCGGTGAAACCGCAGAAATGGCCGGTTTCTATGAAGTAGGAGACTACGACTTAGCAGGCTTTGCTGTGGGACTTGTGGACCGGTCTAAGCTCATCACGGGGCAAGAGATTGCGGAGGGAGATATTATTTTGGGTCTTCCTTCTTCTGGCCTCCACTCCAACGGCTATTCTCTCGTTCGCAAGATTTGCTTTGACCGTCAGGGCTTAACCTTAGACCAAGTTATCCCAGAATTTGGTAAGACTTTAGGTGAGGAGCTATTAAGGCCAACTCGCCTCTATCCTAAGGCCCTCATGCCATTGATTGAGAAGGGGCTCTTGAAGGGCTTAGTTCATATTACAGGGGGCGGTTTTTACGAAAATATTCCACGTATCTTGGGGGATCATTTGGCGGTTTCTATCAATGTTGATGCTTGGTCACGACCAGCTATTTTTACTAAGCTTCAAGAATGGGGCCAAGTGGCATGGCCTGAAATGTACCGGACCTTTAATATGGGGATAGGGATGGTTATGGTTGTTAGTCCGCAAGACCTTGAGGCCGTGAAGGCTGATTTGAATGAGCGTGGAGAAGTTTACTATCAAATTGGTCGTGTTGAAGCTCGCAAGGACCATGCGGTCATCTTGGAAGGAGAGGTCTTCCATGCCTAAAAAGATAGGAATTTTTGCTTCTGGTCGGGGTTCGAATGCGGAAGCTCTATATCAGGCCATGCTAGATGGCATAATTGATGGAGATTTGAAGCTTATCCTAACGGATCATAAAGAAGCAGGAATCGTAGACAAGGCTCGAACTTGGGGTATACCACTCCTTATAATCGAACGGGTTGACTACCCCTCTAAGGAGGCCTTTGAAGAGGCTCAGGTTCAAGCTTTGGCCCCTTATGATTTGGATGTTCTTGTTTTGGCTGGTTATATGCGCTTGTTAGGTCAAACCTTAATTGATGCCTATGGGGGAAGGATCCTTAACATCCATCCAGCCCTTTTGCCTTCCTTCCCAGGACTCCATGCTCAAGGGCAGGCGGTAGCAGCAGGTGTTAAGGTGGCAGGTTGTACTGTTCACTTTGTAGATTTAGGTATGGACTCAGGTCCTATCATTATGCAGAATACGGTTCCTGTCTATGCGTCTGATACAGAAGACAGCTTGACGGCCCGCTTGTTACCAGTAGAACATAAGACCTATGTAGAGGCATTAACCCTCTTTTGTAAGGACTCACTATCTGTCGTAGATGGAATCGTCCATATTACTAATGGATAATACGAACTTGTAGTTTCTTGAAACATGAGATGTAGGAGGGATACATATGATAAAAAATGCCTTGTTGAGTGTATCGGATAAACGTGGAATTGTGGACTTTGCAAGAGGCCTTGTTGACTTAGGTGTAACAATCTACTCCACAGGAGGAACTCTTAAGGTTATTAAGGATGCAGGCATACCTGCCCATGCCGTAGAAGACTTAACTCATTTTCCAGAGATGATGGATGGCCGCGTAAAGACCCTACATCCTGTAGTTCATGGTGGTATTTTAGCCCTTCGTAATAAGCCAGATCACCGCGCGGCTATGGAGGAACACGGCATTGAACCTATTGACCTGGTGGTAGTCAATCTCTATCCTTTCCGGGAGACTATCGCGAAATCTGGTGTGACTTTAGAAGAAGCTATTGAAAATATAGATATTGGTGGGCCGACTATGGTGCGGTCTGCTGCTAAAAATAATGCCTATGTAGGGGTGGTAGTTAACCCAGACCGCTACGGTCAAATTTTAGAACAACTTAAACAAGAAGGGTGTCTGACTGATACGCATCGATTGGCTTTGGCCCAAGAGGCCTTTGCCCATACAGCAGCCTATGATACGGCTATCGCTAACTACTTGGCTCCGAAAGTAGGACAGGCTCCTATGCCCCATACCTTCCTAGCAGCCTATGAAAAGGTGACAGACCTCCGCTATGGGGAAAACCCTCATCAAACAGCGGCCTTTTATAAGGAAATTGGTCAAGCCTCTGGCTTGGGTGCTATGAAACAATTACACGGTAAAGAATTGTCTTATAATAATATTGTGGATATGGAAGCAGCCTGGAATATGGTCTGGGAATTCCAAGGGCCAGCTGCTTGCATTATCAAGCATACTAATCCTTGTGGAGCAGCGCGAGCTACTAGCATTCACCAAGCCTATGTCAATGCCTACCAAGCGGATACGACCTCTGCCTTTGGCGGCATCGTGGCTCTCAACCGACCTGTAGATGCGCAAACGGCTCAAGAAATGGCTAAGATTTTCCTAGAGGTTATCATGGCACCAGCCTTTAGCCAAGAGTCTTTGGATATCTTAGAAGCTAAGAAGAATATCCGCCTCATTCAATTGGAAGAACCACAAGAGGACCAGCTAGTTCTCAAGAAGGTATCTGGTGGCCTTTTGGTACAAACAGAAGATACACTTGCAGAATCGCCAGATGCCTATGAGGTAGTGACTGAGGTGAAGCCGACGGAAGACCAATGGAAGGCCTTGGAATTCGCATGGAAGATGGTTAAGCATGTAAAATCCAATGCTATCCTAGTGTCTAACGCTACTTCCACATTAGGTGTTGGAGCTGGCCAAATGAACCGGGTAGGGGCAGCTAATATTGCCCTAGATCAAGCTGGAGATAAGGCTAAGGGTGCCGTTTTGGCATCTGATGCTTTCTTCCCTTTTGGTGACACGGTAGAAACCGCCGCTAAACATGGGATTGCAGCTATCATTCAACCGGGCGGATCCATTCGAGATCAAGAATCCATTGATGCGGCCAATAAAGCTGGTATAGCCATGGTATTCACAAAGATTCGTCACTTTAAACACTAAGGGGTAAAGAGCTATGAATGTATGCGTAATTGGTTCTGGCGGACGTGAACATGCCATCCTTTGGTCTCTTCGGAAGAGCCCTTCTGTAGAGCGTCTCTTTGTTGTGCCTGGTTCTGATGCTATGGAAGACCTGGCCCAACGGGGCACTTTCTCTTGGGGCGATCGGGAGCAACTTCTGGCTTTTCTTAAATCTCATGAGGTAGACTTGGTGGTTATCGGGCCAGAAGCACCTTTAGTTGAAGGCCTTACGGACTATCTCAGAGGTGAGGGCTTTTGGGTCTTTGGACCCTCGCAAAAAGCGGCTCAGCTAGAGGGGTCTAAGGCCTTTGCAAAAGACTTGATGAAAAAATATGGAATCCCTACAGCGGCCTACCAAGTGTTTACAAAAGCTGGTGAGGCTAAGGCTTTTGCTCATAGTCTAGGGGCTCCTGTGGTCATCAAAGCAGATGGACTAGCAGCTGGTAAGGGCGTTGTTGTGGCTACTAGTTTAGATCAGGCTGACCAGGCTGTTGACCATATGTTGGAGGATAATCAGTTTGGCTCAGCTGGAGCCTGTGTTGTGGTTGAAGAATTTATGGAAGGGGAAGAGGCTAGCCTTCTCGCTTTTGTAGATGGTAGGACCTTGGTTCCTATGGTAGGAGCTCAAGACCATAAGTGTATATATGATGGTGATAGAGGGCCTAATACGGGCGGCATGGGAACTTATGCACCAGCGCCTATCTTAACAGAAGCGCTCAAGAGTCAAGCCATGAAAACGATTCTTGAACCTCTGGTGGCGGCCATGGCCGAGGAGGGGATGCCTTATATAGGTTGTCTTTATGCGGGCCTTATGATAACTGAAGAGGGACCTAAGGTGGTTGAGTTTAACGCCCGCTTTGGAGATCCGGAGACACAAGTAATTTTACCTCTATTGGAGGGGGATTTGGGCCGGACTATGATGGCCTGTGCTCAAGGGCGTATGGATCCTAAGCAGGTATCCTGGAAGAAGGGTTCGGCAGCTTGCGTTGTTATGGCCTCTGAAGGTTACCCGGCCTCCTCTCATAAGGGGGATATCATTTCGGGTCCTTTAGAAGCTGGTCCCCAAGGAGATGTGATTGTTTTTCATTCGGGAACGCGTTATGAAAATGGCTCTTATCAAACCAATGGTGGGCGTGTATTAGGCGTTGTCGGTTTGGGCCCTGATTTGAGATCGGCTCTAGACAAGGCTTATGGGCGTGTTGAAAGAATTTCATTTGACGGTGCCCAATATAGGCATGATATAGGAGCTAAAGCGTTTAAAGCCAAGTAAGCTACTTGTTTATATGCATATAAGCTCGTATTGAGGAAAGACTGGTAGAGATAGTTTATATCTCTGTCAGTCTTTTTTGCGTCTCAATGATTGTCATTTACCCATGGAAAATTCATATAAAAATCATGTATATATCTAAAAGCCTAAATTTAAAGGGAAAAATAGAGGGCCTCAACTTTTTTATCCTAGGAAAAATAGGAATATATATGAAATACGGGCTCATTAAAATTCCCATTGTTTATAGGGAAATAAAAAGGATTAGTCTATAAGAGAAGATATTCACTCCTAATATGTATTTATGGAATGGACTATCGTCTTTGATTCATAGAAAAACTAATTGACCGGGGTTAAAACATACTAATATAATGTGAATTACAATATTGCTAATAAGCTAAATCTTATTCAAATGGTTAGTAAGTGCCTGTAGTAGTGATAAGCAGGAGAGAGGAGGAATCACATGCAAGGAGTCATACGGCGCTGGTTTCTACATGAAGACTCGTGGGTAATCACCTTGGGGCTGGGTTTGGTGCTGGCTGCATCCTTAGTCTTCCTAGTAAGTCCTAGTGGGTGGTTGACCTCTATTCGCTTGACGATGCCCCACTGGGCCTCTTGGTTATCCTTAGCAAGTCTTTTAGGTGACCGCCTTCCTTCTTTTGCAGGAGCCTTTGCCTTAGTCCTTCTTATGACGCTCCTGAGTGCGAGGGGGATGGGCTTATCCCTAGGACATTGGACTAAAGGCTTCTCCTGCCTCTGGCTAATCATTGGTCTTTGTATAGTTTTGGGCGCTTACTCACCACTCAAGGCATGGAAACTAGAGGGTCCTCTTTTGGCACTAGCGATAGGCTTTGTCTTAGGCAACATAGTGACCTTACCAGATTGGATTCGGGTAGCTATGCGGGGTGAGTTTTGGCTTAAGTTAGGGATTATTCTTATGGGTGCGACCTTACCCTTTACGGTTATCATCAACGCAGGTCCTATAGCCATAGGGCAGTCCCTCCTGGTGGCCTGCTTGGGCTTTGGCACCTGCTTTTTGGTTGCCACTAAGGTCTTTGGTTTAGATAATAAGCTAGCCTCCGCCTTAGCTGGCGGTTTAGCCGTAGGTAATATTACGGGCGTTATCGCTTGCTCGGAAGCTAGTCGGGCAAAGTTATCGGCCATCTCAACAGGTTTTGTCCTAGTTGTGCTCTCCTCTGTAGTTCTCATGTTTGTGCTCACAGGCTTGAGCGATATATTGGGGCTAGATGGGCGTCTAGCCGGCGCCTGGATTGGCTCTGCCGAGACGGCTGATGTGGCTGGCTTTGCGGCCCTATCATCCATGAACGATGACCTGGCCCTCCAGTCTTATACCCTAGTCAAGGTGATAGGGCGTGATATGGGTGTGGTTATCTGGGCCCTCCTAGTAGCCATCTTGGCTGTTAAACAATGGGACCGGTCTCCAGAAAGGGGAGAATCTTTTACCTTGCTATCCTTCTTAAAGGAAATCTGGGTTCGCTTTCCAAAGTTTATCTTAGGCCTTTTCGGTGCTTCCCTTATGACGGCTTTGATTTTACATCTCTTGCCAACGGAATCATCCCTAGCTTATAAGCAAGAGGTCCTAGGCGTCTTAAAGGACTTGCGGGGGTACTTTTTCACCCTTTGCTTTTTATCCATTGGTATGACTACCCGCTGGGCAGCTATTAAGGCCATTGGCTGGAGGCCAGTTGCTGCTTTTAGCTTGAGCATTCTCGTTATTTGTCTTGTGGGTTGTGTTTTATCTGTATATACCTTCAGTGATTTTTGGATAACACTATAGTAGTGTAGGAGTTTTATATGAGCAATACTAAGAAGAATCAAGAACAAACAAATCAAATAGAGCAAGTAGTGGCAAGTCCATGCCAAGGTTGTCCGTCCGCTTGTGGGGCTTCCTATGAAGAAGTTCATGGCCATGATTATGGTGACCACCATCACGGTCATGACCATAATCATGGACATCATCATGGACATCATCACGACCATAGCCATGGTCATGTACACAGTCACGGAGGTCATACCCATAGTCACGGTGATGTGCAATTGGCTGGTGAAAAGTGGGCTACCCATACTCATGCGCCAGGAGAAGGTCATGGGGCTCCAGGGGTTGTGGATTACATGAAGGCTGTTCGCGAGTATCGCAAGACCTGGCCTAACAAGCAAAAGGTAATGGAGGAAACGCCAGATCCAGCAGTCCGCGAGCTCCTTTATCGCATGGAGCAAATGGGATGTGATACGGTTTTTGATCGCTTTGATAAACAACAACCACAATGTACTTTTGGCATTGCTGGTGTATGCTGCAAGATTTGCTTTATGGGTCCTTGCCGAATCACGGAAAAAGCGCCAAGAGGGATTTGTGGCGCTGATGCAGACCTCATCGTAGCTCGTAACATGGCCCGTGCTGCAGCGGGTGGTTTGACCCAGCATGGAGCCCATGCACGGGAGCTCTTGATTGCCCTCAAGAAAGCCATTACTGGTGAATACGACCATCCTATTGTAGGGACTCGTAAACTCTACGAAGTGGCTAATGCTTTTAATATTCCAACAGAAGGGCGTGAGCTCAAAGAAATTGCCAATGATATTGCAGATATCTTAATTGAAGATTTGAGTCGGGCTATGCCAGGGGAATATTTGACGATTAAGCATATGGCCCCTGAAGAACGGCAAAAGATTTGGAAGGATTTGGATATTCTACCAATTTCTGCCTATAATGAAGCCTTTGATACCTACCATAGAACCTGTGTTGGCACCGATGGTGATTGGTACTCCAACATGCGGGCCTTCTTGCGCTGTGGCTTGGCATTCACCTTTACCGGTGTTGTGGCGGCGGATATCGTTACAGACATCCTGTATGGGGAAGGGGAAATCCGTGACTGCCGCGTCAATGTAGGGGCTCTTGAGAAAAATTATGTTAATATTGCCGTTCATGGCCATTTGCCAATGCTGGTATCCAAGGTAGTTCAATTGGGTAATAGTGAAGAATACCAAAATCGGGCTAAGGAAATTGGCGCTAAGGGAATTAAATTCTACGGAATTTGCTGCTCTGGTCTACAAAATATGTACCGCTATGAGAATGTTATTCCTTTGTCTAATGCAATTGGTGCAGAACTCGTCCTTGGCACTGGGGCCCTAGATCTCTGGTGTGCGGACGTACAGGATATATATCCGGCTATTATGGATGTTGCTAAGTGTACACAGACCGTTGTGGTGACTACATCTGATGCGGCTC
>ERZ772904.1-NODE-1-length-177779-cov-7.46057_pt1 | contig 177779 bp, 143 predicted proteins | sample MGYA00512122_ERZ772904 | MGnify/ENA primary metagenome ERZ772904 (study PRJEB29015, sample SAMEA2738104) | human oral metagenome | biome: human oral; feature: human-associated habitat; material: saliva | place: China | collected 2269 ... | reverse complement strand
AATCATTAAATGAAATAACACAAACCTCAACTCTGCTGGTTGTTTCATTCAAGTTGAGTATTTCCACAAACAAATTAGTGATTGCTTCATTAAGCACATCAATTCGTTTCTTATCCTTCTCAACCCGATAAGTCATCGATAGTGAGGTATCACAAATTAGATACACAGGCAGCACAGGACTACCGTCAACTAGTTTATCTTTAGAAACCACAATGTTCCCCTTACGAAGAAACGTATCGTCAAATCAGAATGATAGACGAGAACGAAAATACTTGTCAAGCAATAAATTTGTTCTAATGAAAATACATTTCTTAATCACAGAGCTTTGCTGACATGGTGGATTAATCATTCCAAAAGACTAGTTTTACTCGCTCGTCGACAACCTTCATGCTATCATACCTAATTTTTACTACAAAACCAACGAGAGGATAATATATTATACAGTCTGCGGTTGACAAAAATTCATATGTTACATAGAGTTTGAAAACCAGCAAGATTATTTGTATGACGCAGCCGTTATTACTCTACTTGTTGACCGTGATTGTCCAAGGGAAAGAGCGTTTTTATGTCTGCCGATAACGACTCCGCCGCACAGCTAGTACGCCAAGGTGAGCAGGCCCGCGAACAAGGCGATTTTGATGAAGCTTTTGACTTGTTTAATCAAGCATTAAAGCTTTACTGGGATATTGAAGATTCACAAAAAGAACAGATTAGCTGCATTTACTGCCTAGCTGACATTCTGCGCGATTACGGTTTACCGAAAGAAGCTAAAGTTTTCTATGATCTAGCCAAATCACTGGAGGATTTCGGGCCTGATCACATTGAAACCCTTAAGGCACGTAACGAATTGGCGCATTTTTACCTAGATAACAGGGATCTTTCGACATACGTTGACCTAGAAGAGCGGCTAGTTGCTGACAGTTTACGAGTTTTAGGGGCAGATAACCTTAACACTATTACCTACTGCAGCAACCTTGCAACTGGCTACATGTCTTTTGATAGGGCCCAAGAGGCTGTCAGTTTGTTAGAACAGGTGGTTGCTACCAGCACTAAGATTCAAGGGGCAGACCACAAAGATACCGTTTTCTTCCGCACTAACCTTGTTACCGCTTACGAAGCAGTTGAACGATATGAAGAAGCTGAAGCTCTGCGCAAACAGGGGATTATTGAAAACGATTCAGATATAGCTGATGACGATCCTGTTAGGGTTAGTATCCTCATCCAGTTCGCTGAAAAATTCGCGGCAAACAAGGATTTTGACTACGCTATTTCTGCATATGAAACGGCTATTTCGGAAAGTACCCGGATTTTTGGTGCAGAGCACAAAACCACCTTTATTACGCGCTATAACCATGCAGTCACTTACGCTCAAATAGAACAGATCGACAAGTCTATTGCTCTGTTGAAGCAGTTAATTGCGGACATGAAGCAAACTCTAGAACCCGATGATCCTATTTTTGACAGGATGTACAAAGGCATCTGCACTTTGGAGGCGGCGAGGAAGTAGCCGCTCTGTTAGAGCAGCTAAAACACTCGTAGCCTGCTGGCCACTTCAAGCTACACCCTCTACTTTAGGTAGCTGCGCACCAGCTGGGTTACTACTGCGGCGCTACGCGCGGCGGCTTCGTCAACCCCAATGTGGAAGTCTTCACCAGCCTTAGGTCCACACAGGTCAGAGACGCCTCGCACGGCAATAAATGGTAGCGAGTAGGCTTCACACACCTGCGCTAGCGGGGTGGATTCCATGTCGGTGCTGATGGCCTCAGGGAAGGCTGTGCGGGTGTCGCCCACATTCGCGGCGGTGACAAAACTGTTGCCGGCCAGCATCTGGCCGCTGTAGATTTTGGCGTTCGCACTGGTGGGGGTGGCCGCGTTGAGGGCCGGGCTGGCTGCTAGGGCCATGTCGCGGGCGACGTCGTCGCTGGAGTAAGTGGCGGGCATACCCGGCAGTTGGCCGCGTACGTAACCAAAAGCGGTGGCGTCGGCGTCGGTGTAGGCCAGGGTGGTGGAGACGCAGACGTCACCCACGGCGATGCCGGATTTGAGGCCGCCTGCAGTGCCGGCGCTGACAACTAGCCGGGGCTGCTTGGAAACCAGGCTGATTACGCTGGTGAGGGCGGCTGCGGCGTTAGTGCCGCCGATCTTGGAGCGCACCAGCAGCACCGGGTAGCCTTCAGTATCCGGGCTCTGGCCTGGCGCACTTTCAGCGTCCGGGGTCTGGCTTGGCGCGCTTTCAGCGCCTGCCGCCTCAGCAGAGCCTTCAGTCGCGCTGACCGCCGGGCTTAGCACGCGTGCGTAGACTGCCGCGTGGCCTAGCTGTAGCTGTTCCATGCCCACCTGGTCGATTTTGGCGGGCTCGGTTGCCGCCAGGAAGGGGGCCAGTTCCTCGTCCATGGCCACCTGAATGATCGGTGCAGTGTTGAAATTACAAGTTTTCACGGCTCTGACCTTTCCTGGTTTCAGTTGGCGGGCTCGGTTGCCGCAGCTTTGGCTTCACTCACCGGCACCTGGGCTTCGACTGCCGGCGCCTCAGGTTCACCCGCAGCTTGGGCCATGACCTGCCCCCACACTGCACGCTGCGCCAAGAATTGACTTACCGCCTGTTGGGCGGCCTCTAGCGAGTGGTTGGCGCCCCAACCGCACTGCACTTCATTAGCTGCCGGCACCTGCTCAGCAGTCAGGATGTCGCGGAAGGTGGCCTCCAGGATCTGCATGAACTGTGGCGGCTCTAGACCTAGGGTGAGCGCATAGAAGCCGGTTTGGCAGCCCATGGGTGAGAAGTCGATCAGTTTGTTGGTGTGGTTACGCATCAGCTCAGCGGTGAGGTGCTCAATTGAGTGCACAGCCGGCATTTCTAGGTGTGCCTGGTTGGGCTGGGTAAAGCGAACATCGTATTTGACTAGCTCATCGCCGCCGGGCAGGCGTTTACGGTCAGCTACGCGCACGTAGGGGGCGCTGACTAGGCGGTGGTCAAGGTTAAATGACTCCACGTTCATGCGCGGTTTAGCGACGCCGGGTTCCAATTCACTCATGTCTTAAGTCTATTTCAGAAATAATTAGTGGGTGCTTACCTCTATCCAAGCTGGGCCTGTGGGCGCCCCACAACTGGTTTTACTGCACGGAATTACTTCCTCGGCGGCGGCTAACTGGCCGTCTATTGCGCACTGGTCGCAGCGCGGCTGGCGGGTTATTGCCCTGGACGCGCGCGGTCACGGTCTCTCCCCCAGGTGGCAGCCCCAGCAGCTGTTACGTGCCGGGCAGCAGTTGGTCGACGACGTCGTCGAGGTGCTTGAGTACCTACCCACCCCCGCAGCGGGTCTTAAACCGATTCTGATTGGGCACTCGATGGGCGCGGCCACAGCCGCCGTGGTGGCCGCCCAGCGCCCAGACCTGGTTAGCGCTCTGGTACTTGAGGACCCGGCCCGCTACGGCACCCGCAGCCACTCTGAGCTGCTGCGACGAGGCCAGGCCCGGGCTAACCATGTCAATCGCACCCTGGCGGATCTGCCCGCCTCACTGGTGGCCTTGCTGGAAAACGCGGGCACGCCCGGTCAGCCCAGCGCCCAGGAGGCTTTGCCATCCCTGTGGGCCTCGCAGCAGCTGGATCAGTCCCTGCTAGGCACTGGCGTAGTGGCGCCCGAGGTTGAATTTACCCAGCTCATGGAGTCCATTAGCCTGCCCACCTTGCTGCTTACCGGCGATCGGCGCGGCGAGGCGCGGGTGGGAGCGCAGCTATTGGCGCAGCTTATGGAGCAAAACCCTCATATTTGCGGCCAGGTTATGCCCAGGGCTGGCCACCAGGTTAGGCGCGCTAACCCGCAGGCTTACTACGACGTCGTCGACGCTTTTTTACAGACGCAAGTACCCGCAAGCGCAACGTCATAGTGCCAGCACAGGCAACACCGTAGTACCCGCGAGCGCAATGCAAGTGTCCACACACGCAACGTGATAATGCGTGTGCGGGCTTAGCCATGATTGGATAAACACATGTCTAAGCGATCATTAGCAATGCAAACCCGCAAATCGCAACTAGCTGCCGCTAACCGCTCGCAGGCTGTAATAGCGAAACTACGCCCGAAAGCGACCCGCACCGGTGACACGCGTACGCAGGGTGAAGTGGTTTTAACTGTGTTGACCATGGCCACTGCGGCAACCTTGGGACTGTACTTTATTCGCTCAATTGTGGGCCCGGTGTTTTTGGCGTTAACCCTGGTGATCACGGTGCGCCCGGGCGTGCAGTGGCTGGCAAGAAAGGGCCTGCCGCGTTGGCTTGCGGCCACCACCGGCATCCTAGTGATTTATGCGTTTATTGCCGCCATGGTGATGGCTATGGTGGTGGCTATCAGCCAGTTCGCCATGATTTTGCCTGATTACGCCTCTAGATTCACGGGGCTTTTTGATCAGGTGATGCGCAGCGTGAAACGTTTTGGGGTGGATGAGGATTGGCTGCTGCAGCAGGCGCGTGCTTTTGACACTTCTAAGCTGCTTAACCTGGCCCAGTCGGTGGTTGACTCGGTAACCTCCACCGGTTCACTGATGCTGTTGATGCTGCTGACCGTGTTTTTCTTGGCTTTCGACACCTCCTCGGTGGCGGTGCGGGCGCGCTCTTTGCGGGTGCTTAAGCCCGGTATTTACGACGCCGTCGCTAGCTTTTGCGGGGCCGTGCGCTCTTACTGGATGGTTTCGACTATTTTCGGTTTGATCGTGGCCGTCTTTGACGTGATTATGCTGTGGATTTTGGGTGTGCCCCTGGCTATCACCTGGGGTGTGCTGTCTTTTATCACTAACTATGTGCCCAACATTGGTTTTGTTTTGGGGGTTATTCCCCCGGCCCTGTTGGCGCTGGTGGCTGATGGGCCGTGGACCGCATTGTGGGTGGTTGTGGCTTACTCGCTGCTGAATTTTGTAATTCAGTCCCTGGTGCAGCCTAAGTTCACCGGCGACGCGGTGGGGCTGAACACCACCACTTCGTTTTTGTCACTGGCTTTTTGGACCGTGGTTATTGGTGGCCTAGGCTCGATCCTGGCAGTGCCGCTAACCCTGTTTGCCAAGTGCGTCCTGATTGACTCTGACCCGCGTTCACGCTGGCTAAGCGTGTTTTTAACGGCGGGCGATGAGCCCTTTAGCGAGCCCGACCGGGTAGAGCAAGATCTATTGTCGGCCACCAAGTAAAACTCCCGCCCAGCCTTACGCCGCGCGCACGCGCTTGCGCGGATGCGGTACATGGCCGCGCCGCCCGGCGCTGTGCGCGGCCCTGGGGCACGCTCCCGCGCTTGCACGGCCCGCTTGGGCGCCTAGAGCGCTACCAGCACCTGCACCATCACGATTTTGACGATAATGGCCAAAGCGAACAAGGTGGCGTAACCAGCTTCGATGCGTTCGTCGTCGGCCTTAGACAGGGCGAAAGCCAAAATAGCCGGCTGCCCCACCAAACCAGCCAAACCGCCGGCGCTGCGCTGGGCGCTATAGCCAAACACTCGCCCACCAGCCAACACCACGCCGCCACTGATAGCCACAATCAGGGCCGCCAGTACCCCCACCTTCACGCCGGTGGCTGAGAAAGCTGCGGCCGCAAATGCCTGGCCTGAATCCAGCCCAATTGCCGCCAAGAACAGCAGCAAACCCAGCTGGCGAATGGTTGAGTTGGCGGCGTGCGGTAGCCCCCAAATGAAGGGGCCGGTGCGCCCCACCCAGCCCAACACCATGCCCACCACCAGTGGACCTGCGGCCACACCCAGCTTCAGGGTGATTCCGCCCGGCAGTGGCACCTCGATCAGCCCCACCAGCACGCCTAGGGCCATACCTAACCCCACGGTGAAGGCGTCGATTTGGGCTACGCGCCGCTCAGAGTCACCAAACCAGTTGGCGGCCTCCTCCAGTTTCTCGCTGGGCACCACCGCCAGCACTCGGTCACCTAGTTCCAGCACCATTTCGGGGTTGGCCAGCAGGTCCAGGTCGCCGCGCCGCACCCGGGTGATCACCCCGTTAAAACGCCCAGGAAAGTCCAGCTCTCCAATGGTGCGCCCGGCCACGGCGGTAGAAGACACTGTCAGGCGCCGGTAATCCACACGGGAACGGTCGTGGGCCAGGCAGTAGTCCAGGCTGCTTCCCAGCATCTCAACTGCGGCGCTTAACGACGACGGCGTACCCACTACCACCACGCGGTCACCGGGCAGCAGTTCTTCAGTGGGGTTAATTACGCGGGTTTGGTTCTCGCGCTCTAAATAGGACAAGCGGAACTGGGCACTTTGAAACTCCGGCAGGGTAGCTAAATCAATGCGCTGTTTAACCTCCACACTGGTGGCCACAATCCCATCCGCGCTGGCTGGGCGGGGGTCTTTGCTGGAGGGCCAGTTACGGCGCACCACCAGGGCCACCATGATGATCGCTACGGCCACACCCACCGGGTAGCTCAATGCGTAACCCACCGCCGGGTCTTGGTTTCCTGCCGCCTCAATTGCCGAGTCCAGCACCGGTGAGGTTAATGCACCAGCGAAAGCACCGGCGTCGTAGGCGCTCGAAACCCCCACCAGATGGCAGTAGCCGGCCCCCGCAAACCCAGCCAAAACCAAGCCCACTACGCACAGCACCATCAGTGGCAGTTGGCGGCGCAGGTCCCTGAAAAAGGTGTTACCGGCGGCAATACCGACCGTGTAGCAAAACAACCCTAAGCCCAGGGCACGCAGCAAGGTCAGGTCATGGCCCAGGCCAGGAACTATTGCCGACAGGGCCAGGCCCGCAAATAGGGCGCCAGCCGCCCCAAAGCGGATGGGTCCGAAGGGAATTTGCCCAACCGCCGTTCCCAAACCGATTACCAGGAATACCGTCAAAATCGGGGCCTGGCTAAGAATCTGCGAGATCGCGTGCATCACCCTTACAGGCTAACCGACACCGCCCCTAGTGCTAAGGCGCCGGGCCGGTGCGCGGGCGCGGCTACGCGGCAGAGCAGACCGACCACAGGGCCGCCACCGGCGCGCAGACCAAGCCAATGCCAAGCCCGCCAGCCCCACGGGCCGGGGCAGACCGCGCCCGGGCTGGGGCAGAGCGCGCCCGGGCTGGGGAGAATCAGGGGCAGGGACCACCACCACCGCGCCGACCAGCCAATGCCAAGCCCGGCAGCCCCGCAGACCAAGCAGCGTGAAATTACAAATCACGCGCCCACTACCCGTGAGTATTAATACTCAACCTCTAGACTGCCTATATGTCCCAATCTCCCCTCTCGTCCTCTAAATTTGCCTCCCCGGGCGCCCCAGAAGCCTCCCCCGGCACCTCCCGAAACCCCTCTATGAGCGCCCAAGACACCCCTGCGAGCGCGCAAAACGCCGCACAAGCATTGCAAATTGATAACAAAAAATCTACTTCCACTCGGTTAAAAACCACCCTACCCAGCCGTCTGACCTGGGATGACCAGGGTGCCATGTCACGCCTGGCCCGATTTTTAACCCCACCCATGCTGCTGGCGGTGATTGTGGCCGTAACCTGGCCCAGCGGTGCACAAGTGGCCGAATTAAAGGAAAATGTGGGCCCCTGGTTCCTAAACGCGATCGGCAAAGACGTGGTTTTGAACCTGATTATGCTGCTACCCCTGGGCTGCCTGGTGATGGGCGGCTGGCCCAAAGTCAGCCCCTGGAAGTGGTGTTTAGGCGGCTTCGCCCTAGGCGCCCTAGCCGAAACCATCCAGTGGCTTTTCCCCGCCCTGCACCGGCGCGCACTGATAGACAATGTCTTTCAAAACGGCATTGGGGCCTGCCTGGGCGTGGGTTTAGCGCTGGTAATTATGTGGGCATTGCAGCGTAAATCACGCTAATTTCAACGACGACGTCGCCCACGCACCCTGCTTTTCTTACCTCCCAAGCGGGGTGCGGCGTCGTCGAAAACAAAGCAAACACAGGCAAAACCAGCCCAAGCAGCCCGGGCAAGGCAACAAAAAACCGGGCCAGTTTCCTGACCCGGTCTTACCGGTGCGCGAGGGGGGACTCGAACCCCCATGATCGTTAGATCACACGGACCTGAACCGTGCGCGTCTACCAATTCCGCCACCCGCGCGGCGCTCTGAAAGATTAGCACGAACCCACCCCTAAAAATCCAATCGAAAGCAGCAAATTAGACTATGATCTATGCCACATGGGGATATGTCCTTCCAGATGCATCACAGCATTAACCGGTATCATGACCCTTGTATTGGACGTACCACTGCTCTCACAGTCCACAAAGGCCACGCCAGTAGCTAGACTTATGAGCTACCGGTTTAACCTGGATAGTTGAGAGCGCGTTAAGTTTAATAGGCCAGCCCGGCCTGAATACTGTAGGAGGTGTGGCAAATGGGGCTGTTCGACCGTATCGAAAGAAGCGGGGAAGCTGTTGCTAACCGTCTAGTTCACAAAGATGCCCAGCCTTTAGACACGATCGAGATCACCTCCAAGCTAATTGAAACCATGGATAAGAAGGCCACGGCCTTCTCACGTGACCGCACTGTTGCCCCCAACGTGTTCCAGGTTTCTTTAGCCCCGATCAACTTTGACCAGATCAACGCTTGGGGCTCAAGCGTGCTGGCTTCCGAGATGAGCCAGGAGCTCATCCGCCACGCCCACACCCAGGGCTATTCCTTCATTGGCCAGATCGCCATCAGCTTTGCTGCGGAACCCTCCCTTAATCCGCACGCCATCCACGTAAACGCTTTTACACGTAAGGACGCTTCGGCACCCGTGACTCGCCCAACTATTACTTCTCCCATCCTGGACATTAACGGCCAGCGCTATATGCTCACCGGTCCCGTCACCATCATTGGTCGTGGCAGTGAGTCAGACATTATCGTTGACGATTCCGGGGTTTCTCGCCGTCACCTAGAAATTCGCCTAACCGCAGGACATACGGTCGCCACTGACCTAGGCTCCACCAATGGCACCTTCGTTGAGGGTGTGCGTATGGATGCCGCTACCCTCGTTAACGGCAACACCATCACCATTGGTCACACCACCATTATGTTCTGGGACGGTAGTGACGAGGTTGCCGGGTGAACGAATTAGCTTTCACTCTCCTACGGCTTTCCTACCTGGTCTTACTGTGGGTCTTTATTTGGGCTTCGCTGCGTATTTTGCGCCGCGACGTCTTGGTGACCGCTGCGTCGTCGTCAACCACTGACCGACGCCGCCGCATGGCCCGTAACCTCCAGACAGATGGCATGGTGGAGGGCCGCCAACGCGGAGCCACCCGGCTAGTAATCACAGAAGGGCCGCTAGCAGGCTCAACTGTGCCACTAACCCCCAGTTCAATCATTATTGGCCGCTCCCCTGCGGCCACCTTAGTGCTTGACGACGACTATGCTTCGGGCCGTCACGCCCGTATTTTCCCGCAGGACGGTATTTGGTGGTTGGAGGATCTAGGATCCACCAATGGCACTTTGCTAGGGGGTAATCCCGTCACCGGCACCGTCCAACTTCCCATGAACACCCCGGTACGTATCGGCCAGACCACCCTGGAGCTGAGGCCGTGATCTCTCTACACTACGCAGCGCGCTCTGATGTCGGCTTAGTGCGCTCTTCCAACCAAGACTCCGGCTATGCCGGCCCGCACCTATGCGTCCTATGTGACGGCATGGGTGGCCCTGCTGGTGGCGACATCGCCTCTGCAGTTGCCGTCAGCCACCTGGCGCCCCTAGACAATGACACGCACGGCGCTGAAGACCTGCTAGCCCTACTACGTGGGGCCGTGGCAGACACTCACGCTGAGCTGGCTGCCCTATCTGCTGCCGACCCGGCCCTATCGGGCCTGGGCACCACCTGTATTGCCGTTATGCGTAGCGGCAACAAGCTGGCCATGGTGCACGTAGGTGACTCACGTGCCTACCAGCTACGCGACGGCAACCTAGAACAGGTCACCCGCGACCACACTTTCGTGGAGTACCTGGTTGAAACCGGCCGGCTAACCCGCGAGGAAGCCTCACACCACCCCCAGCGCTCAGTGCTGCTGCGTGTGCTTGGCGACGCCCAAGGCGACGTCATGCTGGATGAATCCATCCGTGAAGCCAAGGTGGGAGACCGCTGGCTGCTGTGTTCAGATGGTCTATCCGGGCTGGTCAGCAAGGAAACTATTGAATCCATCTTGAACAAGGTGGAAGACCCCGGTGAGGCTGCTGAAGAGCTAATCGCCCTGGCCCGTAAAGCTGGCGGCCCTGACAACATCACCGCCGTCATCTTTGACATCGTTGACTCCACCAGTGTGCAAACTGAGCCGCAGGTAGTGGGCTCTGCCGCCTCCGAAACTGTGGTGCAGCCGCGCACTGTCGCCTCCCCGCCGGCCCCTGAACCGGACTCTCCGGCCGCTAAGGCCGCTGCTTTGCTGCCTAACTTCCCCGCTGAGGAAGAAGAAGACGAAGAACTCGTTGACACCACCCCACATGTAACCAAACGCTGGAGTTGGCCGCGTCGCATCCTGACCGTGCTGCTGACACTGGCCCTGCTAGGTGGCTTGGGCGCAATCGCCTGGCGCTGGACCCAAAACCAGTACTACGTGACTATCAGTGGCGATTCCATCGTCATTTACCAGGGCATTCCGCAAACCCTGGGCCCAGTTAAGCTTTCCAAACCTGTAGAAAAGGTTGCCTCTCCCAAACCCAGCCAGTTGGACCAGCAGATGCGGGCCCGCCTGAGCGAAAATGTGCTGCTGCCCTCCCTAAGTTCAGCGCGCAACTATGTCTCTAAGACAGTCACTTCCCACCTGAACGACCCCACGCCGACGTCGTCGTCCACCCTTCCGCCTGCAGGTTCGGCCTCCTCCCCGGCCCCCCCTAAACCCGGCACCAGATCGGACACAACGCCTACAGCGGGGTCAAAACGGTGAATTTAATTAAACCTAGTTCTGGACGCTGGTCTGAGGTTCTGCTGCTTGTAATCGCCCTGGTCATTGGCCTGGGCGGCTTCTTGCTGACCATCCTCAACCGCACTGGCTCAGCCCCCACCTCGATCTGGCAGTTAGCCGGCTCGCTGCTGGGTATTTCTATTGCCGTGCATCTGTGGGTGCGTTGGCGCGCCCCCTACGCCGACCCGGTGCTACTGCCCACTGCGGTGGCGCTAAATGGTCTGGGACTGGCCATGATCAGCCGCCTAGACATTGCCTACCGCAAGCTTGAGCAGACCGAATACATTGTGGGTTTCAAACAGGTGGCTTGGACTTCCATTGGCGTGATTTTATGCTGCGCGGCGCTGTTCTTTATCCGCGACTACCGCCAACTGCGCCGCTGGGACACCTGGTGCATGTGGCTAGGTATTGTCTGCCTAGTTTTGCCTTTCATCCCTGGTTTGGGCCACGAAATCAACGGTTCACAGATTTGGATTGTGATTCCCGGCTTGGGTATGAGCTTCCAGCCGGCAGAGCTAACCAAGGTGCTGCTGTCGATTTTCTTCGCCTCCTACCTGGTGGCTAACCGCGACAACCTGGCGTTGTCTGGTCGGCGTATCCTGGGTGTGCACTTCCCACGTTGGCGTCACCTGATGCCAATGATGGTGGTGTGGGCAGCCAGCATTGGGGTGCTGGTGATGCAGAAGGACCTGGGCACATCAGTAATGATCTTCGGGATGTTCGTGGTGGTGCTGTATGTGGCCACCAACCGTCCTTCCTGGCTGATTATTGGCGCCACCCTAGCCATTGTGGGTCTGGCCTTGCTATGGCTGCTGTTTGAGCCGATTTTGTCCTCGCACCTGGCCCACGTAACTGGCCGTGTTAACGCTTGGCGCTTTGCCATGGATGACAAGGTCTACAGCTCCATTGGTGGCTCTTGGCAGCTGGTTATGGGCCTGTTTGGGATGGCTTCTGGCGGCCTGTTTGGTACCGGCTGGGGTAAGGGCTACCCCAACCTGGTTACTTTCGCTAACTCTGACTTCATCACCTCCTCTTTCGGTGAGGAGCTGGGGCTGACCGGTCTAACCGCAATCTTGCTGATGTACCTGGTTTTCATTGAGCGCGGCCTGCGTACTGCGGTGGCGCTGCGTGATGGCTTTGGCAAGCTGCTGGCTACGGCCCTGTCTTTCACCATGGCCCTGCAGGTGTTTGTGGTGGTTGGTGGCGTCACCCGCCTGATTCCGCTAACCGGTTTGACCATGCCGTTCTTGGCTTATGGTGGTTCGTCTTTGGTGGCTAACTGGGTGATTTTGGCTTTGCTGCTGCGTCTTTCCGACGCCGCCCGTCGCCCCACTGTGCGCGCCCCGCAGATCATTGATACTACTGAGCTACCTGAGTCGCTGCGGCGCCAGATTGCCCAGGAAAACGCGGAGGCTGATAAGGCTGCCGCTGCTAGCGCGGGCACTCCCGACGCCGCCGCTGCTGGCTACGGCCCCGCCGGCCCCCAGGGTGGTAGCGCCCCGCAAGGTGGCCCCCAAGGCCCAATGCCTTATGGCCCCGGCCCGGCTGGACCTGGCCCGCAGGGAGGCCCTGGACCGTACGGCCCGCAGAGACCGACTGCTGGCCCGCAGGGTACCGCTCCTCAGGGAATCCCGATGGGCGGCCCCCAAGGCGCCCCGGCTGCTCAGCCAGCCCCCGCAGTTCCCCCTAACCGCGCTCACGGCCGCCGCGCCGCCCAGCCGGTACAGCAGCCCGTACAGCCGGTACAGCCAGGCAGGACCAATCCGCCGTCGGCACAAGACCACCAGAACACGGAAGTAATCAGAGGAGTATTTGAATGAACCCTCAGATTCGCCACGTTTCTTTGCTTGTCACGGGCATGTTTTTGGCGCTGCTTGTGTCACTGACTTCCCTGCAGGGATTTGCACGTCCCGCTCTATGGGAATCTAGTTCGCAGTACGGCTCGCTAACTGAGGACTCGCGTAACGCGCGCACTATCTACCAGGAGTACGGTAAGGCGCGCGGAGCCATTATGGTTGACGGCACGGCCGTGGCCACCTCGGTTAAATCTTCCGACTCCCTGGGCTACCAGCGCGTTTACTCTAACGGCCCGCTGTATGCGTCAGTGACCGGCTACTACTCGACTATTTTCTCCAACATGACCGGCATTGAGAATGCCGAGAACACGGTGCTAAACGGCTCTTCGCCCTCACTGTGGCGTAGCCGCATCCAGAACCTGTTCACCGGGGACCAACCCCAAGGTGGCTCAGTTGAGCTAACCATTAACCCCACTTTGCAAAAGGTCGCCTACCAGGCCCTGGGCACTAAGCGGGGGGCTGTGGTGGCCCTTAACCCCAAGACCGGCGCCATTTTGGCAATGGTTTCCACTCCCTCTTTTGACCCCAACCTGCTAGCCAGCCACGACGGCACCACTGCCGACACCGCCTGGAAGCAACTCAACTCTGACAGCGCCACCCCGCTGATCAACCGCGCCATTGGCGGTGACCTGTACCCACCCGGTTCTACCTTCAAGGTAATTACCGCCTCAGCCGCGCTGCGTCTGGGTAAGGTCACCCCTGATTCCCAAGTTGATGCCCCTGACACCGTCACCCTTCCGGGCACCACCCACCAGTTGCAAAACTATGCGGGTGAGTCCTGCGGTAACGGTAAAGTCACCCTGACTTACGCCTTCGCCGAGTCCTGCAACACCACCTTCGCTCAGCTAGCTATGAACGTAGGCGAGCAGGAACTCACCCGCGAGGCTGAAGCCTGGGGCTTCAACACGTCGTCGTCGATCCCTTTGACGGTTACCCCCTCCAGCTTCCCGCCAGTCAAGTCACAAGCTGAATTGGCAATGGCGGGTATCGGGCAGCAGTCCGTACGTGTAACTCCTCTGCAAATGGCCCAGGTTGCTGCCACGGTGGCAAACGACGGTAACCAGATGCAGCCCTACCTGGTTAAGCGTACTTTGGACGACAAGCTTTCGGTCATTTCCACCACCAGCCCAAAGGTGGCACGCTCCCCCATTTCTTCGACGGTTGCGGGACAGCTTAAAACCATGATGATCCAGGTGGTTGCTTCGGGAACCGGTACCTCGGCTCAGGTTGATGGCATGGATGTAGCGGGTAAGACTGGTACGGCTGAAACCGGTAGCGACGGCGGCCCCGTCACCTGGTTTATTGGCTACGCTGGTCCTTCCGGACAGGCTCCAACCATTGCCATTGCTGTCGTACTCGATGGCGGCGATCAGACCGCTGACACGGGTACTGGCGGTAGTGAAGCTGCCCCTATCGCAGCCACTGTCTTTAAGGCAACGCAGCAATGATTAAACCAGAAGCTGGACTAGTACTTCAGGACCGCTACCGCCTGATCGAACGCATCGCCATGGGCGGCATGGGTGAAGTTTGGCGTGCTCAAGATCTACGATCTGGACGTGTTGTAGCCGCCAAAGTAATGCGCCCCGAATTAGCCGGTGACGAGCTGTTTTTGCAGCGTCTACGCACCGAAGCTAAAAATGCTCGCGGCCTGCGCCACCCCAACCTAGCCATGGTGCTTGACTATGGTGAGGCTGACGGCTCTGGCTGGATCATTATGGAGCTAGTGCAGGGTAAGCCCCTGTCTGAGCTGATCGCTGAGAAGGGCACCCTACCCCCCAGCGTGATTTTGCCGTTGCTAGCCCAAACCGCCCGCGCCCTGCAGGTGGTGCACGAGGCTGGCGTGGTACACCGCGACGTTAAGCCCTCCAACATCCTGGTTAACCAGGAGGGACTGGCTAAGCTGCTGGATTTTGGTATTTCCTCTGGAGCCAACCAGCTGCCCATGACCGCCACCGGCATGGTTATGGGTACCGCCCAGTATCTTGCCCCTGAGCAGGCTACCGGCGCCGCTGCCACAGCCGCTGGAGACCTGTACTCACTGGGTGTTATTGCCTATGAGGCACTAGCTGGGGTGCGTCCTTTCACCGGCGCCACCGCAGTGGATATTGCCTATGCGCACGTTAACGACCCGGTTCCTGCGCTGCCTGAGCAGGTTCCGGCAAATGTGCGTGAATTGATTTACGCGCTGCTATCTAAGAAGCCCTCTGACCGGCCCACTACCGCCCAGGATTTGGCCCGTCGTCTAGACCGCATCATTATTGGTTTGCCTAGCGACGACGCCGTCACCTGGAACGCTAACCCGCCGCAGAACTGGGCTCCGGCTCAGCATGAGCCTAAGACGGCCGCTAAGGGCACTCCGATTAGCAAGAAGCCGCATTCGCGAATGCCTAAATCTAACCCGGGCGCCAATTCCTTGTGGGACCTGCTGCAAAGCTCTAATCCCACGAATTTGTCCACGGGTACCTACGCCATTGTTCTCGTGGCAGTATTGTTCTTGGTGTTACTTCTAATTGGACTGGCTGCAAGCGCTTTTGCGGTTCCGGTACGCGCGTTAGACGGTGGCAATATGCCGCCTGCTAGTGCACACAGTGTTTCGAATATTGCAGAGTTTGCCTCTCGCGAGGCTGGCGCCCCCTCCATATCTATTGCCCAGGAGGCATTGTGACAGCACGTATCTCTAAAGTCTTGGCAGGACGCTATGAGGTGCTTGAACTGATCGGCCGTGGCGGCATGGCTGAGGTGTACCTCGGCCGCGATAAGCGTCTATCTCGCACTGTGGCAATCAAGCTACTACGTAGTGATATTGCTGAAGACCCTACTTTCCAGGCGCGTTTCCGTCGTGAAGCGCAAAGTGCTGCTGCCTTAAACCACCCCTCAATTGTGGGTGTGTATGACTTTGGTGAAGAGGTGGTTACCCGCGCTGATGGTTCTACCCAGACTGTGCCCTACATTGTTATGGAGTACGTGCAGGGGCACACGGTACGTGAACTGCTAAGCGAGGGTGAAGCAGTACCGATTGATGAGGCTGGCGAGATTGTTTCTGGCGTGCTGCAGGCGCTGGGTTACTCGCACCGTAACGGCATTGTGCACCGTGACATTAAGCCTGGAAACATCATGTTGACCAACACCGGCGAGGTGAAGGTCATGGACTTCGGTATTGCCCGCGCTATTGAGGATAGTGCGGTTACAGTCACCCAAACCCACGCGGTGGTAGGTACCGCCCAGTACTTGTCACCGGAGCAGGCGCGCGGCGAGGTGGTTGATGCCCGCTCTGATATTTATTCCTGTGGTTGCCTGCTGTATGAGCTGTTAACTGGCCGCCCGCCCTTTAAGGGTGACTCGGCTGTGGCCATTGCCTACCAGCATGTGCGTGAGTTGCCGGTGCCGCCGTCGCAAATTGCCCCGGACGTGCCCGAATCCATGGACCGCGTGGTGATGAAGGCGCTGGCTAAGCACCGTGAGGATCGCTACCAGAACGCTGACCAGATGCGTGCAGATTTGCAGGCTGCTATCCGTGGTTTGCAGGTTAACGCCCCGGCTACTGAGACTTGGCAGCAGCAGGCGACGACGGTTATCGCCCCCACTCCGGGGGTTCCCTCCGCCCCTGCGGCAACTAACACTGGCTCTATCCCCAAGGTTAAGGATGAGCAAGCCGCTCGTCAGGCTGAGGAAGAGGCTGCTAAGCGTAAGAAGAAGCAGCTGCTGATTATTGGCCTAATTACCCTGGTGGCGCTACTAGCACTAGTGGGGGCGTTGGCTGCGGCAGGCGTGTTTGGGGGAACCCCAAGCAAGCACACCACCGCCTCCCCCACCCAGTCTGCAGTGTCTGTGCCTGACCTTACCGGTAAGGATGAGGCTGGGGCTCGTAGCGCCCTTGAGGGTGTGGGCTTAGCCTTCCAGCGTGGCGCTGACGTTTCTTCTGACACAGTCCCTGAGGGTCAGGTAGTTTCCTATGACCCTGGTGCGGGCACGATGGCTGCCCCGGGCACCAAGGTTGAGGTGCACTTCTCTTCCGGTTCTGCCACTGTGACGGTACCTAACGTGTCTGGCCAAACTCAGGGTGATGCCCGCAATGCTCTGGAAAAGGCTGGTTTAACGCTTGGTGACGTTACTACTGTCGACGCCGGCGGGGTTAAGGCCGGTAACGTGGTTTCTACTGACCCAGCAGCGGGCACTAAGGCTAAGCGCGGCTCTACTGTGAACTTGCAGGTTGCCTCGGGCCGCCTGGTAGTGCCGCAGAACCTGGTGGGTATGAGCCTTGATGACGCTAAGAAGGCGCTAACTAGCGCTGGCTTTACGGTAATCACCATTAACCAGCAGACCACTACTCAGCAAGATCAGAACGGCAAGGTACTTAGCGTGAACCCTGCTGCTGGCACTACTGTCGATAGCGGCGCTGAGATTACTTTGACGGTGGGCCAGTACTCGGCTCCGCCCACACAGTCGCCTACCGCCTCGCCTAGCCCCACCACCGGTAATGGCAACGGCAATGGGAACAATAACGGTAACGGCAATGAGACGCTGATTCCTTACCCTGGCAATCCGGGTAACAACAACAACCACTAAGTTGTGATATAGTTCGGGACAGGTATATCACTTCCTTACGAATACCTGAACATGTTTTGTGCCGGCTCTTTCGAGCCGGCACACACTGTTTATGGCGTAGTTTAGCCACTGCAACACTTACGCCAGGTAATCTGGCTCTTCGCATTTGAGGGTGTAGGTGTTGTGGGCGGGGTTGGGCGTGTCGTGGCCGGGTAGGGGTCGAGGTCTTCCGATGATGGGGGTTCCGACACCGTCCATCTGAAAGACCTCGACATGCCCAATACTATCTTTGATCGCCCTGATCTGAGCGCGTTCACGCGCCTGGATGGACTGGGGTTGGAGGTGACGGGTCAGCGCGTTGAGGCAGACCATACAGTGTTGGCATACCGTATTACTGGTGAGGACCGGTGGTGTCGACGCTGCGGGTGCCAGAGCATTTGTCGTGACACGCTGGCCAGGCGCCCCGCGCACGAGCCCTACGGGTGGCGCCCCACGATCTTGCACGTGAGCGTGCGCCGCTACCGGTGCCCAGAGTGTGCTCACGTGTGGCGTCAAGACATGAGTCAAGCGGCCGATCCGCGCGCGAAGCTCTCGCACTCGGCGGTGCGCTGGGCGCTGACGGGCCTGGTGGTCCACCATTTGACGGTGGCGCGCGTTGCCCAGGCCTTGGGCGTGTCCTGGAATACCGCCAACACTGCTGTCCTGGCTGAAGGGGCGCGCCTGCTGATTAATGATCCAGCACGGTGTGAAGGCGTGCGTGTCATTGGCGTGGATGAACACGTGTGGCGCCACACCCCGCATCAGGACAGGTACGTCACCGGCATTTTGGACTTGACTCCTATACGAGACCGTCGTGGTCCCTCCCGGCTCCTGGACATGATCCCGGGCCGCTCCAAGGGGGTCTTCAAAACCTGGCTGGCCTCCCAGCCCCACACCTGGCGCGAACGCATTGAGATCGTCGCGATGGATGGATTCACCGGGTTCAAAAGCGCAGCCGCTGAAGAACTCCCCGGCGCGAGGGCGGTCATGGATCCCTTCCATGTCGTGCGCCTGGCCGGTGATGCTCTCGATGAGTGCCGCAGGCGCATCCAGCAAGAACTCCACCATCGGCGCGGGCGTGCCACCGACCCCCTGTACAAGGCCCGCAGGATGTTACACACCCGCTCATGCCTGCTCACGCCACGCCAGCAACACTAGCTAGCCGACCTGTTCGCCAGCGATTGCCACGTCGCCCTCGAAGTCACATGGAGCGTCTACCAGAACATCATCGACGCCTATCGTGATCCCAACCAAATCCGCGGTAAGGCCCTGATGCAAGCCGACATCAACACACTGACCTCCACGCGCGTACCGAGGGGCCTAACCGAGCTCATCACGCTGGGCAGGACACTCAAACGCCGAGCCGGGGACATCCTGGCCTACTTCGACCACCCCCACACCAGCAATGGCCCCACCGAAGCCATCAACGGCCGCCTCGAACACTTACGCGGCTCTGCCCTCGGGTTTGCGAAACCTCACCAACTACATCACCCGAGCACTCCTCGAAACAGGAGGATTCAGACCCCAACTACACCCCCAATTATGAAGAGCCGGTAATCCCTATTCCCCAGCAATGACGCGATTTAGAGCTGTTGGCTTACTGATAGCAGCAGACGCCTACCGGCGTCCACAAGGCGGTTTCAAACAATTTAGGCGCCAGGCCTGGCTTTTAACCGTTAGAAACCTCTGCAGTGTTACCCACAATGTAGGTATTTACCAGCGGGAACACCCACTCAAACAATACAAACACTACGGCCAAAATAAGCACTAGCGATTCAATTACCTTCAGCCATTTGGGGCCGGGTAGGTGGCGGAAAATAAACCCATACATGTTGCCTCACTTAACGCCAGGATCGGACAGGACAGATTCGGGGCGACCCTCACCGCGAGGAATCCAGTAAGACAACTGCGCGTGCACAATCCAGCGCTGATCGTTACCCCACTCCCCTAATGTGGCCGAGTGACAGGTAGTCATAGTCAGTAAACGCTGGGTGGGCTGCGCATTGGGGTTGTTGGGCACAGGCGCAATCACATCCACCTGTGAGGGGTCCACAATTTCGTGCCCAGTCACTTTATAGACATACCAAGCGGTAGCGGTTTCAACGATTACTTCGTCGCCAGCTTTAAGTAAATCAATGCGCCTAAAGGAGTTACCGTTAGTGCGCCGGTGACCGGCCACCGAGAAGTTACCAATAGCGCCCGGGTAGGCGGTGTTTTGGTAGTGACCAGCTGCCGCCTGATCCAGCAGTTCCTGGCCGGTGCCCTGATAGATAGGCATGTTGTTATTGGTGATGCCATACCACTTGGGGACAATCAACACCCCCATAGGCTGGCCGTAGGCCACTGTGGGCTCTACCGGCGGGGCCTCAGTGTGCTTATTACCTGCCTTTTTAGGCGAGGTGGGCAGGGTGTTGTGGATCTGGGTCATGGTCTGTTCAGCTTTGGCGTTGGCGTCAATCGACGTCCACCACAGCTGCCACACCAGGAATAAACCAATCAACAACCCGGCAGTTAACAGCAGCTCACCAATAATGGTTAGGAATACATCCAGTACCTTTCTGGACCGAGCTTGACTTGTAACGTGCGCGGTCATGTATGCACTCCATTGGGTTGTTGAGCTGGTCTTGCTTACCTAGATTAAGCGGTAAGCTAGCACTAAAGTACTCTACTTCCACTAAATGAGAAACGAACCGGAGAATCCTGTGTCGAAAAATGGCTCCAAAGATCTAGCCCGCAAGGACGAGGATAAGGACGAGTCCGCCACTAACAGTGACGCCAAGGACTCCGCTAAGAAGTCAACCAAAGACTTAGAAAAAGACTCAGATAAGGGCTCTGACAAGAAGCGCTCCGCTAAGAAGTCCTCCAAGAAGTCCAAGGAATCTACTAAGGACTCCGCCAAGGGTTCTGACGACTCCAAGAAGTCTGCGGGCAAGAAGAAGTCAGCTAAGGACGCTGAGCGCGAACAGGCCCTAACTAAGCGGGCCCGCAAGGCTGATCGTAAGACCCTACAGCTGGACTCTAAGTCTTCTGACTCGCTCAAAGCCAAGGTTGCTAAGAAGGAACTAGAGCGCCGTAAGGCTTCACGTACCCCGCACAAGGTTAAGAACATCTCCAGCCCCGCCTGGTATGCCCCCACCATGTGCACCATCATGTGCCTGGGCCTAGCCTGGGTTGTGGTTTCCTACATGACCGGTGGCGAATACCCGGTGCCGTGGTTCATTAAGGCCCACCCGGCTGACTGGCTAGCCAACGGCAACGTATACGTTGGTTTCGTACTCATGCTGGCCGGGTTCATCGGAATCTTGCGCTGGAAGTAAAGCCACTGGGTCAGGCATAAAAACCTAAAACTGTTTTCTGGCCCATACCTAACAGCCTTAGCGCCTTAGCCCAACAGTTGGGCTAAGGCGCTTTTCATGTCAGTAGCACCGCTAGCAGCGCATAGGAGGCAGTACCAACTATCAAAGATAGGGCCACATTGCCCCGCCACAGGTGCAAGCCAGCAGTTATAGCCACTGCCCCTACCAAGGCTGCGCTACGGCCTAAATCTGCGCTTAAATCGCCTAGCGTGTAAGCCACCAGCACCACCATTACCCCCAGGGGCATGGTGCGCGACAAAAACTGCATCAGTGGCCGGTGAGATACCTGGTCAGCCCCCTTAACCCCGGTGTAGCGCAGTGCGAAGGTGACGGCCGCAGCTACCGCCACTACCGCTAAAACATGCCAGTTACTTACTGCTTGCCTAACCACAGCTTCACTCATCACTACCCCGCTGTTCATGGTTTAACTTCCCCGATTTAGCCTCAGCCTGGTTTAAATCAGCCCCGCCACCACCAGCCGCAGTGACGCTAAGCGAGCGCCGTCGTCGTAAATACAGGGCACTTAAACACAGGCTTAAAGTAAGCAGCCCACAAAACATGGCCAGGCGCCCACCCACGGCCACCGTCACCACGGCACAGATCGACGCCGCCACTAACGCACCCGAGTCGGGGTTGGCTTTATAGGCCTCAATTGCCAGCACCGTGAACAAGGCGGTGAGCACAAAGTCGGCCACATCCGTATGCTGCGAAATAAAGCCCCCAAAGCTACTGCCAGTGAGCGCCCCCAAGCAGGCCCCCAGCACCCAAGACAGGTGCGAGCACAGCTGCACCGTTAGCAGATAGCGCCAAGTCATGCGTGAATGGTCTTTAGCGGCAGTAACCGCATACACCTCGTCGGTAAGCGAATAGATGGAGTAAGCGCGCGCCAACCTCCCCGGCGGCACGTTACGCGGAAAACTCAAGCCGTAAAACAGGTGGCGGCCATTAACAAACAGGGCGCTAAGCGCCACCGTAACTAGCCCCACCCCGCCGGTTATTAGCGAAACCAGCAAAAATTCCATAGAACCGGCATAAACCACCGTGGCAAAAATAGGTGCCCACCAACCGGGGATACCGGCAGTTACCAATACGATCCCAAAGGCGATACCTAGCGGAATATAGCCCAAAAAAATTGGGGTACTGTCACGCAAACCATCTTTAACACTACTCAATGATTGAGCCATGGCCTTGAGCATAGACGCCGCTTTTACAGTGCTCTAACCCTGTACGGATAGTGAAATGGCAACAAAAAACGGCGCCGCTTTAAGCGACACCGTTGTTTGTGTAGTGAAAACTCACTCAGCAGCCGGGGCTTCCTCGTCCTCGTCTTCAGCCTCAACCTCAGACCAGTACTCCTCCGCCCAGGGGTCCTCAACCGGCTGGCTGCGCTTGTACAGCACAAAAGCAGCGCCGGCGGCGGCAGCCACTAGCGAGGCCACACCTAGGCCCTTGAAGAAGCTGCAGCTCTTGATCGATTCGTGTTTGTGGCAAGACATGATGACTCCCTCAAAGAAGTAAGTAACGTTACATCCAATAATGTCACTGTTTTGGCTCTCATTCCATTCGAACCGGCCTGAAAAGCTGCGCCACAAGAAAAATTAGGTCACAGCGTAACTATCTCAACAACTTTCATGGGCTTTTCCATGGGGTAGGCCACGCCGCCAACTAAGCAAATTGTGGGAGTATGAGGTTATGGAAGCAATTATGCACACTAACCTTGGCGATATCCGCCTGGAGCTGTTCGAGGACAAGGCCCCGATTACCGTCACCAACTTCGTAGAGCTGGCTACCGGTAAGCGTGCCTGGATCGACCCGGCCACCGGTGAAGAGACCCAGCGTCCTCTTTACGACGGCGTTACCTTCCACCGCGTAATTAAAGATTTCATGATTCAAGGTGGTGACCCGCTAGGTAACGGTACCGGCGGCCCCGGCTACACCTTCGACGACGAGATCGACAACTCCCTGACCTTCGCCGACACCTACCTGCTGGCTATGGCCAATGCCGGTACCCGCATGGGCCACGGCACCAACGGTTCGCAGTTCTTCATCACCACTGTGGCAACCCCTTGGCTGCAGGGCAAGCACACCATTTTCGGCAAGGTAGTGGATGAGGATTCACGCAAGGTTGTGGACGCTATTGAGGCTGCTCCCACCGATGGCCGTGACCGTCCCCTACAGGACGTGGTTATCAACTCCATCGACATTGTCGAGTAATAACCGAAGTTAATTCCTTCGTGGGGGGTTGGGCGTTTTAAGCGCCTAACCCCCCACTTTTTATTTGGACCAGGCTGCGCCGGTGCTGCACGGCGCCGCACCCACCGCAATCCACAGTTATCCACAGGCTGTGTATAAATAATGTGGATAACCCCACTAAAAAGGTGGAAACATGTGGGTAGCCAGCTAATAACACCCGTGTATTTACTCCACAGTTGTGGATAAGTCTGTGGACTTACATGCTTGTGAGTTATCCACATAGATATCCCCAGCTGGGGAAAACTCCTGGTAGAACGCAGTTTTCAGGTTATCCACTAGATCCACAGACCTTTTTACACAAAACCCACCAGCTGTGGATAACGCTTCCCCAGCTGTGATTAACGCATCTGCCTGGCAATTGTGGATAACCGCGTTATGGGTGCGCCTGGGGTTTATATGCGCCTGGATTTACAGCTGGGCTACTGCAGCAAAAATTTTGGCCTGTAAGGGCGCCTGGGGACGCGTGGTGGGGGCACTGGGGTCAAACCAGTCCACTTCTGCTATTTCGGCGTGTGGGCGCACCTGCTGGGGGCTAAAGACTCCCTCGGCAATAAATACGTGGGAAACCACCGTAAAGCCCGGCTCGTTTGAGGCCGGCGCACTGAAATCGCCTAGGGGACGTATAGCCGCGTTTTTAAGGTCCAGACCCACTTCTTCACGAACTTCACGTAAAGCCGCTTCTAAGGGGGTTTCGTGGGCTTCTAGCTTGCCTCCGGGCATCTGAAACCTGGGGGAGGAGCCTTTACGCACACTCAGCACCCGCCCCTGGGCGTCACGCAGCACAATGGCAGCTACTTCCACAATTTTGAACTCATCTAACAGCATTTTTTCTCCAGCCGCTGGTTACGTCTCAAGTATGCGCCCGTAGTGGCTTTGGTGCCCGCAATGGCGACGACGACGTCCGCGCCGGCAGTCAGGCTCGGCCTTCCGCAGCCGGGTTCCGCAGCACCCCGGCGCCACCCACCCGACGCCGTCAAGAGTGTTAGCCATCCGGCGTCGTCGTGGGCATAAAAAAATCCGCCGCAGTCTAACTGCGAGCGGATACTGGGTGGAGCTAACGGGACTCGAACCCGTAACCCCCTGCTTGCAAAGCAGGTGCGCTACCAATTGCGCCATAGCCCCATTAGGCCGGATCAGCTACTTCAACCCAAGGCTGCGCTTGCCAACGTTTAGGGGCGGTTTTTAACCAGAGGGCATAACCGCAAGCACCTAGGCTAAGTGCAATCAGGGATTTAGCTGCGAAGCTCATTAATTTGCTCCGTTCAACCGGTGGTGGGCCTAGCTGGACTCGAACCAGCGACCTCATCCTTATCAGGGATGCGCTCTAACCAACTGAGCTATAGGCCCGTTTGACTCGATAGAGATTACACGAGCCAGACGCAGATAATCAAATCGAATTAGTCATCTGCCAGTGTGAGATAGACCCCACCGATCAAGTGAGTGGTCACGTTGTAGATCATGGCACCAATAGTGGCCAGGGCGGTGGACAAAATGATGTTCACAACCGCCACCACAGTAGCCAGGGAAACCGCACGCGAAAGCTTGAGATACTCCACCACGGCCTGCAGCGACTTCTCACCACCAAGCTGCTGTACCTGATCCTTAATCTTGGCGAACACGTGCAGCGCATCTAGGGAGAACCACACCACTACAGCCGCAACGATGGTCATGATGCCTACTGCCACTGATAGCAGGAAGGCAGTCTTCATAACCGACCAGGGGTCCACGCGCTCTAGCGCTAGGCGCACAAAGCGGCGCTCAGCGGCAGCGGGGGCAGGCTTAGGGTTGTGCTGGCGCGGGGGCTGCGCCGGAGGCATAGATGCGGGCATCTGTCGCGGCGCCGGGCGTGAGCCGCCCGCCTGAGGTGCGGTGCGGATACGCGGCGGCGGTCCCGGCTGCACGCCCTTGGGGGGAACACCCTTGGGCTGGTTGCCCTTAGGCTGGGGCGTGATCGAGGGGGGTACCGACATTATTTGGCCTCGCTTTCATTCGCGTCTAAGGCTACCGACTCTTGGGCCTGCTCGTCACCCTCTAGAGGCAGGTTAACTGCCTCATTTACGTCGGATTGGGCACTAGCGCCTAGTTCGGTTGCGTCATCGTCGGAAAGGTCACGTTCTTGGGAGCGGGCGACGGCGATAATCCGGTCGCTTTCGTCGGGTTTGGCGAAGGTGACGCCCTGGGTGTTACGGCCGGTGCGGGACACTTCTGCCACCGCCGAGCGCATTACCTTACCCGAAGCCATGATGCACAAAACCTCATCGGATTCGTCCGTGATCAAGGCCCCTACTAGCTCACCGCGAGCTTCCACCAGGTTGGCTACCTTCACGCCCAGACCACCACGGCCCTTAACCGGGTATTCATCCACGCTGGTGCGCTTGGCATAACCGCCGTCAGTAACCACAAATAGGTCGGCGTCTTCACGCACCACATCCATGGCTAGCAGGCTGTCGCCGTCGCGGAAACGCATACCGGTGACGCCGCTGGTGGCGCGGCCGGTAGCACGCAAGGTGGCGTCGGTGGCGGTAAAGCGGCAGCTTTGGCCGTGACGTGAAACCAGAATTAGATCCTGGCCTTCATCTAGCAAAGCCGCACTGACCAGCTCATCGGGGTTACCGTCGGCGTCTTCACGCAGGTTGATAGCAATAACGCCGCCAGAGCGGTTGGATTCGTATTCACGCAGCGCAGTCTTCTTAACCAGGCCCCGGCGGGTAGCCAACACCAGGTATTGGCTTTGCTCGTAGTCTTTAAGCTCCATTACCTGGGCAATAGTTTCACCCGGCTGGAAAGCCAACAGGTTGGCTACGTGCTGGCCCTTGGCGTCGCGACCGCCCTCAGGCAGCTCATAGGCCTTGGCGCGGTAAACGCGGCCCAGGTTAGTGAAGAACAGCAGCCAGTGGTGGGTGGTGGTGACGAAGAAGTGCTCTACTACGTCATCTTCACGCAGGGCCGCGCCCTTAATGCCCTTACCGCCACGGTGCTGGGAGCGGTAGTTGTCGGTGCGGGTACGCTTGGCGTAACCACCACGGGTGATAGTAACTACCACTTCCTCTTCGGGGATGAGGTCTTCCATACTCATTTCGCCCTCGTGCGGCACGATTCGAGTACGGCGCTCGTCACCGAATTTCTCAGTGATTTCTGCCAGCTCAGTGGAGATAATGCCGCGCTGACGCTCAGGGCGGGCCAGGATGTCACGCAGGTCGGCTACACGCTCGCGCAGTTCCTCGGTTTCCTGCTGAATCTTTAGGCGTTCCAGGGCGGCCAGGCGTCGCAGCTGCAGGGACAAGATGGCTTCAGCCTGAATCTCATCTACGCTGAGCAGTTCCATTAGACCCACACGTGCCTCATCGGTGGTGGGGGAGCGGCGGATCAGCGCGATTACGGCGTCCAGGGCGTCGATGGCGCGCATTAGGCCATCCAAAATGTGCAGGCGGTCCAGAGCCTTTTGCAGGCGGAACTGGGTGCGGCGCACAATCACGTCCAGCTGGTGCTCCACCCAGTGGCTTACAAAGCCGTCCAGGCTTAGGGTGCGCGGCACACCGTCGACTAGCGCCAGCATGTTGGCGGGGAAGGAGTCTTGTAGCTGGGTGCGCTTGTAGAGGTTGTTTAGTACTACCTTGGCTACGGCGTCGCGCTTAAGCACAATTACTAGACGCTGTCCGGTACGGCCGGAGGTTTCGTCACGGATGTCAGCAATACCGCCCAGGGAGCCGTCACGTACCAGCTGGGCAATCTTTTCAGCCAGGTTGTCGGGGTTTACCTGGTAGGGCAGCTCGGTTACTACCAGGCACTGGCGGCCGTGGATTTCTTCCACGTTGACGACGGCGCGCTGGATGATACCGCCACGACCGGTACGGTAGGCCTGCTCAATACCGCGACGGCCCAAAATTGTGGCGCCGGTGGGGAAGTCAGGGCCGTGTACTCGCTGCAGTAGGGCCTCAAGTAGCTCTTCACGTGAAGCGTCAGGGTGCTCTAGCAACCACTGTACGCCGTCGGCCACTTCCCGCAGGTTGTGCGGGGGAATGCGGGTGGCCATACCCACCGCAATACCTTCAGAGCCGTTAACTAGCAGGTTGGGGAAACGGGAAGGCAAGATAGTGGGTTCTTGCTCTTTACCGTCATAGTTGTCCTGGAAATCGACGGTGTTTTCGTCGATGTCACGCACCATTTCCATGGCCAGGGGGGCCATTTTACATTCGGTGTATCGCGGCGCAGCCGGGCCCAGGTTACCGGGGGTACCGAAGTTACCCTGTCCAGCTACCAGCGGGTAGCGCATAGACCAGGGCTGTACTAGACGGGCTAGGGCGTCGTAAATGGCGGCGTCACCGTGGGGGTGGAAGCTACCCATTACGTCACCCACCACACGCGAAGACTTAGAGAAAGACGCATTGGGGCGGTAACCGCCGTCGTACATGGCGTAAAGAATGCGGCGGTGTACCGGCTTGAGGCCGTCGCGTACGTCCGGCAGGGCGCGCCCAACAATCACACTCATGGCGTAGTCGAGGTAGGAGCGCTGCATTTCCAGCTGCAAATCGACGCGCTCAACGCGGTCGAATCCGGGTTCCTCGATTACTTCGATCTGGTCGTCACTCACGAAAGTTATTCCTGTTCTTTAAGTAGTCGAGGGCTCAGATATCCAGGAAGCGCACGTCGTTAGCGTTGCGTTGGATGAAGCTACGGCGTGATTCGACGTCGTCACCCATCAAAACCGCGAAGGTTTCGTCAGCGTCGGCAGCCTCATCCAAGGTGACCTGCTTGAGGATGCGGTGGGCTGGGTCCATGGTGGTGTCCCACAGCTCGTGGTCGTTCATTTCACCTAGACCCTTGTAGCGCTGAATGCCGTTTTCCTTGGGCATACGCCAGCCCTTGGCAGCGCCAGCCTCACGCAGGCGGTCGCGTTGCTCGTCGCTGTAGGCAAATTCGTGCTCGGCGTTAGACCACTTGAGGCGGTACAGCGGCGGCATAGCGATGTAGACGTGACCGTTTTCGATCAGCGGGCGCATGTAGCGGAACAGCAGCGTCAGCAGCAAGGTGGCAATGTGGGAGCCGTCCACATCGGCGTCGGCCATAATCACGATCTTGTGGTAACGCAGCTTTTCAAGCTCAAAATCTTCACCAATGCCGGTACCAAAGGCGGTGATCAGCGAGCGGATAGTGTCGCTGGACAGGGCGCGGTCTAGGCGGGCCTTTTCCACGTTCAAAATCTTGCCTCGGATTGGCAAAATCGCCTGGTGCTCGGGGTCGCGACCACCTACCGCAGAGCCACCTGCGGAGTCACCCTCAACGATGAAAATTTCAGATTTGGAGGCGTCACGTGAGGAGCAGTCACGCAGCTTACCGGGCATGGAGGCGCTTTCTAGCACACCCTTACGACGGGTAGCCTCACGGGCTTTACGGGCCGCAATACGCGCAGCAGAAGCCTGCTTAGCCTTGCTAATAACCGCCTTGGCGTCTGCCGGGTGAGCGTCAAACCAGTCGGTTAGCTGGGCGTAAACCGTCTGCTGCACAAAGGAGCGGGCCTCAGTGTTACCCAGTTTGGTTTTGGTCTGGCCCTCAAACTGGGGCTCAGAGAGCTTAATGGAGATAACTGCCGTTAGGCCCTCACGTACGTCCTCACCGGAGAGGTTATCTTCCTTGTCTTTAAGCAGGCCCTTTTCGCGCGCATACTTGTTGACCAGCGTGGTCAGGGCGGTGCGGAAGCCTTCTTCGTGAGTACCACCCTCGGTGGTGTTGATGGTGTTGGCGTAGGTGTGTACCGACTCGGAGTAGGCGGCGGTCCACTGCATGGCGATTTCTACGCTCATGCCCCCATGCTCACCGCTTTGCTCAGCGGAGAAGTCAATGATTTCGGGGTGGATCAGCTCGGCCTTCTTGGTTTTGTTCAAGAAGTGCACGTAGTCGCGTAGACCGTCGGAGTACATGTAAGACACGCTGCGGTGCTTGTGCTCCTGGGTGTCTTGCTCACTGCCGGCAATTTCGTCGCCGTCAACGGATAGGTCACGCTCGTCGGTTAGCGAGATACGCAGGCCCTTGTTCAAGAAGGCCATCTGCTGGAAACGACGGCGTAGCGTCTCAAAGTCGAAAACGGTGGTTTCGAAAATCTCGGGGTTGGGCCAGAAGGTGACGGTTGTGCCCGTCTGGTCAGTGGCCTCGCCGCGACGTAGGGGAGCAGTGGGGACGCCGTCGGCAAAATCAATATTCCAAACGTAACCGTCGCGGCGCACCTCAACGGACAGGCGGGAGGACAGGGCGTTAACTACCGACACACCCACACCGTGCAGACCACCGGAAACGGAGTAACCGCCGCCGCCGAACTTACCGCCTGCGTGCAGCACGGTAAGTACTACCTCAACTGCGGGCTTGTGTTCAGTGGGGTGCTCATCCACCGGGATACCGCGACCGTTGTCTACCACGCGCACACCGCCGTCGGGCAGGATGGTGACTTCAATGTGGTCACAGTAACCGGCTAGAGCCTCATCTACGGAGTTATCCACTACCTCGTATACGCAGTGGTGCAGGCCGCGCTCACCGGTGGAACCGATATACATACCGGGACGCTTGCGGACAGCTTCAAGGCCTTCCAAAACCGTGATATTTGAAGCTCCGTAGCTGTCGTTAGTCACAGTGCTATCCTGCTCAGCCACGTCTAATATGCTCCTCGTTCTTGCTTGGCAGGGTCAAAAAAGATCCTTGCCTTTGCATTAGGTCTGTATGTGCCGTCTAGGGAGGGTTTAACGGCACGTTTAACTACCCGGTAAGGCAGCTCAAACTACCTATATTCTACCGTGTTAGGCGCGATTTTCCGGCCTGGCGTCGGTGTGGCCCTAAGCAAATACTGTGCCTTAGCTATCACTTAGGCTACGGCTGCCCGACGGCGCCTGGTGGCGGCGCTTCGTACCCACAGCCGACGGCGCCCGCTTGGGTAAGCCGCACACTTTAGCCGTAGGTGTCGCGCACCCCGCGCGCCCCGGGCACAGCCAGTTTGCCGTGCTGCCAGGTGTAATCTGCGTTAGGGCCGCGCACTTTAATGCTTTTGACAATGCCCGGGCCTACTTCGCGCTCAAATAGGGCCTCCAGCTGGGGCATCATCAGTTGCAGTTGCTGCGCCCAGTTGGTGGAGTGGGCGCGCATTACCAGGCGTCCATTTTTGAAGGAATAAATGCTGCAATTTTCGGCCATATCCTTGCCGACAATCTCTTCCCAGCGCACCTTGACACTGGCTATGCGCAGGGATTCTTCCCAGCCTTGGCGGTGAAAAAAGCCGTCCAGCTCGCGTTTACCTGAGCGCGGATCGCGCCAATACACGCGAGCTTGGGAGACGGGTTGGCCGTTGACGATCTCGGCGTGGCGTTCTTGGCGCCGGCGAATACGCCCAATACTGACTGCGTCCCAGGGCGCTAGTGCGCCCGCAGTTTGGCCGTTCAGCGACGACGACGCCGGAGCCCCGCCTGCTGCTTGGCTTGCTGCTAGCACTGGGCCACCGGGGCTTTTACGAGGTAGTCGCTTTAGGGCATGGCCCGCATTCCAGGCCTGCTCGCGCTGGCGTGCCAGCGCGGCCACAGCCATTTGGTCGCCGTAATCTTCACTGTTCACGGCTAAACTTCGCTTACTACAGAGCCGGTCACGCGCAGACGGTGATGATCAAGTTCGCTAGGGACGTCGTCGCCAACCGCAGCGGTAATAAGCACTTGCTGAGCCTGGGCCACCATCTGCGACAAGGCCCGACGCCTGCGCATATCTAATTCTGCGAAAACATCATCAAGAATCAAAATCGGGTCTTCACTCTTACCATCAATGCTGGTCAAGGCACTATCAGCGCGCATTAGCTCAAAACTAGCCAGACGCAGCGCAAGCGCCAGCGACCACTGTTCACCGTGTGAAGCAAAACCTTTAGCAGGCAAATGCCCCAGGAACAGCGTCAAGTCATCGCGGTGTGCCCCCACCAGGTTCACTGCCCGCTCTAGTTCCCGCTGACGCAGCTGTCCCATAGTTTCGAGCAAAGCTTTACTGGTGGCCTGCACATCCAGGAGAGAATTTTCGTAATCCGCCCACGCCTCGGTGTCTGAAATGTCCGGGTCAGCTACGCCGCGCGCAGCCAGTAGACTCGCGCGGTAGGCCAGATTTGCCTGCGACTGCGCTAGCGAAACCGTTTGATAAGACTGGGCCACCCAAGGGCGCAGCTGGCGCACAAGTTTGACGCGCGCAGCAATCAGCTGGGCAGCTAACTGGGCTAACTGCTCGTCCCACACATCCAAAGTGGCTAGGGCGCTGGCGCGCGCCGAGCCGCTTTTACGTTTAAGTCCCCGCAGCAGGCCTGAGCGCTGGGCTAGCACCTTGTCGTGGTCTGCGCGCACCCCGGCCAGACGCGGGCTCATCATAACCACCAAGTCATCTAAAAAACGCCGCCGCACCTGCGGATCTGAACGCACCAAAGTCAGATCTTCCGGGGCAAACAGCACCGTGCGGCAAATCCCCAGCAGCTGGGTGGGGCGGGTAGGGGCGCGGTTTAGCCGGGCCCGGTTAGCTTTGCCGGAAATAATTTCTACTTCTAACAGCTGTGGGCGGGCGGCAGTGATTAGTTTTGCGCGGATGACGGCGGCGTTGGGCTGATTTTGACCGCTTGCGTCACGCCTAACCAGGGCCGTATCGGCGCCAACTCGGTGGGAGGAAAGCGTAGCTAAATAGTTAATGGATTCAACCAGGTTGGTTTTACCCTGCCCGTTAGAACCCACCAGTACCGTAGCTCCAGGCGGAAAACTGACTACCGCCTGCTCATATGAGCGGTAGTCAGTCAGCGCCAAATCAGCTACGTACATACGCCTTACACGCCAAAGCGAATAGGCATCAGCAAGTAGCGGAAGCTGGGGTCAGGCTCAGTGCCAGGCTCATCTACCCCAACCAACACTGCCGGCTTATTGGGGTGGGTGAAGTCAAAGCGCACATAGTTACTAGATAGCGCGTTTAGGCCCTCTTGCAGGAAAAGCGGGTTGAAGGCAGCAGAGATTTCGTTGCCATCTAGGTGAGCTACCAGCTCTTCACTAGCCTGTGCGTCCTCACCCTGGCCAGCCTCAAGGTGCAAGTTACCCTCGGTGAAAGTTAGGCGCAGTGCAGTGTTGCGTTCGGCCACCAAAGACACGAACTTAACCGCATCTAGTAGCTCTTTACGTCCCACCGTGGCATAGGTGTTGACCTGCTCGGGGAACAGGCGACGCACCTGGGGGTATTCGCCGTCGCTAAGCACTGAAGTAGTGCGGCGCTCACCGGATTCAAAACCAATCAGGCGTGAGGCTACGGCGTCGTCGTCATTAAGCGCAATCTCAATGGGGGCGCCGGAAACCAGAGACTTAGCCACATCAGCTAAAGTGCGGGCCTTTAGCAGCACCACAGCATCCAGGGGCTTAGCCGGGTTCCACTCAACCTCGCGCATAGCTAGCCGGTAACGGTCAGTAGCCAGCATGGTCAGCTTATTGCCGCTAAATTCCATGCACACATTGGTCAGCAGCGGCAAGGTGTCGTCGCGGGCAGCAGCAATCGAAACCTGAGCTACCGCCTTAGAAAGCACGTCAGAGTCGATGGTGCCCACCTGGGCAGGCATTGAAGGCAAAGCTGGGTAGTCATCAACCTGCATAGCCGGCAGCTCAGAATGAGCTGAACCACAGGTGAAACGTACACGGGTGCCCACCAGTTCAATATCTACCGGCTTGCTAGGAAAGCCCTTAGCAAACTTGGTGAGTGCACGACCGGGAATAAGTACCTCGCCCTCAACCTCAACCGAGGCCGGGATTTCACAACGCCCAGATACCTCATAGTCGAAGGAAGACAGGATTACAACATCCCCCTTGGCCTCCATACGCACCCCAGCCAGCACCGGAACCGGCGGGTTGGGCGGCACTGAGCGAGCAGTCCAGGCTACTGCTTCAGCTAAAACGTCACGGGCTACCCTGAGCTTCACGTTGGGAGGCCTTCCTTAGATGGATATAGAGGGGCGGCTTAAAAGTTTAGCCGGTATCTCCCTATAGAGCATCTCAAAAAGGGTCACTGTGGGGCTTTTGCACGCTTTGGCCAGCGCTGCCCGTAGCGGAGGTTTTCCCCAATTGGCCTACGTTGGCGAGCTTGGAAATCGTGTGGGGTTTAAAAGTCAGTAGTAGTAGTAGCGGGTGTGGAAGTTGTGGAAAACCACTTTTTGGGCCGGTAGCGCGCCGACGGCGAATGTGGGCTGAGTGTGGGCAAAGCTTGGGATAACTCGGGGCGGCTGTGGAAAGTGCTAAAGCTCATAGCACCAATCCACAGGCGAGCCTTAGTTAAACACAGCAAAACCGGGGTTGCCCACAGCCTTACCAACAGGGCCTGTGGGCGAAAAACCACGTATTTGCGGGCAAAAAAAGGCCGCCGCTAAGCCCAAAAACAGGGCCCAGCGGCGGCGTCGGGAATTAGGTAGAAGCGGCTAGGAGTGAGGCGTGGCCGCAGCCTGCTTAATGCGGCTGGTTAGCTCAGTTACCTGCTTGTAAGTGTCTGCCTGGGCAGACATTTGGGTGCGCACCTTCTTATCCGCACTCATCACGGTGGTGTGGTCGCGGCCGCCAAACTCGCGCCCAATCTTGGGTAGCGACAAGTCAGTCATTTCGCGGCACAGATACATGGCGATGTGGCGGGCGGTAACAATAGTGCGTGAGCGGTTGGCCGAATACAGATCCTCAATAGTGATCCCAAAGTAGTCGGCGGTTTGCCCAATGATCAGTGCAGCAGTGATATTGCCGGTGTCCTGGGTGGAAACCAGATCCTTAAGCACCATCTCGGCCACAGGCAGATCCACCTGCAGCTTGTTAATTGAGGCGTAGGCGGTTACACGGATAAGCGCGCCTTCAAGCTCGCGGATGTTAGCCGAGATGCGGCTGGCAATGTACTCCAAAACCTGTAGGGGCACATCCAATTTGTCGGCCTGGGCGCGGCGCGACAAAATCGCGATACGGGTTTCTAAATCCGGGGGCTGAACGTCAGTAGAGAGGCCCATGTCGAAGCGTGAACGCAGGCGCTCATCAATTTTCAGGGCCTTGGTGGGCTGGTCGGAGGTCAGCACTACCTGCTTATTGGCGTTATAGAGCGCATTGAAGGTGTGGAAGAACTCCTCCAGGGTCTGCTCTTTGTCTTGCAGGAACTGGATGTCGTCAACCAGCAGGATATCCACCTGACGGTAGCGGCGCTTGAAGGCATCCATGCGGCCTTCAGACACGGAGGTGATGAAGTCAGAAACGAATTCCTCAGAGTTTACGTACTTAACTTTGCTCTTGTGGTAGGCGCGAGTGTAGTGGCCAATGCCGTGCAGCAGGTGGGTTTTACCCAGGCCTGAGCCGCCGTAAATAAACAGCGGGTTGTAGGTTTTAGCCGGGGTTTCTGCCACGGCGTAGGAGGCGGCGTAGGCAAAGCGGTTGGAGGAGCCAACCACGTAAGTGTCGAAGGTGTAGCGCGGGTTTAGCTTGGAGTCATCGAGGACGTCGCTGGGGCGTACATTCAACCCCTTGCCGCGCGCGGCCTTTTTGGGCTGCTCAGGGCTACCAAATTCCACTACGGTCTGGGTATCTGGCACCACCAGGCCGTTTTCTTGGCCCAGTTCTAGACCTAGCTGCTGGGGGGCACTTGGTGCGGCGGCGTCGTTAGCGCCGTGGCCTAGGTTTAGCTCGGCTGGGGTGGGGATAGTGCCTTTGAACTGCGACGACGGCGCCTGGGTTGGGGCAGCTGGGGAGCCGGGGGTGGCGGGGACAGCAGCGGGGCTAGCGTCGTCGTCGGCATTTACCCCCGGGGCGCCAGAAGCGGCAGAGTCCCCATGCACGGCGGCGCGGGCGGCCTTAATAATGACCTCAAGATCTTTAGCGCCCGGCGCGACAGTGTAAATAATGGGCATGTCATAGCCGATTTGCTCAGCAACTGCCGTCTTGATTGTGGCTGACACTGCGCGGTCAGTTAAACGCTGTTTAACGAATTTAGAGTTGACCACCACTACCAGTGTGCCCTCAACATCGACGGCGTGGCAGGTGCGAGCCATGGCCAGGTAGCTGAGAGTCAGTGAGTTTGAGGTGGTCAGAGCTTCTACAACACTTTCCCAAAGCTGAGCGCCGAATTCAGCGCCCGGGTCAGTTACCGGATCGGACACGGCGTCTCCTTAAGTTCATAAAACAACTAATTGGGTCAGGGCCCGGCTAATTGGGTCAGGGCCCTGCGGGCTGAGTCCAAGTTGTCCACAGAGATATCCACACCTGGGGATGGAGCAGATGTCCGCGAACAATTTTAGGCCGCTTATTGAGGATATACGCAATCTAGCTGGTAGGAGTGGAGTTACAAGCTTGTATTTTCCTGTGGATAACGTGGGGTTATCCACATGTTGTGGGCTAGTGTTTTACGCAGGTGTGGAGAAGAAAATGGGTAAAATCACCCCAGGATGTAGGCAGCCTCACGGCAAAGATGCTTTGACCGGTGGGTGTAAGACCATATAACGTTAATTAGTCGTACGTGTACATGCGGGTTCCGCTCAGAGGATCCAGTGCACGTGACCTCATCAAAACGGTGAGGTGCCACAAACTTTCGTGCGGCCATCCGGGCGCGCGATATAGACCTAGCAGGAGTACCCCGTGAGCAAGCGGACCTTTCAGCCGAACAACCGTCGCCGCGCCAAGGTGCACGGCTTCCGCCACCGTATGAGCACCCGCGCCGGTCGCGCCGTCCTGGCTGCGCGTCGTCGCAAGGGTCGCGCTCGCCTCGCTGCCTGAGACATGCTCAGTGCGCCGCATCGGATGCTGCGCAGCGAAGACTTCGCGGCTGCAGTTAAAGGCGGCGTGCGCAGCGGTAACCGCGCGCTGGTGGTTCATTTGAACGCCGACGATGACGGAGGTAACTCTCCTGCACTCGTCGGCGTTGTTGTGCCCAAAAAGCAGGTTGCCCGCGCCACCCACCGTAATCGGATTAAGCGGCGTCTGCGCGCCCTGTTAGCTGCCCGAGTGGACTTACTGCCTGCTGGTTCGCGCCTGGTGGTACGTGGTTTGGCAGGTGCCGACGGCGCCTCTAGCCAGCAGTTAGCCCGCCAGCTTGATCGGGCCTTGGCCCGGGTGGGAGTAGTGGTGCCGCAGTCTGTGCCGGGCCAGTTAGCACCAGGCGGTGAAAGTGTTTAAGCGTTTGGTGCTGGCCCCCATTGGCTGGTACCGCAAGTACATTTCCCCAGCTATAGCGCCGCGTTGCCGCTACTATCCCAGCTGTTCCACCTACGCCGTCGAGGCTATTGAGGTACACGGAGTTTTTAAGGGATTAGCGTTGAGCGCGTGGCGCATTTTGCGTTGCAATCCCTATAGCCGTGGCGGCGTGGATCATGTGCCCGAGGTGGGGCACTGGCGTTACGCCTACCCCAAAGATGTAGCCCGCTTCCAGGTGCCTAGTGCAGCTGCGGGCCAAGATGCGCCGCAGACGCGGCAAGGCCAGCTTGGCTGACCATAAAAGGAGAATTTAATGGACGGACTGCTAATGCCACTGAAGGTGGCCGAAGCTTGGGTGATGGTTACCATCCACAAGCTGCTGGTTGCCATCGGTATGAGTGATGGACCCGGCCCCGCCTGGGTGCTGTCAATCGTAGGCCTAACCGTAGCGGTGCGAGTGCTGATCATGCCGCTGTTTGTGAAGCAGATTCGCTCTTCACGCGGTATGCAAGCCATGCAGCCTGAGCTGCGCGCCCTGCAGAACAAGTACAAGGGTAAGAAAGACCCCGCATCGCAGGAGCGTATGCGTGAAGAAATGATGGCGCTGTACCGCAAGCACGGCACCAACCCGCTGTCTTCATGCTTGCCAATGCTGATCCAGATACCGATCTTCTTCGCACTATTTCGTGTGCTGGCTCGCCTGCAGGAAGTGGCTAACTCTGCCGGTAGCGCTCACCCGGTAAAGATTGGTCCGCTAACTCCCGCCTTGGCGGCGGATGTGCAGTCCTCCAGTCTATTTGGGGCGCCACTGAGCTCTTCCTTTATGAATAGCGGCTCTGCCACTGTAAAGATTGTGACCATGGTGCTGATCGTGCTGATGACTGTCACGCAGTTCTACACCATGCACCAGCTGACCATGAAGAACATGCCTAAGTCGGTTACCGAATCCGACAACCCGGCTATGCGTACCCAGCGCATGATGATGTACGGTATGCCGCTGATCTTCTTTATTACCGGCCCTCAGTTCCAGGTTGGTGTGTTGATTTACTGGCTGGTTTCCAACGTATGGACCATGGGTCAGCAGTGGTGGACTATCCGCAATATGCCCGCAGTGGGCTCTGAAGCCTACAAGAAGCGTCAGGAGCGCCGTCGTCGTAAGGGCCTGCCGCCTGATGACGAAAAGAAGCCTGCAGCCGCAGCTGGCAGCGAGGATGAAGCGGCGTCGTCGGGGCCTGGGCAGCGAGTCCAGCCGGTACGTAACAACCGCAAGAAAAAGAAGAACCGCACCGCCTCCACCGCTGAGCAGCGCTACGCTGAGCGTGCCCGCGAACGTCAGCAGGCTTTTGACGCCAGCGGCAATAAGTCCGGCGGCTCCAAGAAGAAAAAGGGCTCTAAGGGCGGTAACTCCGCTAAGAAGTAGTTCTTATAAAACTAATAAGACTTAGTTATAACTAGTGGAAGGAGTTTTCTGGTGAGCCAGGAAACCGTCAAGCAGCTTGAGGAAGAAGGCGAAGTCGGCGCTGACTACCTAGAAGAGCTACTAGATATTGCCGATCTAGGCGGGGATATCGACATCGATGTGGATCACGGGCGGGCCTCCGTGGCCATCATCCCCGGCGAGGACGGCGATGAACGTGAGTTAGCCACCCTAGTGGGCCGCGACGGTGAGGTGCTTGAAGCCCTCCAGGAGCTGACCCGCCTGGCCGTACAGGCCCGCACTGGTTCGCGTTCGCGCCTAATGCTGGACATCGCTGGTTACCGCGAGGAGCGCCGCCAGCAGCTAACTGCTATCGCCGCCGAGGCGGTTAAGTCCGTGTTGGCTAGCGGCAAGCCGGTAGCGCTGGAGGCCATGAACCCCTTCGAGCGCAAGGTCTGCCACGACGTGGTTGCTAACGCCGGCCTGGTCTCTGAGTCTGAGGGGGTAGAGCCGCACCGTCACGTGGTGGTTCTGCCCGTCGACGACGCCGAAGACGAGGTTGAAGAGGCTGAAGAGGGCGCTGAGCTTGAGGCTGATGAGGCCGACGCGGCTGCCGAAGCCGGGGCCACTGAGACCGTAGACAGCCCGGCCGACGCCGTCGAGGAAGCCTGAAATGAGCCATAACGCGGGTGAGCTAGCGGGCCTGCAGGATCTGGAAGTACCCACCGCCGAAATGCGCGACATGTTCGGTATGGCCTGGTCTGGCCTGGAGCACTACGCCCAGATGCTGGCTGAGGAGGGGCAACTGCGGGGGCTAATCGGCCCGCGCGAGCTACCGCGTCTCTACTCGCGCCACCTGGTTAACAGTGCGGCGGTGGTGCCTTTCCTGCCCAGGCACGGTAGCGTGGCGGATCTAGGTTCAGGTGCGGGGCTGCCCGGAGTGGTGGTGGCCTTGTCTCGTCCGGATCTGGAAGTGACCCTGATTGAGCCGATGGAGCGCCGCTGTGCCTGGCTAGAGCTGGTGGCTGAAGAGCTAGACCTGGACAATGTGCGGGTGTGGCGGGGCCGGGCCGAAGAAATGCGCGAGCGTTTCGATGTGGTGACCGCCCGGGCTGTGGCCAACCTGAGCAAGCTGACCCGCATGGCTTCCCCGCTGATCGCCCCCGGTGGCGTGTTGCTAGCCCTGAAGGGGGAGCAGGCTCAGCGCGAGATTGATGACGCCAAGTACGTCATTAAGAAGGCCAAGCTGCTGCCGGCGGTGCTGCATGAAGTGGTTACTAGCGACGACGACGTCACCCGCGTGGTGGAGGTGCGTCGGCCCCGCTAAGGCTGGGTCAAGCTAAAACTGGACCCAAGTTAAGGCTGGCTCCAAGCTAAAGCTGGACCCGGCCAAGGGTGGCCAAACAACGTGAGCGAGGCTCGGGAAACCGGGCCTCGCTTTTGTTTTGAAATGTTGCAGAGCGTAGTGCGATGAGGTCCTATTGTCTTGCATTTAAATTTTAATTAGTTAAAACGTCACTCAAAATTTTAATAAGTATAATAATTAATATATGTTATATATCACAGTTACTTGAATTGACATAGTTTCACGGGGGGCATACTGCAATTTGCCGAGTTGCAAAAAATAGTGGGAGCTATCTAATTTTTGTAATTCGTAAAATTTAAGCGATGACGCCGAAAGGTCGATAATGACAACCCCTCAAGTTCCCTCTAAACCCAAGAAGCCGATTTACAAGCGGTGGTGGTTTATCGCAATTGTCGCTATTTTTGTGCTCGCCGGAATCTCAAAGGCGACGGGTGGTGGCTCCAGCACCCAGGAAGCCTCTGGTTCTGCTTCGCAATCGGCGTCGTCGCAGTCTGCAGACAAGAGCTCTGGAGAGTCCAAAGCTGCCAAGAAGGAAGAGTCTTCCAAAAAGGAAGAAGCTCCCAAGGCTCAGCAGGAAGAAGCTGTTGAGGTAAGTGCTGACACGTTGCTTGAGGATTACAAGAACAACGAGCTTGCTGCTGATAAGAAGTACAAGGGTAAGACCCTCAGGGTTTCCGGAACTGTTTCGCAGGTTACCGACGTGCTTGGCCAAAAGGCCTTGAGCGTAGATAATGGCGGTGAGTATGAGTTGAACTCTGTGTACTGCATTCTTAAGAAGGATCAGCTGGACAAAGCTGCCTCACTGAACAAAGGTGATCAGGTCACCGTAGTTGGCAAGAATGACGGTTACAACCAGATCAATGTGACTCTTAAGAACTGCAGTATCAGCCAGTGATTTAACTGATTGCTAACTAGTGGGGTCCGGCACTGCCGGGCCCCACTAGTTTTATGTGCGCAGTGAAGTGGGTGCACTCGTCTAGGCGTGGATTTTATGGCTGTGCTCCAGTAGTTCTACTTGTTAACTGTGTGACTGGTGTGACTGGGGAGCTCAGCCTGTTGCATGTTGTTTCACGTGAAACAACTGTATTATTTTTTGGTGCGCCTGACCTTTGTGAGGGCGTCGATCGCGTAAACTTTAGTCCTGATCTGATCGCACTCGTGAGGAGCAAAGTGTCCGGCTCATCCATTTTCGACCAACTCAAGGCTGACACCACCGCCCTGGAGAAGGTGCGTGAGCTAGGCTTTGCTGCACCCACCCAGACCCGAGTTATCGCCGTCGCTAACCAAAAAGGCGGCGTCGGCAAAACCTCAACTGCGGTAAACGTAGCTGCGGCACTAGCCGAAGCGGGCCTAAGGGTACTGCTTATTGACGCTGACCCGCAGGGTAACGCCTCCACCGCATTCGGGCTGGAACACCCCGAGGGTGAACCTTCCGTCTATGACGTGATAGTGGAAGGTAAACCCATTAGCCAGGTAGCGAAGGTTACCGAGCTAGGGGAGAACCTACAGGTAGTGGTGTCCAATATTGATCTTTCTTCAGTGGAGATTGATCTATTAGAGGCGGTCGGGCGCCAATCACGACTACGCGAAGCAGTTCGCAACTACCTCATTGAGGTAAACCGTAGTGGCGGCAAGCGCGTGGACTACGTGATTATCGACTGCCCGCCCTCACTTGGCATTATCACCATTAACGCTTTCGTGGCCGCCGGTGAAGTGCTAATCCCCATGCAGGCCGAGTACTACGCCCTTGAAGGCTTGGCCCTGCTTACCCGTTCTATCGATCGTATTGCCAAGGTTTACAACCCGGCTCTGCACGTATCGATGATCGCCCTTACCATGTTCGATAAGCGCACCATGTTGGCGCGCGACGTCGAATCCGAGGTGAAAACCTACTTCCCCCACGCCACGCTAGAAACCAAGATTCCTAGGTCGGTTCGTATTGCCGAGGCCCCTTCCTACGGCGAACCGGTGGTCACCTGGGACCCGCGCTCAACCGGCGCGGTGGCATACAAACGACTGGCACAAGAAATTTCAATGCGCGGGATTACCCAGCCCGGCGTCGCTCCTAAGGAAAACTGACATGGCTAAAAACCGTCGAGGGCTAGGTCGTGGCCTCGCCTCATTGATCCCAGAACCCGCCGAGCAAGAAGTTGTTTCCCGTCCTGCGCACAACACCGCTGAGGCTACTGGCACTGATGGCCAGCGCCCCACGGATCTGTTCTTCGCGGGCAGTTCGGAAACTTCCGAGATTGTCACCTCCCTGCTAGCCCCCGCCCCGCGCCGCGATCGAGGCTCCCGTAAGAAGAGTGTTTCACGTGAAACGGTCACGGGTGGGACCCTCTCATTGGCTAGTGGGTCCGCTGTTTCTAACGACGACGCCGCTGCCGCCCCTGCTGCCGCTGAGGGTGCGGAGCCGGTTGAACTGGTGGATGTGCCCGGCACTAGCTTTGCTGAGATTCCGGTTGACGCGATTGTGCCCAACCGGCGTCAGCCACGGACTTATTTTGATCAGGCAGAAATTGCCGAGTTGTCAGCTTCAATTAAAGAAGTTGGTTTGCTGCAGCCGATCGTGGTGCGCCCCTGGCCTGAAAGCGAGCCACTGCCCGATGGTGTTTCACGTGAAACGCTACCCGGTGGACGCGCCTACGAGCTGGTTATGGGCGAGCGGCGTCTGCGTGCCTCGCGCGAGGCTGGCCTGGAAACCATTCCCGCAATTGTGCGCACAACCGCAGATGATGATCTGCTGCGTGACGCCCTGCTGGAAAACCTGCACCGCGTCCAGCTGAACCCGCTGGAAGAAGCTGCTGCCTACCAGCAGTTGCTAGACGACTTTGGTTGCACCCAAAGTGAGCTGGCTGAGCGCATTGCCCGCTCCCGCTCCCAGATTGCTAATACATTGCGTTTAATGAAGCTGCCGCCGTCGGTACAAAACCAACTCACTGACGGCTCCCTGTCTGCTGGTCACGCCCGTGCTCTGCTGGGTCTGCCCGACGCCGAGGCTATGGAAAAGCTAGCTGAGCGCATCGTTAATGAGGGCCTGTCAGTGCGCAATACTGAAGAGCAGGTGGCCTTGCAGGTGGACGCCACTGAGGCGGGGGAGACCAAGGCTAAGGCCCGTAACCGCGCAGTGCTTAACCGTGAGCTTTCCACCAAACTCTCGGGTATTTTCGATGCGCGCGTGAAGGTTACCCAGGGTGCTAAGAAGGGCAAAATCGTCATCGAATTTAGCGGTGGCGAAGACCTAGACCGAATCGTCGGCTCGCTAACTTCAGCCTCCAAAAACTAGCGCCAGCTACAGTCTTCTCATACCTGCACTGGGTGCTAAGGCATTAGTACAGCAGGTAGCGTGGGGGCGTTTACAAGCTAGCAAGCTGCTGACAAAAGGGGCGGCCAAGTTCTAACGAACTTGGCCACCCCTGCGTTTTGCTTGTTTCGTTAAACCTTAGCTCGCGAAAATTTAGCGCTTGTGCAATTCTAGCAGCTTGCGAAGTTTTAGTGGCTCGTACAGATTTGGCTAGATCCACAAACAGGCTCCTTGTCACTGGCACTTAGGTGCCGATGCAAGCTAAGCATGGATGCATCCTAGCGTCATTTAGAAAAGCGCAGGTAAAGGGCTAAAAGTCTCATGCGAAAACCTCAAAACAGGGTAACCTAACTTAGGTTATATAAACCTTATCTTCGTGAAGGGTCACGATAATGTCTCAGGTTACTGGGTCGGGCGTTACAAAGGCACGCTCGGCCGTCACGATCGGTGCATTCACAGCTGTTTACTTCGTCCTCATGTGGTGCTCAGGAATGCTGGGTTTCTTCGGCCCCGCATTCATGTTTGTTGGCTGGATCATTGGGCTTATCCTCAACGGGCCGGTCATCATGCTGATGCTGGTTCGCTCACGCATGTTTGGCACGCTCACGATCATGGGAAGCATCGTTGCGCTCCTGATGGTCCTAACCGGCCACTCATGGGTTACCTTGCCGGTTACCCTGCTCCTCGGTTTCCTAGCTGACCTCATTGCTCGCAGCGGCGGCTACCTGAATGCGTCTCGCAACATTGCAGCATACGTGTTGCTCTCCCTGTGGATGATTGGCCCGCTTGCGCCAATCTTTTTCGCCCCCGACTCCTACTATGCAGATGTTGCCTCCTCAATGGGGCAGGACTACGCCGATAGTATGCGCGCACTCTTTAGCCCCGCAGTGATTGGGGGATGGCTCGTTGCCGCCATGATCATCGCGTTCATTGGCGGGCTCATCGGCCGCTTCCTGCTACGCAAGCACTTCGCTAAGGCCGGCGTTGCCTGAGATTTCGCCGGCCGAGTCCGCCCCCGGCGAGTCGCCAAGCCGGCTGGATCCGCGCACAAAGCTGCTGGCCCTGCTGGTTCTTAACGCGCTGGTTATGCGGGCAAGTCCCACGACGACGCTCATCGCCGTGCAGGTGCTGGTTGTGGCCGCCCTGGCCTGGGAGGTAAGTACCAAGTCTGCGCTGCGTATAGGTTTTGGATGCCTCATCTGCGACGTGATCTACCTGGGCTCTCCCCTCCTGGTTACCTGGATGCAGTCAGCAGCTTGGCCGCATCCCGTGGCGCTCACAATCGGCACCTGCGCGGCAATCATGTACTGGTTTGCGCGTTTCTTCGCGGGCTTCGGCCTAGCCCTGTACGTGTACCGCACCACCAGGATCGGACAGATGAAAGCCGCCCTGCGCGCTGCCCACCTACCACGCATCTTCGTTGATGCTCTGGTGGTTGCCTTCCGGGTAATCCCCACAGTAGGGGCGGAGGCGGTCGCCATCCGTGAAGCGATGCAGATGCGCGGCGTCGACCTGAGCACACGTGGCGTGCTACGCCACCCACTCGTGATCGCTGAGCAATTCCTAGTGCCACTGCTTTCGTCTATCGCGCGCGTGGCCGACGACCTAGCGGCCTCCAGTGTGGTTCGCGGCCTAGGCAGCTCTACGCGCCCCACCAGCCTTACGCAGCTACGCGCTACAGGCTGGGACGCACTAGCCCTGGTATGCGTCGCCGCTGTAATTGCCCTTGAATACTGCTGCTACCTGGGAATCCTGCCATGATTGACGTTGCATCCCTATCTTTCTCCTACGTAAGTGAACTAACGGGAGACCGCGTCGAAGCCTTGAAAGACGTGGACCTGTCAGCTGACGCCGGCAGCCTCACCCTGGTCTGCGGGGCCTCAGGCTGCGGCAAATCAACCCTCATGAAGGCACTAACCGGCCTGGTCCCACAAATGACTCCAGGGGAGTTAGACGGGGTGGTGCGTATCAACGGACGCAACCTCGCCGACGTCGCCCTAACCGACGTCGGACACCTATGCTCCTCAGTCTTTCAAAACCCCCGCACCCAGTTCTTCTGCGACACAGTTGCCGAAGAACTAGCCTTCTGCGGAGAAAACTATGGACGCGAGCGCGCCACACTGCGCCAGCAAAGCGAACGCGCCGCCAAACTCATGGGCATCAGCCACCTGATGGAGCGCAAGCTTACAACCCTCTCGGGTGGGCAGCTGCAGAAGGTGGCGTTGGCCTGCGCACTGGCCAGCGGCGCCCCCGTACTGCTGGCAGATGAGCCCACCTCAAACCTGGACCCCGCCGCGATTAGTGAGGTGCGAGCGGCCCTGAAAGTACTTAAAGAGCAGGGCCTAACGATTGTTGTCGTTGAGCACCGCCTGCACTTCCTACGCGGCCTGGCCGATCAGGTGCTGCTCATGGAAAGCGGTAGGGTGACGCGGCACTGGAATGGCGCAGAGTTCTTCTCCATGGGACAGGCGCAGCGTCGCTCGCTGGGGCTACGCACGCTTGTGGACCCTGGCCCGCCCGAAACCTGGGTAGGGCAGGTCCAGGCGGGCCGCCAGGAAAAACAGGTAGGGCAGGTCCGGGCGGGTCGCCAGGAAAAACAGGCGGCCCGCCAGGAAAAACAGGTGGGCCGCCAGGAAAACAGGGAAGCCACCCCAAGCCAGGTACGCCTGTCATGCCGGGGGCTGAGCTTTGCCTACGGTGCCAACCCGGTTTTTGAAGGGCTCGACGCCGACTTCCCAGCCGGGCAGATCACCTGCATTGCGGGAGCCAACGGCGTCGGCAAAACCACCCTAGTGCGGGTGCTGTGCGGGCTAGCCGCCCCCAGCTCAGGCAGCATCAGCATGGATGGCGTGCCCGCCTCACGCAAAACCCGGCGCTCGGCCTGCGCCCTAGTCATGCAAGACACCGGCCGTCAACTTTTCTCCGACACCCTCGCCGGGGAGCTAACAATTGGCGCCTCACACGCCAGCGGACAAAGTGGGGAACAACTACTGGCTGATTTCGACCTAGCTAACCTAGGCGAGCGCCACCCACTGAGCCTATCGGGTGGGCAAAAACAGCGCCTGGTTATCGCCGCCGCCCGCGCAACCGGTAGACCCATCGTCATCCTCGACGAACCCACCTCAGGGGTGGACGCCAGGCACCTAGATTCAATCACCGCCACCCTGCGGCGCATAGCGGACGAGGGGGCCGCCGTCGTCGTCGTTACCCACGACGGCGAGTTTGCCGCAGCCTGCGCAGACCGACTAATCACGCTCACAGCGACGGGCATCAACTGCGCCCGCGAAGGAGACCAACAATGACCACCAACCAAGACGAGAGCAAGGCAGTGCAAACTGCCTGCTTATGTGAAGCGCAGGGCAGTACGCAAAGCAGCCAGGGCACGCAGGGCAGTGCACAAAACAGCCAGGGCGCGCAGGGCGACGATCCGCGCGCTGCCTACCTGGCAGGCAAACGCGCCTTCAAAGAGCTAACCGCCCCAATTCGTAAATCCATGATCATTGCCCAGGTGCTTGGGATCCTCTATGGGGCGCTCGCGGTGGCCCCCTACGTTATCCTCGTTCAACTTGGACAGGTGCTGCTGTCTGCCGCCCGGGCGGGCGTCTCACCCGATCGCGGTGAGGTTATGGACCTACTGATGTGGCTTATCAGTGCCTTTGGGGCCCGCTACGGAATCTACTTTGTGGCCGTAAGCATCACCCACTTCGCGGACCTGCGTTTTGGGCACATCGTGCGCTCTCGCATGGTTAAAGTTCTATCCGGTGCCCCCCTAGCCTGGTTTACCTCCACTAACTCAGGGACCGTGCGCAAAGCCATCCAGGACGACACACACGACGTACACACTGTTATCGCCCACGCGCCCGTCGAATCCACCGCTGCCATCAGCGCGCCGATCTCTTTAGTTATCTACGCCTTCATTGTTGACTGGCGACTTGGACTCCTCTCGATTGCCACCATCCCCATCTATGGCCTCATATATGCCTGGATGCTGCGAGGTATGGGGGATAAGACGGCGCAGATGGACCGTCACCTCACGCGCGTGTCAGCCACCATGGTTGAGTTCGTCTCTGGTATTAGCGTGGTTAAAGCCTTCGGGACTGTGGGGCGTTCACACCAGCGTTTCACCCAGGCTGCTGAGGAATATTCACGCTTCTACCGCGAGTGGTGCGACCCCATGTTGAAGGGATCCGCATTGGGGCAGGCCAGTGTGTCTCCCTCCTTGATTCTGCTCATTTCGACGGCGGGAGGGGCGGCGCTGGCGGCCACGGGCGCAGTCAGCCCGGTTCAGGTCATCACCTGCGCGCTTATCGCCCTGGTTATCCCGGCGGCTATCGAGGTGCTGGGGACAACGGCCTGGGCCTACCAGATTGCCGGTGCTGCTGCGCTGCGTATCGTTAACCTGCTTTCTGTGAATCCTCTGCCTGCCACTGGCACTTTGGTGCCTGAAGCGGCGGATATTGAGATCGACGACGTCTGCTTCTCCTACGGCCCTACGCTCGCCTTAGATCATGTAAGTTTGCGCGTGCCCGAAGGTAGTATCACTGCGCTGGTGGGCTCTTCTGGCTCTGGCAAGTCCACCCTGGCCACACTGGTTGCGCGCTTTGCTGACCCGGACCAAGGCAGGATCCGTATTGGGGGCGTAGATCTGCGTGACGTCGACCCAAATGCTCTCTACAAGCATGTCTCGTTTGTACTTCAAGACCCACAACTTCTTGATATTTCCGTACGTGACAATATTGCGCTCGGTATGCCTGAGGCCAGCGATGAGGAAATCTGGGCTGCTGCGAAAGCTGCCTGCATAGATGATTATGTGCGCGGCCTACCTCAAGGTCTTAACGCTGTCATCGGCCAGGATGCGCATCCTTCAGGCGGCCAAGCTCAGCGTATTGCGATTGCCCGCGCCCTGCTTGTGGACGCCCCCATCCTTGTACTTGATGAGGCCACAGCCTTCACAGACCCGGAAGCTGAAGCCGATATCCAAGCAGCCCTGACCCGACTGGTCCAAGGCAAGACAGTCCTGGTGATAGCCCACCGTGCTACCTCAATTGCCGGCGTCGATCAGATTGTCATCCTTGAGGCGGGCCGTCTCATTGCGCAAGGTACCCCCAAGCAACTCGCCGACCACCCATACATGCGTCGCATGAGCGCAGTGAAAGGACACTGACATGTTTGAGCTTATATCACGACTACGTGAACCACTGTCTGCTGCGGGACGCACTAATTTCAGGCAGGTGACGGCACTTTCCTGCATTGTTGGTGTGGTTAGAGGTTTATCCTTGATCGCGTTCATCCCGGCCGCAATTGCCTTAACTTCAGGGCGGACAGCCTGGGGCATGAACCTAACTGCTTGGCTCATCGTACTGGCGCTGTGCGCTCTAGCTTCTTTCATCACTGAATACCTGCTAGCTATGCGCTCCTATATGGTCTCCTTCGACTTCCTGTCCAACATGCACCGTGCAATCGGCGATAAGGTAGCCTCCCTGCCGCTGGGCTCTTTCCGGGCGGACACGGCCGGAAAGATGTCACGCTTGGTTTCACGTGAACTAATGCTGTTAGGCGAGATGTTCGCGCACATGTATTCGCCCTTCATCGCTGCGATCGTCACTTCACTGACGATGCTTGTGGGTATCACTGTGTTCTCTCCGGCTCTGGGGCTGGTGTGTGTGCTAGCTATTCCCGTCATCGCTGGGGGAGTGTGGGTGGCCCGCACCTGTCTGAATTCCGGATCTGCACTTAAAGAACCTCCCGCCCAAGAGCTGTCTCACCGCATCGTAGAGTATGCAACCAAGCAGGGAGCCCTGCGTGCGTGCGGGCGCTCCAACTCCTATGATCCGCTTGAGCGGGCCGAGGACACCTATGGGAAAGCCGCGCGGCGTTCACTGGTGCGTGAAACCATCGGTCAGGTGGTCAACGGAATGGCCGCTCAGGTGGTCGTGGTTTCACTGATTATTGTGATTGGGCTGCTGGCGGTGGGCGGTAGCGTCAGCCCTGTGGAGGCGATCGTCTCGATTGGTCTGCTTTTACGTTTTACGCAGATCCTCGTCGATATTGGGACGCTAGCCTCCGCCTTTGAAACCCGCCGCCCAGTGTTGGATCTAAGCCACGAGGTCCTTAGCGCCCCCGAACTGCCAATCCTTCCAGCCAGCTCCGATCAGGACCCGGCTAGTTCCAATCATGATCCGTCCAGCTCCGATCAGGACCCGGCCTGCTCTGGTTCCGCTGTGGCCCTTACTGACGTGTCCTTCGCCTACGAAGCCGACCACCCCGTCCTGCGTGGCGTTTCCTTCCAGGTTGCGCCGGGAACCATGACGGCGATCGTGGGCCCCTCAGGTTGCGGCAAGACCACTATCGCGCGCCTGGTTGCTCGCTTCTACGACGTCGACGCCGGCAGCGTGAGTGTGGGGGGACGCGACGTGCGTCAATGGGACACCGCCCAGCTCATGGCCCAGCTATCGCTAGTCTTCCAGGATGTATATCTTTTCGACGACACACTCGAAGCTAACGTACGCATTGGTAGAGCCGATGCTAGCGACGACGACGTTAAAGAAGTAGCCCGCCTAAGCGGCGTCGACGAAATCGTTGAGCGTCTACCACTAGGGTGGAACACCCGTGTAGGTGAAGGGGGCCGCGCCCTATCGGGCGGCGAACGTCAACGTGTCTCCATTGCCCGCGCCCTGCTCAAAGCCGCCCCCATTGTTCTCTTCGACGAGGCCACCAGCGCGCTGGACCCCGAAAACGAAAACCACATCACCGACGCCATGGATGCGCTGCGACGCAACGCCACCCTCATTGTTATCGCCCATAAACTCGACACCATTACCGCTGCAGACCAGATCATTGTGCTTGACCACTCTGGCCGCGTAGCCCAGGTAGGCACACACGCCGAGCTCTATAGCCAAAGTGATGGACAATACCGGGCCTTCTGGCAGGCCCGCAGCCGGGCAGCCGGATGGAAGTTGGTCTAAACCGGGCGGAGACTGCTCTAAACCGAATGGAGGCTGGTCTAAAACCAGCTCCAATTGAGGCTGATCAAAACAGCACTCCCGCGAGCCATAGCTCGCGGGAGTTTGTCTTAGGCTTTGGCGCGCGATAGATCCACAATCAGCCCCAAGCCTGCCACCAATGCCGTAGGCAGGATCCAGCCCAGCTGCGCACCCTGGCCGGGGGAGAGAGCTAGAAAATCATTTAGCGCCGGCACGTCTTTAACATGCTCGCTGACAAAGGTGAGTGCCGACCACAGGGTTGCGCCCCACGCAGCGAAAGTGAACATGAAATTACTGCGCAGACGCAAAGCATGGCTGAGCAAAGTCGCAAACACCAAAGCAATCGCAATGGGGTACAGGAAAGTAATCAGCGGAGCTGAGATCTTAAGCAGAGTCTCCAAACCATAGCTAGCAAAGGCGAAACCAATCACCGCAAAAACAATCAGCAACGCCCGGTAACTAAGCTTTGGAATAAGCCGATTAAAGAACTCAGCTGAGGCTGCCAACAAGCCCACCGCCGTCGTCATACAAGCCAACAACACCGTCAAACCATAGGCATACCTACCAACCGACCCCATAGTCAGTGCCGAGGCATCCGAAAGCAGGGCGGCGCCGTCGCTATAACTAGCCCCATTAGGCATCAACTGACCCACAAAACCCAAGCCCACATAAACTGTGGCCAGCAGGGCGCCAGCGATCAGCGCGGCAATGCCGGTGTGGGTGGTGGCCCCCGAGCGGGAAATGCCGGTGCGGCCAAAAGTAAAGGCGTTAACCACCACGATACCGAAAGCCAAGGCAGCTACCGAGTCCATCGTCATATAGCCAGACAATAAACCGGCATTAATCGGCTGCGTGGTGTAATCACCCTGGGGAGCGGCAGGGGCGGTCTCAAAGACACTCAGCGCGCGCGTCACCAGCAGAACCAGCAGTAGCAGCAAGGCCGGGGTGAGGATCTTACCCAAGTAATTAACCACCTTGCCTTCACGCCAGCAAAGCAGCACTGCTACGGTGAAAAACACAGCGTTGAAAATAATCGAAGGCAAAATACCTTCGCTATTAATAATCGGTTTTATAGCGGTTGAATAGCTAACCGCTCCGGTACGTGGCACGCCGTAAATCGCACCAATCGACAAATAAACTGCCGAAGGGAAGATAACCCCAAACACCTTGCCGGCGCGCGAGGAAAGGTCACGTAGATCCGCTCCGGCCACTGCAATAGCAAAAACAGAAATAACCGGTAGTAGTACGCCGCCGATCAAAAAGCCGGTAATTGCGGGAGTGAAGGCGGTGCCCGCCTGGGCGCCCATCACCGGCGGGAAGATCAGGTTTCCGGCTCCGAAGAACATCGAAAACAGCATCAGTGACACGGCAATAAGCGAGACTTTACCTGCCTGCTTGGACTTATGTGCTTCAGCGCTAGGCGGTGAAAGAGTGTGAGCTGATTTAGCTGCCATAGCGTTTAGGTCTTTCGTCTAGAAGATACTCGATGAGACAAGTCTTGCAGTCTAGACAATTATCTACCAGGGCCTACTTTACTAAATACCAAATTTCAGGGTGGCTGGGGTGCGGGCAAAAAATGTTGGGGGTGAGTGTTTCACGTGAAACACTCACCCCCAACGCAGGCTATGTAGTCGGTATTTTGCTGCGCTAGCGGCTACTGGGCGTCCTGACCCTCGCCCTGATAGTTGTTGTAGGCGGCTAGCACCAGCTGCTGGCACAGCTGCGTGAAGTTACCATCCACCTCAGCTGCCAGCGGCAGCAGCGAAGTCTCAGTCATGCCCGGCACCACGTTCACGTCAATGAACCAAGGCGTGCCCTCGGCGTCGACAATAAAGTCAGAGCGCGACAGCGCCCCTAAACCTAAAGTCTCGTGAACCTTCACCGCCGCCTCACGCACGGCGTCGTCACGCGCCTGATCCAAACGCGCAGGCACAAAAAACTCACTACGCCCAGGGTTATAGCGGGCATCGTAGTCGTAGGAGCCGTCAGTAACAATCTCCACCGTCGGCAGGGCCCGAGCTACGCCGTCGCCGTCACGCACCACCGAAACGGAAGCCTCCACGCCCTCCACAAACACCTCAATCAAGGCGTTGTCAGAATAGGCGAAACACTCCACCATCGCAGAACGCAGTGAGTCGACGTCGTCGGCATAAGAAACCCCCAGCGCCGAGCCGCCCTGGAACGGCTTAACCACCAGCGGCAGACCCAGGTGCGCAATCACCAAATCCAGCAGCTCATTGGCGCCCAGCTGGTTGAAGAAAGACTGCGGCAGGGTCAGCGAATCAGGCGTGGCCACACCCGCCGTACGCACCCCAGCCTTAGCGGTGGGCTTGTAGCTGGCGCGCTGACAGCCATCAGAGTGCGTGCCCACAAACGGCACCTCCAGGGCCAACAGGATGTTTTGCAAACTGCCATCCTCGCCCGTGGAGCCGTGCACCAGCGGCCACACCACATCCGGGTTGTAGCTGCGCAAAGACGCCAGCATAGAGGCGTCAGGGCAGAAAGTATTAACTTCGTGGCCGGCCTCGCGCAGCGCCCTAGCTACGCGGTGAGCCGAGCGCAGCGAAACCTCGCGCTCGTGGTTGAGGCCGCCGGCGATGATGGCCACACGCAATTGCTGTGTCATGAAAGGCCTTTCTATACGGCTAAAAATTTAAATAGGGGTAAGTGGAGTCCGGGTGTCCGGTGACGGTCCCGCAAGCTGACGGGCGCCGGGGCGGGCGGGGCAAGGTGGTAACCAGGGACCCGGCGACTAGTGCTGTCCGGGAGCAGGGCGCTTGGTGGTGCCAAACAGCGAAACCAGCTCCAGGTCGCGGTTAACCACCTCAGAGATGCGGCGCACGCCCTCACGAATATCTTGCTCATTGGGGTAGCAGTAGGACAGACGCATATGGTCGCGGCCCTCGCCGTTGGCGTAGAAGGCAGTACCCGAAACATAAGCCACCAAGTTAGTTACCGCGCGCGGCAGCATGTCCTTGGCATCCAGGCCCTGCGGCAACTTAACCCAGGTGTAAAAACCGCCCTCGGGAACATTCCACTGGCACATGGGCAGGTAGTCGTTAAGCGCCTGAATCATGGCGTCACGTCGCGAGCGGTACATGCCTCGGAAAGTGGAAATCTGGTTGCGCCAGTCAAACTCGCTTAGGTACATGGAGATCGAATACTGGCCCATAGAGGTGGGGCACAGGATCGCAGACTCAGAGGCTAGCTTCAGCTTTTCGCACATTGCCGACGGCGCACAGGCCCAGCCCACACGGTAACCAGGGGCGAAAATCTTAGAGACAGATCCCAGATACAGTACGTGATCGGGCGCCAAGCTCTTAAACGAAGTGTAGGTGCGCCCGTCAAAGCCCAGTAGACCGTAGGGGTTGTCCTCCACAATCAATACGTGGTGGCGCTTGCAAATCTCCACGATCTGCGGGCGACGCTCCTCGCTAACGCACACCCCGGCAGGGTTGTGGTAGTTGGGAATGGTGTAGAAGAACTTAACCTTTCGGCCCTCGCGCTCCAGGCGAGTGAAAGTTTCTTCCAGGGCCTGGGGAATGACGCCGTCGGCATCAATAGGGCTCTGCACTACCTCAGCCTCATAGGCGCGGAAAATACCCAGGCTACCCAGGTAGGAGGGGGCCTCACAGACCACCACGTCACCCGGGTTAATCATGATTTCGGTAATTAGGTCCACGGCCTGCTGGGAGCCAGTGGTGATGAGGATGTTGGCGCTGTCAGCCTCGATACCCTCATAAGCCATTACTTCAGTGAGCTGCTCTGCTAGCTGCGGCAGGCCCTTACCATTGCCGTATTGCAGGGCTTTGTAGCCGTCACGTAGCAGCATCTGCTTGGTGGCTTCAGCGATATCAGCCATGGGCAGGTCTTTGAGGTTGGGCATCCCGCCGGCCAGTGAAACTACCTCCGGGCGCGATGCCACCGAGAATAAGGAACGCACTTCTGACTCGCGCAGCCCTGCGGCTCGCTCTGCGTAGGAGTCTAGCCAGGGGTCGAGTCGGTTACCTCTTTGATTCTCAGTCACGGTGGTTCCTTTCGTAAGCGCTGGTGGGCTGGTTGTGCCCAGGCGCGCGTAGCTTTAATTCTGCCACGTGATGGCGTCTAATGCCGGAAAGCTACTGAGGGCGTAAGTGCTGAGGTGCTGGGGTTGGGATGTTGGGGTTTGGGTGTGGGGCCGACGGCGACGCTGCGGTTGGGTGCTTGAGGTACTGGGGGTGCTGGGGGTGGTGTGCTGGGCCGACGGCGACGATGTGCGCGGGCCGCGTTTGCTGTGAGGGGCGGCGCCAGGCGGCAGCTGTGCGAAGTGCGGCAGCATAGAGGTCGACGGCACAGGGGCGGCAGCTGTGTGGCGCGTGCGGCGTGTGTGTTTCACGTGAAACACGATGTTTATCGTGTGGCTGGCGGGCGACGTCGTCGTCGATATTTAGTGCTTAAGGGAGGTGGGCGTAAGGGGCTGAGCACAAAAACTGACAAATCATCCCTTCCCTATAAAACCCCATGGAATTTTTATAGGGAAGGGATGAAATTGCCTGTATTTGCTGTATTTGTCTGAAATTGCCTGTGTGTACCTGTGTGTATAGCTCAGGCGTTGGGGAAGGCGGCCTTCTGGACCTCTTCCACAAAGTTAGCCTTGGGGCGTGAGCCCACGAACTCGTGGCGGACTTCGCCGTCACGGAACACCAGGAAGGCCGGGATGGAACGCACGCCGTACTTGGCGGCGCTTAGCGGGTTGGCATCCACGTCCACCTTCACAAACTTGACGTCCTCAAGCTGCTTAGCGGCCTCGTCAACCACCGGAGCCATCTGACGGCAAGGCGGGCACCAGGTGGCCCAGAAGTCCACCACTACGGGCTTGTCAGAGTTGATGACCTCATCCTGGAAGGTAGCGTCAGTAACTGCGAGAGCGTTCGACATGTTGTTCTCCTTGTATTTAATAGCTGTTTCTAGCCTAGTAGAGATTGAAAGGATTGTGGGCGCAAACCCACGCTAGTTATCAGGCGGGTAGTTAGTTCAGTTCAGCCAGGTAGTGTTGGGCGTCCAGGGCAGCGCGGGTGCCCGAGGCGGCAGCAGTGATGGCCTGACGGTAGGTGGGGTCTGCGACGTCGCCGCAAGCAAAGACACCGGGGATGTTAGTGCGGGTGGAGGGGTGAGAAACCACCACATAGCCGGCGGCATCCAGCTCCAGCTGGTCACGCACCAACTCGCTGCGCGGGCTGGAACCAATGGCAACAAACAGACCGGTAGCCTCCAGCTCGCGAGTTTGACCGGTAACCGTGTCGGTTAGGGTTACGCTCTCTAGCGCCCCCTCACCATGCAGTGCCGATACGCGCGAGTTCCAAGCGAAGTTAATCTTGGGGTTCTCCAGGGCGCGCTTAGCCATAGCAGCCGAGGCGCGCAGCTCGTCGCGGCGGTGCACCACAGTCACAGACTTAGCGAAAGTGGTTAGGAAGGTTGCCTCTTCCATAGCGGAGTCGCCGCCACCCACCACAATGATGTCCTGGTCGCGGAAGAAGAAACCGTCACAGGTAGCGCAGTAAGAAACGCCGTGACCGGAGTACTTATCCTCTTCCTCCAAGCCCAGCTTGCGGTAAGCCGAACCGGTGGAGAAGATGACGGTGCGGGTCTCAAGCACCTCATCTTCTAGATGCACGCGCTTTACCTCGCCAGCCAGCTCCAGCTTGACCACATCCTCATAGCGGATGTCGGTGCCAAACTTCTCAGCCTGCTCCATCATGTTGTTCATCAGGTCAGGGCCCTGAATACCCTCAGGGAAACCGGGGAAGTTTTCTACCTCAGTGGTGTTCATTAGGGCGCCACCGGCAGTCACGGCGCCTGCTACCAGCACCGGCTTGAGCTGGGCTCGGGCCGCGTAGATAGCGGCGGTGTAACCGGCAGGCCCGGAACCTACGATAACGACGTCGTGAACCATGCTGCTCCTGTTCTTCAATGTTTGTTGGCAGGTACAACCGAGACCTAGGTCCGAATGTTCCCAATACAAATGTTAGCTGCGCCCTATCAACTAGGGGCAGCTAACTTAACTAGCGGCGGTAACTATTGTCCCTGGGTTGAGGTGACCGTGGGCACTGTCGAAGCGGCGGGACCATCATCCTCATCGAAGGAAACGTTAGACAGACCCAGCAGGTTCGAGAAGGCAAACACCACTGCCAGAATCACTACCAGCGCTAAGGCGGCCAGCAGCGCCCAGGAGGTACGGCTGCGTTCCTTGTACTGGATGTACTCTGCCTCGTTTTCTTCCTTGCTGGGCATAGGACGAGGTGCGTCTAGGGCCTCTTTTGTGGCCGGCATGGTGGGCATAGAGATGATGTCGCTCAGATCGCTTAAATCAACCTCACGGCCCGGGCCAGGGGCAGCCGGAATGGCGTCACTGGCCGCCTTAATGTCCTCACGCACACTGTTACCCACGCGTGAAGCCAACTGGGTGGTCTTAATGCGAGTGTTCTTAATCAGGCCCTTAACAGCCTCAAGGCCCTCAACGCCCTCTTCAAGCTGCTTAGTGGTGAACTCAGTGGGCTGAGCTACCGGCAGCTGGGAGCCTTTAACTGGCTGCCACGTGCCCAGGGCGGTGACCAGCGCGGCGGCGCTACGGATGGGCCTACCCGAATACTGCTGGGCGAAAATCTCGTCCAGGTCAGCCGGAACCTGCGGGTTAATCGTGGCCGGGGAAACCGGATGACCGCCGGTCATGGGGGCACTGGGAATCCCGGTGCGTTTACCCGGCCAGCGCTTGGTCAACCCGTAGTAGAGCAGATCCAGTAGCGCCTTGGCGTCAGTAATGTCATAAGCCAACAAGCCATGCTCGTCACGGTCAATCTTTACGTGGCGCAGCGCCGACTCGTAAGACAAGCCAAATACGCGCACTTTACCGTCCACAGTGACGCGGATATCTTCAGTGCTCAGGCACAGGTGGTGCAGGCCGCGACGGGAGGCATTATCCAAAGCGGAAGCTACCTCACCAATAATGGAGCGGGCCTGCTCAACCTCCAGGCCGTCCTCAATGAGACGGTCAAAGGAGACCCCCTCAACCGGGTCGGTGACAATGAAAGCCGGCTCTAATTCGACGTCGCGCACCCGTACCAGACGCGGGTCGGTAGCCAAGGCAGCGCGCTGAGCAGACTCAAGCACCTCGACCTGGTTGCGTACAGCCTCGGTGAGCACATAAATGGCCACCGGCTGGTCCAAAATCGTGTCGATACCGTGGTAGCGGCGTACGTGTGGAAGTGATGTGGGCAGATTGCCACACAGGTGATAGCGGCCCGAACCGATCGGGAAAGATTGAACTAGATTTTCTGCTTCTGGCTGCATAGGAATAGAAGGCGCTGGCGTATCCGCGCCCGACGACGCCGGGGGCGGAGGAATTGGCGGAATAGCTGCAGCAGGAGCTGCGTTAGCGATTGTACCTAGCGACTTAGATGCAGACGAAGAAGTCTTTGAGGTGTCGCTTACGCTGGTAGAGGTAGCGCCCTTAATAGAGTCCTTAGCTGAGCCCTTAGTGGCGGCGTCGTCGACGGCGTCACGGGCAGCCGCAGTGGCATCCTTGGCGGCAGCTAAGGTGGCAGGGGCGCTCTCAGCTACCGTGACCTTACCGGTTGCCTGATCACTGACGACGTCGGTAGCAGCCGCGTGGATAACCTCGCCCTCAGCGATTACGTCAGAGTATTTAAGCGGCACGCTCTCACTCTTGTAAGCAGGCGGGGTAACCAGGGCGGCGGCACCCTTATTAAGCACCTTGGCGATCGGGGCGGGTAGCAGGGAAGCCACCTTCCGCACCACGGAGGTAACCGGGCGGGCAATGTTATTTAGTTCCTCAATACGCAAGGTCCGGGCGGTGAGCAGATACACCAGGGTCATGATGGGGGCAACAATGAGTATCTGCGCCAGAGAGTCGCTAAAGCCACTGTTGATGTGGATTAGGTTGAGCCCATAACGCACCAGGTAACCAGCCACTACGGCGGGGGCCACCGCCAGGCCCAGCAATGCGTAGGTGGTGCTAACCCGGCGCACATCCATATGCGGCAGGTGCTTGCGCAGCAAAAACACGATAATTATCGAGCCGGTAGCCTGGCTTACCGCTGAACCCAGGGCTGCCAGGATCATCCACCAGGTAGCCGGGGCAAATATATAAGCCAGTGCGCAAATAATGATCTGGGAAAGACCCACGGGCACGTCGGCCCACAGCATACGTTTAGTGTCGTTATAGGCCAGCATTACACGCTGCATAGTGGCCCATAAACCTTGCGGCACAATACCAATAGCCAGCATCATCAGCACGGCTGCAGAGGCGGAAACCTCTTCAGGGCGCAAGGTAGGCACAAACACCTGCATGGCTGGGCCGGCCAACACGAAAATACCGGCACTAAATAGGGTGGTGAAGACGGCGATAGTGCGCAGGCCTAAAGACAAATCATCCTTAACGCCATCAGCGTCTCCCGCAGCCGCTTTTTCGCTCATGCGGGTAAATAGCGCCACAATAATTGAGGTAGTCACCAATGATTGCGGCAGCATGAAAATCATTTGCGCATTGGTGTAAATAACCGTAGAAGGCACCACCGTGTGGGCGTATTGTGGCAATTCGCTAGCGCTTAAAGCTGCGGTACCCAGGTTATAGACCACCAGGGTGCTTATCTCCACCACGATCAGGCCAAACACAGCCCACAGGGCCACCTTGGATACCTGACCCAAGCCAGAGCCGCGTAGACCCCACACTAGGCGAGGCTTAAAACCAGTACGTACCAGCGGGATGTATAGGATCAAAGCCTGGATAGCGATACCCAGGGTGGAGGTACCCGCAATTACAGCAGTGCGGGTGAAATCCCAGTCAGCTGGGCTACCGCCGCGGGAGTGTTCGCCGTAAATAAACAGGTAGGCAGCCAGGGAAGCGATCGAAATAATGTTATTTAATACCGGCGCCCACATATAGGGGCCGAAATTATTTTTAGCGTTTAGGACCTGGCCCCATAGGGCATAAAGTCCATAGAAGAAAATCTGTGGCAAACACCAGTAGGCAAACGCGGTGGCCAAACCATGCCATTGACCTAATTGGGAACCATAAATAGTTACCACTATGGTGGCAGCTACCGTCAACACACCGGTGACCACCGCCAGTAGAGCGCCAGCGGTGGTAATCAGCCGGTTAATGAATTCCTCACCGGCTTTTTGCCGTAGCGCTCGCACAATTTGCGGCACCAAAATAGCGTTTAGAACGCCGGCAGCCAGCAGGTTATAGATCATGGTGGGCGCGTTATTGGCCACCGTGAAGGCGTCAGCGGCGCCCGATCCGGTAGCACCCAGCGCGGCCACCAGCATGGCGTTACGCACCAGCCCCAGCATGCGGGAAGCTAGCGTACCCATAAACATGACTGCGCTAGAACGCGCCAGTGTTGGTGCTTTTGCCATTACTTACCCTTCTGAGATCACCACACGGCGACCACGGCGTATCGTTCTGAAGATACCGGCCACCATAAGCACGCTAAATACACTGCCTAAGCCCCAGGTAAACCAGCTTTCCCAGTTGGCGCGCACACGCATGTGCACGGTAGAGCTGGAACCTACCGGTTGCCCCAAGGCGTTCTTCATGGAAACCTTGACGTCAATATCACCGCTACCCACAGCATTTACCGGCACCATCACAGTGGTTTGGGAGTTAGCCGGAATAACTGCAGTGGTGTCACCCTTGGAACGCAGTAGCGAACGCGAAGGGCGTAAATGGATAGTGACCTTGGCGGGTTGCGAAGTGTCGTTCGAGACGCGTACCGGCAGGTGCGCGGAGGAGTCAATGAGGTTAATGGTGGAGCTGGGCAGGGTGCGCAGCATAGTGCCAATGAGCTTATTGCGGCAGCCGACGTCGTCAATAACCACCATGAACTTACCTTGGCGCCAAGCTGAGGAGGTAGCCACCTCAGTTAGACGCAGGGTAGAGCCAGCGATTTTAGCGGGCTCATTGTAGACAGAGACCATGTCTTGAGTAGTGCTAACAGTTTTAGAGGCTTCAGCTAGCTCTTGCTCATTGATGCGGTAGGGGTCAGTGGAGCTGACTGGTACTTCTTCACGTGCAATCTCGGTACCGTCGTTAGCTTTAGTGGTGGCTAACTGCTCCAGTTCAGTTAGTGGGGCCGGGGTGGACCAGCTGTTGTTTATGGCTGCGAGCCGGTCGTTTAGGTCTTTAACATCCATATTGGAGACAGAGTCACGCTCTACCACTAGCAAGACGTGGCGCACCTGGTCCGGGCGCTGCCGGGTAATAACTGCCGTAGTGCCGCGAGCCAGCTGACGCGCATCAAAGTCAGTGAGGTTACCTAAAAAGCCCTCATAGGTGGTTAGCACCCCAGAAACAGACTCTGACAGGGTCTGGTCGGGAATTAGTACGCGCTGGCCGTTTAGGTTAGCTGTGGAGTCAGGAATGTAGTCCAAATCCTCAGCTGGGTATAGCGCGTCAGGTGGTGAGATAACCGTGTTTACCTGCCCCTTTACTGCGTCCAGGTAGGTTTGGTCTAGCTCTAGCGACGCCGAAATGGCTACGTCTGCACGGGCCCCGCTTAGTAGCTGGTCGCTACCAGCCATGGCTTTAGATTGGTTGATAGCCTCGCGGATTTGGGCGGCTCCAGTGCTGACATGGCTAAGGGCAACCAGGTCGGCGTCCATAGGCGGCAGGGCAATGATGCCCCCGCGTTTAAGGGCGCCGGCTAAGGCCTGGTTAAGGGCCGCGACTTGCCGAGCCTCAACTGCTTTTGCGTCTTGAGTGGCGCTTTGGGTGGGGGTAGCTGGGGCACTAGGCTTGGCGCTGGGGGTAGCAGAGATGCCCGGGGTGGCTGAAGCGCCGCCAGAAGTGCCGGTAGAAGCGCCGGGAGTGGCGCTAGAGCCCTCAGTGGGGGCAGCTTCGCTAGCTGGGGCGCTAGCGGTTGGGTTAGCACTAGGGCCGGCCGTTGGGTTGGCCGTGGCCGGCTCGGCGACTTTTTTGTTAACCGCTGCGGCAGTGGCACCCAGGGCCGAAAGCAGGTAGGGGTCTACGGCCACAACCGTCTGACTATTGGCGGCGTTAAGTATTTCAATGGTGCGCGTACGCATCTGGGTGGTGGCAAGTTTGAGGTCTACCTTGTCACCGGTGATGCAGGCGTTGGGGCTAAAACCGTCGCTTTGACTGGGAGTAAAAGCCGCGCCTGACTGCAAGGCCAGTAGCTCACGCATCTGCATGGCTGAAGCGGTGAGGGGAATTACCGTAGTTACTTTGGTGGGCTGTACCTGGGTGGTGGGTGACCACACCGCAATGGCGCGGTCACTGCTAACTAGCTCACCGGAAGTTACCGTCACTTCCATGCCACGAGCGCCCCAGTTATTGCCGCTGGTGTTGGGTAGCTGCGTGGCAGGGATAGTCAGCGAAAAACGCATAGAGGCGCCTGCTGCCAGGGAATGGTTTAGCTGCTCAGTGTGGGCTACATAGCTGTAGGAGTTGTCATCAAATACTAGCCAGTCTTTGAGCATCTCAACTGATCCTTGAGAGCGTGACTGGAGGGATACGCGCATGTCAAAGCCAGACAGTGACTCGGTGGAGGTGTTGGTGATAGTTCCTGCCACGGTGATGTCACTGCCGGGAGTGATTACCTCAGGGTTGATTTGGTCAACTTCTACAGTGAGCCCGTCAGCTGCGGATTGGCTGATATCTGCGGCTGAGCCGGTAGGGGTACCTCGGCGGTGACCAGTGCTTTTAACGCCTGTTCTGGCTGTGGTAGCCGCGTTGGTTTTAGCGCCGACGCCGCCGGCCTGGGCTGTTTTTAGGGTGGCGTAGTGCCCAGCTTGCGACGACGTCGCAGCCACGTTTTCGCTGTAAGTCACCGCTGCAGCGCTCACCCCAGCTGACGCCGAAGGGAAAATAGCGAACAGCGCCATTGCTGAGGCAATGGCGCTACAGCGTAAAGCTTTTTTAAATCGTTTCACCCGTCACCTACCAGAATTCTGCGGGCGGCAGCGACAATGCGACGCTCGTTTGGATAAGCCAAACGGCGTGACACTTCACTTAGTGGCACCCAAGCTACGTCCTCGGCCTCATGATCAGGGTCGTTTTCAATGGTCAGCTCGCCGCCGATAGCTTCCAGCAAATAGTGGTGAACTACCTTGTGTACGCGATGCTGATCCCCGGTGAACCAATAGTCGATTGAGGCCAAGTGGCGCAGTACGCGCCCCTCAATACCGGTTTCTTCCGATATTTCACGGACGGCAGCTTCTTGGGGAGTTTCACTGCCTTCTAGATGACCCTTAGGTAGACACCATTCCAGGCGAGAGCCGCGATTGCGGCGGGCAATTACTGCGGCCATGGCCTGCCCGTTTTGGACGTCTACTACCAGCCCACCAGCGCTGGTTTCGTCTACCACCGGCAGCGCACGCGAACTGACCCGGCGCAGTGTGGGGCCAGGGTACGGTAGCGGGCGGTTAGCAGACATATACAAGATTCTAAAACACTGCTGGATAACTGCGCGTGTGGCGTAGACATGGCAATCTAGTAGGGATGCAAAACGTTCTGCCGCCAATCGCCGACCAAGCTCTAGCCAATCTGCCAATTTCATTGGCCGCATTAGGGCACGCTTTTGTTCGCTCCGGGTATGAAATTTCCCTAGTGGGAGGCCCAGTGCGAGACGCCTGCTTGGGTATTGAGCCACACGATTTTGACCTAACCACCTCCGCACGCCCGGAAGAAACTGAGCGTCTGCTGCGGCAGTGGGGTGATGCCTGTTGGGATGTGGGACGTAACTTTGGCACGATTGCAGCCAAAAAGGGCGACGTCGTCGTTGAAGTAACCACTTACCGCACTGAAGAATACGAAATCGGCTCGCGCAAACCGGCCGTAGCTTATGGTGACAACCTCGAAGGTGACCTAACTCGCCGCGACTTCACCGTTAACGCCATGGCGCTGCGGCTACCCGACCTGGAGCTGGTAGACCCCCACAACGGGCTGGCGGACCTGCAGGCGGGGATTTTACGCACCCCGGTAAGCGCTGAGCAGTCTTTCGACGACGATCCGCTACGTATGCTGCGGGCGGCGCGTTTTGCCTCACAGCTGGGTTTCGATGTGGACCTAGAGGTGATGGAAGCCATGGAACAGATGGCCCAGCGCCTAGAGATCGTTTCAGCTGAGCGTATCCGCAGTGAACTTGAGCGTCTGCTGCTTTCTCCCTACCCGCGCCGAGGTCTAGAGCTGCTGGTACACACCGGTATTTGCGACATTGTGCTGCCTGAGGTCTCAGCCCTACAAGACACGGTCGATGAGCACCGCCGTCACAAGGATGTTTATGAGCACACGCTGACCGTATTGCAGCAGGCCATGGATTTGGAGACCGGCCCTGATGGGGATGTGCCCGGGCCGGATCTGCGACTGCGCCTGGCGGCGCTAATGCATGACATCGGTAAGCCGGCCACGCGCCGCTTCATGCCTGACGGCACCGTCACTTTCCACGCTCACGACTATGTGGGGGCGCGCATGACCGCTAAACGTATGCGTGCACTGCACTTTGATAAGCAAACCATTAAGGACGTTTCACGCCTGGTGGAGCTGCATTTGCGTTTCCACGGCTATGCGGACTCGCCCTGGTCTGACTCTGCGGTGCGTCGCTATGTGACCGACGCCGGCCCGTTGCTGGCCCGCCTGGGGTGCCTGACCCGCGCGGACGTGACCACCGGTAACCGCCGCAAAGCCGCCATGCTTTCACACGCCTACGACGATCTAGAGCGACGCATTGAAGCCCTGCGTCAGCAGGAAGAACTGGCCTCTATCCGGCCTGAGCTGGACGGCCAGGAAATCATGGCAGAGCTAGGTATTAAGCCGGGCCCTGAGGTTGGTAAAGCTTACAAGTTCCTGCTGGATTTACGTATGGAACGCGGCCCGATCGGTAAAGAGCTAGCCCGCGAGGCCCTACATTCCTGGTGGGCCACCCAGCAGTAGCACCCTGGCCGGCGGCGCTAAAGCCGCCTGCGCCTGAAGCGTGAGCCACAAGCTGGCCAACTAAATAGCTGATGTATACAAAAGGGGGCGCGGCTAAAAGCCGCGCCCCCCTAGCGTTTAGCTAGTGTCAGGCTAGCTCGGGCTGTAGACCCAAAGTGCCTACCAGCGAAGCGCGGTATGCCTCGCTAGCGTAGTGGGCCTGGGCGGCCTCTACCTCGGCTAGGCGCTCGCGGGCACCGATGCGCTCAACTACACCCTCGTTACCGGGGGTGTTGATGAACTTCTCAAGGGCAGCGTGAGCCTTGTCAGCGTGCTTGCGGTCACGGACAACCTTGGCGTCCAGGCGGGCGTTGTACCACTCGGAAGCCAGGATGTTCTCACGCTCGAATAGGGCGCGGAACTCGGGGCTGTCCAGGTGCCAACCCTCGCGGCTGACGCCGTCGTGCATGATCTCTAGCAGGGCGCGCAGAGGCGGGCAGGCCTGCTCCAGGGAGCCGTCAGCGAAGTAGCGGTCGGCAACCACCTTGTGGGTGGTGACGATAACGTCAACGCTGTCAGCAAAGGTCTTGGGATCTTGCAGCTCAGGACGCAGCATCTCCTCGGTGAAGATGACATCGGGGTGTAGGAACACACGACCGAAGTAGTTACGTACGAACTCGCCGTTGATGCGGTAGCCCAGGCGGCTAGCCTCAACCTTGCGGCCTTCGTATTCGAAGTCCTCAATGCGCTCCAGGCAGCCCTTAGCGATTAGCTCCTTGGCGTCACGCTCAGCGTGGCTCATGCGGGAGAACAGCTCCGGGATCAGCAGCGAAATGTCGTGGGCGACCTTCACCTTGGGGCCGATGTAACCAGCCGAAGACAACCAACCGTCGTAGCCACCCAGCGCGTAGCTCAGCAGCGAAGCGTTCAGGTCGTAAACGGTGGGCAGAGCGTTGAACGGGGCCTTGGTTAGTGCACCTTCACTACCGGCACCGGTGGTGGAGGGGGACTTACCGGTCATGGAGGAAATGAACTCCATGTACAGCTCTGGCAGCTCCATGTAGTGCAGCGGGTTGTAAGCGCACAGAGCGGGCACACCCGGCTCAGGCGGGTTGTTGCGGCGACCAGCGGCCACCACATCCACGCTTTCACGCAGCGGCTCATCCAGCGGCACCTCGTGGTAGAGGTGGGCGGCCACTTCGGCTAGCTCAACCTCGTAGGGGTTGGCCAGGTCCGGGCGCAGCTGCAGGTAACGCGGGTTCTTGGAGCGAGCACCGTTAACAATGCGGGTGTGAGCGCTGGAAACAAAGTAGGTTCCGTCCTCACCCTGGGCTGCCGCGCGACGGATCAGGTCCTGCATCGGCTTGGTGTACTGGCTCAGGCCCGGGGCGTCATCCACTAGCTCCTGGGCCTGAGCGGGGCTCATGGGCTCGAAGTTAGAGATGAAGGTGCCCGGCTTGGACATGTCCAGCTCGGTCTGCTTGTCGTAGCCACGTACGACGGCGTCGTCGGGGCGCTGGAACAGCAGACGCTCGCAGTTAGCGACGTACTTGCGGCTCAGGCCAGCAATGCCGTGCTCAGCGGCGAAGGCGGCGTCGGCCTCCTGGGCGGGCACCACAATGGAGGCGGTGATGTCGTCTTCGGTCTGAACCTTGGCGGCGGGGGAGAAGTCCGGACGCAGCGAGAATAGACGCCAGGCGCCGTCGTCCTCAAAGCCCACACGCAGCATGTTGACCTTGATGACCTCGCCATCTAGGCGCAGGGAGTTGGCGTGACGGCCGTTAACCAGACCCACAGTGAAGTGGCTGCGCCAGTCGCTACCCCAAGCCGGCTGGTAGTAACGCTTAACGGTGTAAACCAGTTCCTTAACGTGGTCCGGGATAGTGGACAGGAAGTGGTTGTAGTCAGGCGAGTAGGTCGGCGAGGCGGTCAGCAGCTTGATAACCGAACCCAGCGAACGCTCCTCGCTCAGGATCGAGCGGTGGTCAACCCCGTTGGACTTGGGGTCAGCGAAACGGCCTGAGTAGTCGCGGTCGAGTAGTACCTGCACCATGTCCAGGTCCTTTTCGACGTCGCCCACATAAGCCTCACCGAACACGAAGGCGTCCAGTAGGGCCTTAGAGATCTCAGACTTACCACCACCGGAAACGGTAGCGGGCTTGTGCATCTGAGTGGTCCACGGGGCGGTCCCTACCAGGTGCCACTGACGCTCGTCACCGCTGCGGTGCTTGGTGTGTAGGCGGTAACCCGAGGGGGTGTAGTAGGTCTTGCCGGCCAGTAGCGGAATGGACGCGCGGGTGCCGTTGTGGTCCCATTCCACGGTCTGGGTGCGCATCGAGAAGTGCGAGCCAGCGGGAACTACCAGTAGGTTCTTGTCGTTGATGGCGACGGCGTGACCGTCGTCGCACATCTGGAAGTAGCTGGGGTTGGCGTCAACTACACTCTGCACGGTTAGGTGTGCAGGGGTGTACTTGTCGGTGTAGTCCTGGCCCAGGTTGTAACGCGGGAAGGCGCGTGCGCCACCGGCGTGCTCTTCTTCCACGTTGCCCAGCAGGTTGGCGCTGTAGCCAATCTGGGTCTTAACTTCCTTCTTGCAGTAACCGAAGTAGTTGTCGGCCACTACGGTGACGATTACGCCGCGCTCGTCACGGGCGCAGCACTTGAAGGCCTTGCCGTCGTTGTAGAGGTCGCCCTCTTCCTTCCAGCACATGCCGTCGCGACGCTGACGCTCGGTGGCCTGGTCCCAGTGGGGTAGGCCTAGTTCCTTCTTGGTCAGCTTGGTCAGGTGCGGGGCCAGGATGACGCAACCGGTGTGACCAGTCCAGCTGGTGGGGTCGAGGGAGGCGTCGTTCTCGGGCAGGTAGGGGTCTCCGGCGTTGCCGAAGATGGACTCTACGAAGTCAAGGTTGGAAACCAGGCCACCGGGGGCGATGAAGCGGATTTCCATGGTGCGCTGGTTGTTTACGCCAGGCACTGCGGGCACGACGATGGGGCGCAGTAGTAGGGATATGAAGGCTTTTGCCGGAGAGTCTGAATGAGCGGCCCAAGGAATCTGCATGAGTTCATCGGGAACGTCATTGATTGCGTGTTCTAGCAGGCGACCAAAGACTTCACGCGGTACAGCGCGCTTGTCGTCAGGGATCGGTAGGCCACCTTCAGCTACGTGGAACACGCCGGCAGTGGTACGTCGGTCATTCTTCGGGTTGTGGACGACGCCGTTGAGTACCTTGTAGCTGGTTACGTATTCAGAAACAAAGTGGTCTTCGCCTTCGGGGAGGGCTAGGGCGCGTGAGAGACCAGGCTGATCTAGTACGAAAGTTGCTCCAGGTAGTCGAGGTGCGACGTCGGTACCTTCGAAATAACTGTCTAGGAAGTTCTGAATGCGAGTGTCAGACGCACACAGACGGTTGGATAGTCGCCGCGACATTTCACGAGTACGGGCCAACAGCGGAGCCGTAAGCGAGGCAGTGGCAGAGTCTAGGTTGCCCTGTGACACGGGGATGCCTAGCAGTGCTAAACGTAAGCTGATCGCGGAGTTTGTGCTTTCAGGTGAAGTTTTCTCCATAGGTCATAAGCATAGTAGGTAGGTAGTAGTGTTGTCGTGACGCATGTCCTATACCTGAGAAAGCATTTCTTTCATACTGGAAGGAATCGTTGTGTGGCCGGTTCTCCGCCGGGCGCTAAGAATATTAAGCAGAAACGGGGACTATAGGTGTCGTTACCACCGCAAATCCCGCCGCGCGCTAACTCGGGCGCGAAGGCAAGTGCTAAACAGAGTTCATCGCCTGCAGCGTCTTTAGGTGGAGCTGGCAGGGCTAATCAGCGGCCTACTGGTCAAAGGCCTGTGGGTAAGGGGGCCCCGGCGCGTAAGGGGGCAAGTAAAAATTCAACGCGACCGGCAAACCGTGGCGGTTCCAAAGGCCCCAAATCAAAGCGGAAGCTGTGGAATTATCCGCGTGCCGGCAAGGGCAAAATTAGGCGCTGGCTGCCCAGTTGGCAGTTTGTGCTTTGTTCGATCTTATTCGTGCTGACTATGGGTATTGGCACACTGATGTTGGCCTATGCCACCACGGATGTGCCCGCACCTAATGACTTCGCTAAGGCTCAGACCACCGTGGTCTACTACGACGACGGCAAGACTGAGATGGGGCGTTTTACGGATATTAACCGTACCGTCATCGACACCACCAAGCTGCCCTCTTACGTGGGTAACGCGGTGGTAGCCAGTGAAGACTCTAGCTTCTACTCCAACAACGGTATTGACCCTAAGGGTATCGTCCGTGCGTTGTTTAACAACTTAACCGGTGGGCCGATTCAGGGTGCCTCTACCCTGACCCAGCAGTACGTGAAGAACTACTACGTAGACACCACCGATTCTTATGTGGGTAAGCTCAAGCAGGCTTTCTTGGCGGTCAAGATTGACCAGTCCCAGTCCAAGCAGAAGATTTTGGGTAACTACCTCAACACCATTTACTACGGCCGTGGTGCCTACGGTGTGGAGGAAGCCTCCAAGGCCTACTTTGGTCACAGCGCTGATAAGTTGACGCTGTCTGAAGCTGCGCTGCTTAGCGCCGTGATTCCGGCCCCCTCAGGCTGGGACCCGGCGGTGGACGCCAAGACCAGTCAGGCCAAGTGGACTCGTGTAGCTGACCTGATGCTTAAGCAGAACTTCATTACCGCCGCCCAGCGTGCAGAAATGAAGTTCCCCAAGACTATTGAGCCCACCACCAAGCAGGTTTATGCAGGTACCAAGGGTTACTTGCTGCAAATGGTGCGTACGGAGCTTAAGTCCAAGATGAAGCTGACCAACGAGCAGCTTGATACTGGTGGTTTCAAGGTCACTACCACCATCAACCAGAAGGATCAGGAAGCTGCTGTTAACGCGGTGCACACCCTGCCCTCTGACAAGCCTGCCGGCTTGGGTGTGGCCTTGACCAGTATTGATCCGCGCACCGGCGCGATTGTGGCGCTCTATGGTGGTGAAGACTTCCTTAAGAGCCAGGTCAACTCTGCTACTCAGGCTGTAGCCCAGGCTGGTTCTACCTATAAGCCTTTCGCACTGGTCACTGCGCTTAATGACGGCATGAGCCTGTCTGATGGCTACATGGGCACATCCCCTATGACCATTGAGGGGCACGAGTTCCAAAACTTCCAGGATGTCTCGTATGGCTGGGTGAACCTGGTTAAAGCTACTGCTTTCTCCATTAACACCCCCTACCTGCAGCTGAATAAAGATGTGGGCCCTGAAAACACCAATAAGACAGCTATTGCCGCTGGTTACCCGGCTAATACGCTAGGTTTCGACGACACTACGCAGGGTGTGCTGGGTTCGGTTTCTCCCCACAACATCGATATTGCTCGCGCTTACTCCACCTTTGCGGCTCAGGGGCAGCGCCACGATGTCCACATTGTGGGTAAGGTATCCAACTCCACCAACACGGTGGTTTACACCGCTAACACCACTGGTCAGCAGGTGTTCAAGAAGGAAGTAATGGCTGACGTAACCTACGCACTGACTCAGGTGGTGCAGCTGGGCTCTGGTGAAACCGCTAAGAGCCTGAACCGCCCGGTGGCCGCTAAGACCGGTTCGTCCTCGGACAACAAGTCTGCGCAGTTCGTTGGTTACACCCCCCAGCTGGTTACTGCGGTGACCTTGTTCCAGCAGGGTGCAGATGGCTCTGAACAGTCCATTACCCCCTTCGGTAACTACGGTGAAATCACCGGTAGCACCTACCCGGCCGATATCTTTACTAACTACATGGGCGCGGCTCTTGACGGCCAGGAAGTGCTTGACTTCCCTGAGCGCTCAGATGGCTCTTACAGCGGCAGCAACCATGGTGGTTCTAGCAGTGGCGGCAGCAGCAGTAACGGTGGCGGCAGCAACTCCGACCAGAACAACAGCGGCGGCAATGGTGGCAACAACGGTGGTGGCGAAGCTACCCAGCCGGCCCAGTCCGCCAGCCCTGTACCCAGCGGCGATTCCAACGGAGGTAACGGCTCCGGTAATGGGAACGACAACGGTAACGGCAATGGTTCCGGTAACGGCAACGGTAACGGTTCCGGTAACGGAGATAACGGAAACGGTAACGGCGGCGGAAACGGCGGCGGAAACGGCAATGGCTCCGGTGGAGACAATGGCGGTGGAAATGGCGGCGGTAACGGCGGTGGAAACGGCGGCGGCTCCGGTGGAGACAATGGCGGTGGAAACGGTGGCGGCTCCGGTGGAGACAATGGCGGTGGAAACGGTGGCGGAAACGGCGGCGGTAACGGCGGCGGCTCCGGCGGTGGAAACTAGCCGCGCTGCTAACCAGCCTCACCGGTAACCGTAATAACCGCATACGGTAACCAAATACACACGGGCGGCGGGAAGTGAATTTACTTCCCGCCGCCCGCCTGTATCGGTTAGGGTTATGTACTGGTTTGGCTTAGCTGCACCCGCAGCGAATGACAAACCTTACGCATCTACCCTCCTGTCACGGAAAGACCGTGACCGTATAGACCAGAGGAGGTGGGTACCAAGCATGCGTCACTACGAGATTATGATCATTCTCGAACCCGAGACCGACGAACGTACCATCAACGCGTCGCTCGAGAAGCTGCTACAGGTTGTTCCCGCTGAAGGCGGTAGCCTGGACAAGGTGGACGTCTGGGGACGTCGTCGCCTGGCTTACGACATCAAGAAGAAGTCTGAAGGTTTCTACGTCGTCGTCGACATGACCGCGACCCCGGCAACCGCTCAGGAACTGGACCGTCAGCTAAGCCTGAACGAGTCCGTGCTGCGCACCAAGCTGCTGCGTCCTGAGGCCTGAGAAGTAACCGCCAAGGGAGGCAAACATGGCTGGAGACACCATTATCACCGTGGTCGGTAACCTGACCCACGACCCGGAGCTACGCTTTACACCCTCCGGGGCGGCTGTGGCCTCTTTTACCATCGCGTCAACCCCGCGTACCTACGACCGCCAGTCCGGCGAGTGGAAGGACGGGGACGCCCTGTTCATGCGCTGCTCTTTGTGGCGTGACGCCGCCGAGAACGTAGCCGAATCCCTCACCAAGGGAATGCGTGTAATCGCGCAGGGCCGTCTCGTGCAGCGCTCCTACACCACCCGTGAAGGTGAACAGCGCACCGTGGTTGAAATGCAGGTGGATGAGATCGGTCCGTCTCTGCGCTATGCCAAAGCCCAAGTGACCCGCAACTCTCGCGGTGGCGGTAACTACGGTGGCAACAATGCTGGCGCCAGCAATGGCGGCGGCTATGGCGGCTCCCAGGGTGGCTACAACGCCAACAACAACGCTTCTGCTGGTGGCTACAGCGGCTACAACAGCGCCCCGCAAGGCGGCAGCGCTGGAGACCCGTGGGCTACTGGCGGCTCTTCTTTCGGTGACGAACCGCCGTTCTAAACCTGCCAGGCACAGTGCCTAGTGCACGATGCCTAGCGCGGGACCTGCTTAGCGCAGAATGCCTCATGCAGGGCCTGCCTAACGCAGGCGGCTTAAGTCACCAACGCCCGCCCATTTGGGATCATTTGGGTAGGGCACCCAGACATTCATCTTTAGAGTGCTAAGCACTCAGACCAAGGAGTACCACTATGGCGAAGCCCCAACTTCGCAAGCCGAAGAAGAAGGTTGGCCCGGTCAAGGCCATCAAGGTCGGCGTCATTGACTACAAGGACACCGCCACCCTACGCAAGTTCATCTCCGACCGCGGCAAGATCCGCGCTCGTCGCGTGACTGGCGTTTCCGTACAGGAACAGCGCAAGATCGCCAAGGCTGTTAAGAACGCCCGCGAGATGGCCCTGCTGCCCTACTCTTCCAACGCTCGCTGATAGGGAGGACTAGCAATGTCAACCAAGCTCATCCTCACCCACGACGTCACCAACCTCGGTGTCGCCGGTGACGTAGTTACCGTTAAGGACGGCTACGCCCGTAACTACCTAGTGCCCCGCAAGCTGGCCACCCCGTGGACCAAGGGCGCTCAGCGTCAGATCGACCAGATGGCCGAGGCTCGCCGCCGCAACGCCATTGAGTCCCTGGAAGCCGCCCAGACCGCTCGCGCCTGGCTAGCCTCCAACGTGGTCACCGTTGCCGCCGTTGCCGGCGCTAACGGCCGCCTGTTCGGTGCGGTAAGCACCTCTGACCTAGCTGAGGCCGTTAAGGCTGCCGGTGGTCCCGCGATTGACCGTCGCAAGATCCAGCTAACCCGCCCGGTTAAGGCTCTGGGTCGTCACTCCGCCAGCGTGCGTCTGCACCAGGACGTGACTGCTCCCCTGGAGATCAACGTTATCGTGGCTCGCTGAAGCTAGTTGCGCTAATTAACGCAGCTAAATGGCCGCTCACCGGTTTTGGTGGGCGGCCATTTGCGTCGTAGCCGTTTGCATAGCGGCCATTTGTGCCTTTGGCTCACGTTTGCGTGCCAGTCCCGACGGCGGTAGTGGCGACGGCGCCGTCGTCGTTAATTACTCACTGTAAGGGTCCGCACCCACCGCTTCGCGGGCCATATTGGCGAAGCAGGAGACGTGCCCACGGAAGGAAACCGGGATAGTGCGGGTCTCGCCGTTACGGTGCTTAGCCACAATAATGTCAGCCTCACCCGGGCGATTTTCCTCCTCATAGTATTCAGGGCGGTGCAGCAGCATAATCAGGTCCGCATCCTGCTCCAATGAGCCCGACTCGCGCAGGTCACTCATCTGGGGCTTGCGGTCGGTACGGTTTTCCGGGCCACGGTTAAGCTGAGCGGCGGCAATCACCGGAATCTCCAGCTCCTTAGCCAGCAGCTTCAAGGCGCGCGAAAACTCCGAAACTTCCTGCTGACGCGACTCCACGCGGCGCCCACTAGTCATCAACTGCAGATAGTCAATAACAATCAAACCCAGGTTGAACTGCTGCTTTAGACGCCGCGCTTTGGCGCGAATCTCCGGCATGGTCAGGTTAGGGGAGTCATCCACATACAGCGGCGCCTCAGAAACCGGGCCGTAATGCTTAGCCAGGCGCTCCCAGTCGCGGTCATCCATTTTTCCGCTGCCGCGCAGCTTATTTAGCAGCACATTAGACTCCGCCGACATCATGCGCATCATGATTTCCATGCGCCCCATTTCCAGCGAGAAATAGCAGGCCGCAATCTTGTGGTGAATCGCCGCCGAGCGGCAAATATCCAGGGCCAGCGTGGACTTACCCATGGCCGGGCGCCCCGCAATAATCACCATCTGCCCTGCCTGCAAACCACCGGTGAGCTCATCTAACTCAATGAACCCCGTGGGCACGCCCCGCATACCCTTATTGTCACGGTTTTGGGCGGCTTCAATCTCTAAATTGGCGTCATCAAGGATGTCACCCACGCGCACGTAATCATCGGAGCTGTTGCGTTCAGAAACTGCGTAAATTTCGGCTTGGGCCAGGTTTACTAGCTCGTCGACGTCGCCGCCGTCAGTGGCGTAGCCCAGTTGCGTTACGCGCGTGCCCGCCTCCACCAGGCGGCGCATAGTGGCGCGCTCACGCACAATACGCGCATAGTAGGCGGTGTTGGCCGCCGTCGGCACAGTAGCAATCAGAGACGCTAGGTAAGGGGCCCCACCCACCTTTTCCAGGTTGCCCTGGCGCTGGAGCTCATCAGCTACCACGATGGGGTCAGCCGGCTCCCCGCGCGAATAGACACTAATGATGGCGTCAAAAATCTGCTCGTGGGCGTGGCGGTAAAAATCAGGGCCTTTAATCTCCTGCAAGGCGTCAGCGATAGCGTCCTTGCTCAGCAGCATGCCCCCCAAGGTGCTCATTTCCGCAGATTCATCCTGAGGCGGGATGCGGTCGAAGATATCTGCGGTGTCGCGCGGCTCCATGGTTGACCTTTCTGTGCGGTGATTGTTCGGGTAGATCTAAGTAGACCGACGTCGTCGACAAAAACACCCCTCCCAGACTGGCACAAAACCACTTAGGCGACCAGGGGTTAAGCTACCGGCTGGGCCACTGTAGAGGGCGGCGGGGGCAGTTGGCAAATCGAAAAATTGCTTCGCTGTGGGTAATACAAAAAAGCCTGTGGGCAACGCCTGTGTATATGTGGAAAAAGTTGGGGAAAACTGTGGAAAAGGATGTGGCTAGCGCAGATCACATTCTGAGAAACGTTGCTATTTCAACGAAAAATACCTGTGGGGAAAGTGGATAAAAAATTACCCCCAAATCTGTGGAAAACTCATCAGACCTGGGGAGAACCGGCGTGTCGAGGCTTGACGCAGTCTACAAAACTGCTTGCAAACCGCTTTCAAAAGCTGGACACAACTAGTTAGCGCGGCCGGTGGAGGTTAGGCTCGCCAACAGTATGAGTACAGCAGTTTCCCCCTCCCCTGAAGTCTCTTCCACAGATGACGCCGATGCTACCGGCGCCAGCACTCACGCACCGGCGGGTGCCGGCACTGATGCACCGGCGGGTGCCAGCGCCGACGCGCCCTTTACCAGCCCGGCTGACAAACTGCGCGGGCGCGAACTTGACCGCCAAATCCTGGCCCTGGCCCTGCCAGCCCTGGGCGGGCTGGTGGCCTCGCCGATCTTTGTCATGATCGACTCCTCCATGGTTGGCCACCTGGGCGCCGACCCTCTGGCGGCGCTGTCGCTGGCCTCCTCCATTTTGACCACGGCAGTGGGCCTGTTCGTGTTCCTCACCTACGCCACCACGGCCACAACCGCACGGCATTTCGGGGCCGGGCGCCGTCGAGAAGGGCTAAAAGCGGGGCTGGACGGAATCTGGCTGGCGGCCCTAATCGGTGTGGCGGTGGCCGGCGTGGCGATGGTGTTTGCGCCCCAGATTGTGGCGGCGATGGGAGCTAAGGCGTCGGTGGCGACTAACGCGGTGGCGTACCTGCGCATGGTGTTGCCGGGGCTGCCGGGGATGCTGGTGGTGCTGGCGGCCACGGGCACGCTGCGCGGGCTGCTGGACACGCGTACGCCGTTCATTGTGGCCCTGGCGGGGGCGGTGCTAAACACGCTGCTCAACGCCTTTTTCCTGTATGTGGTGGGGCTGGGGGTGGCCGGCTCGGGGCTGGGCACGGCCCTGGCGGAGCTGTCGATGGGGGCAGCGCTGGTGACCCCGATTGCCCGCGCGGCCCACGCTGAGCAGGTCAGTTTGCGTCCGCGCCTGGCCGGGCTGCGTGCCTCCATGGGTGAGGGACTGGGGCTGTTTGTGCGCAATATTTCTTTGCGCGTGGCCATTTTGTCTACCGTGTGGGCGGCTACCGCTTTAGGGGCGACGGCGCTGGCTTCCTACCAGGTGGTTAACGCCCTGTGGGGGGTGTGCTCGTTTGGGCTTGATGCCTTGGCGATTGCGGCTCAGGCGCTGATTGGTCAGGCACTAGGGCGGGCTGCCGAGGCGCGCCGGCGTGGCGACGAGGCTGCTTTAGCGCAGGAAGATGCGGCAATTAGCCGGATTTTGCGCCGCTGCATGGGCTGGACCCTGGGCGTGGGGGTGGCTGTAGGGCTGGTTGTGGCCGGGGGTGCCAAGTGGCTGCCCTGGTTCTTCACCTCTGACGCACCCGTGCGCGAACTGGCTTTCTGGCCGCTACTGGCCATGGCGGCGTCGTTACCGCTGGTGGCGGTGGCTTTCCTGTACGACGGCATTTTGATGGGGGCTGGCGACGGGCGCTACCTGGCGGTGGCCGGCGTGATCAACCTGGTGCCTTACCTGCCGGCGATCTTGCTGCTGGTCAACGCCCATGAGGGCCTGAGCGACAATGCGGCGCTGATGCTGCTGTGGGGGGCGTTTGCATTCATTTTCATGGGGATGCGGGCTCTGACTACCGGCTGGCGGATCCACAGTGACGCCTGGAAAAAGTAAATACAGGCATAAATACAGGCAAAATCATCCCTTCCCTATAAAAAATTCATGGGGTTTTATAGGGAAGGGATGAAATGTCAGTATTTGTGAAGAGGGCCTGGAGAAGAGGGACCAGGAGAAGGTGGGCCCGGAGAAGGGGAACCGGGAGCAGCGTGCCAAAAACTGTTTTTTTTACAGAGGGCTGGATGTCCGCGCTGTGCGTCACTACGCTGGTGATCGCAGGAGTTCCCTAAACAAATGCGCGGATGGTGCACCTAACGGTTGTCCCAAATGTGACCCCGGTGGGGTTCCTGGCTAGACCTTCGCCCCTGGGTAGTTTTCGCGTCTGGGCAGTATCTAGCGCCGGGACAGCACTTTATACCCGGATGCCCGAGCAGTTATTTACAGATACGCAGATTTCGTCCGTTGCCTATAAAACCCCATGGAAAAATCATAGGGAAGGGATGATTTTGCCTGTATTTGCCTGTATTTGTGTCTGTATTTGACTATGCCGGCTAAGTCCATAAGTTATACAAAAAGTTAAACAAGTGGGGGCCCCAGGTAACCCCTTAATACCTGGGACCCCCACAGATTATGGGAAGGCCGGCTCGGTTCAGCCGTTCAGCCATTCAGCCGGTCGGCCTTTGCGGTCCGGCCTTTGCGGTCGGCGCCGTGGCCGGGCGCTTACAGATACGGAAAAACCATCCGTTCCCTATAAAACCCCATGGAAAAATTATAGGGAAGGGACGATTTTACCTGTTTTTACCTGCGCCGCCCTGGTAGACGTAGCTGAAGGGGGCGTTGCCGTGCATACGGTTCTCGATGGCACTGAGCACTACCTGCTTGGCGTCGCGCACTGCCTGCAGCGGCGCCACGCCCTTAGCTACCTGCGCGGTAATGGCGGCGGCCAGAGTGCAGCCAGCACCAGAAACTCGCTCGGAGCCCACTGCCGGCACTTCCAGCACCTCTAGCTGCTCGCCGTCGTAGTAAACATCCAGGGCGGTGCCGGTGCCCAGCAGGGTGCCAGCCTTAGCCACCACCACGGGCACACCCTGGTCGTAGATGGCCTTAGCAGCGTCCTTAAGCTGCTCCACACTGGTGATCTCGCCGCGACCAGAAAGCACCTGGGTCTCGAACAGGTTCGGGGTAACAATGCTGGCCTTGGGCAGCACCTGGGCGCGCAGAGCATTGTCCACATCCAGGGCCGCGCCGGGCTCCTGACCCTTGCAGATCAGTACCGGGTCCAGCACCACCTGGGGGAACTTGTAGGTGTCTAGTGCCTGGGAGACCACCTCGATGGTGGCCGGGGTGCCCAGCATGCCGATCTTTACAGCATCAATGTGGCTGTGAACGCTGGCGGCCGCCTCAATCTGGTCGGCAATCACCTGCGGGTCAACCGGGACGAAACGGTGGCCCCAGTTGTTGTTGGGGTCGAAGGAAACAATGCAGGTAAGTGCAGTGCAGCCAAATACGCCCAGTTCGTGGAAAGTTTTTAGGTCAGTCTGAGCGCCGGCGCCGCCGGAAGCCTCAGAGCCAGCAATTGCAAGTGCAATGGGAGTAGCCATACGGATAGTTTGCCCCTTAATAGCGGCCTTGGCTAGGGTAGGGAGGGTGTAGTTAGTTATTACTAACTCAGTTATGTCTTAAGTATTGTCTGGTTACCCCCGCAAATTGATTAACGACGACGCCGCCCGGGTTTGCTCTGATGCTTGCGCCTGTCGGGCAGTAATTCACGACGCCGCCGTCCACCGCCTGCCTGCGTCCCCTTAAGCTAAGCGCATACCTACCCGGGCACAGCCCAGACAAAGCTAAATGCGGCATTATTAGAGCATGACCGCACTCAACACCAATGCGCTAACGGCCCTCCCGGTTGTCCCCGAAGTTGATGGAGAACTAATCACCCCCGCCGCACTGATGGCTGGCGCAGTTGACCCCGAGCTGGCCTCGCGTCCCTTAAGCGTATTCGACCTGATGCGAGTCGGAATCGGCCCCTCCTCCTCCCATACTGTGGGCCCTATGCGTGCCGGGGCTGCATTTGGCGCTGCTCTCGTGCGCAACCTTGAGCGCCGTCGCCAAGCCGCACAAGCCGGTGCGGCCAGCTCATCCGGCGCGCCCGCCCAAGACCCCCAGGCCGGCGCGCCCGCCCAAAGCGCCCAAGAAACCCAAGCCACCCCGCTACCTCAAGTAACCCGCCTGACCGTAGAGCTATACGGCTCGCTGGGGGCCACCGGGCGCGGACACGCCACCGACCGCGCCGTCGTCATGGGCCTGGGCGGCTACAACCCCAAAACCGTCCCCCAGGAAGTGTGCGCCAACTTCTGGGACCAGGTGGAAGCCCAGGGCTACGTGCAAATGCCGGGGCTAGGCCAGGTACCCTTCTCCACCAGCAAAGACATCATGTTCCTACCCGGGCGCGTGCTTTCCTACCACGTCAACGGCATGACCCTAACCGCCTACGACGCCGCCGGGGCGGAAATCCTACGCCGCACCTACTTCTCCGTGGGTGGTGGCTTTGTGATGGAGGATGTGGGCAGTGACGGTCACCCCGAAATCCGCGCCCTGGCCACAGCCGAAACCAAAGAAGTCAGCGCCACAGTAGCCCCCTACCCCTTCTCCAGCGCCAACGAGCTACTAGCCATCTGCCGGCGCACCGGGCTACGCATCAGCGACGTGGTGCTAGCCAACGAGGTCTCCGCCCGCACCGAACAGGAAGTAATCGACTACATCCGCCTGCTAGAAACCACCATGATGCAGTGCATCGAGGCCGGCTGTAAGGCCCAGGGGGTGCTACCCGGCGTGCTTGGTGTCCACCGCCGCGCCAACGCCCTCTACCAGCGCCTACTGGCTGAGGAGAAAACCCCCGCCGACGCCTACTGCCGCCGTGACCCGCTGCGTGGCATGGACTGGGTTAACCTCTACGCGCTCGCGGTCAATGAGGAAAACGCCGCAGGTCACCGCGTGGTTACTGCCCCCACTAATGGCTCGGCGGGGATTATGCCGGCGGTTTTGGCTTACTACCGCCACTTCTGTCCGGGTGCTAACGACGACGGCGTGCGTCGCTTCATGCTGGCAGCTACCGCCGTGGGGGCCCTGATCAAGACCAACGCGTCGATTGCTGGCGCTGAGGTGGGCTGCCAGGGCGAGGTGGGTTCAGCTTCCTCTATGGCTGCGGCGGGCTTAACTGAGGCCCTGGGTGGCACCCCTGAGCAGGTGGAGAATGCTGCTGAAATCGCCATGGAACACAACTTAGGGCTCACCTGCGACCCGGTTGGTGGCCTGGTGCAAATTCCTTGCATTGAGCGCAACGCGGTGGCCAGTGTGAAGGCTATTAACGCCTCGCGTATGGCCCTGTGGGGCGAGGGTCGTCACCAGGTCAGCCTGGACACGGTTATTGAAACCATGCGCCAAACCGGTGAAGACATGCTCTCCAAGTACAAGGAAACCTCCCTGGGTGGCCTGGCTGTAAACGTCGTCGAGTGCTGAGTAGGGGGAGTCTTCCCTAAGCGTATTAGTAGCGCGCAGCAGCTAAATGCAGTGTGATAGAGCTATGACAGCCACAAACGCCACCACTTCCGGGGCCAGCCAGGTCAAGGTACTAGTGGTCGACGACGAAATTGTCCTAGCCGATCTTCTAGCCAGCGCCCTGCGCTATGAAGGCTGGGAGGTTGCCACCGCCCACACCGGTGCCGACGCCGTGCGCCTGGCCCGCGAAATCTCGCCTGACCTGGTGGTTCTAGACATTATGCTGCCAGACTTTGACGGCCTTGAGGTGCTGAGCAAGATCCGTCGCAATGACCCGGACATCTCGGTGCTGTTCCTGACCGCCAAAGACTCCATTGCTGACCGGGTGGAGGGCCTAAGCGCCGGTGGGGATGACTACGTAACCAAGCCCTTCAGCTTGGAAGAGGTAGTGGCCCGCCTGCACGCCCTGCTGCGCCGCTCCGGCTCAGTGGTGGCCCCGCCCAGTAACGAGCTGGTGGTGGGCGATTTACGTATGGATGAAGACTCCCACGAGGTGTGGCGCGGTGAAGACCCAATTAAACTCACCGCCACCGAGTTTGAGCTGCTGCGTTTCTTCATGGAAAACCCGCGCCGGGTGCTGTCTAAGCCGCAAATCCTGGACCGGGTATGGGACTACGACTTTGGCGGCCAAGCTAACGTGGTGGAGCTTTACGTCTCCTACCTGCGTCGCAAGATCGATAAGGGACGCGCCCCCATGATTCACACCGTGCGTGGGGTGGGCTACATGCTCAAGGCCGCTGAGGAAAACTAATTGTTTAGGGCTATAAAGCAGCTTCTGGCCTCGGCGCGCGGTTCGGCGAGCGGCTGGGCGCACGGCGGGGAACGCAGCTGGGAAGACAGCGGGCAACCAACTGCCAGCCAGTGCGCCCAAGCAGCCCAGCAGCCCCAGGGAGCCCAAGCTGCCCAGCACCCCCAGGTAGAGGCGGGGCGTCGTCGGCTGTGGGCCCACAAAAAACTGAGCCTGCGTCGCATGATTGTGCTGACCGTGGTGGCCGTGGTGTTTGTGCTAGCTGGGACGATTGGCTGCCTTAGTACCTGGGCACTGGAAGCTTCACTGATGGACCGCGCCGATATTCGTGTGCAGGCCGCCTCCCAGCGCGGTAACACTCGCCGTCACAGTGAATCCACCGAAAAAAACGTCGCCCAGCAGCTACTGCAAACCTACGGCAGTGACAGCAGCGACTATAACCCGCCCGCCGGCCTAGACGCCCCCGGGCAGGCTGCCGGCACCCTGGCCCTGCTGCGTAACCGCCAAGGGGTGGTGGCCAGCGCTTACATCAACAATGAAGGCAAATACACCTACCTGACTCGCGACCAGATAAACACCCTGATGGCAGCGCTTAACTCAGGTAAAACCAAGCCTTTCACGGTGTATGTGGAGGGGCTGGGCACCTACCGGGTACTGGTTACGCGCGACTCGGTTAGCTCCGACGCCGTACTTACCGGGGTGTCTTTAGCTGATGATGAAGCCCTGATCGGCCGCCAAATGATTATTGAGGTGCTGCTGGTGGGCAGCGGTGTAGTTCTGGCGGCGGTGGTCTGCTTTGGCTTGGTGTCTAGGTTTTTGCAGCCCCTGCGGCGCGTGGCAGCTACCGCCCGTCAGGTAGCTACACAGCCTATGGATAGCGGTGAGGTACAAATTGAGCGCCGCGTAAGCCTTGCTGACCTGTGTTCTTCCACGGAAGTGGGGGAGGTGGGTACGGCCCTTAACACCCTACTTGACCACGTCAATGACGCCTTGGAGGTGCGTCAACGCTCCGAAACCCAGGTGCGCCAGTTTGTGGCCGACGCTTCCCATGAACTGCGCACGCCCCTGGCCGCTATCCGTGGTTACACCGAGCTGGTGCGTAGCGGGCGTGAGGGCGATCAGCTCAGCGAGATTTCCCAGCAGGCCATGGACCGTATTGCCAGCGAATCGCTGCGCATGAGCGAGCTGGTTAATGACTTACTGCTGCTGGCGCGCCTGGATGCGGGCCGTGAGCTGGAAGATGAGCTGGTGGATTTAGCTCCGGTGCTGATTGAGTCGGTGGCAGACGCGCAGATAGCCGGCCCCGATCACACTTTTGAGCTGGATTTAAGCGCCGTGTTTGGGGCAGATGAGGATCTTGATGAGCAGCTGCCGCTGGTGCGCGGTGACGAGCAGCGCCTGCGTCAGGTGCTAGCTAATTTGCTGGCTAATGCCCGCCTGCACACTCCCGCCGGCACGCATGTGTGGGTCAAGCTGCTGCAAGAAGATGGCCGGTACCGGATCGTGGTGGCTGATAACGGCCCGGGTATTTCCCCGCAGCTGCGCGGCAAACTGTTTGAGCGCTTTACTCGCGCTGACGCCTCACGTAATCGCCAGGGCGGCTCTACGGGCTTAGGGCTGGCTATTTGCGCCGCTATTGCCCAGGCTCACGGCGGTAGCGTGCAGTTGGCTGATTCGGCTAGCTATCTCGACGACGCCGCCCAGGGCGCCTGCTTCGTGCTCAGTTTGCCTGTGGCCAGCTAGCGCTAGTTTCCATCTGGCCGGCGCGCCACGCGCCGGTGGTGCGAAGAGTGCAAGTGTTTTCGCATGTGAGATGAATAGCTAAGCAATTTTTTCTTCTCTAACCACAGCATGTGGGAAAAAACGCGTGCCCGGCCTGGGGGAAGTGGGGATAAACCGCCTTGAACTGGAGCTAAGGGGAGGGTGTGGGGCGACGTCGGAAAAAAAGCAGCTAAACCGGCGCAAAAATGGCCACTTAACGCGTGGTGTAGCCCGGGCACACTAAAAGGAAGCGCGCAAAGCGGCGGAAGTATCCACAGCGGCGGCGCCAGTTGTCCACAAATTCCGGGAGGTTTATGCACAGATTCGGTGGCAGACACATCATCTTGGGGTGCTAGCGCTTTCGCACCCCTAGGGGTAGTGTTTTCTATTGCCGGTCGGAATATGCCGGCCGCGTGTTACAAACGTGTTGTTTCTAGCTCTGGTCTCCCCGCCAGACAGACCCATCAGGATTGAAAGGCACAATTAAAAATGGCGATCACCGTCTACTCCAAGCCCAACTGCGTGCAGTGCAACGCCACCTACCGCGCCATGGACAAGGCTGGCCTTTCCTACTCCACCGTCGACATCTCGGTAGACGCTCAGGCGCTAGAGCAGGTTAAGGCTCTGGGCTACGTACAGGCTCCGGTAGTTATCGCTGGCGATGACCACTGGTCCGGTTTCCGCCCCGACAAGATCAAGGCTCTAGCTGTAGCTAACGCCACCGCAGTTGCCGTCTAAGTGGCTCTACGAGCGACGTCTACCTGCTGGTGGGCGTCGCTCAACTGCGTCTTAGGGCGCATAATTGTCGGCCCGCTAGCCGGTGGGATTAACTTGCAACATAGGTCGTGACCAATGGCGCTTTTAGTGTATTTTTCCTCCACCTCTGAAAACACACATCGCTTCGTAAGCAAACTGGGTATGCCCGCTAAACGCATCCCCCTGCTGCCAAGCCAGCCGCCGCTGGAAGTAGACGAGGAATATGTGCTGTTAGTCCCAACCTACGGTGGTGGCAGCATCAAAGGTGCAGTCCCCAAGCAGGTCATTAAATTCCTCAACAATCCCCACAACCGTGAGCTATGTCGTGGCGTTATCGCTTCTGGCAATACCAATTTTGGTGCCGCCTACGGCCTGGCCGGTGACATAATCTCTAATAAGCTAAAAGTCCCATATCTCTACTGCTACGAGCTGTTGGGAACCCCCAAGGACGTAGAGACCGTAAAGCAAGGATTGGAAAAGTTTTGGCAGACACTCTGACTGATACCGGCAGTGAGTCGGTACGTTCCCCTGAACTGGACTACCACGCTCTAAACGCCAAGCTGAACCTTTACGGCGCTGACGGCAAGATCCAGTTCGACGCCGATCGCCAGGCTGCACGTCAGTACTTCCTACAGCACGTAAACCAGAACACGGTGTTTTTCCACGACATTGAGGAAAAACTCGAATACCTGGTTGAAGAGGGCTACTACGACCCCACCGTGCTAGCCAAGTACCGTGAAGGCTTCCCCAAGGAGGCTTTCAAGGCCGCCTACGCCCACAAGTTCCGTTTCGAAACTTTCCTAGGGGCCTTCAAGTACTACACCTCCTACACCCTCAAAACCTTTGACGGTAAGCGCTACCTGGAGCGGTTTGAGGACCGCGTGGCCACAGTCGCCATGGCCCTAGCCGACGGCGACGAGCAGCTAGCTCTAGACCTGATTGAAGAAATCATGTCTGGCCGATTCCAGCCAGCCACCCCCACCTTCCTAAACGAGGGTAAAGTCCAGCGCGGCGAGCCAGTATCGTGCTTCCTGGTGCGCATCGAGGACAATATGGAGTCTATCTCGCGCGGGATCAACTCAGCCTTGCAGCTATCCAAGCGCGGTGGCGGCGTCGCCCTGCTGCTAACCAACCTACGCGAGATGGGCGCCCCCATTAAGCGCATCGAAAACCAATCCTCCGGCGTCATTCCCGTAATGAAGCTGCTGGAAGACTCCTTCTCCTACGCCAACCAGCTGGGTGCGCGTCAGGGCGCCGGGGCCGTGTACCTGCACGCCCACCATCCCGACATCATGCGTTTTTTGGACACCAAACGCGAAAACGCTGACGAAAAGATCCGTATCAAGACCCTGTCCCTGGGTGTGGTGATCCCCGACATCACCTTCGAGCTGGCCAAGAAGAACGAGGACATGTACCTGTTCAGCCCCTACGACGTCGAGCGCGTCTACGGGGTGCCCTTCTCCGAAATTTCGGTGACGGAGAAGTACCACGAAATGGTCGACGACGGGCGCATCCGTAAGTCCAAGATCAACGCCCGCCAGTTCTTCCAGACCATCGCTGAGCTCCAGTTTGAATCTGGCTACCCCTACGTGATGTTTGAGGACACGGTTAACAAGACCAACCCCATTAAGGGCAAGGTGGTCATGTCTAACCTGTGCTCGGAAATCTTGCAGGTTTCTGAAGCTAGCGAGCTAAACGCAGACCTAACCTACGCCCACGTGGGTAAGGACATTTCCTGCAACCTGGGTTCGCTAAACATCGCTAAAACCATGGATTCGCCTGATTTTAGCCGCACCATCCGCACTGCTGTGCGGGCGCTGACCGCCGTCTCAGACCAGACTGACATTGAGTCTGTGCCTTCCATTCAGCGTGGCAACCGCGAATCGCACGCCATTGGCCTGGGCCAGATGAACCTGCACGGTTTCCTGGCGCGCGAATCCATCCACTACGGCAGCCAAGAAGCCCTAGACTTCACCAATGTTTACTTCGCCAGTGTGCTGTTTGAGGCCCTCAAAGCCTCCTGCGAGCTGGCCCGCGAGCGCAATGAGCGCTTTGTTGGTTTCGAAGAATCTAAGTACGCCACCGGCGAGTTCTTTGAAAAGTACCTAAACCAGGATTTTGTGCCCACCACTGAGCGTGTAAAGGAACTGTTTGCCGCTTCTAGTGTGCACGTGCCCAGCCGTGAAGATTGGGCGCAGCTGGCCCAGCAGGTGCGTGAGTACGGCCTGTACAACCGTAACTTGCAGGCGGTGCCGCCCACCGGCTCTATTTCTTACATCAACAACTCCACCTCCTCGATTCACCCGATCGTGGCCAAGGTAGAGATCCGTAAGGAAGGCAAGATTGGGCGCGTCTACTACCCGGCCCCCTACATGACCAACGACAACCTGGAGTACTACAAGGACGCATACGAGATTGGCTATAAGGCCATTATCGACACCTATGCGGTGGCTACCCAGCACGTTGATCAGGGCCTGAGCCTAACCTTGTTCTTCCCGGACACCGCCACCACCCGTGACCTGAACAAGGCTCAGATTTACGCCTGGCGTAAGGGCATCAAAACCATCTACTACGTGCGTCTACGCCAGGCAGCTCTGGAAGGCACTGAGGTAGAAGGCTGCGTCAGCTGTATGCTGTGAGGCTTGGCCCTGCACAGTAATCTGTGGCCTTACACCATAATTTCGCTGCTGGCCGTCTAGGTGGTCTAGACGGCCAGCTCGTTTTTGGCTGTGTCACCTTTTGACGGCGCCATCTTTTGATTGCGACAGTCCCTTTTTTGTGGGGTTGGCCTAGGCCCGTTTGGGGCGGTTATTGGCTAGTATTGAGTTGCCTTTTGCCCGCTATCCACCTCAAGAAGGTCCCAATGCATCACGAGAAGCTCAAGCTACTAGACCGCGTTCAGGCCATTAACTGGAACCGCCTGGTTGATGACAAAGACCTTGAAGTGTGGGACCGCCTTACCGGTAACTTCTGGCTGCCTGAAAAGGTGCCGCTGAGCAATGATGTGCCCTCCTGGGCTACCTTGACTGAAGACGAAAAGCTCATGACTAACCGCGTCTTCACTGGTCTGACGCTGCTAGACACCATCCAGGGCACGGTGGGTGCGGTTTCACTGATCCCTGACGCGCGCACCCCGCATGAGGAAGCGGTGCTAACCAACATTGCTTTCATGGAGTCGGTGCACGCACGCTCCTACTCCTCGATTTTCTCGACACTGCTGTCCACTAAGGAAATCGATGAAGCCTACCGCTGGAGTGAAGAAAACCCCCACCTGCAGCGCAAGGCTGACATTATCCTCAACTACTACCGTGGCGATGACCCGGAAAAGCGTAAGGTTGCCTCCACCATGCTGGAGTCTTTCCTGTTCTACTCAGGTTTCTACGCCCCCATGTACTGGTCTAGCCACGCTAAGCTCACCAACACCGCTGACCTGATCCGCCTGATCATTCGTGACGAGGCTGTGCACGGCTACTACATTGGTTACAAGTATCAGCAGGCTGTGGCCGAGGCTTCCGCCGAGCGTCAGCAGGAGCTTAAGGACTACACTTTCGAGCTGCTCTTTGAGCTCTACGATAATGAAGAGCAGTACACCGAGGACCTCTACGACCCGCTAGGCCTAACCGAGGACGTTAAGAAGTTCTTGCGTTACAACGCCAACAAGGCCCTAATGAACCTGGGCTATGAGGCCATGTTCCCGGCTGACTCCACGGATGTTAACCCGGCTATTTTGGCTTCGCTTTCCCCTAACGCTGACGAAAACCACGACTTCTTCTCCGGCTCTGGCTCCAGCTACGTCATTGGCACCGCTGAAGCCACCCAGGATGAAGACTGGGACTTCTAAGTCAGCTAGGGAGCTACATGCATACCGTAACTTTCGGACTGCCCTTTAACGGCGTCGTCCCCCTATGGCATGAAGACGGGCTGATCACCTGGCACCAAAGCGACATTGACCTGGCTGAAGTGCTGGGGCTGGGGCTAGTTGAGGAGCGTGAAATCACCGAGGGGGCCCCTGCCGGCTGGAGTGAGCGGGTGGAGGTGGGCCGCCTAATGGGCAACATTTTGGAGCTCAAGGCCATCACCCCCACAGGTAAGCGCGCCATTAAGGATGTGGGGGCTGGGGCCCGCATCGGCATCAGTGACCCGCTGCCTTACCAGGAGGCTATGGGTGAGTTTTTCGACGCCGACGCTTTCAGTGTGCATATCGCTCGGATGCTGCTGCGTGGGGCGCGCGATGGGCTACTGACCGTGTTTACGCTGCACGAGTCGGGCAACCCCCAAACGCATCACCTGCTGAGCGTGTCTTCCACCCTGGATGAGTTGGGATACATGTATTTCCACCTGGTCACCATGGTGGATATGAGTGAGGTTCCCAGCTGGGCGGGTTACTCTAAGTCCGACGGCGTCACTAGCTTGGATATGAGCATTAACTACTCTGATCTGCTGGGTAGGGCGGAAATTAACGGTGTGGAGACCGCTGGTGAGGCGCTCGACGCCGGCAAGCTGATTAGCTTTGTGCGTCCGGCTGTCGATGCCTTGCTAAAGCCTGGTTTCCCCTTTGCTTTGGGGGCCAGCGTGTTTGGCCCCAAGCAGGCCTAGCAACGGGTAGGCCAAACAGCTGGCTCTAACGCGCTACCTGCGGCCGCTCCCGGCGCCGGGACTGATTGTCCGGCCCTGGCCGCCAAGGCTGCGCCGACAGGCAGACGCGCGCGGCCCTGCGCTAGGCGCCGGGGCTACGTATTTGGCGGGCAGTGCTTAACTGGCACTGCCCGTTTTGTGTGCAGATTCCTATAGTTGAACTATGCGCGACCTTAGCCAGCCCACTGTGCCCTCCCGAGCTTTTTACGACCAACTTGCTGTAGAAACCGAAAAACGCCGTCAAGCTAACCCCACCGCCACCGCCTTAGATCCTCATTGCGGCGCCAGCCAGCAGCTGCGTGAGGAACTAAAAGCCCACATTGAGGCTTTGGCCCCGCAGATCGTGGCGCTAAGCCAGGATATTCACGCTCACCCAGAGGTGGGCTATCAAGAGTTTTATGCCGCCGACGCCGTCGCTAAGCTGCTGCAGGCCCACAGCATTGAGGTTGAGCGCGCCAGTTTCGGCATGGAAACCTCGCTGCGCGCTCAAATCGGCGGCGAGGCCGCTAAGCAGCCCACAATCGCGATTTTGTGCGAGTACGACGCCCTACCCGGGGTGGGTCACGGTTGCGGTCACAACGTCATGTGCGCCAACTCCGTGGGGGCCTTCCTAGCCCTAGCTGAACTGGAAAAAAGCCACTCTGGCGCGCTAGGCGGGCGGGTTATCCTGCAAACCACCCCGGCTGAAGAATGCGACACCGCCAAGGAAATCCTGGCCCAGCGCGGCATGCTAGAGGGGGTGGACGCCGCCATCCAAACCCACTCCTACGCCTACGACCTGGTGGATCAGGCCTGGCTGGGGGTACGCCGGATGCGCGTAGTGTTCCACGGGGTTTCCGCCCACGCCGCCAGCGCCCCCTTTATGGGCCGCAACGCCCTGGACGCAGTGACCGTGGCGCAGGTAGGTATGGGTTTGCTGCGTCAACACATGCTGCCCTCAGACCGTATGCACGCGGTGGTTACCGACGGCGGTCTGGTGCCCAACGTGGTGCCTGAGCGGGCAGAAATGAGTTTGATTGTGCGCTCGCTGGATGCTGCCACGCTGCGCGACCTGGTGGCGCGGGTGGAGGATGTGTTCCGGGGCGCCGCCCTAGCTACCGGCTGTGGGGTGGAGATCCTTACCGGTGAAACCACCAATGAAATGCCGGTGCGTGCCAATGGTCCGCTTAGCCAGGCGTGGGTGCGGGCGCAGAACACAGCCGGACGCACGGTGCTGCCGCGTGGAGTGATTACCGAGGTGATTGCGGCAGGCACCGATTTTGGTAATGTGTCCCAGCGCGTGCCCGGGATTCACCCGCTGATCAAGATTGCCCCCGAGGGTACGGCCCTGCACACTCATGAATTCGCGACGGCGGCTGGCTCGCCGCTAGGCGACCGCGCGGCTGTGGATGGGGCTTGGGGCCTGGCCAGTGTGGCCCTGGATTACCTCAGTGACCCTCAACTGCGTCAGGCCGTGCGCGCTGACTTCGAGGCCAGTGGTGGGGTAGTGGACGTGGCCTCCTTCTGGGACTGACTCAGGCAGCAGGCACAGTCAAACACAGGCAGTCAAATACAGGCATTACAAATACAGGCAAAATCGTCCCTTCCCTATAAAAAATTCATGGGGTTTTATAGGGAGGGGACGAAATGTCAGTATTTGTGAACCAAGGGCCGTGGCCCTGGCCGCCGGGCCACCAGCCCGGCCCAGCCACCAGCCCGGCCTCAGCCCAGGCCACCAGCCCGGCCCACCAGCCCGGCGCGCCAGCCCCAGCCCTGGGCCGCGCGGAATACTTAGCTCAGCGCCTCGCGCAGCACATCCAGGCCCACGCTACCAATAGCCAGTGCGCGAGAGTGGAATTCCTTAAGCGAGAACTTCTTGCCTTCACGGGCGGCCTTAGCGGCGGCGTCGTCGCGAATAGACTCCCACAGACGCTGACCCACTGCGTAAGCCGGCGCTTGCCCCGGCCACCCCAGGTAACGCTCCAGCTCAAAGGACAAGAAGCCCTCAGCCATAGCCACATTGTGGGTCAGGTAAGCCCAGGCGCTGTCGCGATCCCACTTACCCTCGCCAACCCCGGGCAGAGCCGCCAGCTCAGCCGGGCGCTGCTTGCCGGTGTGCACACCAATGTCTAGCACCACGCGGGCCGCACGCAGACGCTGGGAGTCGAGCATACCCATGCGGTCACCCAGGTCATCCTGCCAGCCCAGATCGGCCATGAGGCGCTCAGCGTAAAGCGCCCAGCCTTCGCCGTGCCCAGAAACCCAGCACAGGTGGCGGCGCCAGTCGTTGAGCTCATCGCGCAGGTAGGTCTGCATACCCAGCTGCAGGTGGTGGCCGGGAACGCCCTCGTGGAACACGGTGGTGCGCTCCTGCCAGGTGTTAAACACGGTGGTGCCGGCGGGCACAGACCACCACATACGCCCCGGACGCGAGAAGTCATCGGAGGGGCCGGTGTAGTAGATACCGCCGGTGGAGGAGGGCGCAATGCAGCATTCGATGCGCTGCAGCGGGGCGGGAATGTCAAAGTGGGTGCCGTTTAGGCCGGCCACGGCGGCGTCGGCGGTTTCTTGCATCCACTTCTTCAGCGCGTCGGTGCCGTGCTGCTGGTAGCGCGGCTCCTCGTCCAGGCGCTTTAGGGCTTCCTGCACGCTGACGCCCTCGCCGTACAGCTCGCGGGCCACTTCGCGCTGCTCAGCGTCGATGGCTGCCAGGCGCTCGCGGCCCCACTCGTAGGTTTCGTCTAGGTCAATGGTGGCGCCTAGGAATTCGCGCGAGAACAGCTGGTAGCGTTCACGCCCGACGCCGTCCTGCTCGCCCGCCTGGGGCAGCAGCTCGGTCTCCAGGAAGTTAGCGAAGTCGCCGTAGGCTGCCTGGGCGCTGGCTGCGTTGGCGGCTAGCTCCTTGCGTAGGGACTCTGGCAGGGCCTGGGTTTCGGGGGAGGACACTAGGGTCAGGAAGGAGGAGGACTCGCCGGCTTGGTTGTGGGCTTGCCCGGCCACGGCGCGCACTTGGCGGGAGGCGGCCACCTGCCCACGGCTGGCGGCTAGGCGCAGGGATTCGACGTGACCTCCCAGGGCCCGCTTGACGTCGCCTAGGCGGGCGCTGATGTTGGCCCAGTCCTGCTCGGACTCGGTGGGTAGCAGGTCAAATAGGTCGCGGATGTCCTGCGAGGTGGAGGCGATGTTGTTGAGGTTGCGTAGCGGCTCGCCGGCTTCGGCTAGCTCAATCGATAGCCCTAGGCGTTCGCGCATGGCAGCTACGGTTACTTCGTCGACGGCGTCGGTGGGGGCTACTTCATCCAGCTTGGCTAGGGTTTCGCGGTCTAGCTGGGTGTATGCGTCTAGACCCTGGGGGGAGAAGTCGTCTAGGACGTCGTGGCGCTCGCCTAGGCCGGTGGAGGAGCCGGTCATCGGTGAAAGCTCAATTACCTTGGCGGTGTACTCGTTGGCGATGGCGTCAATTGCGCTTGGTTTGTGACTCATGAGGCAAGTTTAGTCTTACGTGGAATAATAAGGGCGTGGCTATGTCATACCTTTCTTTACTTCCGGCGTTTGAACGCCTGCCTTACCGCGTGGTTATGGTGTGTACCGGCAATATTTGTCGCTCGGCTATGGCCCAGATTGTGCTGGCGCAGCGCCTGCGTGAGCTGGGGGTAAGTGAGGTGGAGGTTAGCTCTGCCGGGGTTTCTAATGAGGAGCAGGGCAACCCGATTGATTACCGCGCTGCCCGACTGCTGCGTGAACAGGGCTACAAGAGTAATGACATCAGCACCCACCGGGCCGCTCAGATTACTGACACCCAGCTGCGTCACGCTGATCTGCTGCTAGCCATGACTGCCAGTCATCAGCGGGAGTTGATTCGCCGTGCCCAGAAGCTAGGCGTGGACCCGGGTCGCGTACAGCTTTACCGCATCTATGACCCGCACTGCCGCGAGCAGGTGGAGGCGGCCTTGCAAGGGCAGGGCAGTCTGACTGGTTTGAATGTGCCAGACCCCTGGTATGGGGATGAAGACGATTTTCGCGACACTCTAGATGTGGTTGAGCGCGTCAGTGAGGTTTTGGCGAAGAATCTGGCTCAGCTGGTTGAGGTGCAGGAGCCTTAATGGCTGCTAAAACCAGGTTTAGGCTGGGTGCCCTGGGCACGACGTCGGCACACGTCAGTGCCACGGCAGTACGCGTCAGCACGACGGCGGCACACGTCGTCGCCGTTATGGGGCGTAAGTTGCGCGTTAATGCACACTCAAAAACCCGCCGTAAGCTGCAAACCTTGACGGTGGCAGTGTCTGCATTGGCGCTGCTGGCCGGTTGCGGGCCTAGCCAGCCGCGAGTGGCCGTGGCTCCTACCGCAACCTATAAGGCTGAGGTGGTACGGGATATGCCCACGACGCCGGCGGGGGTGGCGGCTAGCTGGCTGCTTTACAGCATTTCTAACTCCAAGAGCATTACTCAGGCGCAGATCCGCTCGCATTTTTCGCAATCATTACTTAAGCAGACACCGTCTAGTAACCTTTACAACTCTCTCACGAAACTGCGTGCGGCCGGCCCATATACGATGCTCGGCTATGAGGACAGCGGTAACCGACTGCTAATTGGGGTGCAGGACTCTAATGGCAGGCAGATCAGTATTGATTTGGTGGCTGATTCGCGCAGCCAAATTATTTCGCTGACTTTTGGGCGCCTGGGCAGGGTTCCGGTTATCACCGATGAGGCTAGTTTGGCTCGCGCCCTTAATGAGGTTGGCGACGACGGCTCTGGCGTGCGTCGTGCGGCTTCAGCTTCCCAGCCGCGCTACCAAAGCAGTTTTTTGGTTGCCCGCATTGATACTTTAAATGGCTGCGGCTCTCCCTTGACACTGTCTAATGCTGATGATCAGATGCCAATTGGGCGCCTGGTAGACCTTTACACCCTGGCTGGGGTGGCGGAGGCCGTGATCGACGGCGGCGTCGAGATTAACCAGGACGCTACTGTCTTGCCGTCCATGATTGCTCAAGGTTATGGGCGCAATGACGCCACCATGATTGGCAAGAAATATCCTCTGCGGGTGGTGGCCTCCCACACTATCCACGAATCTGACCCCACTAGCGCCACCATGTTGATGAGGACGGTGGGGGCCGATGGGATCCGCGCCGCTGCTCAAAACACTGGTAAACAGGATTTAACCTCTTTCTCGCCTTTGCTTACGCCTCGCGCGTTGGGGCAAATTGCCTGGTCAGACTCGGATTTGCGGTTTTATTGGCGTGAGGCCAATAAGCAGCCTGAGCAGCAGCGCCAGGCTCTGCATACCGCTTTGGTGAACTCGCTTTCGCGCGGCAGCGTGGCCATGGATCCGAACCGCTACCAGGATGTGCTGTGGCCGGAGGGGATCGGCTGGTTTGCCTCAGCCCGTGAGATTTGCCGTGCGCAAAGCTATTTAGGACAGTTGAGCCAGCGCGACGTTAACACTGATGCGTTGTTGCGTAACGCCATGGTGGTTGAAAATGGTGTGCATATTGACTCTAGCCAGTGGACTTACGCCACCTATGTGGGTGCTGAATCGCCCGGTCAACTAGCTATGACCTGGGTGCTGACCAGCCCGGAGGGGGCGCGTTACTGCCTGGTTATGATCCTGGCGGCGCGCGACAACACCACTTTGCCTTCGCCGCTATGGTTGCAGGCGGTGGCCCGGCAGGTGATCGACCGGCTGCCTATCTGGATTGCAGCTAAAGAACCTAAAGCTAGCGCCACTGCCACTGCTACAGCCACAAACCCCACCGCCAAGGCCACGAAGGGTAAGGCCAGTAAGAGCAAGGCCACGAAGGGCTCCAGGCGTGCTAGCCAGAGCCCTACGCCGGCCACGCCCGCCCCAAGTAGCGCCTCCACGGCTCGCCCTGATAAGGCCACGTCCAGTCCGCGTTAAAGCCGACGGCGCCGGGCTGCTGTGGCGGGGTTGGCAGTCGGGTGCCCGCCTCAGGGCCATTATCGCGCCCGCCCATGGGCCGGTTTTAGCGTGAACGCTTATAAATTTGGCTATAACCCCAGGTCAACAGCTAGCGCTATAAATACCCCTAAAAAATTAATGTCCATATTGTAGACATCACAAAGGTAAAGCTTGCCAAGGGACCTTATACCCGCTTAGCCTGAATTTAGATAGACCATCAAGAGCAGCCGAGAGACCTGGATCGTTGAAGCTGCAGCAACCCCCCATTTTGGGTGCGGGTGCTACTGCCAGGAACGATGGAGGTGAACATGAGTCAACCAGAAGTAGATCAGCAGCAATCTATGTTGTCGCTGCGTGATGTCCACAAGGTATACAAAATCAAGCCTAAGGGTATTGCTTCAATGCGTACTCCTGCACGTGAAGTGCGTGCACTAAACGGCTTAAATCTTGAGGTTGCAGCGGGCACAATCCACGGCATTGTAGGTACCTCCGGGGCCGGTAAATCCACCCTAGTGCGTTGCCTAACCGCACTAGAAACCCCTACCAGCGGCGTCATTACCGTAGACGGCCAGAACCTGTCTGACCTAAATCAACGTGACCTGCGTGAAGCCCGCCGCAAGATCGGCATGGTGTTCCAGCACGCCAATCTGATGGACGCGCTAACCACCGTACAGAACGTGGCTTACCCCCTAGCTTTGGCTCGCGCCCCCCACGGTTACCGCCGTGAGCGTGTAAGCAAAATGCTGGACCTGGTGGGTCTAACCGACCGTGCCGACTCCTACCCTTCACAGCTATCGGGTGGCCAAAAGCAGCGTGTGGGTATTGCCCGCGCCCTGGCTGATGAGCCCAGTGTGCTGCTGTGCGACGAGCCCACCAGCGCCCTAGACCCCGAAACCACCCGCTCTATCTTGGATCTGATCCGCTCCGCCCGCGACACCTTGGGTGTGACCGTAGTGATCATTACCCACGAAATGAGCGTAGTGCGCTCCATCTGCGACTCGGTCAGCCTGCTTGAAGCCGGCCAGATCGTCGAAGGTGGCCCCATTGACGAGGTAGTTTCCCAGGTAGATTCGCGACTTTCGCGTGAACTGGTACCGCTACCGGAAGTTAGCGAGGAAGTGCTTGGGCGCGGCGACGTCGTCGTCGACCTGGCTATTACCGCCAAGAAGGGCCAACCCGCAGCCGCCAAGATCCTGAACATTGCCGCTGACCGTGGCGGTGACGTGGCCGGGGGCGTATTTCAGACCATTGCGGGGGCCCAGATTGGCCGCCTGGCAATTACCGTTGAACCCAGCCGCGCCCAGGGCCTAATCGACGCCTTGGCTGACGCTGGGGCTAAGCCAAGTTTGCGCGACACTAGCAAGGAGGTGGCAGCATGATGGGAATCGGTGAATGGCTATGGGATCGTTTCCTGGACATCTCCGACGCCACCGGGCTCACGGGCGCTTTTGGTGAAGGCACCTGGTTCGATAACCGAGCCGTGCGTTTGAAGATGGGTCCGGCAATTGACGAGACCCTGTACATGACTTTCGTTTCTGGCGCTATCACCGTGGTGCTGGGTTTGGCGCTGGGCATTGCCCTAGTGTCTACCGGTCACCGTGGCCTGACCCGCAACCAGGCGGTTTACCAGGTTCTTAGCGCCATTGTTAACGTGGGGCGCTCCATGCCCTTCTTGATCTTAATGATCGCTATCATCCCGCTTACCCGCCTGCTGGTCAGCGACACCACCAGTTGGCAGGCGGCGGCAGTCCCGCTAACCATTGGGGCTATCCCCTTCTACGCGCGTTTGGCGGAAACTGCGCTCGACGGCGTCGAGCAAGGAAAAATCGAAGCGGCCCTGATGCTGGGGGCCTCCCGCATCCAAATAACCTTCGGTGTACTGGTGCGTGAAGCCCTGCCCAGCCTGATCCAGGCGGCCACAGTCACCCTGGTGACCCTGCTGGGTTACTCGGCGATGGCGGCCTCCATTGGCGCCGGTGGCCTGGGTGCCCTGGCCTTGCAATACGGCTACCAGCGCTACCAAAACGACGTAATGATCCTGACGGTAATCGTCATCGTGCTCATTGTGGGTGTCATCCAGGTGGTTGGCGACATGCTCAGCCGCTTGGCTGACCACCGCTGATCCAACACCAGCTTGGCGCGCCCAGTGCCAACCAAACTGTGGCGCGCAACAGCCAAGCGGCACCACCCAAGGCGCCTTGCGGCGTCGCCCCTAAACCAGCGCTCAACGCGACCGCAGCCTTAAACCGGCTGCCGCGCGGCGCCACCAGAACTACTTTCCCCACCTAAATTCACAAGGAACAAAATCATGGCAACTGCACTAATTTCTCGTCGTAGCTTCACCGCTGGCTCGCTAGTGGCCGCCAGCGCCGCCGTACTAGCCGCCTGCGGCTCCTCCAAGAAGAAGGGCGGCGACTCCCTACCCAAGGGCATCACCGAGAAGGACGGCACCTACACCATCAAGATCGGCTGCTCCCCGGTACCGCACGGCGACATCCTAGAGTTCGTCCAGTCCAACCTGGCCAAGAAGGAAAACCTGAACCTAGAGATCAAGCAGATCGACGACTACCAGACCCCCAACTCCTCTCTGGCTGACGGCTCCCTAGCCGCCAACTTCTACCAGACCCCCAACTTCCTGGAGCTGCAGGAAAAGGAGAAGGGCTACAAGTTCGAGTCCCTGGCCAAGGTGCACGTTGAGCCCATGGGCCTGTACTCCAACAAGCACAAGAAGCTGGCTGACCTGCCCAGCGGCGCCAAGGTAGTACTCAACTCTGACCCGGCTAACACTGCCCGTGGCCTGAAGCTACTGGAAACCGCCAAGCTGATCACCCTGGACCCCAAGGTTGACCTGCCCACCGACACCGACGTCACCTCCAACCCCAAGAACCTGAAGTTCACCCTGGTGGAGGGCGCCCAGACCGCTCGTAACCTGGACGACGCCGACCTGGTGGTGCTAAACGGTAACTATGCCCTGGCTGCTAAGAAGAACCCGGCCAAGGACGCCCTGCTGCTGGAGAGCGGCACCAACTCCCCCTACGCCAACCTGCTGGTGGTGCGCGAGGAGGACAAGGACAACGAGCAGCTCAAGAAGCTGGCCAAGCTGCTGAACAGCCCTGAGGTCAAGAAGTTCATCCAGGAAAAGTGGACTGACTCCTCGGTTATCCCCGCATTCTGATGCGCAGGTGCCTAATGCCCGGGCGGCATGCCTGGCAAGTGAGCCGGCAGGTGCTGCGGCGGCAGTAGCGCCTGGGCAGCACTAGCCCGGCATTAGGCGCAGCGGTAGACAATAAAAAGGTGTGGCCCCTAGGGGCCACACCTTTTGTATTAGTGCAGTTAGCGGTGCCGGCTGGCAATCAGTCAACCACACCGTAGAGGCGGTCGCCGGCGTCGCCCAGGCCGGGGACAATGTAGGCGTTTTCGTTGAGGTGGTCATCCACGGCGGCAACCACGATGGTGACGTTGGCGCGGTCGCCCACGGCTTCCTCAACAGCCTTGAGGCCCTCGGGGGCAGCCAGTAGGAACAGGGCGGTTACGTCCTTGGCGCCACGCTCAAGTAGGTAGTCAATGGCGGCGATCAGGGTGTGACCGGTGGCTAGCATCGGGTCCACAATGAACACCTGGCGGCCGGATAGATCCTGGGGCAGACGGTTGGCGTAGGTTTCGATCTCTAGGGTCTTCTCGTTACGGCTCATACCTAGGAAGCCAACCTCAGCGGTGGGCAGTAGGCGAGTCATACCCTCAAGCATGCCTAGGCCGGCGCGCAGGATGGGTACCACCATGGGGCGCGGGTCGGCAATGCGGCGGCAGTGGGCGGTGGCCACGGGGGTGACTACATCGATTTCTTCGGTGTGTACCTCGCGGGTGGCCTCATAGGCCAGCAGGGTAACTAGCTCGTCTGCGAGCTGGCGGAATACAGGAGAAGGGGTCTCCTTATTACGTAGGACAGAAAGCTTGTGGTCAATTAGGGGATGGTTTGCAACATGAACACGCATAGTGCAAGTTTACGGTTAGGGTGCGCCTTGAGCTAGCAGGTAGGCTGACCTTAGCCCGTAATTGCAAGGAGGGGGCTGATGCATAGTTATGAAAATGGGGGCAGCGGGCAGCTGCGCGGTGAGGCTTTGACCGGCGCTATTCAGGTGGAAAAGTACGGTCCGGCCATGGAGTTGGCGCTGCATCAGGCGGCTTTATCTGCGCAATTAGGGGAGGTGCCGGTAGGTGCCGTGTTAATTAACGACGACGGCGAAGTTATTTCCCAGGGCCGCAACCGCCGTGAGGAACTCAATGACCCCACCGCTCACGCCGAAATTTTGGCGCTGCGTAGCGCCGGCGCCAAGCTGGGCACGAGTCATTTGGAGGGCTGTACTCTGGTGGTGACTTTGGAGCCGTGCGCGATGTGCGCGGGGGCTATGCTTTTGGCTCGCCTGAAGCGAGTAGTGTTTGCCGCCTGGGAGCCAAAAACCGGAGCTTGCGGCTCACAGCGTGACTTGGTGCGAGATGTGCGCGCCACGCACCGCCTGGAGGTGCTGGCGGGGTTGCGTCAGCGCCAGGCACAGGCGCTGTTAGAGGATTTTTTCGCCCAGCGCCGCTAGCGGGTATGGGTGGCTTCAGGGTCCGACGTCGCCCTGGCCGCTGTCACTGCCTGCGTGCCTGGTTTGGGGCCGTGCATTTTCTATGTGACTGCGGCTGGGTAAGTAAGGTTTGCGTATTGGCTGTAATCTCCGGTAAATTGAGCAGCCGAGGTAGCGTGTCCGAGCGGCCGAAGGTGCAGCACTCGAAATGCTGTGTGGTGCAAGCCACCCCGGGTTCGAATCCCGGCGCTACCGCCATCAATTCCCGTCATGCAATGCATGGCGGGATTTTTTGTTTCCGACGTCGCAGGGCGCTGCGTGATAGGCGGCGGCAGGCTTGGTGTGGGGCGGCGTCGTCGAGAAAAAGCAGGGCCGGGAGTAAAGCCGGGGCCTGGACTAAGTGGGTCGGGAGCAGGCGGGGCTCGGGGGAGTGAGCGGAGATCGGGGGAGTAAGCCGGGGCTGGGAAAAGCGGGAGTAAATAAGGCATAAAAAAAATCCGGAACCTGACGGTCCCGGATTGGTGGCGGAGGATGGGGGATTCGAACCCCCGAGGGCTTGCACCCAACACGCTTTCCAAGCGTGCGCCATAGGCCACTAGGCGAATCCTCCTAGCAAACCGCAAAGCGGCTACGGTCGAAAATCATAACCGATTAATCGTGCCTGGCGCTACTTGTGGATAGACAAAAAATGTATGCGGTAGGTCACGCGTAGATGGAAAATGCATTTAAGTGTGGCTTAGGTTACGTTTTGCTGTGTATTTGCCTGCCTCTAGTGGTTGTAGTAATTTGCCGCTGTCTAGCTTGGTTTGCGCATAGCAAATTACCGGCTGCGGTTTGCTGACTGTAGCTTGCCGGTGGTGGTGGCGCATTGGGGGAGAAATGGGCGTGCGCTAACAGCTTTGCTAACGTGGCTAATAAATTCTTAACGCACCTCTAAACTTGCTATGAAGTGCGAGAATATTTCACAGCTAATCCATAGATGGTTGGCTCGGCTTGGATTTTTCCTAGGTATCGTGCGAGCTTTGTGCACACTCTTTCAAAGTTAATGACTCTGGCGCGCTGTGCTGTAGTTAGTCTCTGAGCGAGAACTTGGAAGCTATATGCCAGCACCCATTCTTTCGTCTCACATATCAGGATAAAAATGGTGGATAGTCGCGATTTTAGTCGCTCACAGGTCTATAAAGGCCTCTGAGTCTACTTTGCGGCGCAACCAAACTGAAACCTTGCTGCAAGTTAGCTGGTGGCCTCTGTGTTCAAAAATATAGATCACTTGATAGTTGTAGCTTGCAAAGTGAGAGCAATCAAGGTTAAATAACTTCCGTAACAATTTAATAAATCACGGACACGGGTCCGCAACCATAAATACTCGGAAGGAAAATCCATGGCACAGCGTGTGGAGACCATTCTCATCGACGACATTGACGGCTCTAGTGCTGCAGAGACCGTTAACTTTGCTCTAGACGGTGTTAACTACGTTATTGATCTAAACTCTGAAAACGCTAGCCGCCTGCGCGCCGACCTACAGGAGTGGATTAACTATGCGCGCCGCGCCCGCAACGGCCGTCGTCGCACCACCACCCCGGCTGTTTCTAACAGCGAGTCTCGCCGCATGCGCGAATGGGCCAAGGAGCACGGTTTCCAGGTCTCTGACCGTGGCCGCGTCTCCGCTGAGATCCGCCAGGCTTACCTAGCTGAGCAGGGTCGCTGATTAATTTAGCGCCAGCTTAACCAGGCTTAACTGAATAATTAAATTCACAACAGGTGTCTTATAGGCACCTGTCAGGTAAGTGCCAATAAAACGGTAGTAAATAACTGCTGCGATATTGGTTGTGCTGGTGTCTAGGTTTTATAGCTCGAAGTGCTCGTGCAGTATTTGCTGCGCGGGCACTTTCGTTTATTTAATGACGCGCTGACTTTGGGCTCAAGATTTGAGGCCAAGGATTAAAGCCGGTAATCGATGTGGCCTGGGCGATTAAAGGTGGCATCTAGTGGGGGCTCTGCAGCGGCGTCGCTGGTGCTGTGTGGATGGCGCCGCTCGTGCTAGCCGGCGTCGCTTGTGCCGGGTAGGCGGTCTCTCGACGTCGACGGCGCAGGTAGGGAGCATCGGCTGGCGTCTGCGGCCCTGCAGACTGTGTCTAAGGTCTTGTTTAGGTGCTTTAGCTCTCGCAAAAGCGTGCGAGTGCTGGCAAAATAGCTTTCATGGCTTACACCCTCGTACTGCTCCGCCACGGCGAGAGCGAATGGAATGCAAAGAACCTATTCACCGGTTGGGTTGACGTGGCCCTATCGGACAAAGGCAAGGCCGAGGCCGTGCATGGTGGCGAGCTGCTAAAGGAGGCCGGTGTTCTACCGGACAAGCTATTTACCTCCATGCTGCGCCGCGCCATCATGACCGCGAACCTAGCTCTAGATGCCGCTGACCGTCACTGGATCCCGGTTGAGCGCAACTGGCGTCTAAACGAGCGTCACTACGGCGCTCTGCAGGGCAAGAACAAGAAGGAAATCCGCGACGAGTACGGCGAGGAGCAGTTCATGCTGTGGCGCCGTTCCTTCGACGTGGCTCCGCCCGCCATCGAGGCCGGCTCCGAGTTCTCGCAGGATCAGGATCCCCGCTACGCCGGCGAGCCTGTCCCCATGAGCGAGTGCCTCAAGGACGTCATCGCGCGTCTGCTGCCCTACTGGGACGAGGCCATCGTTCCCGCGATCAAGACCGGCAAGACCGTCATGATCGCCGCGCACGGCAACTCCCTGCGCGCCATCGTCAAGCACCTGGATGAGATCTCCGACGAGGACATCGCCGGCGTCAACATCCCCACCGGTATTCCGCTGGTTTATGAGCTCGACGAAGAGACCCTCAAGCCCATCAAGAAGGGTGGTCGCTACCTAGACCCCGAGGCTGAGGCTAAGATCGCCGCTGTTGCTAACCAGGGCAAGTGAGCTAGTTTTATAACTAGTTAACTTTTTGGTTGCTAATAGCTAGTAATAGCTACAGATAGCCACGTAGCTGTGGGGCGAGTGTGAAAAGCACTCGCCCCACAGTCGTCTTATTTTGGTTTTGGTAACCAGCGCCAGCTGATGCGTTAGCAACTAGACACACTGCCCTATGGCGATTGGTTATGTTATGCATATAAGTTTAGGCGTGGAGTGGACTACATGTTGCACGGGCGAGCGTAAAATTAATGTGCCGGCTGGTAGAATATAAACCAGTTGTATTAGCCCGGAGTGTGTTTATGACCTTTAAAGTTGGCGAGACAGTGGTCTACCCCCACCATGGTGCGGCCCGAATTATTAAAATTCAGGACCGCAAGGTTCGTGGGGAAACGCGGGTGTACCTCACGCTTGAGGTGGCGCAGGGAGATCTAACCATTATGGTCCCTGCTGAAAACGTTGAAGAAATTGGTGTTAGGGACGTAGTAGACCAGGCCGGTCTAGAAAACGTTTTTGAAGTGCTACGCACTGAGCAAGTAGAAGAGCCAACCAACTGGTCGCGTCGCTATAAGGCAAATCAGGAAAAGATTGCTTCCGGGGACGTACTTAAGGTTGCTGAGGTAGTGCGTGACCTATCGCGTCGCGACACTGATCGCGGCCTAAGCGCCGGCGAAAAGCGTATGCTTGCCAAGGCGCGTCAGATTTTGGTTTCAGAGCTGGCATTGGCGCAGAAGGTTGAAGAAGCCTCCGCCGAGCAGATTCTGGATGAAGTTCTAGCTGGCTGATAAGCGCGTCTATATCCAAATGAGTGCTTGCGTTGCGGTTTTAACTGCGGCTGGCTCGGGCACCCGCCTGGGTTGCCAGGGTCCCAAGGCTTTGGTGGAGCTAGCTGGCCAGAGCTTGGTGCGTCGCGCAGCAGCCGGATTATTCGCCTGTATGCAGGTTGATGCGGTGGTGGTTACCGCCCCGGCTGATTATTTAGAGGTTTTTAAAGCTGAGCTGGCTGATTTTGACAATTTAGTGGTTGTGGCCGGCTCGGATGTTTCGCGCCAGGCCAGCGTGGCTAACGGTTTGGCTGCGGCAGTTGAGCTAGCGCCGCAGGCAGATGTGGTTTTAATTCACGACGCCGCCCGTTGCTTAACCCCGCCCGCCGCTATTGCCCGCGTGATCGACGCCGTACGCGCGGGTAACCCGGCAGTGATTCCAGCCCTGCCGGTCACTGACACAATCAAAGCGGTAGGCCCCGCCCGCCCGCAATCTGAGATCGCGGCTGCGCCAGCCGCAGGCGCCACGGCAGCGCCCGCAAATGCGTCGCTCTGTGCCCCCACCCAAGTTGAGCCGGTACGCGAAACTGTAGACCGCCGTCGGCTGCGGGCCGTGCAAACCCCGCAAGGCTTTGAACGCGAAACCATTTTGCGCTCCCACCAGCTCGGTGCCCAGGCGGCAGCCAGTGAATCCAGTGCCGCCTCAGATGACGCAGGCCTAGCTGAACAGGCCGGCTACCCGGTGGTGGTTGTGCCCGGAGATACCCTCAGCTTTAAAATCACCACCCCCATTGACCTGGCCCTAGCGCAAGTGTGCGTAAATCAAGGTCTAGCTGATCTTTAAGGAGCAGCCATGGCGCAATTTTTGCTACCTCGCACCGGTATTGGCATGGATGTGCATGCTTTTGCGCCTGAAGGCTCGGGGGTGCCCATGCACCTGGCCTGCCTGGAATGGCCGGGGGTGACCGGCTTAGCTGGGCATTCTGACGGCGACGTCGTCGCCCACGCCTGTGCTGACGCCCTGTTCGCAGCCGCCGGGCTAGGTGATTTAGGCAGTAATTTCGGGGTGGACCGCCCTGAGTTTAAAGGCGCATCTGGCGCCACCTTGCTAGGCGAAGCTGCCCGGCGTGTACGCGCTGCCGGCTACGAGATAGGCAATGTGAGCGTGCAGCTAGTTGGCCAGCGTCCGCGCGTAGCAGGCCGAATTGCCCAGGCCAATGCGGCGCTGAGCCAAGCAGCCGGAGCTGACGTACAAATGAGCGCCACCACCACCGACCACCTAGGTTTCCTAGGGCGCGCTGAGGGCCTAATGGCAATTGCCAGCGCCCTGGTTTACACCAATACGCCCGCCTAAAACTATTACTTTAGGGTTTCGGGTAGCCTTATAGGGTGAGTACCCTCAAGAGTGAACCCTCCCTGAAACTGTATGATTCGGCCAGCCACGCCCTCGTGTCGCTAGCCCCTACGGTTACCCCCGGTAAGGTCACGATCTACCTGTGTGGTGCCACCGTGCAGGGCAGCCCCCATATTGGGCATATGCGCTCAGCCATTGCTTTTGACGTACTAACCCGCTGGCTAGAGTACTGCGGCCAGGAAGTAGTGCTAGTACGCAACGTAACCGACATTGACGACAAAATCCTGGCTAAATCCGCGCAGGCCGGCGCCCCCTGGTGGGCTTGGGCCTACCGCTATGAGCGTGAATTTTCCGCAGCCTACCAGGCCCTAGGGGTTAAAGACCCCACCTACGAGCCCCACGCCACCGGACACGTACCGGACATGATCGACCTGGTGCAGCGCCTGATCGACGCCGGTCACGCCTATGTGGGTAGCCCCGGCAACGTCTACTTCTCAGTGCGTTCCCTGCCCGACTACGGCTCACTAACCAACCAAAGCCTAGACCAGCTGCGTTCAACTGAGGATGAATCCCAAATTGATGACGCCGTCGAGGCTGACAAGCGCGACCCACGCGACTTTGCCCTGTGGAAAGCCGCTAAACCAAGCGAACCTGCCGACGCCTCCTGGGACACCCCCTGGGGACGCGGCCGCCCCGGCTGGCACCTAGAATGTTCGGCCATGAGCCGACGCTACCTGGGCGACACTTTCGACATCCACGGCGGCGGCATTGACCTGCGCTTCCCCCACCATGAGAATGAGCAGGCCCAATCCCACGGCGCCGGCTGGCCTTTTGTGCGCATCTGGGTACACAACGCCTGGGTGACCATTAAAGGCGAAAAAATGAGTAAGTCCCTGGGTAACTCCCTGGTTGTCTCCGAGCTACTCAAACAGTACTCAGCTCCAGCTTTACGACTGGTTATCGGCACCACTCACCACCGTTCCACGGTGGAATTCAGCCCCGACACCCTAGAAGATGCCCAAGCCCTGTGGGATCGCTTTAGCGGGGCCCTAGAGCGCGCCGTGAAACTGGCTCCTGAGCTAGCTGAAGTTGATTTAGCGCAGGTAGCGGTCACCAGCGAGTTCCGCGCCGCCATGGATGATGACCTCAACCTGGCTGGGGCCATGACCCAAATCCACGCCGCCCTCAAGCGCCTAAACGTGGCCCTAACTGAAGCTGAAGCCGGACAGGGTGAAGCTACGCAGGTAGCTGAAGCCGCCAACCAGCTACGGGTAATGCTTGATATTTTGGGGCTAGATCCACTTTCACCGGTTTGGGCCCGCGCTGGCGTAAGCGAGGAAAACGCAGACAATGCGACCCTAGCTGCCCTGGGTAACCTGGTGGAAAACCTACTAGAGCAACGCGCTAGTGCTCGCAAAGAAAAAGATTGGGGCCGCGCTGACGCTATCCGTGACGCCTTGGCTAGTGCCGGGGTCGTGGTTGAAGACTCACCTACCGGTGCCCGCTGGCACCTGGGCTGATAGATAAGGAATCCCATGCCTGGAAATGACCGTCCCCACGGCGCTCGCCGTCGTCCTGGTAGTAAAAAAGGCCCCCAGGTTGGCACTGGTGGGCACCGCCGCAAGGCCCTAGAAGGGCGCGGCCCCACCCCCAAGGCAGAAGATCGCCCCTACCACCCTAAACACAAGGCCAAGCTGCGCGCTGAGGCCAAGGCTGCGGCCGCCCAACCCACCCGTGAACGTCAGCTAGAAAAGATCCGTAACCGCTTTGACGTGCCCGCAGACCACGAAATTATCTGTGGCCGCAACGCCTGCGCCGAAGCGGCTCGCGCCCGCGTGCCCGTCACGCGCGTATTTATGGCGGTTTCAGCTGAAAACGATGACCGTCTAGGGGCTGTGGTACGCCGCGCCACCCTAGAAGGCGCGCCCGTATTTGAGGTCACTAAACTGGAGCTAGAAGCCCTCACCCAGGGCGCCGTGCACCAGGGCGTGGCCATGGAAATCGCCGCCTACGACTACGCTGACGCCCTAGAGCTACTAGACCGTGTCAGCGCCACCGGCCGCAAGCCCCTATTTGTGGCGCTAGACCAGGTCACTGACCCCCACAACCTGGGTGCGGTGCTGCGTAGTGCGGGTGCTTTTGGGGCCGACGGCGTCATCATCCCGCAGCGTCGCAGCGCAGACGTTAACGCCACCGTGTGGAAGGTTAGTGCTGGCGCCGCCGCGCGCGTGCCGGTAGCTAAAGAAACTAACCTGGTGCGCACGCTAGAAGCCTTCAAAGCGCGCGGCTGCTTTGTGGTGGGTCTAGACGGTAATGGCAGCGTTAGCGTCGATAACCTAAACCTGGCTGACCAGCCGCTAGTGCTGGTAACTGGGGCTGAAGGCAAGGGCCTATCACGCCTAGTGCGAGAGACCTGCGACGAAATCGCCTCGATTAGCATCCGTGCCGCCGTTGAAAGTCTCAATGCGGCTGTGGCCACCGGTATCGCCCTATATGAGGTAGATCGGGTGCGCCGTACCACTCAGGGCGATTAATCCCTGATAATAGCTATTGGTTGATGCGGGTCGGGCATGGCGCCCGACCTGCCAATTGCTATAAGGAGTTAAGGCAATGGACGCCTCCACATTGGATCTAGGCGGCGCGCTGGCTTACGGCGCGGATTACAACCCAGAGCAGTTCGACGAGGCCACTTTTGAGCGTGACCTGGAGCTAATGCGCCAAGCCCAGGTGAACATGGTGAGCCTGGGGATCTTTTCCTGGACGCGGCTAGAACCCAGTGAGGGTAACTACCGCCTGGACTGGCTAGAGCAAATCATTGACCGCCTATGGCAGGCAGGTATTAGCGTAGATCTGGCTACCGCCACGGCCTCCCCGCCAGCCTGGTTGGGGCGCCACTATCCTGATACTTTGCCGGTGCGCGCAGATGGCACCGTTTACTCTTGGGGCTCACGCCAACAGTATTGCCCCAGCTCATACCGGTTTAGAGCGGCCGCTAATGCGCTTACGGCGCGCTTAGTTGAGCATTTTGCTGCCCACCCGGCAGTGGCAGCTTGGCATGTTTCTAACGAGTATGGCTGCCATGTTCGTGAATGTTTTTGCCACCAGTGCGCGCAGGCTTGGCGTGAGTGGCTTAAAAAGCGTTACTGCTGCTTGGATGCCTTAAACCGGGCTTGGGGCACCAATTTCTGGTCCCAGTTCTACACCGACTGGGAGCAGGTGATTCCTCCGCGTATCACCCCAAGTTTCGCTAACCCCAATCAGATGCTTGATTGGCGGCGCTTTAGTAACCACACTTTGAAATCCGCTTACCTGTCTGAAGCTGCCCTGATTCGCGCCGGGCTAGCTAAAGCAGGCCGGGCCGTGCCGGTAACCACCAACTTTATGGATGCCTTTGAGGCACTGGATTATTTTGACTGGGCTAAAGACATTGATCTGGTAACTAACGACTCTTACCCGGACCCGGCTGATCCGCGCGCCGCCCACCAGCTGGCTTTCACTGGGGATCTGATGCGTGGACTAGGCGATGGGCGTCCCTGGTTACTTATGGAACAGGCCTCTGGCGCGGTGCAGTGGCGAGCCCGTAACGCGGTAAAAGCCCCGGGGGAGTACTTGCTTTGGTCCTTGGCTCACGTCGCCCACGGGGCCGACGGCGTCATGCAGTTCCAGTGGCGCCAGTCTGTTGCGGGGGCGGAAGCTTTCCACGGCGCTATGGTGCCTCACAGTGGCACCCAGTCAATACAGTGGCGCCAAACCGTGGAGCTAGGCCAAGTACTAAAGCGCTTGGCGCCAGTGGTAGGTCAGCGCAGCCAGGCCCAGGTGGCTATCATGCTGGACTGGCCCTCCATGTGGGCCCAAAGCGCTGCCATTGGCCCCGATGAGGCTACCCACGGCCTGCAAATTCCGTCGCTAAGCGCGCCCGCTAGCAGCGCACTACGCGCCGCCCAGGCTTGGCACGCTACCTGTTTTGAAGCCGGCTATGCGATAGACATTGTCCAGGTGGATGCTGGCCTGGATGATTACAGCCTGATCGTGGTCCCAGAAATTTTCATGACCTACCCCCAGCTAGCCCAGCGGCTAAACCAAGCCGCCAGGCGCGGCGCGCAGGTAGTAATTACAGCCCGCACCGGCGTCGTGGACCAAAGTGGGCACGCCGTCATCGGTGGCTATCTAAGCCAGGGCCCCAGCGCAGACTACCCGAGCACTAGTGGCAACCATCTAGCCTGCGCCCACCACGCAACCCCGGAGGAAGCCCCCGCTACTGGCCTAGCCATGAGCCAGGGCGAGCAAGAAGAAGCCCCCGCCGCCACCATGAGCCTGGCTGAGCTAACCGGCGTGCGGGTACTAGACCAAATCCCGGTGCTAGACGCCCCCGTCTCCGCCTGGAACTGGGAAGGCGAGCCTGACTCCTCCCAGCCCCTAGCCCAAGCCGTAGCCAAAGGCCTAAACCGCAACCTGCAATTCACCCTCGACGCCCACGGCCCCCTGGCGCGGCTACTAGCCCGCAGTGAAAACGCCCCGCTGGTGGCTTACGGCTGGAGTGAAAACCTGGCCATCAACGACGACGTCGAAATCCTGGCCTCCTACGCCACCGGACGCCTAGCTGGGCAAGGCGCCATCACCCGCCGCCCCCAAGGTGCCGGGGCCGCCTGGTACATCAGCTGCGACCTAACCCCCGCCGCGCGCGCACACCTACTCAAACTGGCTGGCGCCTACGCGCGCCTACGCCCAGTATTTGCTCACCCACTACCAGCTGGGGTCAGCGCCCAGCGGCGTGGCAACTGCCTGTTCCTGCTTAACTTCGCCGCCACCAGCGCCGAAATAGCCGGCGTGGTGGGCTACGACCTAGTCGGGGCGAACCAGGTAACCGGGCACCTAGTGCTACCCCCACGCAGCGGCGCAGTTATCCAAATGGCCTAAAATCTCTAGCTTTTTAAAGCAAACTTGAGACAATAAGAACCTAAATGTCGACAATCTGGGAGGCATCATGGCTGATAACGCCCCTAACTTCATCCGTCGAAGCGGCTTTATAAGCTCGGTTAAGGCAGACGATCAGACCATCGATAAGGTGCTAGCCAACTTAGGCGTGCTGGCACTACTCGGTGAGCCGGTGCTGCCCCAGCACCGCTCGATCAGCGTACTAGTTAGCGACCAAAACCAGGTGGCTACCGTCAAAAATGGCGAGCTAGCCCCCGGCCTAGACCTATCTGACCTGGTCTACAAGCTAGCTACAGAGCTAGAAGCCGATGTACTAATTGGCCCGGCCCGCTACGACGCCTCAGCCGGCTCCGATGAGGACTACGAACCTGACTACGCCGCCCTGCGCGTAGCGGTGCTCACCCCCATGAGCTCCTATACGGTGCCGCTACAGTCCACCCTGCTAGAGCGCACCCTGGCGGTAGTGAACCTGCCCGAAATTGACCGTCGCCTGGTGCTTTACGCCGGTGACGGGCTCGAAATCGGTGACCTAGGTTGGGATGAAGAGCAGCTGCCGAGCCTGGTGCTGCGCTCCTACAAGGGTGAGCTGAGCCTGTCGGCAGTCACCAGTGGAGACCTAGACGACGACTCTGAGGTAGTCACTGTGCTGCGCCGGCGTGAATGGGTGGTGTGGCCCAAGGGGCGCATCGCTAAGGCCCGCAAGGAGGAGCTGGCCGCCGCTCTGGCTGCCCCCACCCACGCCGCTGAGCTCAGTGTGGTCACCCCGAATGCTGACGTTGAGGCTTTGGACAAGGCCCTGGCTGCAGACAGTGGCAATGGTGTCGACGGCGCCGCCCCGGTATTAGAGGCCCTGGGCTTGCCGCAGTGGCTGGGACCCTGGCTACGCGGGGAAATCGCCACCAGCGCCGTGGAGGATGTAGTAGTGCACGAACCGCGTGGCCTGAGTAACGCGGTAGGCCGCAGCGTCTCCATGATGCTGGATGACTCGGCTGTATCTGGGCCCAGCTTCTGGCAGGGCTACACCCGTACCGTCACCGACCAGCCCTGGCTGTTTAGGGCTGCCCACCTGCTAGAGGCAGGTGCCGGTGGGGCGCTAGTGGGCACTGCCCTAACCCGCCGCCTACGCAACGGTGGGGGCCTGAGCGGCACCCTGCTAGTTATGGGTGCGGGCCTGGTGGTAGACAGTGCGGCAGAGTTTGCTCTGGCGTCTTGGACCCGTGCGCGTGAGCTACGCCGCCGCGCGGTTGTGGCTGAGCGTGAGGCCCGCCGCGCCGCTGCTGCGCAGTAAAAGCTGAGCGCTAATACGGCGTGGCGCTGCGCGCGGTAGTTGCCCTGGCTGCTGCGCGCTGGCACTGCGCGAGTGAAAAGCGCCCTGAGATGCGCTAATACTGAGCGTGTTTAACATTTAGGCAGGCTAGTGGTTTTCCACTAGCCTGCCTAAATGTATTGGTTGTGTCAGGCAATTTGGTTATGCCCAGTGGGGACAGCCCCACTGTGGACAGTGTCCATGGTGGCAGCGCCCGGGTTGGGCGCCGCCTGGCACTACTCGCCCTTGAACTTCAAGTTGGCGGTAAAGCCCATCGGATTGACGCTGTACTCCTCAACCGCTTCCTGGTCACGGGCGGCGAATTCGGCGTCGTCTTCATCGCTGGTGCCCGTGGCGTAGTCAATGTCCTCTAAGACACTGGGACGCAGCTGCTCATTGCCGCTGATCACGGAATGTTCGTCGGGGCGGTTAGCCAGCACGTTGGCCACATAGTCAGCTACGGCGTCCTGCATAGAAACGTCATAACCGGCAGCCTCAGACATATACCAGCGGTGCTCAAGTACCTCGTGGAAGATTTCCGCAGGCTCTAGCTTGCTGCGCATCTCGGCGGGCACAGCCGCAATGGTGGGCTCAAATACGTCTGCCAACCAGGCGTGGGCTGCGATTTCTAGCGGCTCATCCTTACGGTTCCACAAGCTGCGGTAGGCCTCCAGATCGTTGAGCATACGTCGGCCCTGGCCCTCTTGCACATCCAGGCCGGTTAGGCGCATGATCTGGCGGTGGTAGTGTCCGGCGTCAACCACCTTGGGCTGGATAGACAGGTGGGTGCCGTCCAGGTCCGTGGTCATTGATAGCTCGCCGACGTCGAACCCCAGAGAGTTTAGACGCTCAATACGGTTAGCTACACGCCAGCGCTCAGACATGGAGAAAGACTCTTCACCGGTGAGCACATCCCACAGCTCCAAGTAGCGTGAGACGATACGGTCACCGACGCCGATAGTGTCAACGTCTTCCTCAAGTAGACCGCCAGCTTGCAAGTCCATTAGTTCACCAATGATGTTGGTGCGGGCCAGCTCAATGTCATACATGCGCTTACCAGAGGTGAGGCCCTCAGGGTGAAGCTCGCCGGTTTCAGCGTCAACCAGGTAGGCTGCGAAAGCCCCGGCATCGCGCCTAAAGAGCGTGTTGGATAGAGACACGTCTCCCCAGAAGAACCCCAGCAAGTGCAAGCGCACTAGCAGCACCGCCAGCGCGTCAATTAGGCGCGTGGCGGTTTCAGGGCGCATGTACTGGCTAAATAGGGCGCGGTAAGGCAGCGAGTAAGACAGGTGCTCGGTGATCAGTACTGAGTTGAGCTCTTCGCCGTTGGCGTCAACGCGGCCGGTAATAACTGCGATTGGGCGTACACAGGGCGCCCCTAAACGCAGCAGGTCACGTAGCATTTCGTATTCGCGGTCTGCTACAAAGGAGCTGATTTCCTTAACTGCAATTACATTGGAGTTAAGGTTTACAAAACGCACGATGTGGCGGGAAATACCACGCGGAAGAGCGGCCAGAACCTCCGGTGGCCACTGCTCTAGCGGGATATTCCAAGGTAGGTCGAGGAGCGCGGGATCCACGCTCATAGATTTGATGTTAATGGCCTGGGCCATAATCACCCTTCCACAGATGAATAAAGCGGGGTAGCTACCGAGTGGCAGCCACCCCGCTTAGGTGTGTTAGGTATTTGGCGTCTGCCGCCGTGCTAATGGTAGCGCGGCGTAGTTGCCAAATCCGCTAGGCACTCAGGCCGGCAGTCGCTTACCCGTGGCAGAGGAGAACAGGTGCTCCTGGCCGGGGCGGATGCGCACGTGGATGACCTCGCCGTTGGCGGGGGCGGTGCGCGGAGGTACGCGAACGATCATCTGGCTGGAGTCCTCGCCACTGCCGAGCTTGTGAGCGGACTTTTCAGCCCCCACCAGCTCGCCGTAGACGTAGGCATCACTGCCCAGTTCCTCCACGAAGGAGATGCGTACCGGGATAGAGTCTGCGTCGCCTTCGCCGACCACGTCGAGGGCTTCGGGACGGAAGCCAATGGTCAGGGTCTTGGCGTCTTCGGCAGCTAGAGCCTCAAGGGTGACGCGCGGCAGACGAATCTTGGCGCTACCCAGCTTGGCAATGTCGCCTTCGAGGTCGAAAGTACCCAGGTTCATGGCGGGAGAGCCAATGAATCCGGCCACGAACTCGTTGGCAGGCTTGTCGTACATTTCGCGCGGAGAGCCCACCTGCTGGAGCAGGCCATCCTTAAGTACGGCGATACGGTCACCCATGGTTAGAGCTTCAGTCTGGTCGTGGGTTACGTAGACCGTGGTGACACCCAGCTCACGCTGCAGCGAGGCGATCTGGGTACGGGTCTGTACGCGTAGCTTCGCGTCCAGGTTCGACAGCGGTTCATCCATGAGGAATACCTTGGGCTTACGCACAATGGCGCGGCCCATGGCTACACGCTGACGCTGACCACCGGATAGAGCCTTGGGCTTGCGCTCCAAGTATTCGGTTAGACCCAGGATCTTGGCGGCCTCTTTAACGCGGCGGTCAATCTCTTCCTTCGGGGTGCCCGCGATCTTAAGCGCAAAGCCCATGTTGTCGTGTACCGACATGTGGGGGTAGAGCGCGTAGTTCTGGAACACCATAGCGATGTCGCGGTCCTTGGGCTGGACGTCGGTGACGTCGCGGTCGCCGATTAGGATGCGACCAGCGTTCACATCCTCCAGACCTGCGAGCATGCGCAAAGAAGTAGACTTACCGCAGCCAGACGGACCCACAAGTACCAGGAATTCGCCGTCAGCGATCTCCAAGTTTAGGGCGTCAACAGAGGGGCGGTCGTTGCCAGGGTAGATCCTGGTTGCATGGTCAAAAGTTACTGATGCCATGACTTGCATTCCCTTCACCGGCAGGTACGTGCCGGACGATCCGTTGTGAAAGGTGTCCATGCGTGTCCGCACTGACACAAATCTCGTATTTTTTGTGGTTGAGGTTCGTCCCCCAACCATGACCAAGTGTGTCATATGTAATAGCTGCTGGGTAGAGTTTGTTCAGAATTGCAGTTGTTATGTGTCTGTAATCACTGAAGTGGTATCGCTGGACTGCTATTTTCACAGGAAACCATTAGCTTTGGGCGCGTAAGCTAGCCCGAGAAGTTAATTTTTAAACTACCGTGAGGTGGCGCGTCAGCGTCGGCTCCAGATACATGAGGAGTTCCCCAGTGGTGTCTTCCAGTAGTGCCCGCGCGGCCCGTGAACGCGCCAAGCAGCTGCGTGCAGAACAAGAACGCAAAGAGCGTCGTGGCAAAATCGCCCGCCGCTCCATTTTGGGAGCTGGCTGCGTGACGATCGTAGGTGGGGCAGCAGGCCTAGTGTTCTACGAACGCTCACAGAAAAAAGAAGGTGGTGGCACTAATGGCAAGTCCACAAGCGCCGTCGACTACACCAAGCTCGACGAAACCACTCTAAAGAGCAAGCTGGCCAACAGTAAAGGCGTGCCCAAACTCGTACTAGTTGATGGCTCACTACCCTTCGGTAAGGGCCCGGTGCCAGGCACTATGAACACCGGCACCAAGAATGTAATAGAGGTTGTCTTCGATTATGCCTGCTCACACTGCGCCGAGTTTGAATCTGTGCATGCCGCTGAACTAAAGGGCATTATTGACACCGGCAAGGCCACGGTAGTGCTACGCCCCTGCAAGATCCTGGGTTCCCCCTGGTCTGACCTAGCCGACTCCTTCATGGGTACGGTACTAGATCGCGAACCCGCCAAGGCTTGGGCCATGCACACCGCTATCTTTGCACAGCTAGAAAGCGCCATTAAAAGCGGCGCCCAGCAGTACCCCGGCATTGACGCCATCGTCAGCGCCGCTAACGCCGTGGGTCTAAAGGCAGACACCATCACTGACGCCACCAACTCAGCCCAGACCAATGCCTATGAGAACTGGACCAAGCTAGGCACCACCAGCTTCACCAAGCAGAACCTGGCCGGTACCCCCACCATCTTTATCAACGGGGTTAACGCAAACCTGGGCCAGCTGCAAGAGCAGGGGTCGCTGCAAAAGCTGTTGCTGCCCGGAGCCACAATCACCCCGGCCCCCACCAACTAAGCCGCAGCCGCAAACCGCAGCACTGGACCTGGCGCACCCAAGCGACCTACCCGGCCGCCGTCGCACTCAGTAACTGCTGCCCACAGCGCGGGAACTAAGCCACCACCTGGCCGCCGTCCTTATATTTAAGGGCGGCGGTACCTTTTTAGTGCTGTCTTAGGCAGGTAGAGTGATAACCATGCGTAAACCTGTTGATGCAACCCAGACCCCGGCATGGGGCAAGCTAGAGCAGCTACACCAGGAGCTAGCTCCTAACCTACGTGAGTGGTTCGCCCAGGACCCAGCCCGCGCTGAGCGCTACACCTACCAGCTGGCTGACCTGCACGTGGACCTGTCTAAGAACCTTATTAACGACGACGTTCTCGCAGCTCTGCTAGAGCTAGCTGAGCAGGTGGACGTGGCCGAGCGTCGCGAAGCCATGTTCAATGGCGAGCACATCAACATCACTGAAAACCGCGCCGTGCTACACACCGCCCTACGTCGCCCCGAGAGTGACACTCTGGAGGTTGACGGCCAGAACGTGGTAGCCGACGTACACGCCACCCTGGCCAAGGTTTACGCCTTCGCTGAAGAGGTCCGCTCTGGCGTTTGGCGCGGCGTGACCGGCAAGCCCATCTCCACCGTAGTGAACATCGGTATTGGTGGCTCTGACCTGGGTCCGGTCATGGTTTACGAAGCCCTGGCTCCCTACCGTCAGCCCGGCCTGGAGTGCCGCTTCATCTCCAACATTGACCCCACTGACTGCGCCGAGACTGTCGCAGACCTAGACCCCGAAACCACCCTGTTCATCATTGCCTCCAAGACCTTCACCACTTTGGAGACCCTGACCAACGCCCGCATGGCCCGCGACTGGTTCCTAGCCTCCCTAGAGGCCAAGGGTATCTCCACTGAGGGCGCTATCGCTAAGCACTTCGTGGCCGTCTCTACCGCCCTGGACAAGGTAGCCGAGTTCGGTATTGACCCCAAGAACGCTTTCGGTTTCTGGAACTGGGTTGGTGGCCGTTACTCCGTGGACTCCGCCGTAGGCACCGTTCTAGCCGTGGCTGTGGGCCCGGAGAACTTCAACCACTTCCTGTCCGGTTTCCACGCCGTCGACGAGCACTTCCGCAACACCGAGCCGGCCAAGAACGTGCCGCTGCTAATGGGTCTGCTCAACATCTGGTACGTGAACTTCTTCGGTGCCGCCTCCCACGCAGTGCTGCCCTACGACCAGCACCTACATCGCTTCGCTGCCTACCTGCAGCAGCTAACCATGGAGTCCAACGGTAAGCGCGTGCGCTGGGACGGCACCCCGGTCACCTCCGCCACCGGCGAGATCTTCTGGGGTGAGCCGGGCACCAACGGCCAGCACGCCTTCTACCAGCTGATCCACCAGGGCACCCAGCTGATCCCGGCTGACTTCATCGCCATGGCTAACCCGGCTCACCCGGTGCGCGACGGCGAACAGGACGTGCACGAGCTGTTCCTGTCTAACTTCCTGGCCCAGACTGCCGCTCTAGCCTTCGGTAAGACCGAGGGTGAGGTGCGCGCCGAGGGTACCCCCGAGGAGATCGTGCCCGCCCGCGTCTTCCCCGGCAACCGTCCCACTACCTCCATCCTGGGCCCCGAGCTGAGCCCGGCAGTGGTTGGTCAGCTGATCGCCCTCTACGAGCACATCACTTTCGTGCAGGGCATCGTTTGGGGTATCGACTCCTTCGACCAGTGGGGTGTGGAGCTAGGTAAGAAACTGGCTCTGCAGATCGCCCCGGCTGTCTCTGGCGACGCCGAAGCTCTAGCCGCCCAGGACGCCTCCACTCAGGCCCTGATTAAGGCCTACCGCGAGCTGCGTCACTGAGCTAGCTTGGCTAGCTGAGCTGCTGCGGCTTAAACAGCCGACTTTGTAGGCGCTCAGCTAGCCGAGCTTTAAAAGCGCCGTAGCGCCAGAAGCTGTAGCTGCCAAAAGTAGTGGCCGGCCGTCATTGACGGCCGGCCACGCTGGCTTTGTAAGCGTTTTTATAGATGTTGTAGGGCTGTGCACCCAGGCGTTTTAGCGCCTAGTTTGGTGGGCGGCGCTTGGCTCCTGTTGGGGGAGGGGGTAGCGCAGTTTTAGCGCAGGCCCTGTTCCAGTACGCGCTTGGCGTAGGTCAGGCGCTGGGCGTTGTTAGAGAACTGCAAGCTAGGCGGTCCATCCAGGAGCAGGGTGGCTAGGCCATGCACATAGGCCCACAGGGCCATTTGCTGTTCTTCGCTGGCCTGGGGGTAAATGTTTTCGCATAGTGCGCTTAGCTGTTTGCGTGAGCTAGCTACGGCGGAAACAAAGTTGACGTCGCTTTCTGGCGTGTACATGTCAGAGCGGAACATGATGCGGAAAACGCCGGGGTTTTCTAAAGCAAAGCGCACGTAGGCATAACCGATGGCAACCGCGTCACCTTCATCGCGAGCGCTAGCCAAAACCTTAGACAAAGACGTGAATCCGCCTGTCACTAAAGCGGTAATGATGGCTTCACGATTAGTGAAGTAGTGATAGGGAGCCTGGTGGGTGCAGCCAGCGCGGCGGGCTACCTCGCGCATACTTAAGCCGGCAGGGCCGAACTCGTCGAGTAGCTGCGTGGCAGAAACCAAAATGGCGTCGCGTAAATTTGAGCTGGTTTTAGGCTGTTTGGGCACGCCTATAGCATAGTCATTACGAAAGTTAGACGCTGTCTAAAATCATAGAAGTAGAAATAGCTAGCCTCATATTTGGTCATGAACTTCACTAAAACAGTCGATATGAGCAGTTTTGATAATTTCATACGTCTATTTTGTGATGCTTATGTCACCATGCTGGGTAAAATGTGGCCTACGTCGGCGCGCTTGCGTATAGCTAGCAAAATTTGCCAGACTTAGGCGGTAACGCCGCTTTAGCTCAGTTGGTAGAGCAGCTGTCTTGTAAACAGCAGGTCATCGGTTCGAGTCCGATAAGCGGCTCCAATATTGGCTGTAAAGCTACATTTTTGGTTGTACATGGCTGCGTATAGCCGTGTTGGCACCCTGAAGGCACCCCTGAAGTTATGTATCGCCGCCTGAGAAACCCCGGCGCTTTTTAAACGCGCCCCTAAGTATCCTGTTAACAAGGCACAATTCTTTGATTTAAGGATGCTTTATGCGCGCAGTCATCATGAACGCCCCTGGTGAGGTAGTGGTCGAAGAACGCCCCCTACCGGTTATCCAAAAGCCCACTGACGCCGTCATCAAACTAGCTGCCACCTGTATCTGCGGCTCAGACCTATGGCCCTATCGTGGTATCCGCCCGGTAGACCATGAGGCTATGGGCCACGAATATGTGGGTGAAGTAGTTGAGGTGGGCGCCGCCGTCACCAGTGTTAAGCCCGGTGACTTTGTGGTGGGCTCCTTCTGCGCCTCCTGTGGCGAGTGCGAAATCTGCCAGGCCGGCTACCCCTCACGCTGCCAGCGCGCCATAGAGGCTGGTGAAGCCTATGTGCGTGGGGCTCAGGCCGAATACCTGCGGGTACCCTTCGCTGACGGCACGCTGGTGGCTACCCCGTCCAAGCCTGACCCGGAACTCATCCCTGACCTGCTGGCTGCCTCCGATGTGTTAGGTACCGGCTGGTTTGCAGCTGATGCAGCAGGTGCGGGGCCGGGCAAGACTATTGCGGTTGTTGGCGACGGCGCCGTCGGGCTAGGGGCCGTTATTGGTGCCAGCCAGCTGGGGGCTGAGCGCGTAATTGCCATGTCTCGCCACGAAGCGCGCGCCAAACTGGCCCGCGAATTTGGGGCTACCGACGTCGTTGCTGAACGCGGAGAAGAAGGCGCCGCCAAGGTTAAGGAGTTAACCGGTGGCTATGGGGCCCACGGCACTGCCGAAGCTGTAGGCACCGAGCAAGCCATGCAACAGGCCCTAGCTTCTACCCGCTACGGCGGCTATGTGGGCTTTGTGGGTGTACCTCACGGCGGCACCATCAGCGTAGATCAGCTATTTGGCAAGGAAGTACACCTATTTGGCGGCCCTGCACCCGTGCGCCGCTACCTGCCGCAGCTGATCAAGCTGATCTTTGAGCGCAAAATCCACCCCGGCAAGGTGTTCGACCTAGTGCTACCCATTGAGCAGGCCGCCGAAGGCTACGCCGCCATGCACCAGCGCCGCGCCACCAAGGTGATGTTGACCTTCTAATTAATCCAAAGACCAATCAACCGGGCTAACGCCTTGCTGTTCCAGCAAGGCGTTAGCCCTTGAAAAGGGCTTAGAACCAAAAAATCCGCGTGAAGCACTCAGTGGTGAGGGGTGAGCGCTAGCAATAATCGGGGTGTTGCCCAACATGGGGGTCAGCGACTGGGCCTGGCGGCCCCACAAAATCGCCACCAGCGCGTTATCGCGTGCCACCAAGGCTTTAATGGCCGCCTCGGTAACCTTCTCCCAGCCCCAACCTTGATGTGAAGCTGCCTGACCAGGGCTAACCGTAAGCACTCGGTTTAATAGCAGCACCCCACGCTGACTCCACGGCGTTAAATCCCCGCTAGTGGGAATCGGTAGCCCCAGATCAGAGTGCAGCTCCTTAAAAATATTTTGTAGCGATTTGGGCGGCTTAACCCCCGGCGCCACCGAAAAGCTCAAGCCCACCGCGTGCCCCGGCGTCGGATAGGGGTCCTGACCCACAATCAGCACTTTCACCTCAGGTAAAGGCTGGGTAAAAGCCCGCAGCACATTAGCTCCCGCCGGCAGATAGCCGCGCCCAGCAGACACTTCGGCGCGCAGACGCTGGCCGATTTCGTGAATTATGGGCTCCACCGGTTCCAGGGCGGGCAGCCAAGAAGGGTCAACAAGCTGGCTCAGCGGCTTAGCATTCATGCCATAAGCCTAACCGGCTCCGATGTGTGCTGTGCTCAAAAGGGGCCTTAACCCGGTAGCCTGTTAGCGTGGAATACGAGTACCCAGCCGACGAATTCGACGAGCCCAATGACAGCGTCCTGCCCGCAGGAGTGCATCGCCGCCCCCTACCAGCCTGGCGTAACTGGCTACCCCTACTACTTATTGTGGTGATTGTGCCCGCCCTGGCCTGGGGGGCCCTGGCTCTATTTAAAGTAGCTGGTGGCACCAACTCCAGTGTGGCCAGCTCAATTGCCACCAAGATGGCCAGTAATAAGGCAGCGGCTACAGCCAAAGCGACGACGTCGGCCTCAGCTGCCCCTAAATCCAACGCTACGGTGATAACCACCCAGGCACCTGCTCCCACCCCCACTCCTACACCCACCCAGTCGATCGACTACACCGTGGGTATTACGGTGCATAACGGCACCGACACTGCTGGGCTGGCTGCCCGGGCCGGCTCTAGCCTGGAGGGGGCCGGGTTTACCTCTGTAACCGTCTCGCCCGGGGTTTACTCACAAGAGACCCCCACTGAATCCACGGTTTACTACGCCAGTGAAGATCAGGAAGCCGTCGCTAAGGCAGTGGCCAAAGAACTGGGTATCTCCAATGTGGAACTGTCTGCTGAGCAGGCCAGTTCCAACCCAATTGTGGTGGTTTTGCGCAGCTGAAAGCGCTATTTGCGGCAGCTAGGTGCTAGCGCTATTCACCCTGGCTGGAAGGTGGGTGTGTTTGCTAACGGCCTAGCGCCTTGCACTCGCAGGGCGAGAGTGCCAACATATTAGTTAGCACTCCAAACGTGAGAGTGATAAGACCAGCCGGAAGGTGAGGGTCTGGTTGCACTGAGACATGAACGGTGTGGCCATACTCGTCCGTCGCGGGCACCGCCCGGCATCCAACTTTGGAGAAATAAATGTCCAAGATCATCGCTTTCGATGAAGAGGCCCGTCGTGGCATGGAGCGCGGCCTAAACACCCTAGCGGACACCGTTAAGGTCACCCTAGGCCCCAAGGGTCGCAACGTCGTCCTAGACAAGAAGTGGGGCGCCCCCACCATCACCAACGACGGCGTCACCATCGCCAAGGAGATCGAGCTCGAAGAGCCTTTCGAGAAGATCGGTGCTGAGCTGGTCAAGGAAGTTGCTAAGAAGACCGACGACGTCGCCGGTGACGGTACCACCACCGCTACCGTTCTGGCTCAGGCCCTGGTTCACGAGGGTCTGCGCAACGTAGTGGCTGGCGCCAACCCCATCGCTCTGCGTCGCGGTATCGACAAGGCCGTTGAGGCTGTTGTTGAGCGCCTACTCAGCGACGCCACCGAGGTTGAGACCACCGAGCAGATCGCCAACACCGCTTCCATCTCTGCTGCCGACAAGCAGATTGGTAGCCTGATCGCTGAGGCCATGGAGAAGGTTGGCCACGAGGGTGTTATCACCGTCGAGGAGTCCAACACCTTTGGCCTGTCCCTCGAGGTCACCGAGGGTATGCGCTTCGACAAGGGCTACATTTCCCCCTATTTCGTCACCGACGCCGACCGTCAGGAAGCCGTGCTGGAAGACAGCTACGTCCTGCTGGTTGAGTCCAAGATTTCCAACGTCAAGGACCTGCTGCCGCTGCTAGAGAAGGTCATGCAGAGCGGCAAGCCCCTGACCATCATCGCCGAGGACGTCGAGGCTGAAGCCCTGGCCACCCTGGTAGTCAACCGCCTGCGCGGCACCTTCAAGTCCGTGGCTGTTAAGGCCCCCGGATTCGGTGACCGCCGCAAGGCCATGCTGCAGGACATGGCTATCCTCACCGGTGGTACCGTGATCAGCGAGACCGTTGGCCTCAAGCTTGAGAACACCACCCTGGAAGACCTGGGCAGCGCCCGCAAGGTGGTTGTCACCAAGGACGAGACCACCCTGATCGAAGGCGCTGGCGACAAGGAAGCCATCGAGGCTCGCGTCTCCCAGATCCGCAACGAGATCGAGAACTCCGACTCTGAGTACGACCGCGAGAAGCTCTCCGAGCGCCTGGCCAAGCTGGCCGGTGGCGTGGCCGTCCTCAAGTCCGGTGCCGCCACCGAGGTGGAGCTCAAGGAGCGCAAGCACCGCATTGAGGACGCCGTGCGTAACGCTAAGGCTGCCGTGGAAGAGGGTATCGTCGCCGGTGGTGGCGTGGCTCTGATTCAGGCCGCTGAGGTACTCGACTCCCTCGAGCTAGAGGGCGACGAGGCTACCGGTGCCAACATCGTTAAGGTTGCCGTTGAGGCTCCCCTCAAGCAGATCGCCGTTAACGCTGGTCTAGAGGGCGGCGTCGTGGTTGAGCGCGTACGCAACCTATCCACCGGTGAAGGCCTAAACGCCGCTACCGGCGAGTACGTCAACCTGCTGGCTGCCGGCATCGCCGACCCGGTTAAGGTGACCCGCTCTGCTCTGCAGAACGCTGCCTCCATCGCTGGTCTGTTCCTGACCACCGAGGCTGTTGTGGCCGACAAGCCCGAGCCCCCGGCTCCGGCTGCTCCCGGCGCCGACGACATGGGCGGCATGTACTGAGCCGCTAAGCATTAGCTATAGCAACCTGGGCCTCGTGCAATGCGCGAGGCCCAGGCCTTTTTATAGCTATGGTTTATGCCCTTAACTGACTTGGTTTGCACTTATAAAACCAAGTTCTAACAAAGTGTTAGGTAACCGTCATGTTTGGACGGCCTGCCGTTGGCTGACACTGGCTAGCATAGGGGTGTGTTGAAGTTGAAGTGTAAGCGCAGGGTTGTAGTAGCCCTGCTATCGGTGACGTCGCTAGTTGGTGCTAGCGCTGGAGCAGTTGCCTACGCTAACTCCTATACCTCGCGAGTGGTGCCCTCTACTACTGTCTCGGGTGTGGATATCAGCGGGCTTAATACCAAAGCCCTAACAGCCAAGCTGGAACGCGCAGCGGCTGAAACTAAATTTGTTATCACCGCTGACGGGAAAGCCTCAACCTACACTGCCAGCCAGCTAGGTCTAAGCCTCAACACTAAAGAGCTGGTAAAGCAGGCTATGGCTCCCAGTCGTGACGTAACCAAGCGTTACAGCTCGCTATTCGACGAGCACTCACTGCAGGCCAAATTCTCCCTGAAAACCTCGGCAGTAACCGAGGTAGCCACCAAGCTAAATGGACAGCTTAAAAACCCGGCTAAAGACGCCCAGGTGGTGCTAGCCGGCGACGGTGAAAGTCTAAGCGCCACCGCCGCCCAAACCGGTGAGCGGGTAGATTCTGCTGCCCTAGCCAAACTAGTTCACGAAAAGGTGCAGCTGGGTAAGACCGTCTCTATCATCGCCCCGGTAACCACCCACAAGCCTGATATTTCCACTGCTGAGGCCACAGCTGCCGCCACCGGCGCCGCTAACATGCTTACCCCCACCGTCACTTTGACTGACGGCATTGACAGCTTTAGCGCCACTAATGCCGATAAAGCTTCCTGGCTCAGCTTCAAACGCACCAGTTCAGGTGTAAGCGTGGTCTACGACCAGGACAAGATCAAAGCTTGGGTAACCAAGGTAGCCAAAGGCACCGAAACCAAGGCGGCTGCCCCCAGCTTGCGCACCGTGGATGCTAAAGGTAACCAGGTGGCCGTAACAAGCGTAGGGGACGTGGCCTACACGGCCTCCAACATTGGCCAGGTAACCAGCGAGATGATCACCGCACTAAATGCCGGTGAAGACTACTCCGGTTCCTTTGACTACGCCGAAGGCTACGTATGGCAAGACCGCCACCAGCCTGAAGGCAAGGAAGTAACCGCCTACCAGCCCGCCAGTAACGAAAAATGGGTTGATGTTGATCTGACCAACCACACCGTTACCGCCTATGTGGGCACCAAAATCGTGTGGGGGCCGGTAGGTATGGTTTCCGGCGCCCCCGACACTCCCACAATTGAAGGCACCTTCAAGGTCCACCTCAAATATGAGTACCAGACCATGGAAGGCGCCAACTCAGACGGCTCTAAGTATGAAACCCCGGATGTACCTTGGGTTACCTACTTTGAGGGTGGTTACGCCCTGCACGGTGCCTACTGGCGTGACCGTTTTGGTTACGACGCCGGTTACAACGGCTCCCACGGTTGCGTAAACATGAAGGTGGAAGACGCCAAGTGGATCTACGACTGGGCCCCTGAGGGCACCACCGTAGTTTCACACTACTAACGCATCATGAACTGGCTGCGCACCTGCGCCTCAGTGCTGGAGTAGGTGGTGGCCGCGTTACCCAAAGCCAAGCTGATGTGCTCTAGGCAGGTGTTGACCTGGTTTTGGGCCTGAGCCCACTCGTGTTCGCAGGCCGCCGCCTGGGTGGCGGCCTGCCCCTTCCAGCTGGCTTGCAAGGCCTTAAGGGCACTGTCTAGGGCTTGGGCATCGGCACGGATAGAGCCGCATAGGCGGCTAGCGCGAGCCGAGTTTGACTCCAACTCGTCAATGTTGGCGCTAATGATCATGATGGGATCCTAACTATGTTGAGGTAGCAGCGCTATGCTGCTACCTCAAAGTTAGGTTTAGGCGCCACTAGTTTGCTTGCAGGCTGTGGTTAAGTGCCGGGGGCACAAAAATTTATCCACCTGTGCACAAAACCGGTGGCACGGCGCTCAGCTGGCTCAGTTAGCTAAAGCGCAAGCGGCGCTCAGCGATCTCGCTGAGCGAGCAAAACCGGCCTGTTAAAACTCTCCGTCCGGGCTAATGTCAGTTACCACCGGAATCTCTCCAGTGCGCTGGGCACGGGCCTGGGCAGCCAATTTAGCGCGCCGCTCAACCACTTCCTGCATGGTTTGCCGGGCTACCTCAGCAGCCTCCTGACGAGTAGCTGTCTGCGGTGGCTTCTTCTTGGATTTAAGCAGGTGGTCAATATCGGCGATGCAAGACTCCATAGTGGTGGCCTCGCTGTGGCGCTCACCAGGGTGCGTCGTAGTTGGCTTTAGCTCAGCAGGTACCACCGGCTTGGGTTTATTGGAAACCGGCGGCACATAGGGCTCAGACTCCAGCTCGGCCTCAGCCATGGTAGCTGACCCGCCCGCAGCCGGGGCGGTGGCAGAGGGAGTAGACGACGTCGTCGCTAAAGACCCAGCAGCTGGTGCCGTCGGACCTGCCACACTGGCTGCACTAGCCGCACTTAAAGCCACAGATTCAGGGGAGGGGGCACTTGCAGGGGTAACAAAACGGTCCAAATCGACGACAGCGTCGTTGTCCGCCTCCAAAATAGAAAGCTTGCTGCTTAGTCGACGCAGCTCAGCCTCAAGATTTTCACGAGCCGGCAGCTCCCAATGCTGGCCCAGGGGAGAGGCAAACAGACGATCACGCGCTAGTAGCTTACGCACAATCGTGGTGCGGGTACGCAAATAAGACAGCAGCGGCAAATGCGCGTATTCAGAATAGATAAGGTGCGAGTATTCGCGATAACGCTGGGGTTCAATAGCCAAACAACCCAAGTCCGCATCAGACAAAGCCGCCGCATCAATATCGGAAGTAGGCAGGTCATGGCGGCGCAGATTCATAATCAGCTCAGAGACGCGGTTAGCGTTCTTCTCCGATACGCCCGCCATCGTCAGCTCCTCATAAGCCAAAGCAGCAGATGCGGCCTCATCCTCGCCACCGTTACGGTGCATGGCCTGGTCGGCAGAAACACTAAAAATAGCGCCGTGATACCAGGCGGCTAGGCGAACCAGGTCCGGGTTACGGGTCTCCTCGCTTAGCTCATCTACACGTGTAAGCAGATCAATTAGGTGGCGTAAGTTGTGGAATGCGCGGTCCGGAGTGGACCACAGCGTGATCAGGTTAGTGCCCATGTCGCGAAGCTGCTCACGCGAGGCGGTAGCCCCAGCATGGCTCATAGATTGCACATAGGCAGGAAGTAGCCACTGCGGTACGTCTGTGACGCCCATATGACAAGCCTCCCAGCTCGGTAAGGTAATGCCGGCCAACAAGCAGGCATATTGAAAAACAATCAGCTAGGCTACCGTTCCTGGCTGCAAATTTCTATGAAATAACTCTAAAAATATACTGTAAGTGTTACTCCATCACCGCATATTCGTTAGGCAGAATGATACGCACAGTAGCGCCGCCACCAGGGGTGTTTAGCATAGAGACCTTGCCTCGGTGCATCTTAATGATGGTTGCTACGATCGCCAGACCCAAGCCAGAACCGCCAGTATTGCGGTTACGTGAGGATTCAGTGCGGTAGAAACGGTCAAACACCTTCTTGGCGTCAGCCGGGTCAATACCCGGGCCGTGGTCGCGCACCTCAATAATGGTGTGGGTGCCGTTAGTGCCCACCGCAATCTCTACCGGGGAGCCGTCAGGCGAGTAAGCCAAAACATTAGAAAGCAGGTTAGTCAGCACCTGGCTTAGACGTTCACGGTCGCCGTCGATAAAGAGCTCTTCTTCCAGCTCCTCGCCCTCCAGCGTGAGCACCTGGGTGTCGCGGTCAGGGGCCAGCACAATCAAGTCAGAGATAGCCTCACGGGCCAGCTGCGAAACATTGAAGTGGGTTACCTCCAAAGGCCGGCCCTCATCCATACGCGCCAGCTGCAGTAGGTCCTCAACCAGGCGTGCCATGCGCTTAGCCTCAGACTCAATACGGCCCATAACCTCATCGGTTTGCTCCGGGGGCACCCCACCCATTTGGTACAGCTCACCCCAGCCGCGCACAGTAGCCAGCGGGGTACGCAGCTCATGGGAAGCGTCAGAGATGAAACGCTGCATCCGCTCTTGGGAGTGGGTGCGTGCCTCAAAAGCATGCTCGTTTTGGGTGAGCATGGAGTTAAGTGAACGCTGCAGGGAGCCAATTTCCGTGTTACTTGACTGGGTGACATTAATGCGGGCAGAGAGCTCACCCTTGGCAATTTTGCCTGCTACCGACTCAATTTCACGCAGCGGCCCCAGCGCGTGGCCCACAAACAAGGTGGCTACCGTGGCCGTCAGGCACAGCATGGCCACGCCGGTTAGGCCCAGCAGGAGGCGGGTGTGGTCGACGGCGTCTGCGGTGTCTTTAAGGGGTAGCGCAATTAGCACCCCACCGATGTATTCCTTACCGTCAGCGGAAGAAATTGGCAGGATGATGGCACGCCATTTGGCGCCGTCGATATTTGATTCAATGGTGAAGGGATTGGGTTTATAGGAGGCTACAGCTTTGCGGGAAAAATCTATGCCTTTAATGTTTGGGACGCCGTAATGCTCGGCGGTAGAGCTGGAAATCAGCTGACCTGAAGTGCCGTCAAACCATTTGCCGTAAATGTAGTAAGTGGAGGGAATGGGGTTGGCTTGACCATTTTTAATTAGAGTCAGGGCTTGGTTACCAACTGTACGGGTGGCGCCGGTATCTACCAGTTGCGAATCTACTTGTTCTTGAAGGGTGTTTTCCAGTAGCAGCGTGGTGGATATCGAGGTAACCGCCACCGATAACATCAGCAGCAAGGTGGTTATTATTGCCAGCTGATTAGTTAGTGGTAGTTTGCTCCAAAATCTTTGTAACAAACTGCGTTTAGGTGGCGGTTGGGTGGGCTCGGCCGCATTTAGTTTGACTGGTGGGACCGAGGGAAGCGGTTGCCCATCACGCATCAGGAGTCCTTGGGTTCACGCATCATATAACCCACCCCGCGTCGGGTCTGGATTAGTGGCGTCACCTTACCGCCGTCAGGACCCTTGAGCTGGTCAATCTTGCGGCGTAGATAGGAAATATACGACTCAACAATAGCGGCGTCGCCATTCCAGTCGTACTCCCATACGTGGTCAAGGATCTGGCTCTTAGAGACCACGCGGCCAGAGTTGACCATCAGGTAACGCAGTAGTTTGAACTCGGTGGGGGACAGCTCGATTTCCTGGCCAGCACGGCGTACCTCGTAGGCATCCTCATCTAGGATTAGGTCTGCCAGCTGCAAAATATGGGAGCGCTCAGGCTCTACATTTTGGGTGCGACGCAAAATAGCACGAATACGTGCTACCACTTCTTCAAGACCAAAAGGTTTAGTTACGTAGTCGTCTCCACCTACGGTTAATCCCTGGATCTTTGCTTCCATATCGTCGCGAGCAGTTAAGAACAAAATAGGTACTTTGATATTTCGTTCACGCATTCGCCTGGCAACAGTGAATCCGTCCATATCGGGCATCATCACGTCCAGAATTATTAAATCAGGCCTTTGGGTCTCGACGGCGTGCATAGCGCCATTACCATCTTGAGCAGTTGACACGTCAAAACCCGCAAAGCGCAGCGAAGAAGCTAGCAGATCGCGGATATTGGGTTCATCGTCAACTACTAGTAGCTGAGCTTCGGGAGCGGTCTGATTCGGGGACATGCTTAAAGTATGAGGCATTGGCCTGAAGATTTCCTTAAAGCCCGTCCACTAAACGGACAGTAAGGTTAGCCACTTAGCGGATTAGATGAATTGCTGCGGATCGAATTCTTCTAGCGGGATGATGCGCACGCGCGGCAATGGGCTGGTAAATGCACGCACATCAAGTTCCAGGTCGAATAGTTCCAATCCTTCGAGTTCCAGGGCAGCCAACTGTGTGTTCAGGAACTCTCTGAAGCAGAATACACCTACCTGTACCCCTACCTGCAGCAGGCGCTCAATCTGTGGGATGTAGTCGCCGTCGTGGCTGGCAAGCAGCACACGGGCGGGGGCGCCACGTTCAGCGATAGCGTCTAGGGTGCGCTGGATGCCAATGTCTACTACTTTTTCTTCGGCCGATGCAGAAAGCGGAACCGGGCGATAGTCCATTGCTAGTAGGGCCTGTACAAAGCCCATTGGCATATGTCCGGAAGAAGCATTTAAGAAAAAAAGTCCGCGTGTTAGCGTGTCTTGATCCCAAATAGAGTTGCAGTAGTGCAATACGCGATCCCAGCGTGGCCGTTCATCTGGGTCTGGGCGGCGTCCTAAAACACTTGTGCCTAGTGTTGCATCGATGTTTTCGCCGTCGACTAGAAGATAAGTTGGAGTGCCCATATCCACATACTAATTCAAAAGTCTTGAATTTGTTTCTTAAAATGAAAAAATTACGCGCCCAATTTTGGTCAATGACGTGAATCGGGCGCGTACTCGCGTGTTGTTTTAGCTAAGGCCGCACCAGCGGGGCAAAAATTTAGCGGCAAACTGCGGTTTTTACGGCTAGAGGCGCTTTAGTGCCAAGGCGATAGCTAAGTAGTCACCTTGGCACTAAAACATCTCAGTAGGAGGAGGTGTCGCCGGCGGCCTGGTTTTCAGCCTTCAGGGCGGCAAAGGCGGCGTCAATGTCGACGTCGGAAGCGCTGGCGGTGATCTGCGGGGCGCCAGAGGGGCGGTTACCAGACTTCAGGGCGGCCAGACGTGCCTCAGCCTCCATCTGAGCGGAGGAGGACTCTAGGGCAGCAAACTGGGACTCCAGCGAGGTGCCTGCCAGCTCGGCCTGGCCGGCAGCCTGGGCCTCGACGCGGCGTACGCGGTCTTCGAAACGACCCAGCGAAGAGGTGGGGTCGGTGGTGTTGATCTGGTTGAGGGCGCTTTGCACCTTCACCTGAGCCTGGGCGGTGCGCTGACGTGCCACCAGCTCATCACGCTTGGACTTGAGGTCACCAAGCTTGGCTTCCATCTGGGTCAGCCCAGTCTTTAGCTGCTCAACCACCTGACGCTGGGAGTCAATGGAAGGCTGGGCGGAGCTAACCTGCTGCTCGGCGGTGATCTGCTTGGTTAGCGCAATCTTGGCCAGGTTGTCGAACTTGTCAGCCGCAGCGGCGTCACCAGCGTTGCGTAGCTCATCAGCCTTACGGGAGGCGGCCAGGGCCTTGTTGCCCCAGTCGTTAGCCTCAGCGGTGTACTTGGCCTGGTCCTTTTCGGCCATGCGCAGGTTACCGATGGACTGGGCCACAGCCTGGCGGGCCTCCACAATAGAGTTGGAGTAGTCGCGTACCAGCTGGTCCAGCATCTTTTGCGGGTCTTCAGCGCGGTCAATAAGCGCGTTAATGTTAGCGCGGGTCAGCTGGGAAATTCGCCCCAGGATCGTTTGCTTCTCAGCCATGAGTTATACCTTTCGTTTTATTGTCTGCCAGGTTGGCGGGGCAGCACGGATATGACGATTATTTTTTAAAAAAAATCGCCGAAGTCTATGTCGGAATCGCCGAAATCCGGGCCGCCACCCCAGTCATGGTTACCAATACTACGGGTAACATTTCCGATTACGTCACCCAGCAGGATGCCACCTAGCATCATGGTGCCCATATCGATTCCGCTGGAGCCAATAGCGCGTGGCTGATTGGCGTTAAAACGGTTAATGTCCCGCTGAGCCTGGCCTTGGGCGCGGCCAATAAGCTGCTCAGCATGGCCAATAGCCTGCCCGGCACGCACCGGATCATTTTTAATAGTCTGCTTAGCTTCAGAAGCCAGACGTGAGGCTTCAGCCAGGTCAGTGCGGGCGGCGATTCCCACCGCGCCACGGGCCGTAGAAATCATGTTGGTAACTGCATCAATGGAGGCGTTAAGACGCCCTAGGCGCTGGTCAAGGCCGGCGCGGGCACGATTATGCACCTCTTCCTGGCTGCGGGCCTGCTCTAGGGCATTATCCAAAGCAGCCTCAGCGGCGGTGAGCTCATTAAGTGGGGCCACCGGGTCTAGCTGGCTTTGGCTTAGTACTCGCTGGCCGGCCGCAATGGCGCGCTGGGCGCGAGCCACTAGTGGGTCCAGCACAGCTGCGGGCACGGGCCCATTAGGCTGACCTAGACGCTTAGCGTCCTCAATGTCAGAGCTAATAGAGGTAATTGCCGCAGTTAAGTTAGCGGCCGCATTTTCCAGCAGGGAACGCGTAGCCATCACCTGGTTAGCTAGTTCGCCCGCCTGAGTGACGGTAGAAGTAGCTAAGCGAATCTGCTCAAGCGCCAGCACACTATTGCCGGCCTCATGGGTTTCTTTAGCCTGGGCCGCAGTCACCTGCGCGGCCTGCAACAGTTTGGCGGCGCGCTCAGGGGCGTCGGCCACTGAAGCAAGCGATTCAGCCGGGTAGGTGGCAGATAGTGCAACTAGTAGCGAGCGGGCGTTTTCAATACTGACGCGCACTTCGCTTACCTGAATATTTAGCTGCGAAAGGGTGTCAGGGATATTGGCTAACGTATCGCGCTTAGAAGCAAACTTCTGCTCCTGAGACTTAATGGCGTTAGTGGCCCGCTGGCAGCGGTCGAGCAGCTCATTGAGCATGTGGTGACGCTGCACCGGGGTCTCAGGGTTATCGTCGTCGAGCAGACGGCGCAACTCAAAAGCCCGACTCAACTCCGCCTTGGCGCTATCAATAGCCTTAGCAAAAGCTTGCGTTTCGGAACTAGAAAACTGTGCCTGCGCAAAAGCCAGCTCCTGATCGGCAGTGTGCACCAAATCATCGGCGGCCATCAGCGCAGAGTTAGCTTGCGCATCGAGCTGGTTTAGATCCACCCCGGGCCGCAAACCCGCAGTGGGGGCAGCCTCAATACGTTTACGCATATTCGAATTGGAAGTACTAAGCGCCACAATGGCGGCTAGCACAGCCCCAATTATGAAGATAAATAAAGCGGTTCCCATAGTCTTTCCTGCCTGTTCGGCGTCCCTCAGTAGTCTATGTCAGGAGCGAATGAGACGCGCCATTCATTGAGAAAGTATTTCCCTTAGAGCTGTTAACGTGTTTCTATAGGCACTATGTCCCAGGATTCCTCAATCACTGACGCGATTAATAAGACTCCAGTCCTCACTGTTTTCCAGCCTGCGTCTACGGTTGGCGTTGCGCGGTTTGGACAGTGGCTAGCTTCTGAGGGAGCAATCCTTAACACCATTGACTTAGGTGCAGATCAGCCGGTCCCAGCTTACAGTGAGCTAAACAGTGACGGCATCATCATTTTGGGTGGTCCCATGGGTGCTAACGACGGCGCCGACTACCCCTGGATGGAGCCGCTCAGTCAGCTGGTGCGTGAGGCCCACGCCCACGCCATGCCGGTGTTTGGTATCTGCCTGGGTTCTCAGCTCTCCGCCCGCGCCCTGGGTGGGCAGGTAGCTAGCCCCGCCCCCGGACAAGGCGAGCGTGGTCTAGCTAGTGTCTTCCTCACCGAAGCAGGCCAGGAAGATGAGGCCATCGCAGAAATGTTCGCCCAAGGTGACGCCGCTAGCGCCCGCGTGGATGTAGCCACCAATGAGGGCACCCAACTGCCCGTGCCCGTAAACCACAACGACGCCGTCGTCACCCTACCCCCGCAAGCCAAACTGCTGGCCAGCTCTAAAGACTGCCCCATTGAGGCCTGGCGCCTGGGCAGCGTGCTGGGCTTGCAGTGGCACCCTGAAGTTGTGCCTGAGCGCCTATACCTGTGGGCCAAAGAAGACGGGGTTAAAGCCGGGCTGGATCAGGCCACTATTAAGCGCCAAGCCGACGACGTACTAGCTCAGGGACGCCGCATTGACGCCATCACCTGCGCCATGGGTCGCACAGCTGCACGTATGTTGCTGCGTAAGGCCCGCGCCTATAGGGTGCTGCAAAGCGTCGTAGACTAAACCATGTGACCGATCAACGTTTAGGGGCGGCACCCACCGCCGCTCAGGCTGCGGCCGCCGCCAAAGACAAAGTGCTGTGTAGCGAGCAAGTTATTGAGGTAGCTCGCATGGCGCTAGCTGACATTACCGACCCGGCTAGCGTCGGTGACTATAGCGGGGCTGTTCCCACCGGCAAGCGCATGGTCACCCACCTGTTTGAATGCAACCTGCCCGGCTATCGCGGCTGGCGCTGGCAGGTGACCGTGGCGCGCCCCTCGCGAGCCCGCCAGGCCACTATCTGCGAGCTGGACCTGGCCCCCGGCGAGGACGCGCTACTAGCTCCCGCCTGGGTGCCTTGGGAGCAGCGCCTGCAGCCCTCGGATGTAAACCGTGGTGACCGCCTGCCCTTTCGAGAATTAGATGAGCGCCTCCAGCCCGGCTGGCAGGCCACCGACGACGCCGTAGCTGATACCGTGGCCATTGATGAGCTCTACTTGGGTCGCGCCCGTGTGCTTTCACCTCAGGGCCTGGCTGCCGCCGCCCAGCGCTGGTACGAGGGCGATCATGGCCCTACCGCCAACGGTGTGCGTCGTGCTCACGCCAACTGCTCTAGCTGCGGTTTCCTGATGCGCATTGATGGACCCATGCGTCGCCTGTTTGGGGTGTGCGCTAACGCCTGGTCTCCCGACGACGGCCAGGTGGTTTCCATGGATCACGGCTGTGGGGCCCACTCAGAAACTGACGTGCCCGAGCGAGAAACAGCTTGGCCCGCCAACGCACCTATCGTGGATGAGGGTGCGGTAGAGGTGGAGTCGGCCAACTAAAAGCGGGCCCAAAAACGCCGGCGCTGGCCCAAAGATGACGGCATACACTGGCGCGCGGCGGGGCTGTGCGAACGGTGGAGGCTGTGCGTGCGGTGGGGCCGTGAGGACGAGCCGGGTTGTTAGGGAGAACAGGGCCGTGAAGGTGGGCCGGGTCGTGAGGCTGGTGCGGCTTAGATGTCGCGGTAACGCAGGCTGAGGGCCTCGCCGGCAGCGACGTCGTCGACAGGGGTGCTGTTATTTTCACTTAGTGGGCCGCGACCTAGGGCTTTGCGATATTCGTGCACACCACCCCAAGCCATGCCGAGCACTCCAATAACAATTCCGCACAGGCAAATTTCCAAGGCGGCCGCGCGCGAAGCCGTGGCGCCCAGCAAAATGGACAGCCCTACCGCCGCCAGGGCCCAAATGCTGGTGCCCACAGCCATTAGGTGCAGCGCATCCACATTTTCGGGGCCAACAGTGGGCAGGGACTTATAGTGCGCCAGATTGTGCTCAGTGTTTTTATCTGCTGGCGCCGGGATAGGCGCCTTGGGTTTAGGGCTGCGCTTAATGGACAGCGCTTTAAAGCGCTTAATGGCCGACGCCGGGGCGTCAGTCGGGGCTGCAGCTGCGGCTGCCGGCGCTGGGGCCGGTGCTGATGGGGCTGCCGGCGTTACGGCCGGGGTTGGAGCCTGAATTTGGGTCTGCGCCGGGGCCGGGATATTGGCCGCCGTCGGGCTTAGCGGGCGAGAATGCGCAGGTCGAGAATGCGCAGGTCGAGAAGGCGCTGGCTGAGGCAGAGCCTGCTGAGAGTGCGCTGAGTGAAGGGCTGGCTGTGGAGCTGGCGGTTGAGGCGCCCCCTGTTGAGGTGCCTTCTGCTGAGGAGCCCTTTGCTGGGGGGGTGGTGGGGCCATTAAAGGTGGTTGGGCGCCATTAGCTACATTGCCGACGACGCGATTTGCTAACTGGTTGGCGTCGGCTGTGCGCTCGCGGCGTTTGCCGCCAAAGAGCTTGCTACGCAGGCGGCCAGCCTTGGGGGCAGACTGAGCCCGGGCGGCAGACTGGGGGGCTGGCGGCGCAAACTGCGCGGGGTGACCGGGTGCTGGAGTTGCGGGGTAGCCGGGCATTGGGGCGGCAGGGGCTGCGGGGTTGTAACCGGGCGTCGTCGGGCCAGGGGACTGCCGGGGCGCAAAATTCTGTCCGGGAACAGGGCCAGGGGACTGCTGGTAGCGCGGATACTGGCCAGCACGGGCGGCTGCTGTTTGGCCGGCGCGGGCGGCCTGTGCTTGCTGGGCAGCTGCTCGCTGGGCTTGCGTAAGTCGAGCTTGCTGGGCTTGTGCCTGCTGCGCCTGGGCTTGAGCTTGCTGGGCTCGCATGACGGCCTCACGTTGAGTGGCTTCACGCTGGGCCGCTTCGCGCATGGCTGCTTCACGGGCGGCCATGGCAGCCATCTGCTGGGCTCGCTCACGCTGCGCACGCTCACGCTGCGCGTGCTCAGCAGCAAGCTGCTCGTAGATCCCCATAGCCTCTCCTTAAGCCGGTCACCAGGTAGTTCGGGGCGCTTAGGCGCTAACTGCATACTACTAAGCTCTCCGATGGCAAAACTTGCTGTGATTTAGTTCTCTAATGGCGATATTGCCCTTTTCTGGACGCAAAAGTCAAAATGGGGTAGGTGAGTACTGCAAGCGCTACTAACGCGCAACTAAGTCCGCTAGATCGGTTCTTTAAGATCTCCCAAAGGGGTTCCACCGTCGCCCGCGAAGTACGTGGTGGCCTGGTTACCTTCTTCTCTATGAGCTACATTTTGGTGCTCAACCCGCTTATCCTTAGCACTCCCCACGACGGAATCGCTCCGCTGGGTACCACTACCCAGATCGCTTCCGGTACCGCATTTATTGCCGGCCTTATGACCATCCTGATGGGTGTAGTAGCCAACTATCCGCTAGCTTTGGCTGCTGGTCTGGGTATTAACGCTATGGTGGCCTACACCCTGGTAGGTATGCACGGCATGACCTATGCCGACGCCATGGGCCTAATCGTGATTGAGGGTGTAGTCATCCTCCTACTAGTGCTAACCGGTTTCCGTGAAGCTGTGTTCCGCGCAGTTCCCGCCCAGCTCAAGACTGCTATCAGTGTTGGTCTGGGCCTTTTCATTGCGCTTATCGGTCTGATCGACTCCAAGGTGGTACGTCAGGGTGGCACCCCGCTAGAACTCGGCCTGGGTGGCTCGCTACAGGGCTGGCCCACGCTGGTGTTCATGTTCGGCCTATTCCTAACCCTGATTTTGATGGTGCGTAAGGTTCGCGGCGCCATCCTGATCGGTATTCTTTCCTCCACCGTGCTGGCCGTCATCATTGAAGCTGTCGCCCACCTAGGCGCTTTCAACGCTGAAAAGAACAAGACCGGCTGGTCTCTGGCCGTGCCGCACCTCAACGGCTCGCCTTTCGCTATGCCTTCCTTTGAAACCCTGGGTAAGTTCTCTCTGCTAGGTTCTATCGACAAGGTCGGTATTGTTTCGGTAGTCCTGCTGGTGTTTACCCTGCTGCTGGCTGACTTCTTCGACACCATGGGCACCATGATCGCCGTCGGTGCTGAAGGTGACCTGCTGGACTCTGAGGGCAACCCGCCCAAGACCCGCGAAATCCTGGTAGTTGACTCTCTAGCCGCAGTTGCTGGTGGTATGGGTGGCGTTTCCTCCAACACCTCTTATATTGAGTCCGCCACCGGTGTTGGTGAAGGTGCCCGTACTGGTTTGGCCAGTGTGGTTACCGGCTGCCTGTTCTTCCTGTCGATGTTCATTGCCCCGCTGGTAAGCATGGTTCCTTACGAGGCGGCCACGCCTGCCCTGGTAATCGTTGGTTTCTTGATGATGACCCAGGTGGCTGAGATTGACTGGACTGACCTGGAAATCGCTATCCCGTCCTTCCTGACCATCGCCATGATGCCCTTCAGCTACTCCATTACTAACGGTATTGGTGCTGGCTTCCTGTCTTACGTGGTGCTGGCTGTGGCTCGCGGCAAGGTCAAGCAGATTCACCCGCTGATGTGGCTGACTGCGGCGCTGTTCCTGGTGTACTTCACCCTGGCCCCCATTAAGGCCATTTTGGGTGTCAGCTGATTCCTTATAAACCCATAAGGGGGTGCGGCTTTTAGCTGCGCCCCCCTTTTTTTTGCTGCCGTTTGAGCCTGGTTTTTAGGGCCGACGGCGCCCACGGCTGGGGCGAGTGGCGACGCGGCTGGGGCGGGGGCAGGCGTAAAATTTAGAACCTTAAGGAGGCTAGCTTTTACGTGAGAGAAACTTTCGTATCCCTGAAATATCCCGCTTACCGCATCTGGTTTTTTAGTGCCCTGATTGCCAATATTGGCACCTGGATGCAGCGCATCGCCCAAGACTGGTTGGTGCTGCGCACACTTACCAACGATTCCGCCTATGCGGTGGGTGTAGTTAGCGCCCTGCAATTTGGTCCCTCCCTGCTGTTCTCGCCCCATGCCGGGGTGGTGGCCGACCGGGTCAATCCACGTAAATTACTGGTATGCACCCAGGGTTTAATGGGTTTAATTAGTGCCCTGCTGGCAGCAGATGTGATCAGTGGTCAGGTGCAGCTGTGGCATGTGTATGTGGCGGCGGCACTGGCTGGGGTGGTGGCCGCCTATGACGCCCCGGTGCGCCAAACTTTTGTGGCTTCTATGGTGCCGGCTGGCTCGCTATCTAATGCTGTGGGGCTAAACGCCACCAGCTTTAACGCAGCCCGCCTAATTGGCCCCGCTTTTGCTGGTTTGGTTATTAACTGGGTTGGTGAAGGCTGGGTGTTTGGTATCAACGCACTGACCTTCTTAATGCCGATGGCAGCGCTGATCTTGACCCCCAGGCGTCACTTTCGCGAGGTGGAGCGCTCTAAACCCAAACCTGGACAGCTCCGTGAAGGGGTGGCCTACCTGCGTTCACGCAGCGACATCTTGGTGATTATGGTGGTGATCGCCGTCGTTAGCGCCATGACCCTTAACTTCCCGGTCACCTTAGCTGCCATGGTACGTTCCACCTTCCATATGGAGGCTGACGCATACGGCAATGTTTCTAGCTCCTTTGCTATCGGCTCGCTTACTGGGGCGCTAGTGGCGGCCCGACGCCGAGATGCGCGGGTGCGGCTGGTGATTATTGGGGCCCTGGGGCTGGGGGTAGCCACCTGCATTTTGGCTTTGATGCCTAATTACTACACCTTTATGGCGGCTTCGATCCCGGTAGGTTTCTTTGTGCTCAGTCTGCTTACCGCCGCCAACCAGACCGTGCAGCTAACTACCCCGGAGGCAGTGCGCGGGCGAGTAATGAGCCTATATGTAATGGTGCTGCTAGGGGCGACGCCGATCGGCTCACCAGTGGTGGGTTGGCTCTCGGACGCCTTTGGGCCGCGCGCCGCATTGATAGCTGGCGGAATTAGCTCAATGACAGCGGCCTTGCTGGTTGCCCTGTGGGCTTTTAAAGCCTGGAATATTCGCCTTAGGTATTTGCGTCACGCGCCTTTTGTGGAAACCGTGCGCGTGCATCAGGGTGAGGCAGACAACGAAAACGGCATTATTTCGCCACAAGATGACCAGTTAAAGCGTTGCTAGGCGGGTTAGGAGTGCCTCAGTAAACCTGGGAGTGATAGCCTGACCTCAGTTGGATGAGGTTTAGCAATAACGCTGCCTTAACTACAGCATCCCGAAGGGTCCCCGCGTTACACCATGAGCGACTTAATCGACACCACCGAAATGTACCTCAAGACGGTTTACGAGCTTGAAGAGGACGGCGTCACGCCGCTGCGCGCACGCATTGTGGAGCGCCTAGACCATTCTGGCCCCACAGTTAGCCAGACTGTGGCCCGTATGGAGCGTGACGGCCTAATCCATGTAGCCCCTGACCGTTCGCTTGAGCTAACTGACGCCGGCCGTCACCGCGCCACCGAGGTGGTACGCAAGCACCGCCTAGCTGAGCGACTGTTACTAGATGTGATCCGCCTGGACCGCAATCTGGTGCATCAGGAGGCTTGCCGCTGGGAGCACGTAATGAGCGACGACGTCGAGGCGCGCCTGCTGGCTGTACTAGATGACCCGGGTGTAGACCCCTTCGGTAACCCCATTCCTGAAGCGGGCGATCAGCGCCCCGCCCCGGCAGCCGACGAGATGAGCGTAGAAGAGGCGCGTCGTCGGGGAGTGCAGCGCGGCGTAATCAAGCGCCTAGGTGAGCCGGTACAGGCCCGTGAAGAGGTCTTTACTGAGATTAACAAGGCCGGTATTGCCCCCGGAGTGTCGGTAAATATCAGCACTGATGCCCACGGCGTCATTGTCACCACCGATGCGGGCGCCCGTATCTTCCTAACCGACGCCATTGCGCGTCACGCCTTTATTTTCCGAGGCTGATCAATATAGGGCAGGCTGGGCCGCTAGTGCGCAGCTCAGCCACCGTCAGGCGACGACGTAAGTAGGGCTACGTCGTCGCCTTTTTGTTCCAAAAGTTGAATAAATCATGATCACTGGCGGCAAATCACAAGAGCAATTTCTAAGCTGACAGTGCGAAACAAAATGGCGGTATGGCGCGGAAAAAGCGGAGGATAAGTTTACTCTTGTGACTCGCGCTACATCAAGAAGTGTTACCTTACTGTGACAACTGGCTTGAAGTTAGGCTACAGTCTTACCTGTCGCGAACCATACTGGTTTACGATCGCGGAGGTCAGAGCCAAGTCCCGTTATGGCCAAAGTGGAAACAGATCCGGCTAACGGGACCGGAGTTATCTAGGCGCTAATGCGCATTTGGCGGAAATTTCCGCTAAGGTAACCCCGTAAGGCTCAAACAGGAGAAACCAATGTCTAAGACGTCCACTGCGCGCCACCGTAAGGCAGCCCGCCCGCTTAACTCGCTGGTCGGTGCCTCCCCCATGGTGCGTCGCTCCCTAGCCGTCGCTGCATCCTCGGGTCTCGCTCTTACTGTGGTTGCTTCCGGTGCGGCCGCATCCGGCACCAGCGCCCAGGCCGCAAACAGTGCAGGTACTCTTAAGAGCGCCTCTGTTACCACCGTGGCTCTTGATGCACGCGAAGCCGTAACTACTAACGCCGCTCTCGATGTCTCTGGTGACGTTCAATGGAGCGCTGACTCTTCGGCCCAGGCCGGTGTAAGTGTTGAGAAGAAGGCAGAGCCGGCCCCCGCCGCCACTGCCACCCCTGCAGCTGACACCAACAAAGATAAAGACAAGGCTGAGGCTGAGGAAGAGACCACTACCGCTACTCAGAAGGAGTCTGAGAGCGAGTCCTCCAGCTCTAGCTCTGCTGCCGCCACTTCGGCTGAAACTCCCGCCCCGACCGCTAACACCAACGCTTCCTCCGTGGCCGCCCTGGCCATGCAGTACGTGGGTGTGCCTTACGTGTGGGGTGGCTCTAGCCCCTCCGGCTTCGACTGCTCCGGTCTGGTTTCCTACGTTTACGCCCAGTTCGGTGTAAGCCTGCCCCACCAGAGTGAAGGTATCCGCGCTGCTGGTACCGTCGTCAGCGCCTCCGAGGCTCGCCCCGGTGACGTTGTGTGGTGGCCGGGTCACGTAGGTATCTACATGGGTAACGGCATGATGGTCGATGCCGCCAACGAATCCATCGGTGTGCAGTACGCTTCTGTCTACGCCGGTGCCACTTACCTGCGAATTTCCTGAATTTAGCTAAGGTAGGGAGGGTCCGCAATTTGCGGGCCCTCTTTTTGTTTGTCTGCGCCGGCCGTGGGGTCGCCTATAGGGCTGCCCATAAGACCGACGGCGCCGCTGTGGTTTATCGGGGTGACGGCGCGCTGCGGTTAGCTAGTAGCTCTAGTGGTTAGGCGGGGCTGGTGATACCGCTGGGCTAATAGCGCCGGTAAGTAATGCTGTGGAGCTGGTCACGGTGCTGGAAGGTGAGTGGCGACGTCGGAAATGGGACTAAAGTCATGGTGGGCCGCAACCAAAGATGGGTGCCTATAAAAATGTGTTTGTCAACACATTAACGCTGACCGGCTATGTTATGAGCAACTAACTTAGTTGACTATTGATTGGTGCGCAAAGTCGCGCAAATACTGCCAATAGTGCAAGTGGTACAAAGCTTGCTACATGCCACTAAGTTTGCTACAAAAATGCTCTTGATCTGCATAGACGCTTGAAAATGCGCAAACTCTATAGGTGCAAATAGCAAATAAGTGCGGTAGAGTGTCGTATACATCACTTGAGGGGTATGTCGGTCCCCATTCCTTCAAGTGAATCGTAGTTAGGAAGGTGTCGACCATGACCACAGACAATGTTGTCCTCGTGGGCGTAGACGGCTCGCTAGAGTCGCTGGAAGCCCTGCGGTGGGCAGTACAACACGCGGCGCACTCTGATGCTCGTGTGCACTTAGTTTGTGCGTATTCTTTGCCTTCGTTCACGGCAGGTTCGCTAGATGGTGGATATGCCGGAATTGACGACAGCGCAATTCGGGCTGGTGCCCAAAAAGTTATTGAAGAGGCCGAAGCCATTGTGCGTGAGGCCAATGTGCCGGTAACCAGTGCGCTGGAGACTGGCGATCCCACTGGGGTGCTGGTGGAACTCTCCCGTGAGGCTAGCCTCGCGGTGGTAGGTACTCGAGGTGGTGGCGGCTTTGCTGACCGCCTCCTAGGTGCCGTCTCCTCAGCACTTCCTGCTCACGCCCACTGCCCGGTGGCGGTTGTACCTCAACACAAAGAGGGATCGGCCTTCACTCCGGTAAGACGCATCGTGGTGGGTGTTGACGGTTCTGACTCGTCCCGCAAGGCGCTGACTGCTGCAGTAGTGGCCGCGCACCTGTGGAATGCAGAGCTCACCGCCATCGCTGCCGTACCCATCGCGGCTGGCTCAGGCGCACTGGCCTGGCTACCGGCTGCTGTAGACCATGAAGAAGTTGTTAACGATCTACGTGCAGGCTTAGATCGCACGATCGCTGCAGTTACCAAGGATTACCCGGATGTGCGCGTGCGCCGGCACGTGCTAGATGGGAACGCAGCAGAACTCATGGCTGAGTTCTCCACTGCGGTAGACCTGATTGTGGTTGGCTCTCGCGGTCGCGGCGGCTTCTCTGGAATCCTGCTTGGCTCCACCTCTCAAGCCGTCCTCAGTCACGCAAGCTGCCCAGTGCTGGTAGTGCCTCAGCGTGTACGTGAGGAGCCGGCTCGGCGAGGGAACACTCCCTGGCCGCGTGCATAGCATAGATAGCCGGTAACGGTCGTCATCACCTTAACTTGGCGTCACCCGCCGCAAGGCGGGTGACGCCGCTATGTCTGCAGCTGCTAAACTAGCTTGTGTAATGCCCTCGTAGCTCAGGGGATAGAGCACCGCTCTCCTAAAGCGGGTGTCGGACGTTCGAATCGTCTCGGGGGCACAAATTGAATGGAAAACTGGATATATCCTGACATTTACCGGTTAAAGTCATGGGTTTTTGGTGTACTTGCACGCTTTGGGTCAACTCTTACGCACAGCTCACGTAGGGTTAACACATGAAACACCAAGACACCGCTCATCGTCGCCTTGCCCTGGTTGCCACACCATTAGCTTTGCTATTTGCGCTTGGGGCTTGCGGCTCAGACACCAAGCCTGCTGCGGAAAGTTCCGCCAAACCCACCACGGTAGCCACCGCCAGCGCAAAATCTGCTGCTAGCTCCAGCGCCAGCGCAGCGGCTGCTGTGCCCGGCCTGAAGGCCGGCGAGATCCCGGCCGTACCGGTTTTCTCTATTCCCTCCATTGGCGTGTTCGCACAAAACTCGGACAAAGCCATAATTGAAAGCACCAAAGAGCTAAGCACTGTTCCTGGCATTACCGTCAGCCCAGCTAAGTGTGACGGTAATGGCGTGGTTTCCGGCAGCACCATCCTCAGTGGCTCTGGTGCGGGCGTAACCAGCAGCGACAGCGGCTCCGTAATTAACAGCGGCGCCGGCGCCGGTGTCATCACCGAAGGCCCAGTTAGCATCGTTTACGGCGGTGAGGGCTCAGGTACCTACACCAATTCTGAAACCGGCGAAAACATCACCATTTCCTCCGATGGTTCAGGCACCTACAAGAGCAAGACCCTAAGCATCAACGTTTCTGCAGACGGCTCGGGTACATACGACAACTCTGAAACCGGCGTTAAGATCAACATTTCCTCCACCGGCTCGGGTACCTACGAGGACACCAAAAACAACATTAAGTACAACAACAACGGTAACGGCGGTGGAACCTACACCTCTTCCACGCTAAACATCATCAACAATGGTGATGGCACTGCCCTGGTAAATGGGCAAAGTGTCAAGGCCGAAAAGCTACCCCCGGTAGCCAAGGTAGGTAAATTCCCCAAGGTTGAAAGCCTCAAGCCCGTCAAGAGCTGCGGCACGGTAATCACCCTGCAAGACGGCGTGCTATTTGACTTCGGTAAATACGATCTGCGCCCCGAAGCTAAAGCCACTTTGGCTAAGCTGGCCACTGTGCTTAACCAGGCTAAGGTGCCCGCTGCACAGATCAATGGGCACACCGACTCTATCGGTGACGACGCCTTCAACCAGGACCTGAGTGAAAAGCGCGCCTCCGCCGTCGCCACTCAGCTCAAAGCCGACGGCGTCACCGCCAACCTGCAAACCCACGGTTACGGCAAAACCCAGCCGGTAGCTGACAACACCAACACTGACGGCTCCGACAATCCGGCCGGACGTCAAGCCAACCGCCGCGTAGAGATCTACATTCCGGCATTCTAAAGTCCAGGTAGCAAGCACAACCAGGGAGGTACCTGCGGGTATCTCCCTGATGCTTTATGAGGGGCTTGTTCATGGGGATTTGTGAGCGCCAATAACGAAAAAATTCGCGCCAGCGCCCCCAGTATGAAAAGATGGACATCAATAGATTTTGGAGGGTAGGCCATGAGTGCACAGCCGCAGGTCAACCAGGAGCGAGTGAGGACCTGGCTGGAAAATGCGGGCCTGGAATACACCGTAGACAGTGCGGGAATTATTTCAGTTAACTTTGCCGTGTGTACCGTAGTGATCGGGTTACAACACGATAATTTCATCTGGGTGCGTGCGGTTTGGAAAGCTAACTTAACCCGCACCGACGCCGCGCTGCTGCAAACCTATGTAAACGAACTAAACGCCAAGCGTTTCATGCCGCAGCTGGGTATTTACGGGCGCAACACTGACACCCCAGTGCTGCGGGCGGCAGTAGCCGGAATCATCATGGAAGGCATGAGTGACGCGCAGCTGGATGAATTCATGGACCTGGCAATTGCCGCCACAGAAGGCGCTTTGCGCGAATTAAGTATGGAGCATCCAGACTTGATGGGGGAGAGTGAATAATGGCTTGGTGGCAACATCCTGAAGACCAAGACACCCCGCCGGTAACGGTGGAGCGCCTCACCGAATGGTATGAGCAGCAAGGTTACAAATACGGCGTAGACGGCGACGACGAACGCCAGTATGTGGTTAGTGGTTTTGGTGGCTTTGGCGTGATTATGGAGATCACCCGCGCTGGACTGCTGCGCGTGCACGGCATGTACGACGTCGACATGAGCGTTAGCGAAGAAAACCGCTCACGCCTAGACTCCGTGTGCTGCTGCTACAACGAAAACGCCCTGTTTCCCACCCTCTACAGTGAGGCTGACGATACCGGGCTACAAATACGCTCAGACTTTGTAATTCCCGTGGGGCGTGGTGCCAACGGCAAACAGCTCAGCAGCTACATCTACACCATGCTCGACGCCACCCTAGACGCCCTGCGCACAGCCCGCCTCGACCTAGGGTTGGAACCCAACCAGGAAGCTGACTGATGTCCACATTCCAAGTAGACCTGCGCGGCATGGTAGATCTGCTTTCGCGCAACCTCTACTCCGGTCCGCGCGTGTATGTGCGCGAACTGCTACAAAACTGCGTGGATGCTATCTCTGCACGCCGCGAACTAGACCCGCAGGCTCCCGCCCGCATCTCTTTCACCATTGAAGGCAACACCCTCACCTGCGCCGACACCGGCATTGGCTTAACCGAGCAGGAGGCGGGCACGCTGCTGTCCACCATTGGCGCCTCCTCTAAACGCGACGAGCTGGGCCTGGCCCGCTCAGACTTTTTGGGTCAATTCGGTATCGGGCTGCTGTCCTGCTTTATGGTCAGCCCCGAAATTGATGTGCGCTCACGCTCAGCCAAAGACCCTAACGCCCCCACCGTGCACTGGCAGGGACACACTGACGGCACCTACAGCGTAGACGTGCTCGACGCCGTCGATCCGGGAGTACTGCGCCAAAGCGGCACCGTAATCACCCTGCACGCCCTGCCCGGCGAAGTGTGGATGGAGCCAGACACAGTGCGCTCGCTGATTGACGAGTTTGGCTCACTACTGCCGGTAGAGATTGAAGTGCGCTCCCAGGGGCGCACCACCCACCACGGCAACGCCAAAGCCCCCTGGGAACTGCCGCGTGAGCAGCAGGTGCGCTGGTGCCGTGAAAACCTAGGCTTTAACCCTTCCGAGATTCTCGAAATTGAGATTCCCGGCTCGGGGCTGCACGGACTGGTGGCTATTAACCCTGATGGGGTGAGCACCAACGACTCGCGCCACACCGTCTACGTCAAGCGGATGCTGGTTTCGCGCTCCGCTCAGGGGCTGGCCCCCAAGTGGGCTTACTTTGCGCGGGTGGTGGCCGACGCCGATTACCTGCGGCTAACTGCCTCACGTGAGCAGCTAGCCGACGACGACCTACTGCACGACACCGCCAATGCGGTAGGTACCGGTATTCGCACCTGGCTAGAGCGCCTAGCTAAGCACGCCCCGGGGACGTTTAACGAGTTCGTGGCCAGTCACGCGGTAGGCCTGCGCTCAGTGGCCCTAACTGACGACTACATGCTGGACCTAGTGTCTAAGTACGTGCCCTACCAGACCACGCTGGGCCCGCGCACGCTGGTGGAGCTAGCCGAAATGGACAAGCCGGTGCGTTACACCCGCAGTGTGGATCAGTACCGGGCGCTGGCGGATGTGGCCGCTAGTCAGGAACTGGTGCTGGTAAACGCTGGCTACGCCTATGAGGATGAGGTGCTGGGCGCCTTTATGCGCAACCAGACAGTGTCTGGTAATAGTGTGAACATCTCCCTGGTAGACCCCGGTGACCTGCTAGATGCCTTCCAGAATGCCTCCCCGGCAGAAGAAGCTGAAGCTTTAGACCTGATGCTGGTAGCTGCCCGGGCTATCAACCCGGCAGACTGCGAAGTGGTACTGCGCCGCTTTGAGCCGGCCACCATGCCAGCCCTGTACCTGCCAGACCCGGATCTGGCTGAACGCCAGGTAGCTAAAACTGCGCGCGAAAACGCTGACAGTATCTGGCAAGAACTACTGGGCGTAACTGACCCATTTGCTAATTCACGCCCCCCGCGACTAGTGCTTAACCGCGCCAACTCTCTAGTGGCGCGCCTAGTGGCGGTAGGCTCCAACGAGAAAATTGCTAGCCAAGTACTGCGTGGCCTATATGTGCAGTGCCTGCTAGCCGGGCGTCAGCCGCTGGGACCCAAAGAACGTGCTTGGGCGGCGCAAGCCCTGGGGGCTTTGCTAGATATGGCGTTGCAGGGCTAACACCAACTAGCAGGCTGGGAAGGAACATCATGACTACTGCCGACGACGTTCGTCAGCAACTTGACTATGTCTACGCCCTGGCTTACGGCCGGGCCCGCATCACTGCGGCAGCTGAGGCTGCCAGTGCCTCACTGGGCATTGATGACACTGCCCTGCAGCTAGAAGCCCACCAGCTGCTAGTTGAAGCCTATGTGCAAGGTAGTGAACGCTGGAAAGCCATGGCACCTTTCTCCTGGTGCCTGGCGCTGTACAAAAACCACCCCGAATATTTCGATGAAGAACGCTTGGACACGCTGCGCTGGCAGTACAAGTGGATCATTGAAATGGTGTGTAAAAACCCCGATATTAAACGCTCCCAGATAGAAGCGCTATTTAAGCAATTTAGCGACTTCTACCATGAGCAGGGCCTTAGTTCCCACACGGTGTATGGCATCGGGGTGTGGATGTACCAGAGCCTAGGTGAACTAGACCTGGCCTATGAGCAGCTAACCTCCTGGCGCGCCACCCCCACCGACGAGTTTTCTGACTGCCCTGCCTGTGACCTGCAAATTCAGGTGGACTACGCTACCGCTGTCGAAGACTGGCAGCTGGCCCTTAGCGCCACCATCCCGGTGCTAGGCGGCACCGTGGGCTGCGCTGATCAGCCCCAAGCCACCCAGGCGCGCGCCCTGCTACCCATGCTGTACACCAACCGTCCCAAGGATGCCTGGGATGCGCACCTACGCTCCTACCGGGTATCGCGCCGCGACCCCGGCAACGCCGTCAAACTAGGTTTGCACCTGCAATACCTGGCCCTATCTGGGCACCTCGCTCGGGGCCTGCGGGCCCTGCGTGAAACCCTGCCCCTAATCAAGGCGGTAGACAGTGCCTACGCCCTGTGGGAGCTACTAGTTGGCGCAGCTTTGGTAGCCCGCGAAGCGGTGGCGGCCGGGCAAGGGCAGGGGCTAGTTAGTATCGACGTCGACACCAAAAACATGTGGTGCCCGGGAATGGAAATTACCTCCCAAACCACCATGGCCCAGCTTTACGAAGGCCTCACCCAGTGGGCCTACGATCTAGCCGCAAAATTCGACGCCCGCAACCAAAACAGTTTCTTCACCGACACCACCCGCACTCGCCTAGAGCGTGAAACCTTCAAAAACCTAGGCGACGGCGACGACAGCTTCGCCTCTCTAGGCGTAGACCTACTAGAGATCGGCGAAGAACTGCCAGACGGCGTCGCCCTTGGTGAAAAAGGCGGACTGGAAACCATTGAGGCCCCCGCACGCCCCAACCAAAAACTCAGCCCCCTCAAAGATGACGAACTAGCCCCCTACCCAGCGGTAGACCTGAGCCGACCCAAGCCGGTAACCGACGTCAACCAGGCCATGGAGCGCTACATCGCCCAGTTCTTTGATATCGGCACCGACCTGGAATTTGAATACCTAATGGACCAGCTAATCACCCCTGGTTACGCTGAAGCCATTGAAGCCATGGACATTGATCCAGTGGTTAAATACGTGTCCTTAGCCGGTATTCACAGTGCCCTGCTGGATCCCCAAGGAGCCATTACCTGGCGGGCGCGGGCGCGTGAAGCAGTACTAGAGCGGCTGAACTCCCAGGAAGCCAGCCGGGGCCTGCTAGCCAAGCTCAAAAACAAGCGCGCCGGCCGAGTAGCTTTTGACGAGTCCTACCTGGTGGCCTTTGAAATCTCCGACATTGACTCTGAGCTGAGCCTAGAGCAGATGAGCGGGGATGAAGACTCCAATGTTGACAAGCGCACCAAACGCCAACAGAAGCTAGAAAGCCTCTACCAGCTCACCGCTGACATGGTTGAGCGAGGCTGTGAAGAGCGCGAGCGGCAAAAGGACTTTGACAGTTTCCTGTTTTCCATTGCAGGCAGTCTGATTGGCACATCCCTGCAGCTAGAAGACAAAGACCTAGCCGCAAAGTGCCTAGAGCTACGACGCACCATTGCCCAGCGCCCACTAAACTTGGAGGCGGGGCAGGGCCAGTCAGTCATGCAGATCAAAGACATTTTGGATATTGATCTGGCTGAATATCAGCGCGCCACCGGCAAGGTCTATGACGCCTGCGCCCTAGCCGATGAGCTAATGCGCCGCTATGACCCCTGCCCGCCGCGCATTGTGCTAAACGCCCGCCTGGTAATTGCCCGAGCCAGTGTGTCTATGGGTGAATACCAAGAAGCTGTGCGCCAGTGCCGCGAAATGGTTAACGTGTGCCTGACGCTTGGACAGATGGATCGGGCACTGACCTCCCTGCTGTTCCTGGCCCAGGCCCTAGGTCAAGATGGGCGCTATCTAGAAAGCGCTGAAATCATTGAGTCTGGCCTGAACCTGCTGGACTCGCGTGATCTGCCAGCTATTCGCCACCACTTTGTGCGCACCCTAGCCCAGGTGCAGATGGCTATGGGTGAGCTGGGGGAGGCTGCCGACAACTTCGAAAAAACCGCCGAGTTTGAAGCTTCCCAAGGCAACACCAAAGCCTGGGAGAGCGCTTTAGAGTATGCGGCCAGCTGCTGCGAAGAAAACGATGAGTTCACGCGCGCCTTTGGGATTTTGATGCGCCTGGTTGACGGCTATGAGCTAAAAACCCCTGACGAGTGCATTGACTGTGAACGCACCTTACGCCGCGCCGCTGGTGACCTGGTGCAAAGCCCCACCCTGCCCCAGCGCCGCGCTAACTTTGACCGGGCCGCTGAGCTGATGGAGCGCGCCCGCAAGCTAGCCCAAGCCCAGCCAGCCAGCCCGCGTTACCTGCCCGAATACGAAATGGGTTCGTGGCATTACGACTTCGCGGTGATCTGCTGGAACTGCGAGGAAATTAGCCAGTGTCTAGAACACGCCCAGGCTTCCTATGAGAGCTTTATGAGCGACGAGGATCTGTACCAGGCCCCGCGCGCCATGGCCATGGTAGTGCGCTGCCACATGGCGCTAGGTCAGGTAGAGCAGGCCCGCGCCGCTATCGCTAAGATCCGCGCCATGCTGGACAGTCCCAAATATCGAGACCACCCGGCGCTAGATTTCTGTGATGAGCAAAGCGCCCGGCTAGACAGCGAGTTTGGCCCAGAATAAAGCGGTTTGTAGAGCCTAGTTGTGCCCCGCAGGCAAGCCCTGCGGGGCACATTTTTACCGGCAAATCACCGGGTTTAATCTGTGAATAGCGGCACTAAAAGCGATAGATGGGTTGTCAGCATGTTTTAGCACAGGCTAACGTTATTCACAGTTCAACAACTTAGTCAGATTTTAATGACTAACCACTTAAAGGAGACGGTCTAGTGACCCAGGTTTGCGGGATGTGTATGTGCTGTTGCCGTTGATGGCCACAGTCAATTTTCCAACCCTAAAACCTTTAAGTGAGGTGCCAAGTGCACACAGAAGAAGCCGTCCGACCGCAACGTCAATTTGGTGCCAGCTATGTCTGGAGCGGACTTAAACGCGACAAATGGGGCCTATTTGGCGGGCTGATCGTCGTCGTCGCCACGCTAGTAACCCTGACGGCCACATGGATCACCAAAGCCCTAGGCATTTCCGCTACCGAATACCACCTGCAGCTGCTGGATGATTCTGGCGTGCCCAAGGGGTTCATGGGCGGTGTCAGCCTGGCCCACCCGCTAGGAGTTGAGCCCCAAACCGGGCGCGACCTGCTAGCCATTGTGGTGGAAGGGACTCGCACCTCCTACACCATTGGCCTGGGAGCCACCATTGTTTCGGTGCTGATTGCCATTATTTTGGGGGTTAGCGCCGGTTACCTAGGCGGCTGGTGGGATGGGCTCATCTCACGCCTAACCGACGTCACCATGGGCTTTCCGCACCTGGTGTTCATGATTGCGGTTTCCGCCCTGATCCCCTCCAATGTGCCGCGCGTGCCCGTAATGATCGCCATCATCGGCATCCTGGGGTGGACCTCCACCGCCCGCGTGCTGCGCTCACACGCCCTGAGCCTGCGCAACCGCACCTTCGTGCAAGCGGCCCGGGCCATGGGAGCCAGCAACTGGCGCATCCTTAGCCGCGAGATCATGCCTAACCTGGTCTCCACCCTGATTGTTTTCACCACCATTTCTATCCCCGGCAAGATTGGCGCGGAGGCTGCCCTGTCCTTCCTGGGGGTAGGGGTTAGTCCGCCGACGCCGTCATGGGGACGCACTATCGGCTCGGCAGTGGCCTGGGTAAACACTGACCCCTGGTATCTGCTATGGCCGGGCGCCGCCCTGTTCCTGGTAACGCTGGGTTTCAACATGTTTGGTGACGCGCTACGCGACGCACTGGACCCCAAGACGGGAGAGCAGTGATGGGACGGACTCGTTTCTTAATTTCCCGCACCTTCCAATCCATCTTGGTGCTGGTAATCGTCACCCTAATTACTTTCGCGATTTTCTCACTGTGGCCCTCAAACCCGGCCCTGCTGGTTTGTGGCAAGCCCTGTACTGCTGAGAACCTAGCCCGCGCCCAGGCTTATATGGGTCTAGATGAGCCCTGGTATGTCCAGTTTTGGCAGTACCTGTCCGGGATTTTCACCGGCCGCACTTTCGGTAGTGGGGCAGACATGATTGTTTGCAACGCGCCCTGCTTGGGTTACTCCTTCCGTCTCAACGCCCAAGTGAGCGAACTAATCACTAGTCGCCTGCCGGTGACAGTGTCTATTGCTGTAGGTGCCGCCGTGCTCTGGCTGGTAGTTGGGGTAGGTGCCGGAATTATTTCCGCGCTACGCCGAGGCTCACGCACTGACCGTTTCATCATGGCCGGAACAGTTTTTGGGGTCAGCGCCCCCACCTACCTGATTGGTTTGCTGGGCATCTTAATCTTTGGTTTCACCCTAGATATGGTGCCGGTGGCCGGGTATGTGCCGCTAACTGAAGACTTCGTGGGCTGGCTGTGGCACCTGGTACTACCCTGGACCGTACTGGCGATTATCTCCGCCGCCATGTATGCGCGTCTGGTGCGCTCAGACATGCTCGATAACCTCCAGGAAGATTATGTGCGTACCCTACGCGCCCAGGGACTACCTGAGCGGGTAGTGATTGGCCGCCACGTTATGCGCAATATTGCCCTACCCATCATTACCTTCTTCGCTCTGGATTTTGGGTCTATGTTGGGTGGTGCGGTGATTACTGAACGAGTATTTTCCATGCAGGGACTAGGAGCCTTACTAATGGATGCCGTAGGCACCACAGATATCCCGGTCATTATGGGAGTTACCCTAGTAGCAGCGGCATTCGTGGTGGTCGCGAACTTAATTGCCGACGCCGTCGCTACTTTAGTTGATCCGCGTATCTGAACCTGGAACTTACTTTCACAAACCGGCGCGCAGCTACAGCTACCGTCTACTTTCCGTAACACACAGATTTCTCGCCTGAGCGAGTAGAACCTAGTAGAAACAACTACAGGTTTAAGCACCATAAGAAAGGACTCGAAATGTCCCAGAACCTATCGGCTCCGGCTTGGGTTAAAGCCAATATTTCTCGTCGTGGTCTGCTAAGCGCATCCGGTATGGGCGCTATGGGTTTGGTGCTAGCCGCGTGTGGCGCCAATTCCGAAAAGGTGGGGGCTGCGGCGTCGGCCAACGCTAAGAAGGGCGGCACCCTGACGGTACTCAGCTCCTCCACCGACATTAACTGGGACCCGGCCAAGAGCCAGTCCTTGCCCGTGACCTCCCTGCCGCTGGTACACCGCCGCCTCGTGGGCCTGCGCCTGGTTGAGGGTAAGCCGGTTGAACTTGTTGGTGATCTAGCCAACGACACCGGTAAGGTCTCTGAAGATGGCCTGACCTGGACCTTCACCATTAAGAAGGGCCTGAAGATGCAAAACGGCCAGGAGATCACCACCAAGCTGATCAAGTACGGCATTGAGCGCTCCTTTGCCCCTTCGCTTTCTGGTGGTCTGGGCTACCACAAGACCCTGCTAGAGGGTGGTAAGAACTACCAGGGCCCCTACAACGGCAAGCACCTGGACTCGATCGGCACCCCCGACGACTACACCATTACCTTCAAGCTAGTGCGCCCCTACGGTGACTGGCCCTGGGTAGTGTCCACCCCCACCTTCTCGCCCGTGCCCACCGGTGATGACCCGTCCACCTACACTCGCAAGCCGGTAGCTTCCGGCCCCTACCAGGTGGCGGAGTACAAGCAGGGCGTCTCGGTAACCCTGGAACGCAACCCCAAGTGGGAGGCCAAGAGCGACCCGCTGCGTAGCGCCCTGCCCGACAAGGTGGTGTTCAAGCTGGGCCAGGATGAATCGGTAGCTAACAAGTCCATCATTGCTGACGCCGGTGAGGCTGCCACCTCCATGAGCTCCTCGCGCGTGGCCGCCGCCCAGCTAGCGGAAATCACCGCCAACCCCAAGGCTAAGGCCCGCCTGGCTACCTCCAGCGCCGGCCCGCTGCTGTACCTGGCCATCAACACTGAGCGCGTAAAGGACCTGGCTGTGCGTCAGGCCATCAACTACGCGGTCAACAAGGACGCCGTGGTGCAGGCCCTGGGGGGTCAGCTAGGTGGTCTCAAGGCCACCACCTACATCACCCCCGGCATTGAGGGGCGTAAGGAATACGACCTGTACCCCTACAACGTGAACAAGGCCAAGCAGCTGATCGCCGGCAAGAACGTGCCTGAACTGGTGCTGCTCACCCCCAACGGCCAGGCTCAGGTGGCCGTGGCTGAGGCAGTGCAGCAGTCGCTAACCAAGGCCGGTTTCAAGGTGCGCATTGACCCGGTTGAGACCGACACTGCCAGTGAGCGCTCCACTAACTCTGACGGTTCCTCCTATGACCTGACGCTAATGTCCTGGAACCCGGACTACCCCAGCCCGGCCGCTAACCTGCAGCCGCTGTTTGCCTCCAGCGAGATCGGTAACGGTGGCATTAACGCCTCGCGCTTTAAGGATGACGCCGTCGATAAGGCTATTGACGCGGCCTCAGCTGAGCTGGACCCGGCCAAGGCCAAGGTTGCCTGGGCCGCCGTCGACAAGCAGATTGCCCAGCACGCCCCCGCAGTGCCGTTGGCCTACCGCCGCAACTCCTTCCTGCGCGGCTCGAAGGTTACCGGCTTCTACGTGGAGCCCTACCCGGCATACCCGAACTACCTGGTACTAGGGGTCGAATAGAGATGAGCATCGAAAGTAGTTCCCAACGCCCTAGTGGCGCGGGCGCAGACGCCGAGCTGCTGCCCGGCGGCGAGGCTGACGGCCAGGCTGCTAACGCCCAGGGGGCAGTTGTAGACACTGTCTGCGACGGCGCTCAGGAGGCTACCACTCAGGTGGACGCTGCCGGCTTTGAAAAGCCGGCGCCTGGAACGGTGCTTTGCCTGCGCGAATTTGGCGTAACCTTCCCCGCCCAAGGCGGCGAGGACGTCGTCGCCAGCCAGCAGATCAACCTGGACCTAATTAAGGGCCAAGTGTTGGCGCTGGTGGGCGAGTCGGGCTCAGGTAAATCTGTGACCGCCATGGGGGCGTTGGGGCTACTTTCAGCTAACGCGCTAGTTAGCGGCAGTGCCGTACTGGACTGCTGCCGCCAAAACCAGGAACTGGTGGGGGCTGCGCGTGAAATTTTGGATCAGGTGCGCGGCGAACATGTGGGCGTGATCTTCCAAGAACCCACCACCGCCCTGGATCCGCTGTTTACCATCGGCGACCAGATCGCCGAAGCCATTGCTATCCACGGCGAGGGTAAAGGCAAACGTACTACGGCTCGCCAGCGCCGCGCCGTGCGCACCCAGGTGCTTAACGCCCTTAGCCGCGCCGGGCTGGGCGGGGATCAGCGTGAAACTGAACGGATCGCTGACTCCTACCCGCACCAGCTTTCCGGTGGCCAGTTGCAGCGCGCCTGCATCGCTCTGGCCACCGCCAATAACCCCAGCGTGCTGATTGCTGACGAGCCCACCACCGCCCTGGATGTAACCGTGCAGGCCGAGATCTTGGATCTGCTGCGCCAACTGGCCAGTGAAGGCGTGGCGGTACTGCTAATCACCCACGACATGGGGGTGGTGGCCGATGTGGCTGACGCGGTGGCGGTAATGCGTCATGGGCGAATCATTGAGCGCGGCGATGTTCGCACTATTTTTGCTTCTCCTAGCCATGACTACACCCGTCAGCTGTTGGCTGCGGTGCCGCGTCTAAATAGCTTGCGTGGCGGCGCGGGTAGCGGCGCTGACACTGGTGCTGATGTGTCTGGTGCCGGCCTCGCTAAGGTGGCCGCAGTTAACAGCGACGCCGCCGCTAGTGAGGGCGATGACGTTGCCTCCCGGGTGGGCGATAGTGCCCAACCACTGGTGCATATCGAAAATCTAGACGTTGTCTACCGCAATGGGCGTCGCCAGGTGCACGCGGTGCGCGGGGTTAGCTTCGATATTGCGCGCGGCCAAGTTCTAGGCCTGGTGGGTGAATCTGGTTCAGGCAAATCCACCATTGCTGGCACACTCACCGGCCTGGTGCCTATCCACTCCGGCTCAGTGCAGGTAGATGGCCTGGAAGTAGCTGGGGCTAGTGGGCGCAAGCTGCGGGGAGTTCGCAGCCAAACCGGCATCGTGTTCCAAAACCCGGCCTCCTCGCTAAACCCGCGCCGCTCAGTGGGGGCCTCCATTGGCCAGCCGCTACAGTTACACACCAACCTGACTAACGCCCAACGGCACCAGCGGGTAAATGAGCTGCTTGAGGCGGTGCGCCTGCCGGCGTCGATGGCTCAGCGCTACCCCCATGAAATGAGTGGTGGACAGCGTCAACGGGTGGCTATTGCGCGTGCCCTGGCACTGCAGCCGCAGCTACTGATCGCCGATGAACCCACTAGCGCCCTGGACGTATCAGTGCAGGCTGTAGTGCTAGAGCTGCTAGCTAGCTTGCAGCAAGAACTTGGCTTTGCCTGCCTGTTTGTCTCCCACGACCTAGCCGTGGTGGAGCAGGTCGCCTCCCAGGTGGTGGTGCTGCGTCAAGGCCAGGTGGTGGAAGCCGGCAAAACCACCAAGGTACTCTCCGCCCCCAGTGATCCTTACACTCAGGCGCTGGTGGCTGCTGTACCAGTTCCTGACCCAATTATTCAGGCTCAGCGCCGCGCTAAGCGCGCGACTGCTTTACGAGCCGCCTAAACCCTAGCCACAACAGGTTTGCCACCGTAACATTAATTTAGTGGGCAGCGCCACGTTTTTGCACTGTATGGCTGTTGGGTCAGGTCAAGTTGACCTTTGGGATAAGGAGAATGGGATGCCGATTAGTACCCATAAACGTTTTGGTTCTGAACTTGCACCTGGACCGGGGCGATACCGACTGGTTGCTAGCGGCGCCTGCCCTTACTGCCGCCGCGTACTAATTGCCCGTCGACTACTAGGCCTAACCAACGCTCTGCGTGTGGCCTGGAGCTACGGTCGTGGCGAGGACGGTTACTGGCAGCTAACTGATGGCTCTGGTCTACCCGGCGAGGACCCAGTACTGCAGGCCACCTCAGTGGCTGAGGTTTACGCCAGTACTCCCGGCTACACCCCGCCGCCCACCATTCCCGCCCTGGTTGAACTGGCCAGTGGGGAAGTGGTTATGGACTCCTCTGCTGACCTGCTCTTTGACCTGGCTACGGCCTGGAAGCCGTTCCATATTGCCAGTGCCCCCGATCTCTACCCTGAGCCCTACCACCTGGCCATTGACGCCTGGCAGCGCTGGCTAGATGAGCATGTATCCGCCCCTCAGGGCAAGATTATTCACGCCGACGGCGACAGTGAACTAGTTGACGCCGGGGTGCTGACCCTATTCACCGCTTTTGACGTGATTGACACGCTGCTGGCGCATGCTACCGGCATGGAGGCTGCCCGCGAGGACGTCATGACCTTCTCTGAGATGCCCTACCTGGCTGCTGTGACCGCCGTGGGCCAGTACCTGTGCGGCAATAAGCCCACCGCTGCTGACATCTTGCTGTTCACCCAGATCCAGTCTTACGAGTACTCCACCCGTGAGGGGCTGGGCTCGCCCTCAATCAGCTTCTGGCCGGCGCTGGCCCGTTGGTTCCGCGCCCTGGAGAACACCCGCTACTGGGTGGGTAGCGAAGAACGCGCCGCCCTGGGCCTGTAAGCCGCCTTAGCCCTGTAAGCCGCCCGGGCCTGTAAAAGTGTTCTGTGGCGGCGTGGGGTAGTGCGCTAGTTACGCCAGGCGTTAGGCTTAAAGCCAGCCAAAGTAAATTTGAAAGGCAAATATGAGCGTCGAACTGATCGAGCAGTCTTCCCCCGAGCTAGTAGCTGCCATGGAGCGCCTAATCCCGCAGCTGAGCCGCAGCGCCAAGCCCCTCACCGCCCAGCAGACCCAGGCCCTGGTAGACCAGGACAGTGTCTACCTGTTCGTTTTCCGCACGGACAAGCCCGTCATCGCTGCCGATGGTAACGAGGTTGAGGCAGGCACCATCCTAGGTATGCTCTCCCTGGCCACCTTCGCTATCCCCACCGGCGTGCGCGCCTGGGTTGAGGACGTGGTGGTCGACGCCGGCACGCGCGGTATGGGTGCAGGTCAGCAGCTGGTTGAGGCTGCCGTGGCACACGCCCAGAAGATCGGCGCGCGCACCGTTGACCTAACCAGCCGTCCCAGCCGTGAAGCCGCCAACCGTCTCTACCGACGCTGCGGCTTCGAGCTGCGCGAAACCAACGTTTACCGCTACGCCAGCAACTGATCGATATAGGCTGCCACGCTAGGCACGCTGTGACCACCGGCCGCTTCGCGCAGGCCATCCACAGAGTTTTCCATGGCGGCAGCCGTATCGGCGCTAGCTAGTAGCTGTAAGTCATTCCAAGAATCACCCACCGCCGCAGTGCGGGCCACCGGCCTGCCTGCGGCGGCCAGGTATTGCACCAGCCACTGCAAAGCAGTGGCTTTGGTGACCCCATGTGGGACCACATCAAGGTAGTTGGTCGAACGCGGGGCATCTAGCTGCCCCGCGAACTGCTGGCTGATTTGGGCAGATAGGGTGTCGGCAGTTTGCGGGTTGGGGATATAAACCGGTACTGAGGAAACCTCTAAGCCTCGCTCCAACACCTCATCCAGGCTGGACCACACAAAACCGTTTTCGGGCCGGTCAGTGCTGAATTTAGCCAGGTGACCGGTGGCGTCGTGAACAATGTAGTCCGCCTGCGGCGTGGTGCAGTAGAAGCTACAATCTTCACGCTCCAACAATGGCCGCAGCACCGCTTCCAGCTGAGCTGGCGCAATAGTGCGGTTATAGAGCACGTTAGCCTCGCCGTCGGCAACCACGCAGCCAGAAGCACAAATGGTGTAGTCATAAACCAGCTGCTGCATCCCCAGCGGGCGCGAAACCAGGCTCAAACTACGCCCACTGGCTGGCACCAGCACGTGACCAGCCGCCCGCCAACGCGCACAGGCCGCCGCATTTTGCTCCCCCACAGTGTTAGGGGCGCTAAATAACGTGCCATCCAAATCAGTTGCCAGTAACTGCACCAAAACCTCCAAAACTTTAAACAAAACGCGGCTGAACCTGCCCGGCCTGGGCGGGCTCAGCCGCTTAGCAGCCGGCCTGGGCTAAGGCTCTGGCTGGCACTTACTCCTGGGGGACGTTGCGCTCTAGCTCAGATAGCCAAGCCGCCCCAGAAGCATCCGAAGGCATCCGCCAGTCGCCGCGCGGCGACAGGGTGCCGCCAGCTACCACCTTGGGTCCGTTAGGCAAAGTGGAGCGCTTGAACTGGTTAGCGAAGAAACGCTTAATGAACAGCTCCAGCCACTTGCGAATCTCGGGCAGCTGGTAAGCCACCTGCTCGCTTTCCGGAATCCCCACCGGCCAGTGGCCCGTGGAGGCGTCATGCCAGGCCTTTTCAGCCAGGAACGCAATGCGGCTGGGGCGCGCCCCACGTCGCAGCACCTGGAACAGGGTGAAGTCCTGTAGCGGGTAGGGGCCAATCTTAGCCTGGGTGGACTGGATCGGCTCGCCATCCTTGCTGGGAACCAGTTCAGGGCTGATCTCAGTGTCCAGCACTGAAAGCAAAGTGGCACCCACGGCGTCTTCGAAAATCTTTTCCGCCACCACCCAGCGAATCAGGTGCTGAATCAGGGTCTTGGGGATACCTGCGTTGACGCCATAGTGGGCCATCTGGTCGCCCACGCCGAAAGTGCACCAACCCAGCGCCAATTCGCTTAGGTCACCGGTGCCAAGCACAATCCCGCCGCGCTCATTGGCAATACGGAACAGGAAGTCAGTGCGCAGGCCGGCCTGGACGTTTTCGAAGGTGACGTCGTAGACCTCCTCGCCGCGCCCGAAGGGGTGACCCATGTCTTTAAGCATTTGCGTGGCCACGGGGCGAATATCGATTTCTTCAAAAGTGCAGCCCAGGCGGGTGGCTAGGTCGATAGCGTTGCGCTTGGTGCCGGCGGTGGTGGCAAAACCGGGCATGGTGATGGCGATTATGTCGCTGCGTGGGCGGCCCAGGCGGTCCATGGCGCGCGCGGCCACAATCAATGCGTGTGTGGAGTCCAGGCCGCCAGAAACCCCGATCACTAGCTTGGGGTTGCCGATAGCGCGCAGGCGCTGCTCCAGTCCGGCCACCTGGATCGAGTAGGCCTCGTAGCAATCCTGGGCTAGGCGCGCCGGGTCGTCTGGTACGAACGGGAAGCGATCTAGTGGGCGGCGCAAACCAATATCGGCGCGGGTAGGCACTAGCGGCACCGAGATGGTGCGGTAGTCGCTGGCAGTACCCTGCTGCTCAATGCGGTTGTCGTCAAAGCTGCCCTGGCGTAGTCGCTCTGAGGCCAGGGTACGGATATCGACGTCGGCCACCGCCATACGCGGGCCCTGCGGGAAACGCTCAGTTTCAGCCAGTTTCTCACCCAGCTCATAGATCATGGTTTGCCCATCCCACGACAGGTCCGTGGAGGACTCGCCCTCACCGGCGGCGGCGTACACGTAGGCGGCGTTGCAGCGCAGGGAGGCTGAGCGGGCCAGCAGCTCACGGTCGTCGGCGCGCCCCACAGTAATGGGCGAGCCAGACAGGTTCACCAGCACATTGGCACCCGCCAGGGCAGCCTGGGCGGAGGGCGCCACCGGCACCCACAGGTCCTCACACACCTCCATGTGCAACACCATGCCCGGGATGTGGGGGAAGTCTAGGAGCAGCTTGTTACCAAAAGGCACGACGGCGCCGCTCGGGCTCACCTGGGCAGCTGCGGGGGAGTCCGGGCTGGCTACGGGGTTGGCTGTAGGCGTGGCCGGGGTGGCTGCGGAGGCGGCGACGGCGTCGTGCTGGGAGGCTGCGAGGGAGGCCGGACTGGCTGCGGGGCCGTCACCCACCCCAGGCAGGGTGATAGAGGTGGCGGCGGCACTGGCGCCAGAGGCGAAGTGGCGCTTTTCGTAAAACTCGCGGTAGTTGGGCAGGAAAGTCTTGGGGGCGACGGCGTAAACGCGACCACCCTGGATGGCTAGCGCGCAGTTGTATAGGCGGTTGCCCTGGCGTAGCGGGGCGCCCACCACTGCCATGACGGTCAGCTCGGCGCTGGCCTGACGCACCGACTCAATCGCGGCCAGAGTCTGCTCTAGCAGTACTTCCTGTAGGAAAAGATCATCGATGGCGTAACCGGTGAGGTTGAGTTCCGGGAACACGGCCACAGCTACGCCCTGAGCCTGAGCTTCCTGGAGCAAATCGATAGTGGTTTGCGCATTCTTAGCTGGATTAGCAGGCGCTACGGGGGCGGTTACGGCCGCGATACGGGCAAAGCCTTGATCATAAACTGAGCGGAACTCCATATGCGTATTGTGTCACGGCTAAGGGGAGTGGGTTAAGTAGTGAGTGGAGCGGGTTAAGTGACGCTGGGGCGATAAAACTACAAAAACTGCGCCACCGGGTGGTGACGCAGTTTTGTGTGGGCACTCTTTGCGTGTACAGCCGGTTAGGCCGGCTGGGGAGCCAAGGCCGCCCTGCGCTAGCTGCTAGCGCTCGCAACCGGGCTAGCCGCAACGGCGTCGTCGGCAGATACCGAAGCGGCAGGTGCAGCGTCACCAGCAGACGCAATCTCACCCGCAGACGCAACCTCACCAGCGGCGCCATCCTTAGATGCGGCGGCCTCCTCTTCTTCCAGCAGCTGCAAGGCGGCCTTAGTACCCAGCTCCTTCTTGCGGAAGAGCGCGCCCAACACGGCGGCCAGTAGCATGGTGGGCACCAAATAGGCGAAGATCGGAATCAAAGCGTCGGCGTAAGATTCCACCACCACGTTACGCAACGGCGTCGGTAATGTCTTAACAATGGCGGGGGTGAGGCCAGAAGTACCCTTGCCGCCACCAACGTTAGAGAAAGCCGCCATCTGCTTAAGCGTGGCCGGGTCAGCGTTAGCCAGCAGGGCACGCATCTTCTCGCTCAGGTTGTCCTTCAGGCCACTGGAGAAGGCAGTACCCATCGCGGCCACGCCCAAAGACAAGCCAATCTCGCGGAAGAAGTTATTACCGCTGGTGGCAGTGCCAATGTGACGCGGGTTGACGTCATTTTGCACCAGGGTGGTGATCAGCTGGAAGAAGAAGCCGATGCCAGCACCCATAACCGTGGCATACAGGGTAATAAGCCAAACTGAGCTGTGTATATCCAGCTGGGACATCCCCAAAGCGCCAGCTGCCGCAACGATCGGGCCAATGATCAGGTAGATCTTGTAATGGCCGGTGCGGCTCATGGCTATGCCAGAAAAAACACCGGTAGCCAACATGCCCAGCGTCATCGGCACCAGCAAAAGCCCTGAAACCGTGGCCGAATATCCATAACCCATTTGCAGGTAAGTAGGCAGGTACAAGGTAGCGCCAAACATGGCCCCCATGTACAGCATGGACATCAGTGTGGCCAGGACGAAGGTGCGGTTAGTCATCACCTCATAGGGCAAAATCGGCTCAACCGCGCGTCGCTCTGCGAACACAAAAGCCACCAGGCAGACCACGCCCGCCGCACCCATACCAATAATCACCGGGCTAGACCAGGCGTACTCGCTGCCGCCCCACGTGGCCACCAAAACGATCGCCACCGCCGCAACATCCATAAGCACTAAACCTAGCCAGTCAATGGGGGCGGTCAGCTTGTGCTTAGGTAGCTTCAAGGTTAGCGCCATGGCGGTGAAAGCAATTACGCCCAGGGGTAGGTTGATCCAGAAAGTCCAACGCCAAGACACCGAGTCGGTTAGCCAGCCACCAATGATCGGACCCAGTACCGAGGCGATACCGAACATGGCGCCAATCGGGGCGCCGTAGCTGCCACGGTAACGCGGCGGGATCAGGTCAGCCATAACTGCCTGAGAAGAGATAATCAGGCCGCCGCCACCCACGCCCTGTAGGGCACGGAAAATAATCAGCTGGGTCATGTCGGTAGAAAAACCACACAGGGTAGAGCCCACCAGGAAGCTGCCGATAGCCACCAAGAACAGGTTCTTGCGCCCCACCAGGTCGCCAAGTTTGCCGTAGATGGGCATTACCACGGTGATTGCCAGAGTGTAGGCGGTGATAATCCACGACATGTGCTCGGCGCCGCCCAGTTCACCCACAATTGTGGGCAGGGCTGTGCCTACGATGGTCTGGTCCATGGCGGACAGGAACATCACCAGCAGCAAAGCCACGTACACTGCCCAGAAACGGCGGTCTGGCTTAAAGCTGGTATCTGTTTGTGTTGCTGCGCCTGTTTGTGCGGGCGTGGCAGCCTGGGCTGAGGTCGATGCGGGCGCGGCGGCTGGTGCGGGCGCGCTTGCGTGCTTTTGTGTGCTCATTTTCCTTCCTTCCTCTGCGTCTTCTTAGTGTGGTTAGTCTGTGTGGGTTGCGCGGCCGGAGTGACCGGGGATGCAGGGGTTGCCTGTGTGTCTGGGGCGACGACGGCGCTCTGAGGTGGCGCGCTCGTGGCTGCCGGGGTTGTTAGGGATGCTGGGGTGGTCGGGGTGGCGCCACCCTGGGGGTTAGTGGGGCGGGAGGCGTCGTCGGACGTGAGTGGTGTGGCGACGTCGAGACCCGAACCGATAAGCGAAACGGTCAGCGCTAAAGTATGGTCAATAGCGTCCTCCAAAGTGGCGGAGCTGGCGGTGTCACTTTCCAACCACTCATCGAAAGCAGTGCGTTCAATTGCCAGCATCAGGTAGACCGCCAGGCGCAGGCGAGAGTCATCCTCGCTGAGCTGGGCGCGCTGAGCCAGGGCCGGGCGGAGCGACTCAAAAGAGTTGCGAATGGCTGCGTCGATACGGTTGTGAACTTCCGGATCGGTGGTGGCAATCTCACGCAACAGCAAGAATTCTGCGCGGTCACCGTCAAGGCGTCTGGCACGCTCAAGCAACAGTTCGCGCAGGTCTGCAAGGAAATTGTTGCTAGTGGTGGCGATATGCGCGAAAGCCTTAGGGTCAAGCGTGGGCCAGACCTTGATTAGGTCAAATTTAGTTGGGAAATAGTTAAAAACAGTCCGGCGCGAGACCCCGGCACGCTCGGCGACGGCGTCGTAAGTCATTGCCTCATAGCCGCGCTCGCGGACCAACTCGGCGGCAGCCTGGCGAATTGCCCTATAGCGACGCCGTTTGTGAGGCGGCATCTCGGCGTCCAGAACCACTGGGCACCTAGCTTGTTTCACGGAGTGTTTCACGGGAAACAATTTTGCACCCAATGCATATTTGCATCAAGTGCAAAACTGGTGGCGACAAACACAAACGGGCGTCCGCTGCATTAGCGAACGCCCGTAAGGGCCCAAAAAGGGGGATTGGTGGAAGCTTTGTTAGGCAGGTTTTGATGGTTCAACTGGTAGCCAGGCTGGTTCCCGCTACGGACCCTATGGGGGTCTTGGCCTGCGCCGTCGAGCCTGACGCTACCTAACCAGCCTTAGGCCTGTTGCCTAATTAGCCCTCGACGCGAGCGCCCGGGCCGGCCGGAGCCTGCGGGTCTACGGGGCGATCGTAACCACCAGCTGCGCGGTCATCGGCGTCGGCGTCGGTCTCAAAGAGCATGTTAGCCAACCGCACGTGCACAGTCTCAATCTTGGGGATGTCCTCTAGGCGCACTGGCTTTTCGGCGCTGGTTTCCAAAATCAGGGTGCCGCAACCGAAAATGCGGTCGGTCCAGCCGCGCTCGTAACGGATGTCAGAGATGCGCGAGAGGGGGATGTCGTGACCGTCCTTGTTGAAGATACCTTTGCGGGTGATGATGCGGCGGTTGGTGATGGTGAAGGTCTTATTTAGCCACTGCAGCCAAGGGGTAATAAATAGTGGGAAAGCCACAATAAGTGCCAGGATCCAGACTGCGTAAAGCCCCCAAGGCTGCCACGACTGTGGGGCAATTACGCTGGCGATGATGGCAACGGTAATGAGCAGTATGGTGCCCAAGATGCGCCAGCCCAATACTTTGGGGTGGGTGCGCATGTGGTCAACTACGTACTCGCCGGCGGATAGATGTCTTTTAGGAAACGCCATAGCTTCATCTTTGCAGACCCTCGCCTTAGTGTCACTTGCTTGGGCCGGAAAATTTTAGGTGCGGGCGCAGCTTGGTAGTGGAGCTTGACGGCGGCGCCTTGGCGACCAGCTGGTTGTGTGCAGGGTGGCTGCGTGGGTCGACGGCGTCAGGCTGGTGGTGGCATGTGCCGATGGGGTGCGGCGTGAAGCCGGGAGTGGTTAGGGGTGTAGGAGGCTAGATGGATGAGATGGATGGGTTACAAATACTGAAAAATCGTCCCTTGCCTATAAAACCCCATGAATTTTTTATAGGCGAGGGACGATTTTGTATGTACCTGTATGTACCTGTGTGTACTTGTATGTATGCGAAGAGAAGATCAGTTCTGCTTGGCCAGCAGGTCGCGGATCTCGCTGAGCAGCTCGGTCTCGGTGGGAACGGCCGGAGCTGCGGCTTCCTTGGCAGCCTTGCGCTCGCGCATCTTGTTCATGGGCAGCACGATGCAGAAGTAAACAGCGGCGGCCACCAGCAGGAAGTTGATGCCCTGGGTCAGGATGGCGCCGGGCTGGATGTATTCCTTGGAGCTGGGGTCAATCTTGAACTGCAGTACGGAGTCGAAGTTCGGGGAACCGATTAGCTGAGCCAGGATGCCCATGATGAAAGCGGTTACCTTGTCAACGATCGGCTTGAAAGCGTTACCGATAATAACGGCGACGGCTAGGTCGACCACGTTGCCCTGAGAAATAAAGTCGCGGAAGCCCTTAAGCATGGTTTTCCCCCTGAAGTTTTAAGTGAAGTGGGTGTGCCTACCCCGTTTCAGGGTCTGAGCACTATTGAAAGCGGGCCCTGGGAGGCCGCGCCGCATAAAAGCGTAGCCTCAGTTTCCTTAACTGCAAACGTTATTAGTCTCATAGTCCCTTGTGTTTGGGTGAGATTCTCTTTGTTTGGCGGCTCTACATCAACAATTGTGACTTTCCGCGCCAATACCTGCGCCCCGGCCTGGGAGTATGCGCCGTCACTAGAAACCACTCCGCTATTAGTGGTGCTGGCCACTGTGCCCACAATGTCCACCTGCTGGCCTATACGCGCCAGCTGCGAGCCGGTTTGTATCTGCAACTGCACCACCCGCTGCTGCTTGCCTAGATGTGAGAGCGCCGGCCCGGTAAGCATTGATTCAATCAGTGCTGTGCCTTTGGGCAGGTCAATGCTTAGTTTTCGGCCCACTGGGGAGGTGCGTATCGCTTGCGGTGGCGAGGTTGGCAGGTTGCTTAGGATGACGTCGCTGCTGGTGATCACTTGGCCTAAGGACATGTTCGTGCGCAGCACCCACACTTTTGCCTGGCTGGGGTTAGTCAGCGCCTGAACTGCCAGTAGTGCGCATAAAAGCACGGCTAAGACGGTGATTAGCCGCCGGTGCAGCCATAGTTGGCCGCGCCCAGAGACCCTAGATAATTGGCGTCTCTGATTGATCTGCCCGGGTGCTGGCTGAGCCCTTTGCTGGAGGCCGTTACGGAGCTGATCACTACTGGTCTGCCTGGGTGTGAGCTGGGGTCCTTGGCCATCAAGCCGGCTGGGCCGTGCCGCCTCATTAAACCCTGAGTTAAAGCGCAGGCTAAAGCTGCGCTGGGGTTCGTCGAGTTCCTGGTTGAGCCCCTGGCAGTGAGCGGTAGAGCCGGTTTTGCGTTGCATGAATCAAGTGTTTAGCTTTTAGTCCAGTGCCTGCTGGGCGGCTGTGGATGGGCAGCATTTAGGAAATTTTTTATCCACAGGTGCGTAAAACCGCCCCGCACCAAAGTACTGGCCGCACCAAAGCGGCCTGGCAGCCAGTGCTGTCCGCAGCGTCGTCGTCGGCAAAGGGCCGCCAGTGGAGAACCCGAAAGCGGCGCCCCAAGCCGCAGTGCAGTGCGCAGGCAGGCGCCCCTACGCCGTCGTCGGCAAAGTGCCCGCAGCGGCGCCGTCGTCGGCAAAAAACACCCCGCGCCCAAGAACTTACGTTCCAAGGACGCGGGGATAGTGTGCGGGCCCGCTGTTAACGGGGGAGCTCTCAGCGCCGGCCGGGACCCAGGCAAGAGCAGCCCGCAGGCGAGGCCCACTAGAAGCGGGTGATGCCTTCCGTGGTGATAATGCCATTAACCGGGCGGTCAAACTCGGCAGTGGGTAGGACCGTGTTGGTCAGATACTCGTTGGGGTGCAGCAGCGCGAAAGTTTCCACACCAGGGTTAACCAGTGGCAGCATTCGGTCATACCAGCCGCCGCCTTGACCTAGGCGGTTGCCGTGCGCGTCAACTGCCAGCGCCGGCACCAGTACGCTTTGCACCAGCGTGATAGCGGCAGGCCCCAGCACCAGGCCAGAAGGCTCGGGGGGACGGCCGGGAGCGCGGGTAGCCAGATCATCGCTACCACGGAACCAGCCCCAGCTGCGCGACAGGTGGGGCCCAAGCACAGGTAGGAGCACCTGCACACCGGCGGCGTGCAGCTCATCAATGAGTAGGCGAGTACAGGGCTCGTCTCCTACAGACACATAGGCTGCCACGGCCTGAGCGCCGTTTAAAGCCTGAAAGACGTTTTCGGCTAAAGCCGCACAACGGGCGTCGTGGCGGCGGGACGGGTGGCTGTACGCAGCGCGCGTGCGGCGAAGCTTGTAACGCAGGTGGTCCTTAAGATCGTCAACGTCCAATCCGACTACGGTGTCGGTCATTGAGTTCCCTTCACTTGATCCGGTTTCTCGTACTTCCAGGGTACCCTAAAAGTATCCCTAAGTGTCGCGCCACTGACCCCACAGGAGTTTCAAATGCGTACCGTCGCTGAACATTTATCGGCCTGCCTTGAGGTCGCCCACGCTGCTGAGCCGCTTGACGTGGTGCTTTCCGACGCCGTGGGTACGGTGCTAGCTGCAGATATCGTTTCTGACGTGGATATGCCCCCCGCGAATCTGGCCGGTTTGGACGGTTACGCGGTGCGCGCCAAGGACTGCGTCAGCGCCTCCCCGGCCACGCCGGTGGTGCTGGATGTGATCGACGCCGTCCGCGCGGGGGATGTGCGCCGCACTCATCTTGTGCCCGGCACTGCGGTGCTGATTGACTCTGGTGCGCCCATGCCGATTGGGGCCGACGCCGTGGTTCCCTGGCAGTTCACCGACCGGGGTGAGGCGCAGGTGACCATTAACCGTAAGGTCAATGCCGGCCAGCGGGTGCGCATGTTGGGTGAGGATGTTGAGGCTGGCGCTACCGTGCTGTCTAAGGGTAGCCGGATTGGGGCGCGCCAGGTGGCGCTGCTGGCTTCGCTGGGTCACCAGCGCGTGGCGGTGCACCCGGTGCCGCGCGTGGTGGTGGTTTCTATTGGCGACGAGCTGATTGAGCCCGGTCAGCGCGCTGAGCCGGGGGACGTGTATGACGCTAACGGTCACGCCCTGTCCACTGCGGTGGCCGACGCCGGCGGGCAGCCTTTCCGGGTAAGTGCCGTCCCCGACGAGTACCACGCCCTTACCGAAACCCTGGAGGACCAGCTGGTGCGCTCTGACTTGCTGATCACCACCGGTGGTTTGAGTGTGGGTCAGGGTGACACGGTGAAAGAGGTGCTTTCTCCGCTGGGCACGGTGCGGTTTGACACGGTGGCGATGAGCCCGGGGCGCCAGTTGGGTGTGGGCACGCTAGGTGACGGTATTCCGGTGTTTTGTCTGCCCGGTGACCCGGTCAGTGCTCAGATGGCTTTTGAGGTGTTTGTGCGCCCGGTGCTGCGTTCGATTGCTGGCTGGCAGGATATCCACCGTCCCTCGCTGCCGGCGGCGGTTTCTACATCCTGGTCTAGCCCGGCGGGGATGCGTGAATTTGTGCCGGTTCAGCTAGCTGGTGCCCCCACTACTGGCTATCAGGCCCACCCTACGCAGGCGCCAGGTGTGCAAACTATTTCTGGTCTGGCCTATGCAAATGCTATTGCGGTGGTGCCCGAAGAAGTTACGCAAGTTAATGCTGGGACGCAATTGCATTGCCTACTTTTAGATATGTAACGCAATAGTAACGACACGCCGCGAAACTTCCGGATGCCTCCTGTATAAACACTTACTTTTAGTCGTATGGTGTTTCAGGCGGTTCTTGGTTTTGCGCTGGCGGTAGCAATCTCGTTCTATTTGCTGCCACATTTGCGCAGGCGCGATAGGCTAGCAGTCTACTCGCATGACCAGGATCGCTACTCGCCCCACCTGCGTGTGTTAAATACGGCTATGGTGGCAGGTAAAACTCCAGGTCACGCGACTAATAATGATATTGCTAGGCTGATTTTTAGCCCGGAGGTGAAGGTCATGAATCGACCTGCCGTGAGGAACGTGCGCGCCGCGCGCCTGGAGCGTGATTTAGCAAAGGCAAAGCGGGCTCAGGCTACTCACCAGGCCAAAGCTTCAGCTGCTGCCAAAACTCGCCGCATCTTGATGGGGTCTTTAGCCGGCGTAACTGTGCTTTTAGGGGTTTTAGCTGGGGTCTTTACTTGGCCTTGGTTTGTGGTTTTGCCGACGGCGGCCCTGCTTGCGGCCGCTATGGTCGGTGACGTGCGCGTACGTCGCGTAAGCTCCAAAAATGATGCTGCTCTGGCTGTGCGGGTGAGCCAGCTAGAGGAGCAACTTGAAGGTGTAGGCCGATCCGCCAAGAGCGTCAAGGAAGCTAAAGCTAAGCGTGAGGCTGAGATTGCCGCCCGTAAGGCAAAAGCAGAAGCAGCCCGCCGTGAGGCGGCTCGCCTGCGCGAGCAGGAGGTTGCTGCGGCCCGTAAGGAGCTGGCTGAGCAGGAGCGTCAGGCCCGCGAAAGCGCTGAGGAAACCGATGTGCGTCAGCGTGAGCAGGTAGCTAAGGCTAAGGATCAGCTGGTGCGGGAAGCTAAAACCGCCACTGAAGCCAAGTACTTGGCGCGCCTAAACAAGCAGGCTGAAGCTAAGCGGGCTGAGGAGGTGGCTAAGCCGGCCGCCCCGGTTGAGCGGGCGTCTGCTGCTACGCCGGCGGCCTCCACCGCTGCGCCTGCTTCGGCTGCTGCCAAGCCGGTCTCTGCCGCTAAGGCAACTTCCGCTGACAGCGCTGGCGACGTCGTCGAGACTGCCAAGGCAGCCCCCAAGGCCGCTAGCGCCGCCAAGTGGGAGCCGGTGAATGTGCCCGCCCCCAGCTACACCATGGCTGCGCGTGGACCGCGTCGCCGGGTTGTAGAGGCCGAGGCGGACTTCAACTCCGCTAAGGAAGTAACCGGCGTGGTTAACCCGGTGCGTCCCTCCAGCGCTCCGGCTAACGTGTCGCTGGATGTGGAGTCTGTGGCTGGGGACTTCAAGCCGATCGACCTCGATGCTGTCTTGGAGCGGCGTCGCGCGGCGGGTGAATAAGCAGCCAGGGCGTGGCCCGCAGAATTTACGCGGACCGCGCGCTGTGCTAAGCTAAACCCGCCCATGGGGCTATGGCGCAGTTGGTAGCGCGTCTCGTTCGCAATGAGAAGGTCAGGGGTTCGAATCCCCTTAGCTCCACGCATCCCAACCCCGGACTTTTGTTGGAAGTCCGGGGTTTCTGTATATGCGCACGGTTGGGGATAGGGCCGGGCATATGCTCAACTCCCTCAACAACCCCCACACCCAGCTACGCGACCGCCTCGGTGAGGTCCAGGTCTGGCTCGGCGAGAAGACCGAGGTCTTCCTCGTCATGGGGAGGGGAGCGCATAATGACTTCGGCCCCGAAAACAACGATGCGTCGCAGCGCAACAACGAAGGAGACAATCATGTGTCGACCCACCACCTGCGAGGTATGCGGAAAGACCACCTGGAAGGGCTGCGGCAAGCACATCGACTCGGTGAAGGAACAGGTTCCCCCGGATCAGTGGTGCGATAAGAACCATACTGACGAGGAGTACGCCCTCGCTGAGAAAAAGAGCGGTTTCTTCGGTAGCTAGCACCCCACTACCAGAGTCGCGAGCACCGCGACGCTGGGTATTCACGCCCTTTTCGACGCCTCGAGTCGTGCGGCAAAAACAGATCGGCGATTGAGGAAAAGTGGAGAGCTTGTTGCTTTCAGGTGATGCCTTGCAGTCACCTCAAGCGTTTCTGGAACTCGGGTATAATTAGGTTTTCGTTGACCTGTCACTTCGTTTGAAAGTGGAGGAACAATATGATCTGGGATCGGGTTGCCCCGCTCTACGACCTCGCTGTCAACACGCTCAACAGGAGGGTGTACTACGGGACAGGCAGCGCCGTTGCCCGGTTGATTCGCCCCGGCGACACCGTGCTCGAATGTGCGTGCGGCACGGGCGCGATCGCCTCAGCCATCGCCCCCGCATGCGCGCGCGTGGTTGCGACCGACTTCTCCGAGGGGATGCTCAAGCAGGCACGCAAGAAGCTCGCACGGTTTCCGCACGTGGTCGTCGAGCAGGCGGATATCACCGACTTGCACTATGCGGACGACTCGTTCGACGCCGTCGTGGCGGGTAACGTCATCCACTTGCTGCCTGAACCGGGCGACGCGCTCAAGGAGCTCAAGCGGGTCGTGCGCCCGGGCGGCACGATCATTGTTCCTACCTACGTGATTCCCAAGAAGCGTGCACACACCATATTTCTGAAGCTGATCTCCCGATGCGGCATACACTTCCAGGAGCACTTCGACCCGGCGTCCTACCGGGCATTCTTTGAGCGCATGGGCTGCACGGGCGTCACCTACCGCGTCGTGCGAGGCCGGATCCCCTGCGTGATCGCGTCCTTTACGAAGGAATACTAGACGCTTCGTGACCATGGCACGCCCCGAGTCCACCAGACAGATAATCCGGCCTGGAAACCAGGGCGGATTATCTGTTGCCAAAAGCGGCTGGGGTGGAGCGTGAGCGCCAAAGTGAGACCCATGTATTTAAGGTGCGGATACACCTTTGGGATAAGAGTTTTAATTGTTTACTTTTAGGTCTTTAGGACTAAAGCAGATAAACCTATAGCTTTGTAAATATAAGCATTGTTTATGATGACTTTGTAAAAAGCTTAAGAAAATGCCGAGGGCCGCACGTTTCACGTGCGGCCCATCGCCAATGAGGTTCCTCAACCCGTGTTCCCAGATCGGGGAGGGCGCCTCCTTCGCCAGAACGTTCACTGTAGGCTCCCTTAAACCTCAGTCCAACTAGCTCTCGGCCGGTCATCAGGCTCCCCAACCCTCGCGACCGCTAACCTCTGGCGGTAGTAAGAATTTAACCCCCTCTGCCTGTAAGAACACCCCTGGGCAAGCTGTGAATTTCCTGGGAAATTTAAATAGCGTTCCCAGGTTTCTGTGAAAGCGAATTTGACCTGGATAAACACTAAAATACCCGACTACATACAAAGTAAAGTTTTTATCCCTCAATGCAACTTCGTGCAGCTTACTAAGCCTGTAGGCTTGTAACCGTGCTCTGTCAGCTCCACGATGCATCCCTGTGTCGCTCCTGTCCCAACCTTGATCTACCCCTGGCGCAGCAGCTGCAATTAAAGCAATCTGCGGTGCAAGCCACACTTGCTGGGCAGGTTGATGCGCGCGCCTGGCTTGAACCTTTCGCCAGTGCCCCCAGCCACTTCCGCAATAAAGCCAAACTGGCGGTTTCGGGCACAACCCACGCCCCGGTGCTGGGCTTAGTTGACCGTTTCGATAACGGCACGGATTTAACTTCCTGCCCACTGCATGTAAACGAAATTAAAGCCGCACTAGCCCCATTAACTCGCGCAATTACCCGCATGGGACTACAGCCCTACTCAATCGTCAAGCGGCGCGGGGAGCTTAAGCATGTGCTGGTTACCGCCTCGGCTAACGGCCAGCTGATGGTGCGTTTCGTTTTACGCTCGACGGCGCAGCTGCCGGCTATCCGTAAAGGTGCGCCCCGCCTGCAAAGTGAGTTACCTGGGTTGCGGGTGCTGTCGGTAAATATTCAGCCCCGCCCAGCCGCAATCTTGGAGGGTGAACGCGAAATTATTTTGAGCCAGGACTCAACCCTGGACATGCCGCTGTACCTGCCGGAACTGGGGGCGGACGGCGTCGTCGTAAATAACAAAAAAAGCGTCCTGCCGCTGGTGCTGCCCCCGCAGTCATTCTTCCAAACCAACAGTGACGTGGCCGCCGGGCTCTACGCCCAAGCCCGCGCCTGGGCGCGCGACTATGCGGGCCAGTCGATTTGGGACCTGTACTGCGGCGTGGGCGGCTTTGCCCTTGCCCTAGCCCAGCCCGGTGCGCAGGTGCTGGGAGTGGAAGTTTCCGCCCCTGCCATCGACGGCGCCCGCGCGGCCGCCGCCCAGCTGAGACTGACTAGCCCGCAGGTTCGCTTTGAAGCAGGCGACGCCTCCGTGCTGGATGCCTCGGGCCAGGTCTATGGTCACGACAAGCCTGATCTATTAGTAGTTAACCCGCCCCGACGCGGAATTGGTGAGCTGGCCGCCTCAATTGAAGGCAGTGGCATTAAACGAGTGCTGTATTCCTCCTGTAATCCGGCCTCATTGGCCAAAGATTTAGAGGTAATGAGTAGCTATCGGGTACGCCGGGCGCGGTTGTTCGACATGTTCCCTCACACCAATCACGCTGAAGTGCTAGTTGAATTAATTCACAACTAGGCTTTGTGTCCTGTTTGTGGCGCTGACCGGCTGAATGTAACCTGTTCCACTCATATTCATCCTGACTAATTCCCTAATATATTCGTAACCAAGAGCTATAGATAAGGAATGTTGTGTCTGAGCAAGCCGAATCCTCGAAGGATGAAAAGAACGCGCAAGCCGCTTCCGAGCAGGAAGTTCGCTCCGGTTTGGCGCTTACCGTTAAGCAGGAAAAGGTCCTGGGGTGGGTTGCTACCTTCATGGCCGTGTGCATGTACGTCGCCTACATTCCTCAGATCGTGAGCAACCTCAACGGCCAGGCCGGTAACCCGCTGCAGCCTCTGGTAGCTGCAATCAACTGCAGCCTGTGGGTGTACTACGGCCTGTTCAAGCCTTCTCGTGACCTGCCGCTGGCAGCCGCTAACGCCCCCGGCATTTTCTTCGGCCTGGCTGCCTTCGTCACCGCGCTGTAAGACGCAGAGTTGCTAGACGGTGTCAGGCCCTACCGTATTGCAGGTAGGGCTGCTCGCATTCGTCGCCAATGCGGATACCCGGCGCCAATGCCCCGGCTTTGCTAGCGCGCAGCTGCTCCAACTCACGCACCACCCGCTCGCGTAGCGAACGCGGATCAATAGTGTTCAGGTAAATCTTGGTGGCGCCCTCAAAACCTGCCAAAGTGGAAACACGCCACTTAAGCACCACCCGCCAAGGCATTTCCTTAGCCACGCCCGGGGCGCGGTAATGCCACTCCTCGTTTAGTGGCACCTGCGTGCCCGTAGCCTGGTGTAGGGCGTGCACCAAATCGGAGACCGCATCCACCTGTTCAGGCTCCATCAGCCACGGTTCAGAGACCGGCCCGGTGGAGTAGACCTCCAGCGAGGGGTAACGGTGGCCCACCCCAGCCAAGGCCACGGCGCCGTCGTTAGCGGCCACAACCAAACCCGCCCGGTAAGCCCAATCCACAAAATCGCGGTAAATATTTCCGTTAGCGTTCACGCGGGCAATCTCAGCCTGCAAGCTAGCCCCCAGCGAATCCACGCCCACCACCTGTTTGTGCAGGTGATCGAAGCTAGCCCCGGCCGGGCGCAGCCAGTTTTGGAATACGGCCACATACTTAACGTGCTTGTTTTGCAGGTATTGCGCGTGCATGGCGTTAACCGCCCACTGGGTCCACACGCGGTGCTCGGTCACGCTTAAAGTGGCGCTACCTGCTAGGCCGGTAGTGTCGATGGCGTCATTGCGCCAGTGGCGGCGGGCCACCAACACATCATGGCTGCCCCCGAAAAAGCCGGCGCTGTGACGGCGAATGTCGCTCAGGTTCAGCTCGGCAATCTCTGCGTCACCAGCTCCGGAGGCGCGCAGTTTGGCGCTGACAATAGCGCGCAAATGCTCGTATCCGGCGGCGTCAGCCAGGTAGTTTTCAAGCCGGTCACGGCAGCGCTCAGGTAGCTTAAAACCATAGTTAGCTTGCCAGTAATTGAACGGCAAAATCTCAAAAAGGTTGGGGATACGGCGAAAGTCGGCTACGCTCTGATCTAAGTATTCAGGCAGCAAGCCAAAAAATGTGTGCCAGGTGTCGTCAGCCCCGGCAGCTGCGGCACCCGCGTTACCAGAGCCGGCGGCCCCGGTCCCGGCGTCGGCGCTAGCGGCGTCGTCGTCCTTAACCGAGGCAAAACGCACGATACGGGCATATTCAGGCGGCGTCTCCAGATAGCGGCCGCTACAAAAAGCACAAGTGTGAGTGTGCATGTGGGAACTGAGTGGACGCACCTCAACCTGAGGCAGGCGCAAGGGGCGGTTAGCGCGGCCGGGTACAGTCCACACTTCCGTGCCAGTGAAAGGGCTAAGCTGCTTGACAGTACCGTCACAAAGACGGCGCAGGTAGGGGTGATCGTCCATGCCTCTATTGTGCCGGGTTTTAGATTGGAGGGAACATGCTAGGAGATGCCTTTGGGGCGCTGTTTTTAATCGCCACCGTAATATTTCTAGCGCCGCTCATTGCGCGGGCCATCCCGGGCGGGTTTGTGCCAGAAACTGTGCTTTTGCTGGCCGGTGGAATGGCCATGGGTGCGGCTGGCTTTACACTCACCGAGGCGGGCGAACCGATTTCCTTCCTGCGTGAACTGGGCGTAGGTTTCCTGTTCCTGCTGGCCGGTTATGAGCTGGACCTGGGGGAGCTGCGCGGCTCAGGCGGGCGCCACGCCATAGTGGGGTGGTTTGCCTCGCTGAGCTTGGCTTTCGCGGCAGTGATCGCCATGGGGGTGGGGTCAATTACTGATATGCGCGACGGCGCTATAGCCCTGGCTATTGCTATGACCTCCACCGCCCTGGGCACACTACTGCCGATTTTGCGCGAGCGTGGGCTTCTATCTACCTCAGTGGGTGCCGCCGTACTAAACCATGGGGCGATTGGTGAAGTCGGCCCGATTGTGCTGATGGCGCTGCTGCTGGGAAGTCGCGCCACCTGGGCTTCGGCGCTGGTGCTGGCCGGCTTTATGGCTATCACAGCGCTAATCATCGTGTTCAACGAGCGAGTTAAGCGGGCTGGCACGCGCCTGGTTGCGGTCATTCAACGCGGGCAGCACACTACCGCCCAAACCACTATTCGCGCCGCCGTGTTGCTGCTGGTGGGGCTGTGTGCACTGGCTGAAGTGTTTGAGCTTGACGTGGTGCTGGGGGCGTTCGCGGCGGGAGTTATTTTGCGCCGGGTGCTGCCTGAGGGTTCGCGGCCCTTTGAGGAAAAACTTGATGGTTTGGCCTATGGTTTCTTCATCCCGATTTTCTTTGTAACTTCAGGCATGACCATTACGGTGTCGAACCTGAGTGAAAAGATTGGCCCGATTCTGGGTTTCTTGGTGCTGCTGGTGGCCGTGCGCGGAGTGCCGGTGCTGCTGGTGAGCGCCGCTGAGCGTAAACGTGACGGCTCACGGGTGTTCAGCTGGCGTCAAAGCCTGCAGGTGGCCTGCTATTCCACCACCGCCTTGCCGATTATTGTGGCCGTGACCCAGGTGGCGGTTTCTGCCGGAACCATGACCCGCGACGTGGCTTCCACCCTGATTTTGGCTGGTGCCTTGTCTGTGCTGATTATGCCGACGGCGGCGCTACCCTTGTCGCGGCGCACCGATAAGCTGCCCCAAACCCAGACCATGGGTGTGGTGCAGGGGCCGGTGCGTGCCGATGGTTCCACCACTGCTAGCACGCAGGAAGAAGATGGTTACGCTGTGGGCCGTCCTAGCGACGGCGCCGAGGCGCAAGATGCTCCCGAAGTGCGTACCGCCTTGTATGTGCCCCCGCATGAGCGGGTTGACGCCGGCCGTGACGCCCTAGCCCAGGCCCAGGGTGAAACTGGCGTGGAATCTGGTGGGCGCCTGGGCGGCGTGCAGGTGCGTCTAGGGGTGCTTTCGCACCGCCTGCAATGGCAGGGCGACGAGCCAGTGCACTGGCAGCTGCGTAGGCGCATGGTCAAGCGCATAAACCGCCGTCGCCACAAGTAGGCAGGTGCAAGTACAAATACAGGCAAAATCATCCCTTCCCTATAAAAAATTCATGGGGTTTTATAGGGAAGGGATGAAATGTCAGTATCTGTAGTTCAACTACTTATACTTTAGTTCAATAACTTATACTTTAAGCAATTCTAGGCATTTTCGGCTGCCGACGCCGGGACGCAGCCTCCGGGGCTGCCGCCGCCGAAACCGATGGCAATGCAGCCAAGGTCGACGCCGCCGCCGCCAGGGCCGCCGCTGCCCAGGTAGGCCGCCGCACGACCAGGTCTAGACGCCGTTACCGTAGTGCGGCGGGACATCACCTAGCAGTCGCGCGTCATTGGCGTGCGCGGACGGATCCTCGCGGCGCAAATCTTCACGTCTCCAAGCTGGCCTTTCAGCATCCACCTTGCCCAGCGCCTCCTGCACAATCTGCTCAAGGTTGGCGCCCTCGGCCACCCGTTCGCGGTCCTTCGGCCCCAAATGCACTACGCGCCGACGCCGCCGCCCGGCTTGGGCAGGGTGCCCGGCTTGGTTGGGATGCATGGCTTGGGCAGGATGCCCGGCTTGGGTGGGGGAAGCCTGAGCCAGTGGGGCCTCAGTGTGCCCGGCTGCGGTGGCTGTGGAGGCTGCGCTGGTCGCCGCCGCAAAGGCAGGGTTTGCCTGATCGGCCGCTACGACTGCGCTGGCTGGCGCGCCAGGGATGGGCGCGCCAGCGTCTGCACTGTTTTGGCTGGTCATTATGGTTCTCAGCTCGCTTGGTGGTGGCTCAGCTGTGGCTCAGTTGCGGCCACGCTTGACAGCGTGGTGTAGCACCGCGTCCACAGTGGTGCCGCGTCGCTTGAGGGCTAGGGTTTCGCGTAGCTGCTCCACTTCCTCATCCTCACTGCGTTCGATGCCGTCAGAGCGAATCCAGGACACCAGATCATCAAGCTGATCGTCGCTGTAGGCCTGCAACGGCAAGCCCTGGGCGATCGGCGGGCGCACGTCACGCTCGCGGGCAGTGTCACCGTCCCCAGCACCGTCACCGGCTCCAGCTGCATTAGTGCCGACGGTGCCCTGGCCAGCTCCGTTAGCTCCGGCAGAACCCTGCCCGGCTGCGGCCGCGCTGTGGGCACTGGCCGCGCTAGCGCCCTGGCCAGCGCCGCTAACGCCAGCGGCGCTGGAAGAGAGACCAGGCGGGGGAGGAACCGGCCGCTCACCGGCCGCGCCGGCCCCGGCAAGCCCACTAGCCCCGGCCCCGGTGGTGTGGCCACTGCGGCTGCCAAGCCCAGCGCCGGCCCCGGTAGCGCCAGCCCCGACAAGCCCGCCAGAGCCGGTCCCGAGCCCAGAGCTAGCCCCATATCCGGCTGCCGCCGAGTCGCCGTCGTCGCTAATTAGCTCCGGAACCGCCTCGCCGTCGTCGCTGACACTTTGACGCTTATCAACAATGTCGAGCACCAACTGGCAGATGCGCTCAGCCTCAGCGGAAGGATCCACAAACACGCCAGCGCTAAAGGCCCGGTACACGGTCCAGCCGCGCCGCTCCAGGCGCTCCACCCAGTAGCGCTCACGCATACGCACCGAAGGCTCATCCATATAAGCCTCGTCGTCGGTAAGCACCGCCACTAGCAGCTCATCGGGGTAGTCGGGGTGGCCCACAGCCAGTGGAATCGCCCCGGGCCCATCCGTGCCGTAACGCGGCACCACAGACAGGCCCATCTGGAAGCAGTGCAAAGCCAGATCCAGCAGCAGGCGGTCAGGGGCCTTACCGGCGTCGTCGAGAGGCAGCGGCCCCACCTGGGCGCGTTCAAGCAGCTGACGCAGCAGACGCTCCCCAGCCCCATGCAGGCGTGAGGGGTCAATGTCGGCCGCACTCAGGCAAGAAACCACAGTGGTAGTGCCGCGCGAAGCACACAGCGCTGCCACCAGCCCGCCGGCGCCGTCGCGAGTAGACAGCTGCCCGAAGGAGTGCACCAGGGAGCCGTTGGGGGTTTTGGCGTAACCCACCGCAATAATGATGTGATCGCGGCGCAGACGGTAAGCCTGGCTGATATCCACCACCACAAACGGCTCGGACTTGTCGGCGTTAAAGAACTCCTCCAGGGCGGGAGAGCCGTTAGTTTCGGCCGCCACCGCCGCGCGGATCGCCTCAGCGTGGCGCGAGTTGAGAGCCACCACAGCCAGGGACTGCTCCGGGCGGGTTAGGGCGGCGTCAATAATGTGATCAACGACGGCGTCCACCTCGGCACGTACCGTCTCCACCTCGTTGCGGCCCGGGGCGGGAGTGCCGCGCCCATCAACCGCAGTCAGGGTCAGGGTTTGGGCCCCCGGCGGGGAGGGGATCACGTCAATCACGTCGGCGTAACCATTAGCAGCCAGGAAGCGGGCAATCTCCGGGTCCAGGTTGTGGCGGGTGGTGGACAGCTGCACGTGCTGGAGCACCGGCGCCAAAACCCCAGCCACACCGTTATCAACCGCGTGGGAGTCACCCACCACCACCAGTTGCCGCGAGCGCGCCAAAGCCGGCACGACCTGGCTTAACGGCAGTGGGTAGGAGGCGTCAATGATCACCAAATCCACCCGGGTGGTGGGTTTAAGCACGCTGGGCACCAGCGAGGGCGGCACAATCCAAATCGGTTTGATGATTTTGGCCAGCGGGTAGGTGTCCAAAACGTCGCGCAGGGAGGCGTTGTCGCTGCGGCCCAGGGCCCGGTACAGGGCGCGGGCTTGTTCCTTGTCTGCCCCCACCTCTTGGCGCACGCGCATGGCGTAGGCCTGGGCTACCGGCGCGGCCAGGGTGTGTACCTGGTTGATGTCGGCTTGGCGCAGCTGGGAGGCCAGGTTGGCGAGGGCGGTGGTGTCTAGGCCACCCATGTCGGGGTCTTCCGCCAGGCAGTGGGCCAGGATGGAGGACCACCAGCAGTAGGTCAGCTCTTGTTCCAGGTGCTGCTTGGGCACCTGACGCTGGGCCAGGTCCGCCACCAGGTCGGTTAGGCCATAGTGCTCTAGCTGCTGCTCAATGCTGTTGATGCGGGGAATGTCTTTGGCGCTGGCTTCTTCAGTGTCCAGCTCACGCAGCATCGAGTGCAGTTTCATGATGGGCATTTCCATCAGGTCCATGCCCTCAGCCGGCCCCTCCAGCAGCGGCGCCAGCTCAGAGAGCATCTGCTCGGTTTGGGCGGCGACGCGCTCCATTTCGTCTAGCCCCAGCGGTAGGCGCGGCCAGCCCCCTTCGCTGGAGTAGCGTTGCCACTGTTCTCGACGGCGCTGCACTAGTACCAGCTCAGAGTACAGGTCTTCGACTTGGCGGCCCGGGCGCACCAGAGAGCGGGCTTGTTTAATGAAACGACGCCGGTCAGAGCCGCTCATTTCTACGTGCTTGTCGCGGCGCCACTGCTTGGTGGCGGTGGCGATCACCATGTCTGCGGCGGAGCGTTCAAAAACTTCGGGCACAAACACGTCTAGGGATTCACGTACCCCGTCAAGCATGGCTAGCTGCTCATGCCACTGACTCAGGTTCAAGGGGCGGTGTAGCTCAGTTTGGGTGATGGCGGAGCTGATCTGTTCACGCACCAGCGGCAGTAGCTCTGTGGCCAGCTCATGCACCTTAGAGACGGTGCGTTCAGCCATAATTGCGCTGTTTAGAGGCACCTGCGACCAGGGGTTAGCGGGCCGATCCTTATCCAGCATCCCCAGGTCATAGGCCTGGGTGAGGATCTTGTTGGCGTTACTTAAACCCTGCATGTCAAGGTTAGCCAGGCCCGCAGAGCTGATGCGGGCGCGGGTGCACGCATGGTTATCGCCGCTAGTGAGCTCCACCAGCTCATCTAGCGCCTCATACACCGACACGTTCCAGGGGTGACGGCGCTTGTGTAGCGCGTCCGCGTAGCGTTGCATCCGACGACGCAAAGACACCAGGTGAGCGCGGGTGGTGGCGATAGCCTCCACATCCACCTCAGGCACCTTCACGCCCATAGACTCACGGATAGAGGCCGAAGCGTGACGCCTAAAAGCGCCGTCGACAGTTAAATCCAAAACCAAATCAGACAGGCCAGCGTCGCGCAGCACCTGCGCCACAGCCCGCCCATCAGCCCCGGAGGCTGGAACATGCAGTACATGGCGGCCACTAGCGGCGGCGTCGGCCAAAATAGCGGCCAAAGTTGCGGGCACATCCACCCCGGGCGGGGCATCCAAAAGCAGCTGGGCGCCCGTGCCCACAGCCTCAATGGCATAGGCCTGGGAAGTATCTAGATCCCCAATGCCGCGCTCATAGTCAGGGTCCAAATCTGCGCGGATCGCCGGCGGCAAATCAACATGCAAAGCGGCGCGGGCATGATCGTCCCCCAAAGCGGCGGCAATCAGCGGGTTAGTGCGCAGCAGTGGAATAACCGCCTCAAAGTCAGCCAGCAGGCTCTGGCCCGGGTGTACAAAAGCACCCACAACCAGGCGCTCGTGATACTCAAAGCCGGGCAGATACTCGCGCCCCAAACTGGCAATCCGGGTCAAAACCGCGCGCGGCGTGAACCCACCAGGGCTGATAGCGGCGCGAGCAATAGTTTCCACATCCACCTTGCAGCCATAAGCCTTAAGGGCCTTAACCAGCACCGGGTTAACCGCGATGGAAGAATCCAAGGTCAACGCGCTCTGGGCGGTGTCAGTGCTCAGCCGCACTGGGCGCAGCAAAATCGGGGCGTTAACCGTGCGCACCGGGCCGTCACCCACCTGCTCACTAAACTCGGCCACACCCAACGCCAAATGCACCGCAGCCTGACCAAACTGGCGTTGCAGCTGGTGCGAGCGGGTAGCCAGGGCGTTGAAAGAACGCTGCGCCACACTCAGAGAGGCGTTTTCGCGCACCAGGTTACGCAGGCGTGTAGTGCTGCCGCCGTAAAGCTGCGCCAAGCCCGTGGGGTGACCGTCAGTTAAGTCAATAACCGCCGCATCCAGGAAGCTAACATCGTCAAGGCTAGCTACTTCCCCCAGCGCGTTAAGCTCAGCCCGCCAGGACTTAATGGCAATATCTAGGGTTTCGTCCAGGCTTAAAGGGGCGACGACGTCGTCCGCGTCAGTGCCGTCCGAAAAGTCTGTGGGGTCTACCTCAAGGCCAGAATGCTTACCAGAGCCAGAAAAACCGGCAGAACCGGCAGAACCTGCTGCGGAGGCGGCGTCGGGAACTGAAGCGGGGGAGATGGCGCTCGCGGAGTGGGAGGCGCCCGAATGCGCCGATAGGGACGCGTCAGTTTCGGTGGGCGCGCTGGTATCGCTTGAATCTGTGGCGAAGTAGCTCTCTTCCGCAGACGTGTCGGAATTGTGCCTACGATGGCGACCGAAAGAGAAGAAAGCTGGAGTCATGGCCCTAGATTAACTGGCTAAAGTTACCGGTCGGGGCAGGGCGCGCTAAAAAGTTGACTTTTGTTATGGGGCCTTAATGGGCTATAGTCGTGCGTGCCCCTCGTGTGGCGTTATCTCGTGAACTCCCCCAGGACCGGAAGGTAGCAAGGGTAAGCGGGCTCTGGCGGGTGCGCGAGGGGTTTTTGCTGCCCTTTTAGGCGTCGATCGTGGGTTAAGGGTCAAAATGTGTGTCTGGCTCGGCGTGTCGCGGGGGTTAGATTTGG